>Ga0209375_1001649_pt1 | contig 16684 bp, 17 predicted proteins | sample GraSoiAngelo_131_FD_185888 | JGI IMG/M metagenome (GOLD analysis project Ga0209375, IMG submission 185888) | Grasslands soil microbial communities from the Angelo Coastal Reserve, California, USA - 14_0929_02_30cm (SPAdes) (version 2) | ecosystem: Environmental > Terrestrial > Soil > Grasslands ... | reverse complement strand
GCGCAGGTCGAGCGCCGCGTGTCCGTTGGTCACACGGAGCTGGAGGAAGTCGGGTTCATGATTGTCCAGACCGAGCTGCGTGTTCTCGGCGGCGCGCACGAACGCCCTCGGGCCGACCTGGAGCTCGACGTTGCCACCGGGCCCCGTGTACAGGACGTCTCCCGGAGCGAGCGGCGTGTTCACCATGGCCGGCGTCCAGTCTTCGGCGCCAGGCCGCCAGAAGGACACCTCTCCGTAGATGTAGCTCACGCGAGGCGGCGTGACCTCGGTCGCCTGCGCCGGCGCCTGAGCGTCGTCGGGCGCCGGGGGCGCCACGGGCGCTGGAGGGGGTGATTGGGCGTCGGCCCTCCACGCAGAGGCTGGGCCGCTCACGACTATGCCGAACATCAGAAGTCCCGCGACAATCTGCCGTGGGTTCATGGCTGGCTCCCGTCTGCCCCTGGGTCGCTCCCGTCCGAGACGCCGGCCGCGAGCTCCTGGAGGCTACCTAGTAGGACGCGGCAACTCACTTAACATTTCCTCTTTGGGGAGACCTGGCCGGAAAATCACCTACATCGGCCATCCGACGTACCACGCCGGCGGAGTCGTGGCGCTCCTCGACATCACGACACACCTCACTGCCAGTCGCCGCCAGCTCGGCGTTCGCCCGGTCAGTCGCAGTAGAGCTCGACCGTGTAGCCGTTCGGGTCCTCGATGTAAATCGCGGCATTGCCGCGTCGGCCGTGGACGCGAATGCCCTCGGCCTTGACGCGCGCGCAGACCTTCCTCCACCGGGGCCGCGGGAAATGCAGACCGAAGTGGTCGAACCCTCCGGCCGCCGAATCGAAGCGGGCCCGCGTCCCGACGAAGTTCAATAAATCACGGCCGCCCGGCGTCTCGAGGAAGAGCATGCCCTCGTGGGGAAACGCGATCCGGAGGCCGAGGACCTCGCGGTAGAAGCGCTCGGTGGCGGCGAGGTCGCGGGTCTTGAGGGCCAAGTGACGAAGCCCGCGGCTCACCGTCACGGCTCCGCGGGCCCGACGCCCTTGAACACGAACTTCTGGACGCGCTTGCCGCTGTCGACCTCGGCGGTGTAGACGTTGCCCTTCGAGTCCACGGCCAGGTTGTGGATCCAGTGGAAGCTGCCGGCCTGGCGACCGTTGCGGCCGAACTTCCCCACGATCTTGCCGCTCTCGCGGAGCAGCGTCCACACGTGGTTGTTCTCGCCGTCGGCGTTGTAGAGCCACGCCTGCGGCGCGTCGTGCGAGACGTCGAGATCCCACACCGAGCCGCCGCCGCGGGTCGCCGGCGCCACGACGAACTCCTTCACGAACGTGCCGTCCTTGCGGAAGACCTGGATGCGGTTGTTCATCCGGTCGCACACGTAGAGGAGCCCGTCCTTGGCGAGCCGCACGCAGTGCACCGGGTTGCCGAACGGCTTCACCCCCGCCTCGCCCGGCGGCCGACCGTTGGCGCCCCAGTGGCGCTTGTAGGCGCCGGTCTGCGCGTCGAAGACGATCACGCGATGGTTCTTGTAGCCATCGGCCACGAAGAGCTCGTTCGTCGCCGGGTCGACGTTCATGTTCGCCGGGCGCCCGAGGTGCGCGTGGTCGTTGTCGCCGCCGGTCACCTCGGCCTTGCCGATCTGCAGCAGGAATTTGCCCTCGCGCGTGAACTTCAAGACTTGATGGTCCTTCTGGTCGTTGCCGCCGATCCACACGTTGTCTTGATGGTCCACGAAGATCCCGTGCTCGTTCAGCGGCCACTCGTAGCCGGCGCCGGGCCCGCCCCACGAGCGCAGGAGCTTGCCGTCGGCGTCGAGCTCGAGCACCGGCGGCGCCGGCACGCAGCAGAGCGAGCGCGGTGGGCTCAGGACCGCTCCGCGCTCGTCCTCGGTGAGCGAGCGTGGACGATGGATGACCCACACGTGGTCGTGACGGTCCACCGCCACCCCGGAGGCCTGACCGATGATCCAGTTGTTGGGCAGCGGCTTCGGCCACCACGGATCCACCTGGAACTGCGGCGCCACGCCATCGGCCGGCCGCTGCGCCGTCACGGATCCGCTGAAGGCGAGGGTGACGGCGACGACGATCGCGAGCGCCAGTGCAGCGCCGGCGAGCCCGACACGGCGACGCGTCATGGGCCGGCTTCCTCGAGCTCGAACACCTGGGCCAGGAGCTCGTACGACCGGCGCCGGGCCTTCGGGTCGTGGGTGATCGTGACGATGACCAGCTCGTCGGCCTCGTAGTCGGCGGCGAGCACTTCGAGCCGTGCGCGCACCTGCTCGGGCGCGCCGGCCACGGTGCGCCCGCGCGCGTGGTGCCGGATCGCCAGCTCGCGGTCGGTGTACGGATAGGCCTCGGCCTCGGCGATCGAGGGATAGCGGTCGGGCCGGCCGGTGTAGAGACGGACGATGAAGAGCTCACGGCTCTTCGCCAGGCGTTGCGCCTCCGCCTCGGTGTCGGCGCACACCACGAATACCGCCGCGCTCGACCGGGGGGCCGCGCACCACGGGGAGGCGCGGAACTGCCGCCGGTACGCGCGCGTGACCTCGGCGCCGCCGTCCGCGTTGATGAAATGCGCGAACGAGAAGTAGGCGCCGAAGTGCGCGGCCATCGCGGCGCTCTGGTCGCTGGACCCCAGCAGCCACACCTCGGGCGCGGTCGGCCCGGTCGGCATCGCGACCACCTTCGCGAACGGATGACCCTCGGGCAGCGCGCCGTGGAGGAAGCCCAGCAGGTCGGCGACCTGCTGGGGGAAGCGCTCGGGGGTTCCGTCGTCCCGGAGCGCCTGCGCGGTGAGCCCGTCGCTCCCGGGCGCGCGGCCGACACCGAGGTCGATGCGCCCGGGGAAGAGCGTCTCGAGCACGCGGAAGCTCTCGGCCACTTTCAGCGAGCTGTAGTGCTGGAGCATGACGCCGCCCGACCCCACCCGTATCCGCGAGGTCCGCGCGGCGACCTGGCCGATCAGCACCTCGGGGCTCGAGCCGGCGAGCCCCTTCGTCGAATGATGCTCGGCGAGCCAGTAGCGGCGATAGCCGAGCCGGTCGCACAGCTCAGCGAGGTCGAGCGTCTCGTGCAGCGCGTCCGCCACGTTGCCGCCGCTCCGCACCGGCGACTGGTCGAGCACCCCCAGCGAGAGCATCTAGTTGATCCGCTTCTCCCGGCCCTTCCACTCCTTCTCGCGCAGGACGAACTTCTGCACCTTGCCGGTCGACGTCTTGGGCAGGTCGCCGAACTCGACCGCCGCCGGACACTTGAAGTGCGCGATGTGCTGACGGCAGAACTCGATGATGTCGGCCGCGGTCGCGCTCTGGCCGGCCTTGAGCGTCACGAACGCCTTGGGGCGCTCGCCCCACTTCTCGTCGGGCACCGCGACGACCGCGCACTCGAGCACGGCGGGGTGCCGCGCCACCGCTTGCTCGACCTCGATCGTCGAGATGTTCTCGCCGCCGGAGATGATGATGTCTTTCTTGCGGTCGCGCAGCTCGACGTACCCGTCGGGGTGCCACACCGCGATGTCGCCGGAGTGGAACCATCCGCCGCGGAACGACTCGGCGGTGGCCTCGGGCTGCCGGAAGTACCCCATGGCCGCGTTGTTGCCGCGCATGATGACCTCGCCGAGGGTCGCGGCGTCGCGCGGCACGTCGTTCATGTCGCCGTCGACCACGCGCACGAGGTCGAAGAGCGCATAGCCCTGGCCCTGGCGGGCCGCCAGACGCGACTGCTCCTCGAGCGGCAGCGCGTCCCACTCCTCGTGCCACGCGCACACCGTGTGCGGGCCGTACGTCTCGGTGAGGCCGTAGACGTGGACCGGCCGGAAGCCCAGCTCCTTGAGCCGGCCGAGCAGCGTCGGCGAGGGCGGCGCGCCCGCCACGCAGACGGTGACCGGACGGTCCAGCTTGTGCGCCTTCGGATCGTTGACGACGCCGATGTGAACGGTCGGGGCCCCGTTGTAGTGGGTGACGCCTTCCTTGTCGATCATCTCCCACACGCGCGCGGGCTCCACGCGGCGCAGGCAGATGTGGGTGCCGCCGACGGCCGTCACGCCCCACGTGAAGCACCACCCGTTGCAATGGAACATCGGCAGGGTCCACAGGTACCGCGTGTCGAAGCTCATCTGCGACTCGACCATCTCGCCGAGCGCGTTGATCCAGGCGCCCCGGTGAGAGTACATGACGCCCTTGGGCCGGCCCGTCGTGCCGGAGGTGTAGTTGATCGCGAGCATCTCCTCCTCGTCGGCGAGCCAGCTCTCGACGGGCTTCGCCGAGCCGCGCGCGAGGAAGTCCTCGTACGGATCGCCAGCGCTCCCGGTGTCGTCCACCCGCACGACGCGGAGCGCCGAGAGATCCAGCGGCTTCACGAGCGGCTCGAGCTCGGCGTCGACGAAGAGGAAGCGGGCGCCGGAGTGGTCGAGGATATAGCCGATCTCGTCCGAGCTGAGCCGCGTGTTGATGGCGACCAGCACGCCGCCGGCGGCCGGGACGCCGTAATGCGCCTCGAGCAGGGCCGGGATGTTCGGGCAGAGGAACGCCACCCGGTCGTGCGTGGCGAGGCCCGCCGCGCGCAGCGCCGACGCGAGCCGGTTCACGCGCTCACCGAGCTCCCGGTAGGTGTAGCGCCGGGCACCGTGGACGACCGCGACCTTGTCGGGGAATACGTACGCGCTGCGGGTGAGGAAGCTCACCGGCGATAGCTCGGTACGGTAGACGTGGCGAAACTCGTTCATCCAGGCCCTCCGGCGGGTTTGGGCAAGTTTACCGCATGATTCTTGCGCCGGGCGCCGACTCCGATTACGCTCGCCGCGAACTCGTCCCGGTTGTGCGCGCCGCAGGTCGTCGCGGGGCTGGGGCCCCGCCGACCGAGGCGCGCTGCACGAGGAGAAGAGACTATGAACGACGTGTCCCGACGACAGTGGCTCAGGACGGCTGGAACCCTCGGCGTCGCGGCGGCGGCGGCCGGGACGGCCACTGCGCAGAGCCGCCCCTCGGCCGACGAGCTCGTGCGAGCGGTCAGGGGCGCGCGCCTGTTCGACCTCTCGTTCACCTGGAACGAGCAGTCGCCCGTCCTCAGCCTCAACCCGCCGTACTCGTTCGCGCTCAACCGGACCCATCGCATGACCCACGAGATCTTCGGCCAGGTTCCGGGAAGCCGCGTGTCCTGGGCGTCGGAGATCATGTACTTCAGCGGCCAGCACGGCGCGCCCACCATCGACGCGATCGGCCACATCGGACGGGACCTGAAGCTCCACGGCGGTGTCGACGCGGTCGCCGCGACGTCGACGCCGGGCGGCATCGGCAACAATCTCGGCATCGACAGCTTCCCGGCCGATCTGATGGTGAACCGCGTCGTGTTTCTGGACGTCGCGCGGCAGATCGCGAGCGGCCGGCCCGACCCGCTCGCGCCGGGCTTCGAGGTCACCGCCACGCATCTCGAGCAGACGGCGAAGGCCCAAGGGGTCGAGGTACGCCGCGGGGACTCGCTGCTGATCCGCACCGGTTGGGGCCAGTACTTCGCCAAGGACAACGCGAAGTACCTCGGCGAGCAGTCGCCCGGGCCAGGTCAGGACGCGGCGCGCTGGATCATCGACAAGGGCGTCCGCCTCGCAGGCGACGACACCGCGACGTTCGAGAAGCGTCCGGCGGCCTACGGCAAGGAGCTCTTCAGCGTCCACATGATGCTGCTGGCCGACAACGGCATCTACATCGTCGAGAACGCCAACCTCGAGCCGCTCGGCGACGCCAAGGCGTACGTCGCGCTGTTGATCCTCACGCCGCTCCGGATCCAGGGCGCCAGCGGCTCACCGCTCCGGGCGATCGCGCTCGCGCCCTGAGCGCGCGTCAGCCGGGCTGACGCCCGGAGCGCGCGTCACCGCGGCTGGGGCGTCAAGCGCAGGTAGGGCTTGAGCGCGCGCCAGCCCCGCGGGAACTTCGCGCGGGCCTCGTCGTCGCTGACCGCGGGGACGATGATGACGTCCTCGCCCTGCTTCCAGTTGACGGGGGTCGCCACGCGATGGGCGTCGGTGAGCTGGAGCGAGTCGATGACGCGCAGGATCTCGTCGAAGTTCCGACCCGTGGTCTGCGGATACGTGATCATGAGCCGGACCTTCTTCTTCGGGTCGATCACGAAGACCGTCCGCACCGTGTAGACCTCGTCGTGCGAGGGGTGGATCATCCCGTAGAGGTTCGCGACCTTCCGCTCGGGGTCGGCGATGATCGGGAAGTTCAGCGCGTGGCCCTGCGTCTCCTTGATGTCCGCCGCCCAGCCCAGGTGCGAGTCGAGCGGATCGATCGAGAGCCCGATGGCCTTCACGCGCCGTCGGTCGAACTCGGGCTTGAGCCGCGCCACGTAGCCGAGCTCGGTCGTGCACACCGGCGTGAAGTCGTGCGGGTGCGAGAAGAGGATGGCCCAGCCGTCGGCGATCCAGTCGTGGAACTTGATCGGCCCTTCCGTGGTCACCGCGGCGAAGTCGGGCGCAGTGTCTCCGAGTCTCAGACTCATCGCGATTCTCCTGACGCCCGCCGCACGATGTAGTCCGCGAACACGGGGACGGGGTCGAAGCCTAGCACCGCCGGGGCGTTGGCGACGAAGTTCGACGTCGCGTTGACGTCGTAATAGTATACGCGGCCGTCGGCGCGACCCACCAGGTACTCGATCCCGCCGATGTCGATGGACGCCCCGCGGGCCAGCGCCCGCACCTGCTCGATCACCGCGGCCGGCGGATCGTAGCGCGTGACGCTGAGCCCCGGCTTGACCTCGACCGGACAGGCCCCGAGCTCCGCGCTTGCCGGCGCCGCCGGCAACTGGCAGATGTCGGCCGGACACAGGTTGAAGTCGGTCGCGGCGCGGACGATGCGGATCGCGTAGAGATAGCGGTCGTCCATGACCTCGACCCGAACGATGGCGCCGTCCGCGGACTCGACGTACTCCTGCACGAGCGCCGTGCCGTCGGGGCCGAAGTCGAGCTCGGTGACGCGCGCCTCGAGGTCGGCGCGCGAGTCGAAGCGCTCGATCAGCGCACCGGAGCCGCCGACGTTCGGCTTGACCAGGATCGGGAAGCGCAGCTCGCCGCTCGCCTTCAGCACCTGATCGCGATGGTTCACGACGATCGTCCGCGGGTAGCGGACGCCCACGCGCTCGAAGAGCCCGGCCTGGAGCGCCTTGGACTTCTCGAATCGGAACGCCGCCACCGGATTGATCACCGGGACGCCGCGCGCCTCCCAGTAGGCGAGCAGCGCTTCGGTGTAGAACAGGACGCTCCCGTGGCCGCGGCGATGCGACGAGGGGCTCGTGCGGTTCACGATGACCGAGTAGCGGCGCGCGCGGTCGCGCGGGTCGAACGCGTGGCTCGAATGGTCGATCTTCTCGAACGGCAGCCGGCGATGCTGGAGCTCGGCGATCAGCCGCGCCGACCATTCCGGGTGCTCGTCGAGAATGCCGATGGGCGCGGCGAGTCGCTCGGTCACTGGGCCATCTCCGTCGTGAAGCGCTGCTCCGCGAACCACGCCAGGCGCTCGCGCAACGCCACCACGTCGCCGATCACGGCGACGACCGGCGGCTCGAGCCGGGCGCACTGCGCCCGGGCCGCGATGTCGCCGAGGGTGCCGGTGACGGTTTCCTGGACGTCGGTGGTCCCCCAGCGCACGAGCGCGACCGGCGTCGACACCGGGCGCCCGTTGGCGACCAGCGTGCGGGCGATGCGCGGCAGGCTCTTCAGTCCCATCAGGACCACGAGCGTGTCGGCGGCCCGCGCGAGCCGCGCCCAGTCGACGCTCGACCGCAGCTTGTCGGTGTCCTCGTGGCCGGTGACCACGGCGAACGACGAGGCGATGCCCCGATGCGTGAGCGGGATCCCCGCGTACGCCGGGACCGCGACGGCCGAGCTGACGCCCGGCACGACCTCGAACGGAATCCCCGCCTGCGCTAGCGCCAGCGCTTCCTCACCGCCCCTGCCGAAGACGAACGGATCGCCGCCCTTGAGCCGGACGACGCGGCGTCCGCGCCGCGCGTGCACAATCAGCAGCGCGTTGATCCGCTCCTGGGAGAGCGTGTGGTGGTCGGTGGCCTTGCCCGCGAAGATGCGCCGCGCGCGCGGCGCCTCGTCCAGTAGTCGCGGGTGCGCCAGCCGGTCGTACACGACGACGTCGGCGCGCCGCAGCAGCTCGAGGCCGCGCACGGTCATTAGGCCGGGATCGCCGGGTCCGGCGCCGACCAGCGCGACCGACCCTGATTGGCGCGTGGTCCCGGACGGCGGGGCCCCGGCCCCACGGCGGCCCGCGGCGCGCACGACTACACGCATGCCGCAACTCCGAGGTGCTCCAGCACGCGTCGCTTGGCGTCGGCGCGGCCGCGCTCGACGATGAGCTGGCGGACGTCCGGGCCGAGCGCGCGCCGCCAGGCGTCAGCCGTGACGGGCCGGCCGAGGGCGCGCAGCTCACGCCTGACCTCGCCCGCGATCGCGGCCAGCGTCGCGTACTCAGCCGTCAGATGGTCCTCGAGCTCCTCGCGGACCTTCCGGGCGAGGGCGGGACTGGTCCCGCCCGTCGAGACGGCGACCGTGAGGTCGCCCCGGCGCACGAGGGCCGGGAGGATGAAGGTGCAGTTGGCTGGATCGTCGGCGGCGTTGATCCAGACGCCGCGCTCGTGCGCCTCGCGCGCCACGGCTGCGTTGACCTCGCCCCGATCGGTCGCCACGAGAACGAGGTCGAAGCGGGCCAGATCACCCTCGCGATAGGCGCGCCGCTCCACGTCGATCCGCCCCTCGGTAGCGAGCTTGGCGAGAGCCAGCGTCACCTGCGGGCTGATCACCGTCACGTCGGCGGCGGCGGCCAGCAGGCTCTCGATCCTGCGCTCGGCGATCACGCCCCCGCCGACGACGAGGCAGCGCCGGCTCGCGAGATCGAGGAGGACGGGATAGTAGCCCATCTCAGCCGTCCACCCCGTGGGGCGGGCCCGCCGGGGCGGCGTCGCGCGCGACTGCCTCCACCAGCTCGCCGGCCAGGAGCACGCGGAGCTCGTCGTCGGTGTGACGCGCGGAGAACTGGCGGAAGTTCTCGGCGACCCGGCGGCCGCTCAAGAACGCGCGGAGCAGGCGCTCGATCGCGGGCGCCACGTCGGTCGCGGGCAACCGCAGACCGATCGGCCGCGCCACTGCCTGATGGCGTCCGACCGCGCCGCCGACGCAGAAGTAGTACGCGTCGACCAGCTGGCCGCCCACCTTCACCTTCTTGCCCTCGATGCCGAGGTCGGCGATCCAGTGCTGGCCGCAGCTGTTCGGGCACCCGGTCACGTGAATTTTTATGTGTTGATCGAAGCCCGGCAGCTGCCGCTCGAGCGTCTCCACGAGGTCGCGCGCGAAGCCCTTCGTCTCGGTGAGCGCCAGCTTGCAGAACTCGGAGCCCGTACACGCCACGGTCCCGCGGCGGAACGGCGAGGCGTCCAGCGGCAGGCCGACCAGCTCGAGCTCGCGCGCCAGCGAAGATGCGTGGTCCCGCGGCACGTTCGGGATCACGAGATTCTGCATGCTGGTCGTCCGGATCACGCCGGAGCCGTAGCGCTCGGAGAGCTCGGCGGCAGCGCGCATCTGCTCGGCGGTGAGCCGCCCGCGGAGCACCGCGGTACCGACGTAGCAAAAGTCCCGCTGCTTCTGCGGGTGGATGCCCACGTGGTCGCGGTAGACGTCGTCCGGCGGATCGTCGGGGACACCAGGCGCGAGCACGCGGCCCAGGCGCTCCTCGATCGCCTTCAGGAAGCGCTCGGCCGTCCAGCCGTGCTGGAGGAAGAGGAACTTGAGCCGCGCCTTCTCCCGGTTCTGACGGAGCACGTCGGAATCTCGGAAGATCTCGGCGACGGCCTTGAGCACCGGCAGCGCCTCCTCCCAGCGCACGAACGCGTCGAGGCGCACGCCGAGGTGCGGGTCGGTCGAGAGCCCGCCGCCGACGCGCAGGCTGAAGCCGATCTCGCCCGTCGCGGGATGGCGCACCGCCGTCAGACCGACGTCGTTGATCTCGGGATACGAGCACCACGTGCGGCAGCCCGCGATCGAGACCTTGAATTTCCGCGGCAGGTTGTAGAACGCCGGGTTGCCGTTGAGCATCTGCGTGCCGGCGTGGACCAGCGGCGAGGTATCCGTCAGCTCGTCGGCGTCGACGCCGGCGAGCGGACAGCCGGTGATGTTGCGAGTGACGTCGCCGCACGAGCCGAGCGTGGTCACACCCTGGAGCCAGAGCGCCCTGAAGACTTCGGGCAGGCTCTCGAGCTTGACCCAGTGGAGCTGAATGTTCTGGCGAACGGTGATGTCGCCGACGCCGCCGCCGTGCCACTCGGCCAGATCGGCGATGGTCCGGAGCTGATGGGACTCGAGGGCGCCGTTGGGGATCCGGATCCGCACCATGAAGTTGCGGACGGCCTTGCCCTCGCCGTTCTTGCCCCCGATCGCGCCGACGCCGTCGCCCTGCGTGTAGATCCCCCACCAGCGGAAGTACGTGCCGAACCACTCGGGCGGCACCGAGTCCCAGCCTTCGCGCGCGAAGCGGAGGATGTCCTCGTAGGCTTCCCACGGATTCTGCTCACGCTTGAGCCGCTCTACTCGTTGCGCCTTGGTCTCTTTCACGGCTTCGGTCACTGTCGCCTCCGCGTCTATCCGAGGTACCGGAGCGGCACTTCCACCCATGACTTGCACCGGGAGCACTTCGCGGTCACCCGACCGGTCGGCGGCTCGACTTTCGGGATCGCGTTGTGGATCACGACCTCGTCCTGCAGCCTCACCACGACCTTGCGCGGCAGACCGGGCACCGGGAGACCGGGTTCACTCATGGGCAGCCAAAATACCCATTCTCGATCGAGATTGTCAAGATATGGTTGCGGCCACCGCGGGAAGATGGAGGCCGCACTCTCTGTTCCCTGGGCTTCCCGCCACCAGCGGCCGGCCCGCAGGTCCTCGCCGGGCCACACCGGACGGGTGCACGGCGCACGGCCGATGCTCGGGTAGCCATGATCGTGGAGGGGGTTGTACGGGACATCGTTCGCTCGGACGTGGCGCTCGACCTTGCGGACGCCGCAGCATTGATTGCGCCGCTCGACGCTCGCGTGGAAGAGGTTCACGCCGTCGTCCCGAACCAGGCGCGGACCGCGTCGATGAGCGCGGAGCCATTGTTGATCGGGATTGTCAAGAACTCGTCGCCTGCTGGCCGGCGTGGTACCTTTCCCCTCGCCGCGGAAGACTGCAACGGCGGAGGACCATTCATGGCGAAGAGCGTCTACGACGAGACGTACCAGCGTTCGATGAAGGAACCGGCGGCCTTCTGGGCCGCGGCGGCCGAGGACATCTACTGGGACAAGCGCTGGGACCGCGTCTTCGACGACACGCGGAAGCCGTTCGCCCGTTGGTTCACTGGAGGCGCGCTCAACACCTGCTACAACGCGGTCGACGTGCACGTGGATCGCGGCCGCGGCAAGCAGAAGGCGCTCGTCTACGACAGCCCCGTCACCGGCACCGTCAAGGCGTACACCTATCGAGAGCTCCGCGACGCGGTGGCGCTCTGCGCCGGCATGCTGCGGCGCCAGGGGATCGAGAAGGGCGACCGCGTGATCGTCTACATGCCGATGGTGCCCGAGGCCGTGATCGCGATGCTCGCGTGCGCGCGCATCGGCGCGATCCACTCGGTGGTCTTCGGCGGCTTCGCCTCCAACGAGCTGGCCAAGCGCATCGATGACTCGCAGCCCAAGCTGGTCCTGTCGGGCTCCTGCGGCATCGAGGTCAACCGTGTCATCCCGTACAAGCCGCTGCTCGACGGCGCGATCGACCTGGCGCGGCACAAGGTGCCCCGCTGCGTGATCTTGCAACGGCCGCAAGAGGCGGCGGCGATGGTGCGCGGCCGCGATCGCGACTGGCACGAGGAGATCGCCGCGGCGGCCCCCGCCGAGTGCGTACCGGTCGCCGCCACCGATCCGCTCTACATCCTCTACACGTCGGGTACGACCGGGATCCCCAAGGGCGTCGTCCGTGACAACGGCGGCCACGCCGTCGCGCTCAAGTGGTCGATGGGCGCGGTCTACGGCATGGGCGCCGGCGAGGTCTACTGGGCCGCCTCGGACATCGGCTGGGTGGTCGGTCACTCGTACATCGTCTATGCGCCGCTCCTCAAGGGCTGCACCTCGATCCTCTACGAGGGCAAGCCGGTCGGCACACCCGACCCTGGCGCGTTCTGGCGCCTGATCGCCGAGCACGGCGTGAACGCGCTGTTCACGGCGCCGACGGCGTTCCGCGCGATCAAGAAGGAAGATCCGCTTGGCACGTACATGTCGAAGTACGACCTCGCGAGGTTCCGCACGCTGTTCCTGGCGGGCGAGCGCTGCGATCCCGACACGCTCCACTGGGCCGAGGAGCGGCTGAAGGTTCCGGTCGTCGATCACTGGTGGCAAACCGAGACGGGCTGGCCGATCGCCGCCAACTGCGTCGGGCTCGGGATGCTACCGGTGAAGGCGGGCTCGCCGACGAAAGCGGTGCCAGGCTACGAGGTTCGCGTCCTCGACGACGACAACCGTGAGCTGGCCCCCGGCCAGATCGGCTCGATCGCCCTCACGCTGCCGCTGGCCCCTGGATGCTTGCCTACGCTCTGGAACAACGACGCCGGGTACGAGAAGTCCTACCTCGCGAAACATCCTGGGCACTACCTCACGGGCGACGCGGGCTATCGCGACGAGGACGGCTACCTCTACATCATGAGCCGCGTGGACGACATCATCAACGTCGCCGGACACCGGCTCTCCACCGGGGCGATGGAGGAGGTGCTGTCCGCGCACCCCGACGTGGCCGAGTGCGCGGTCGTCGGCGTCGCCGACGAGATCAAGGGCGAGGTGCCCCTCGGCTTCGTCGTCACCAAGGCGGGCGTCGCGCGCGGCGAGGCCGAGATCGTTCGCGAGCTGGTCGAGAAGGTGCGCGAGCAGATCGGCCCCGTCGCCGCCTTCAAGACCGCCCTGGTGGTCAAGCGCCTGCCCAAGACGCGCTCGGGCAAGATTCTACGTGGGACGATGAAGCGGATCGCCGACGGCCAAGAGTACACCGCGCCGGCCACGATCGACGACCCGGCGATTCTCGCCGAGATCACCGAGGCGCTCGGCGCCAAAGGGTACCCGAAGCGCTTCTGACGACGGCGGCGGTCAGTCGCGCCGGAGCCGCCACCAGAGGATCAGTGCGCCCACGGCGGCGAGGCCGAGCGCACCGTTCCACATAAAGGCGACCGACACGCCCCACCACTGCGAGATCGTGCCGACGATGAAGGCCCCGATCGGGAAGACGCCGCCCGAGACCCACGTGTAGAGGCTCATCACGCGCCCGCGCAGCACGTCCGGCGCCTGGAGCTGGATGGACGTGTTGCAGCTGGCCATCATCATGATCCCCCAGTACCCGGTGAAGAACAGCAGGGGCACCGCGACGGCGATCCGGCTGGTGAAGCCCAGCCCGATCAGCATGCCCAGCGCCAGGATCGCCGACGTGAACATGGACGAGAGCGACGGATAGCGCGACGCGCGCGCGCCCACCGTGAGCGCGCCGGCGACGGCGCCGACGCCGAGCGAGGCCATGAGAAAGCCGAAGCCCTCGGCGCCCAGGCCCAGCACGTTCTTGGCGAGGAGCGGCACGTACACGCTGAAGTTGAACACGCAGAGGCTGACGACCAGGACGAGGCCGATCGCGAGCCGGAGCCGCGGCGTGTTGGCGGCGTACCGGACGCCCTCCATGATCTCCTCGACGATCGACGCGCGCGGGGTGTCGGGCGGCAGACCTCGCGCCTGCATCCGCAGGAGCGTGACGATGACCCCCAGGAACCCGAGGCCGTTGACGAAGAACGTCCACCCGATGCCGACGCGTCCGATCACGAGCCCGGCCACCGCCGGCCCGACGATGCGCGCCAGGTTGAAGCCGGCGGAGTTGAGCGCGACCGCGCTCGACACGTCGGCCCGGCCGACCAGCTCCATCACGAACGACTGGCGCGCCGGCTGGTCCACGACGTTGGCGAAGCCGAGCGCCAGACCCAACGTGGCCACGTGCCAGTACTCCACGTGACCGGTAGCCACCAGCAGGGCGAGCAGCAGGCCCTGGAGCGCGAGCGTCGTCTGGGTCGCGACGAGCAGGGGACGCTTCGGCAGACGATCCGCCACGGCACCGCTCACGATCGAGAAGAGCAGGACCGGTGAGAACTGAAGCGTCGCCAGGAGCCCGAGCTTGAACGGGGAGTTCGTGAGCTGCAGGACGAGCCAGGCCTGCGCCACGTTCTGCATCCAGCTTCCGATCTGCGCCGCGAACTGAGAGAAGTAGAAGCGGCGATAGTCCCGGTGGTTCAGCGCCCGCAGGCTGTGAGGGAACGCCATCGGCGCCGCGTCTAGGTCCGGGGCCGGATCTTCTTCAACACAGGCGCGCCGGCGCTGTCGCCAGCCACCGTTCGCGCGTGCATGGGCGAGAAGGCGATATCGATCGGATCTTCGGCGCCCGCCGCGCCGAGACGGCTCACCGGCTCGAGCCGTCCTCGCTCAGGCCGACGCCAGATTCGAGGTGCAGTGCGGGCAACGCTTCGCGGCGGCCGGAATCGTGGTCGCACACCACACGCACTCCTTCGTCACCGGAGCGGCCGGGGCCGCCGGTTTGGGGAGCAGATGGTTCACCTGGCGTACGAGCAGGAAGACCGCAAACGCCACGATGATGAAGTTGATCAACGTGTTGAAGAACACGCCGTAGTTGAGCGTCGGCGCGCCGGCTGCCTTCGCGGCGGCGAGCGTGGGAAAGGATTGGCTCGAGAGACTCAGGAAGAAATCCTTGAAGTCCACGCCCCCGAGCAGTCGGCCGATCGGTGGCATCACGACGTCGTTGACGAGCGAGGTGACGATGCCGCCGAAGCTCGCGCCCATGATCACCCCGACCGCCAGATCGACCACGTTGCCGCGCGCGATGAACGTCTTGAACTCGTTGAGCATGGACCGCCTCCTAGCCCAGATGCTGCCTCAGGAAGTCCAGCGTGCGGGTCCGCGCCAGCTTGGCGCTGGGCTCGTGATAACTCCCGCGCGCATCACAGCTGAAACCGTGACCGGCCGGATAGACGTGTGTCGGCACCTCCGGGTGCGCCGTGGACAGCTTCTTCCAGTGGTCGGGCGGGATCGACTGGTCGGTCTCGCCCCAGTGCAGCAGCGCAGGGCACCGCGGGTTCTCGTGCGCGTGCTCGGCGATAGCGCCGCCGTAGTAGCCGATCGTGCACGCGAGCCCGTCGATCCGGGTGGCCGAGAGCCAGGCGAGCGATCCACCGAGGCAGTAGCCCACGACGCCCACTTTGTGGCCGGCGGTGGTGAGAGAGCGCGCCGCCGCGCGGATGTCCTTCACCATGTCGTCGAGCGAGATCTTCATGCGCACCGCGCGCCCGCGATCGATGTCTTCCTGGCGGTATCCGGTCTCGAACCCAGGTTCGGCCCGATCGAAGATCGCCGGGGCCAGTGCGAGATATCCCTCGGCGGCGAAGCCGTCGGTGACGCTCTTGATGTGCGAGTTGACGCCGAAGATCTCCTGAATGACAACGAGACCGCCTCGCGGCTTTTCCCTCGGTGTGGCGCGATATCCGGCGAGCTTGTGTCCGTCCTCAGCGGTGAGCGTGATCATTTCGCCCATCGGGGGGCTCCTTTCGGATCAAAGTGCGCACACTGTACAACGGGCGGCAGACGATCGCGAGCGAGCGGGGTGTTCAGCGGAATCGGAGATTGCGAAGAGGCAGGTCCGGAGTGAGGCCAGGTCGACGCCCCGAGCGGGCGGGCGCTAGAGAGCCTTCTAGTCCCGCCGGGGAACCGCCTAGGCCGTCTGCGCGCCTGCGGGGGCGCGCCGTTCGCCCTCCAATGCCACCGGCGCAACGACCGGCGCCTTGACGCCGGGAGCGAACCGTTGGAGGACCTCTTCGACGACCAGCCAGAGCGGCAGGCCGAGCACGGCCGCGTACGCGATCACGGTATCCAGTGTCATCGTTCGTCCTCCTCGACGGCGGTTTAAAGGCAGGATCCGTGCCATCAACGCGCGGCCAAAAATCACGGTTTCGTGAGCCTGGAACTCACGGCACAGGGCAGAGCGCCCGATGGGCGGTGCCGGGCTGCCCGATCGGGCGCTGTAGTATCCTCGTACCCGCTTCGATTGGAGGACCCATGAGACGCGCGATCGTCCCGCTGACCCTGCTGCTCGCTGGTTGCACCCTCGATCTGGCTGGCACCGAGTGGCAGAAGCCCGGCGCCATGGTGCAGGAGGTGACGGTCGTCGAGGTCGAGTGCGCCCGAAAAGCCCTCGAGATCGGGTCGGGCCCCGACCTGATCCTGGGCGGGCTCCTCGATGTCGGTCGTCTCGCGGTCCAGGAATCGCGTCAGGCAGCCGCGTTCAGCAGCTGCATGACAAGCGCCGGGTATCAACGCACGAGCTGAGTCATGGGCGGCGGGACCGTCATGCACCGCGCCCTCCGGCGCCCGCTGGTCGTCGTCCTTGCGGTGCTGGTCGTGGTCACCACGGTCGGCCTGGCGATCCTCCCCGAGATCGTCCGCCGTGTCGCGGTGAGCCAGATGACGAAGCTCACGGGGCGCGCGGTCAGCCTCGGGGACGTGGATTTCAATCTCTTCACCGGCTCCGTCGGCCTGAAAGGCTTCAAGCTCGCCCACCGAGGCTCGCCGGAGAGCGCGATCGAGCTCGA
>Ga0209375_1001645_pt1 | contig 16724 bp, 10 predicted proteins | sample GraSoiAngelo_131_FD_185888 | JGI IMG/M metagenome (GOLD analysis project Ga0209375, IMG submission 185888) | Grasslands soil microbial communities from the Angelo Coastal Reserve, California, USA - 14_0929_02_30cm (SPAdes) (version 2) | ecosystem: Environmental > Terrestrial > Soil > Grasslands ... | reverse complement strand
GCTAAGATTACAGCCGAATTACGCCGATGCGTATTACAACCGCGGTAGCGTTCTTTTTGCAGAAGGCCGCATCGACGAAGCAATCGCGGATTGGGAGAAAGCTCTCCAACTGCAACCTAACGACGCAGACGCCCACACTGGCCTTGGTAACGCATTTCTGCGGCAGGGTTTGCTCAAAGAGGCGATCGCCCATTACGAAAGGGCATTGACGTTATCTCCCCAAGATCCCCATTCTCGCAACAACATTGCCTGGGTCTTAGCCACAGCTTCTGATCCTTCCATTCGGGACGGCGCGAGAGCAGTCGAGTTTGCCCAGCAAGCCGTGATGCTTTCAGGTGGTAGAGATCCCCACTTTATCCGAACACTTGCGGCTGCATACGCGGAGAGCAACCGATTCTCTGAGGCAATCGCCGCCGCGGAACAAGGAATCACAATAGCCGCCCTGCAGGGTAAGTCCAGGCTGGCGAATACTCTCAAAAAAGACATCATTCTCTACCGCGAGCACATACCGCTTCGGGAGTTGGAATCTAAGAATTAGGAGTCCGATTCCCTCCTTTGAGATTCCAGCCATCTCGCATGTCGAGCCTCTTGGGATTCAGTCACAATCGCATGGCGACACAGCGCCATGGCTGTAACGACCATACTGATCTGACGGATCGTCCTAGAGAGCGAGCACGGCCAATCCTATTTGGTTTCCCGATGGTAAGGCTGACCTAATTCATAAAGCGCGATCTCTCGTCGAAGAAAATCGCCTAATGCGGAGTTCCCCTGCTCGTCCGCTCCTTGCAGGGCGCGGTGAGCTGTCTCTTTAGCTTCCGAAAACCGACCAGCTTCGGCATAGGCAGCCGCCAAAATACGCTGAATAACTGGCCTCTTGCCACCGGACGAGCGACTAGCCTCTTCAGCTAGCAGGACCGCCTGCGGCCCGTTTCTAAGGGATGGATCCGGCGAGGTCGCTAGCAGCCACGCCAGATTGCTTTGAGCGGCAACATTTTCCGGCGCGAGGCGAAGCGCCTCTTTGTATTGCGCAATCGCATCTTGGATACGACCTTTCGAAAGAAACGCGCTGCCCAGGTTTGCATGGGCATCTGCGTTTTCGGGAACCAGCTCTAGTGCCTTTTTATAATGGTCAATAGCTTCATCGATTCTGCCTTTTCGAAGAAGCACGCTCGCAAGGTTGTATTGAGCGTCGGCCTGATTGGGCAAGATGGCCACACACGTAAGGTAGTGAGCGATCGCGCCATCCATGTCGCCTTTCGAAAGCAGTGCTTTCGCCAGATTGCACGAAGCTTCGGCGTAATCGGGTCGAGTCGCCAGGGCCTGCTGGTAATGCGCGATTGCGTCATCGACACGGCCCCCTTCGAACAACGTCGCGCCAAGATTGTTATGCGCCTCGGCATCAGCGGGATTAATCGCTAGTGCCGCTTCATAATGATCAATCGCATCGCTAACATCACCTTTCTCAGCGAGCAAGCGGCCAAGATTGTAGTGCGCTTCCGCATAGCCTGGCCGTAGCGCGATCGCCTGGCGATAGTGAGTTATAGCCTGATCAGTTTCGCCATGATCCCTGAGAACGATACCCAAATTGTAATGCGCCATCCAGCAACCGGGATTCTTTGCGAGCGTCCGCGTGTACAAAGTTATGAGGTCGTCGTAAATGGCAGTTTGCTGCCAGGTCAAAACACCAAGCAGAAGCAGCAATGCTCCACCGATTGCTGCAAGAAGAAATGACTGCCATTCAGTTGTTATGGCCACGCCGCTTTGCCGCGGTGCGGGCAGCAAACTCGGATCGCGCCGCATGGCTGCGAGGCGTCTACAACCCTCGGCTATGGCAGCGCCGGCTAACGCAAGCGGTCCCATACTCGCGAGGTATTGGAAATGATCGCTCACAAACGAGTAACGAAAGAAGTAGACGTTAAAAAAGCCAAGCACCGGAAATAGCGAGACAACATAGTACGCGGCAGCAAAGAACACAGCACGCCCCGCTTTTCCCGGTAGTAACCAAAGGAGAATCAGACCAACTGACGCGGCCACCAACGGCAGATAGGCCATCCATTGTGATGAATAAATCTCCCACCTCGGATAAATGAAGATGAGCGGATGAGGCCAGAATAGTTTGGCGAGGTAAAACCATATCGCTCTTCCCGCGATGATCAGACGCTCTGGCCAGGTCTGTGCCCACTCCGGACCAACTGCGCTTGCATGAAATTTCTGTTCCCAAATTGTCCAGGCGCTCGCAAACGCTGAGACAACAAGGAATGGAGCGAGCGGTATTCCGTCTTTCCATCCGACCGCTCCTCGCCGCCACCAGATACACAGTGCAAGCACGGCAGGTAACATGACCACTGAGGGCTTGCTCGACGTTGCGAGTACGAAAAAGGCGAGCGACAGGCTAAACATCAAGGTGCTCTTTGTCCGTCGTGTCGCTGGTATGTGCGACTGCTCTTCCCAATTTAGAAAGCAAAAGATCGACAATAGATAAAACAGACAGGATTGGGTGTTCTTCAGCTCAGTCACCCACGCGACTGATTGCACCATCACGGGATGCAAGGCCCAGAGCGCGGCGCCCAGCCATGCGCCACCGACTCTGAGTTGTCGAAGAACCCGCCAAAGCAACACCGCCGATCCCGCGTGCATCAACACGGTTAGGATGTGATATGGCAATGGCAGTAAGCCGACGAATTTGTGCAGCGCCCAGAAGGTCGTCAGCACGAGCGGATAATAAACCGCTCGCGTGCTGGTCCAGATTTCCTTCAACCCGAGTGGGCCGACTATGCAGGGATTCTGGGTTAGATGCGATTCGTCGTCCCAAATGAATCCAGCATGGAAGACCGGCGCGTACGCGATGAAAACCAACGCGATTAAAAAAAATCCGCAAAGCCAATCTCGCCGCTCAAAAAATCTAACCACTAACGAACACTAATGCACACGAATACGGCCAAGAAAAATTCGCGTCTTACTCGTGTCCATTCGTGTTTTCGCTCTGTTTGGCGATGCGCAGGTTTTCTTCAGCCTCCGGAAAGTCAGGATGAAGACGCAACGCCTCTTGGAATTGCAAGACCGCCTGGGCGGCGTCGCCTTCGCGCATGAAAACCTTACCCAGGTAGTTATGCGGTTGAGCAAGTTTCGGGTTGAGATTGGATGCCTTCTGAAAATGTTCCTTTGCTTCGGATAGATCTCCCTTATCAAAAACCAAACTTCCGAGGTCGATATGAGCATCGACCAAACGCGGATCGAGTTGCAGGGACTGGCGGTAGTGCGCAATTGCTTCCTCGAGTTTGCCGTGTTTTTCCAGGAACGCGCCATAGCTGTAGTGCGCTTGGGCGGACTTGGGAGCGAGTCGAATGGACGCTTCGCATTCGGCAGCCGCTTGCTCGTCGTGACCGAGTTGCTCCAAAACATAAGCATAGCCGGAATGATACTCGGCATTGTTGGGCTCAATCCGCAACGCTTGTTCAAAATGTGTTTTCGCGTCGTCCAATTTTCCTTGCTCCATTAGGAGGCCAGCCAGATTAACGTGGCCTTTCGCTGAGCCGGGATTCAAACGTAGCGCTGCGGAAAAATGTCCGGCTGCTTCGTCGGTTCGTCCAGCCTCTTGCAAAGCCGTCGCGTAATTGAAATGCGCTCGCACACTGGACGGAAGATCAGCAACGATCGCGGCCAGACGCTCAAGTTTACCCTGGGCAGAATGCACCTCTGTGAACCAAAGCGCTGCAAGGGGTATGACAAAGACCGCTGCCCATTTCGCGCCGTGCAAAGCCCAACTCGTCAGAAAAGCGTTTTTTGAAAGCTCAGTGGCTCCGCCGGTGATGCCGAGAGATTGTCGCGTCGATTTCTCACGGACCTTCCAAATGAAGCCGTCGTAATAAAAATGGAGCAGTGCCGACGCGGTTACGACGCCGGTTAAAATGCGCTTAACGGCGTCGATGCTGACATACGATTTGGACAAGCTCAGCCCACCGTAGGCGAGCACCAAGCCTACATAAACGCCTACGAGCGCGCCACTGCGGCGGAACACGAAACGCATAAACCCACCGATCGATCTGTCGCTCTCGACTCGTTTGCGGTTATAGATCCACACGAGCGAGAGGTACTGCACATCGTGAAACACTTCGAATAACGCGATGCCGACGAGAACGCTGGCTACGATGTTGTTGCAGTACCACCAAAACGAAATGCTCGTGATAAGAAGCACCAGCTTGACCGGGCTTGGGCGCTTCCCTTGCGTCCACATCCAGACGAAATTCACCAGGAATACACCTGAAATGGCCAAAGCCAACGCCAGCAGCCCTTGCTGCGCTGCACGAAGAAGAGCTGGCGGAATAAAAGGTCCTCCGGCCGCATAATAACTTTCCAGGGTGTCGGTCATTCGCTGCGGCGAAAGAAGCACAGCGGTCGCAAACCAGATGCCGCACAAGGCGAAATCAAGGCGTCGGGTCAACTGGGCGAAGGAACCGACCTTCGCGTCGTAGATACGGCAGAACCCGTATGTTTGCATCATTCCATGCCAAACGCCCCAGACAAACGCGACCAGCACGATGCCTTTGAGGTCCCACAGAGAAAAAGCCGCGCAAACCACTACCAGAAAAACCGGCGCGAAAATGAATCGCCATCGGAAACGCTGAAACAAGGCGCGATCGCCGTAGGCGCGAATCATCCCCGGCAAGTGGTGCCCCATTGCGCCGAACGCAGCGACGAAAAGATAAATGTCTTCGGCGGCCCAGAGTCCCTGTGCTCCGACAAATATCGGCACCAGCAACAGCGGCGTACAAACGTAAAGAATCAAGTCGCGCCAGCTGTCCAGAATCCACAAATTAGGCTTCCGTCCGGCGGCTGCCGGAGCAGGCGCAGCCGGGACGGTTTGCGGACGTGAGAATGCAGAAACGTGCTGCATGCGTTTTAGCGGAACCAAGTCTTCCTCAAGCCGCGGCGAAAATCAATCCCTTTAACCAAAAATGAGAGAAGAATGGCCACGAATTTCACTCACGAATCACGAATCGACGCCAAAAAAAGCGGCGCCAAGTCGCCGCACTCCAAAGCGCTTCGCGCGAAATTCTGACATCTGCCTTCTGATACATGAATTTATTCGTGGCCGTTCGCATGATTTGCACACAACCCCCCGAGCCATTTTTGCCCGGGTTTGCGCGCTTCGCAGAACGAACCTTAGATCTTTCCATTATGCATGAATGCCAAAACAATTCGTGCGGCATTCGTGAAATTCGTGTCGCGAAAAGCAAAACGGCCGGGCCCAGTGAAGAGCCCGGCCGCTGTGAATTATGCTGCTCTGTGCTTTAGAATCGCTTCTTCAACCCGACGTACCAAAACCGGCCCTTGATCGTGGCGATCGACTCGTCGTAGCCGTTCTCGAACGCGCCGGCCACAAACGGTGGATCTGCGTCGAACACGTTCTGCATCCCAAGCGTGACCGTGGTATTATTGAGCCACCACTTCCAGTCGCGGCAGCCGTACTCGGCCGTGGATACTGGGATGACATTCTTCTCCTTGCCATCCTTGCCGCTCTTCACGTTTTTGCCGCCGTCCTTGGCAAAGCCAGGCACCTCTGCTGGAGCGGGTGGCGGCAGGTTGAACGTGTAATTCAGGATCAGATCGAGCGTAACCCAGTCGCTGACGTTCCGCGCGCGCCAACTGTCCAGGCCAGCATTAGGACTTGGCACGTCAACGGGGATCCTTGATATAAATCGCCCCTGAGTTCGCGGCGTTTGTGGCTTGGGAGCAACGGTATTAAAATCGAAGTCTACCGGGATGGTTGCCGTCAGATCGAGATCGTCATCGTTCATGTCGCTGGTGAAGTGGACCACCGCGCCTACATCCAAACCACCCATCCACGTGTCAGCCGGACCATCGTAGAACATACTGGCGTTGAACCGATGCCGCGGGAGCGAACTGGTCAGGGTAAATGACGTTGACACGAACTGACCCGCGATACCGAACGGTTTCGTAAGGTCGGGGGCAACCTGGAGCCGAGCCCGGGACAGGTAGGTGCCATTGACCGTGGTCGTTATTCTGCCCCAATCGCTGCCGCCAAAGATCGTAGAATCCATAATATAGATCGCTTCGTAGTCGAGGCCCTCGAAAATCGCTCCGCCAACGTTTTGGTTAGGATCAATGACCAGCAAGACTGCACCATTGTCTGGGTCGCGGGTTACCAGACTTCTAAAAGGCTCGCGTTGACTGTTCGAGATAATGAACTGCGCGCCGAGCGCCGTCACGATATCGCGCATGTCGATGTGCCAGTAGTCGGCGCTCAGCGTCAGCCCCTTGATCCATTTCGGGCTGTACACGATCCCGTAAGTCCACTCATAAGCGACTTCAGGATGCAGCTTGGGGTTTCCGAGAAGGCGCTCCTCCACCTGCGGCTCGGTCGCCTGCGAAAACGGATCTATGACCGCCGGGAAGCTTTGCGAGTTGGCAGGCGAAAGGTTCGATAGCGCCGGCGCATGGAACGCCTCGGTATAGCTGCCACGCAAGGTCACTGCCCCGATATACTTGGGATCAAGCGGCTGCCAGCGGACAGACACCTTCGGCTTCTGCGCGTTATACTGGGAGTGCCCCGACGGGACAAACTCTTGGAGAGGTCCGGCGGGTAGAACTGAAGAAGTATTGTTGCTGTACCATTCCTCGCGCTCGGCAAAGTCCACTTCAAAGCTGTAGAAGCCGGGGAAGTTCCAAGTGGGGCTGGTGAAGGGCACCCGCACTTCCTCGTAGACTGCCCAGACATCGCGATTCGCCTTGAAACTTTGCCCGTCCGTCGAGCCAATGGTGCTAAACGTTGTATTGAGCGAGTCGCGATCGCGCGAGAATCTGTCTCCGAGGTACTCGCCGCCGATCGCAAACGAGACCGGCCCGGCGGGAAGATTAAACAGGTCGCCGTTAATGGTCGCATAGTAAAGTGGCAGCTCATCCTGACCGCTATTGTGGAGGGTGACATAAACTCTGCTCCTGGCCGCCCTGGTGTTGTGAGCTGAGAAATTCAGGAACGGATCAAACGCTGATGCCGGATTCGTATCCAACAGCGCATCGCGCAGGCCAGGCTGGCTGGCCTCGCCGACGGACAGGTTGTCGACTTCATTTCGCGAATAACGGAAACCCATTTCCCAGTTCCACGTCTTGAAGTAATCGCCAAATTCGCCCATCTCGCCGCGCAGGCCGACGTCGAAGAGATAATCGTAGTAAGTGACCTTTTCATGTCTTGGGCCAGTATCATTAATGCCGCGGAACCGAACTCCCGTAGTGACCGGGACTTCTTCTCCACTGGGCCCTATCCAGGTCGCGTTTGCTACCGTAAACGGATTCCACGCATTCTGGATTGGCACACTGATACCCGCTGGACTCAAGACAGTGCCGTCCGGCTTTTTGAATGGATCGGGCGTAAACGGCACCGCTGCCAGAGACGCATCGAAGAATGAGCGTGCCACCTTGAAATCGGAAAATACCGTGAGGTATTTGTCGCATATATCGCGCGTAAACGAACCATAATACACCTGCCGATCTGCCGGCGGAAGGTTCGGCGTGAAAGCGGCGAAGTTGAAGAAGAAGTAATCGCCACCGCCTTGGTACTGGGTGCCAAACTGGGGAGTGGGGTTTTGCAATGCATTGGGACCGACGATTCCCGGGGCGCCTGGATATGCATTTGGATTCACGACGAAGGGATTTTTATAAAATGGAGATGTCTGCCTGTTCGGCGCCGAGTGCGGAAGCGGCGTGTTCACACCGGGTATCGGAAGCCCGCCTGGGCCGAAAAACATGCTCGGGAGCAAGCGCTGCGCAGAGACGCGGCCGGGGAAATTGCCGCTGCGCCCTTCGAATCCACCCCAGGGGATTCGAAAAGCGTTACGCGAAATGTCGCGGTCTCGGCTGAAGATGCCACCGGTGCGCTGCCAGAAATCGGCAATGACTACGATATCGGTCTTGTCGTCGCCGGTGCCGGCTTTGATCCACGCCTCCCATTCACCCATGTCGTTCGAGGCCCCGAGGTTTGTGTTCCCATAAGTGCCTCCGATCTCGAGGCCACGGAATTTGTGGATCAAAAAGAAGTTGACCACGCCGGAGATAGCATCGGATCCATACACAGCCGAGGCGCCATCCTTGAGGATATCCAGGTGATCGACCATCGAAAAGGGTATCAGGTTAATGTCCACACCTCCGCTAAACCCAGCGCCTCCCAGCGAACCAAAGGCGACACGTTTGCCATCGATCAGCACCAAGGTTTCCTTGGGCAACAGACCGCGCAGGTTAAACTGGATGGTGCCGTCACCACCGTTACCGATGTTCAGGTTGACGGTGCCGCCGGCCTCTTGCGGGATAAAAGTCTGCAGGTCCGTCGCGTTGCGGATGCCAAGTTTTTCGATGTCTTGCGGCCGGTACGTGTCCACCGGGTTCGGGCCGGTCTCTTCCGCTGTGGGAATGTTTGAACCCGTTACGACGACGCGTTCCACCTCAGCCGCCGGCGCAGGCGCACCGGGCGGAGGCGGAGCTGGAGCGGCCGGAGCCGGCAACTGCGCGAATGCGTTGGATGCAAGGATGAATGGAAATCCGACGGCCGCCATCAAAGCGAGCCGAACGAATCTAAACGTTTTTAGTGCGTTTTGTGTCATTAGTTTCTCCATTGGTTTGGTTAGGTTTCGGCAGGGTTATTAAATTTCTAATGCCCTGACAAGCTTTTTTTTCACTTTTTTTAAACTTTTTTTGAACGGCCAACCGGGCTGTGTGTCGCTCGAATTTCCGGTCTAGCGGAAGAGGCCAAGGGCTGGCAAGCTTTTTTTCTCAGTTTTTTGAAATTTTTTCTGAACGGGTTCGGAAACGCAGATGTCGCAGATAAAGCAGATTTAAGCATGGAGGTCTGGAGAACCCGATCCTGGTCTTTGCTGGCGCACGACGCATTTCCACTCCAACCGCCCGCCCTTGAAATTGAGCAAGAGGGCCAGCTCAAGACCACTGATCGTCAAGTTCTTGCGGACGCGGCGCTGGTTTCCATCCCAAGCGCGCAAGATGTCATTTCGAGCGAAGAGAAGCGCAGTCGGGAAATCTCTTGGTACTATCTATCTTGCAAAACGTCGGCACCAAGGTTCTCCCAACGTGGATTCAACCAATTAATGAGTTCAACCTTCTTGATTCGCGACCATTTCTTCAGTTTGGATTCCCGAGCGATCGCATCACGAACATTACGATAATGTGCGTAATAGATGAGCTTTTTGCATTGATACTTCGAAGCGAATCCGGTGTTGGTCGGTGCGCCCAGGTCTGCCAGGAGAGTCGATTGATCACGCCAATATATAGAACTGAGTGATTCCGATTTGTAACGATATAGACCCAGAAGTTGTAATCACGTGGCATTAATCAGAATTAATAGTGACAGTTAGAGATGTCTCGACTCCGCTCGACATGACAAACGAGCGTGCCCACGGCCAACAGCCATGCCAATTGGCAGCGCCTTCGTCCATCGCTGCACCAATAATCTCTCCTGCTCAGCTCCTCGTGAATCAGTTCACCCATTTGCATTATCAGCGCAATCCGCGGTTAAATATTAATCACTGCGGGCGATGGAACCCGAAATCGTTTTCCAATTTTCCCCAGAGCCAATCAACGAACCAATCTTTTTTGATTGAGTCGGCATTAGCGGCGGCGAGCGCTTCCGCTTTCTCCACGCTTCCGTTCAAGCAGTAGAGATAAGTAAGCAGGAATGTATCATTGAGACTAAACACCCCACGATCTTTTTTGCCCTCTAGCAGGCGAATTGCTCCGTTGATGTCCCGCCGTGCCAGGGCTCCCGCAATTAAATCCGTCATTATTTCCAGCGGAGGCGGTTGCGATTTCTTCGCCACCCGCTCGGCGATTGCCAGCCTGAATCCGTCACTCCCGAGCACCTCCAGGACAGGCATTCGCAAGCGCGAATGGCGCAGATATAGATCGAGTTCGGCCAGTTTGTTGCTTCCAATCGTCTCGGAGAGATATCGCGACTCGCGAATGACAAAGAATGATTCCATCGACGCGTTCAGTGTCTCTGGCCAGACTGCCGCCACTAACGAAGAATGAAGGAAACGTTGGAGCGCTGGGAGCGCCTCCATGTAGGATAAAGCAAAGCGGTGAGTCGCCTGCTCGTCCCAAGGCTCGTCCGTTAGCCGCTTAGGATAATTATCCGTCAGCGGCGCAACGTCATGAGTGATCCGATCGATCTCTTCGCCATCCATCAAAAACAGCGCGCCCAATTGTTGGGGAACCTCAATACCGATTCGCCTCAAATCTGCGCCGGTGGCCGGTTCGCTCCACAACCGCCGAAGTTCCTCTTCACTAATGCTGCGTCCCGGTCCCTTGATACCCATCATGATCCAGTCCTGATTGGCACTGGCCCAAACCGACGAGTTCGGGAAAACATTATGGAATGCACGAAGAATTGCTTTCGCTTCCTCGACTTTCAACTGATTAATCGGCAGCCAAAAGCTCGCGATTCCGCCTTCCTTCAGCCGGCTGTTCATGAGCGAGAAAAATTGTTCCGTATAGAGATTAACCGAGCCCGCTACTTTGGGAGGAGGCGGCTCGCCAGAGATAATGTCGTACTGTCGCGGACTCGCTTGAAGAAAAAAGCGACCATCTTGCACAACTGCACGCACGCGCGAATCCCGCAGCGGATTGGAGTAATCGATGCTCGAATAGAAATCAGCCAGTGCGAATACCTCCTTGGAAATGTCCACCACATCCATCCGTTTAACGTGCGACCCATGAAGAAACGCGTCCGCTGTGACGCCGCAGCCATAAGAAATAAGCAACACGTCTTCTGATTCCGGACGAAAAGCCAACGGAAGATAAGCAAACAATCTCATGTAGCGCTGGCCGTACGGATTTGTGGCCGACATCGAAAATGCATTGGTCAGCAGCCGATAATAGTATGGTTCGCCGAAAAGATCGCGCCGCACGAACTGCCATGTGTCAGAGGTCCCTTCAATCTTTTTCACAACGTGCGCCAGCACGTCCCCCTGGTCGTCCACCTCAAAAGGATGGCTCGCATGCGCGAAATGCGCTTCAGCTCGTGGATACGGAAAAATTGCCAAAATGAGAATCACTGCGGCCCAAAGCCCAGCGACGACTAAACCGATCCGCGAAAGTCCGACCGTCCGACGGACTCGTCCCGTGGCGAGCTTTTGGGGGAACAAGCAACCTGCGCGGTCGGTCATGAGGATGCTGAGCAAAGCGTATCCCGCGGCGCAAAGTATGAGACTCCATTGATAGCCGATCGCCGGAAGCAGGACGAAGCTTGCAATAAGCGGGCCCACCGCCGCTCCCGCAGTATTGAACAACGTCGTGATCCCAGTGCTGTTCATCCGGTCTTCCACCCTCGCCTGAACATCTGCCACGATGGACGGAAACAGAATTCCTGAGAGCAAAGCGACGGGGAACATCAGGGCAATGGATAACAGCGCAATCTGCCACCATTTGAGATCAAACACGCCCGTACGCGCCTGAATCAACTCGCCCGGAAAAAACAGATATGAGAGAAGGGTCAAAATCGCGGCCGACAGCAAGAGGACCGGAAGCAGGTGATTTAGTGGTGTCGAGCGGCGATGGATCGCGCCAGCCAAAATTCCGCCGAATCCAATTCCCGCCAGCGCTACAGCGAGCATGATTGCGAAAGCAGTCGGCGACGATGCGACATACAAACGCAGAAACCGGAACCAAATCACTTCGAGTACAAGAAAAATGCAGCCAGTCCCAAGGCTGACGAAAAGCAAGCGCCCCGGTGGTCGATAGCCTGCATCGAAGCGCAGCGGAAATGTTCGCTCTAAAATGAGGGCGTCGGTGTCGCCATCAATTTTTGCGATCAACAAAGCGATCGCCGCAGCGAGGCAAACCGCCAAACCCGCAGCTAGGCCGGTCCCATGAAGCCCAAACGCTGCAATGAGATAACCTTCGCCGAGCAGCGCACCAACTACGGCGCCCAAGGTGTTCGAGCCGTACAGAAAGCCGATCACCCGCCCAAAATTCGCTCGTTGCAAAACTGGGTCTTCGATTAAAACCGGCAACGTCAAACCCATCGCTGTCGTAGGCACGAGCAGCACCAGGAATGACACGATGAATCGCAGTCCGAGGAGAGTCGGCTGATAATTCCAGAGTGTTTGCCACACGGGTCGCATCCAGTCGCCAAGCATTGGAATTCCAAAAACAATTGTGCCCCCAAAGAATGCGACGAGGACCTCCAACACAGCGTACAAATGAAGCGGACGCCACCGCCGAATTCTCGACGATGCGGCGAGCGCATTTCCTAACGCCAAGCCCGCCATGAAACTGGAGAGAATCAACGCCGCAGCCCAAACTGAGTTGCCAAATGCCAGCCCGCTCAATCGCAACCACAGAGTTTCGAAAATTAGCGCGCCAATGCCGGAAAGAAACAGGACAGCACAAAGGATTGCGACGCGCAGCGCTGTGCGCGGGGCTTTTGGCGACCTGGTATGTGCCTTCGCGTGCAACGTCTTTTTCGATCTACTGCGGATTCGCGTGGGCTGCCCCAGCCAATTGCGGCTCTCCGCGTGAGGTACGCAGAAAGAACCAATCCTTCATGGCCGCGCTTGTAACATTGGGAAAGGGGGCTACACGCCTGTGCGGCGTATCTGGACGCCAGCCCAAGACGCCGAGCATCACGTAAAAGCCTACGAGATATGCGACGATAATGTACCAGCCGTGACGCAGCCATTGCACTACTGATTTAGCCTCTGGATACATACTAGAGAGCGCCACGCCGGATGATGATCCAAGCCAGATAATCGAGCCACCAAAACCGACGACATACGCGAGAAAACCCCAGTCGTAACCACCCTGCTTGATCGCCAATGCTGTGAGCGGAATGTTATCGAAAACAGCCGACACAAATCCAAGGCCGAGAGCTGTCTTCCAAGATGCCACCGGCAATTCTTCGACCGGCATCATAGAGGCGGTCAACACAAGAGATAGTAGAAAAATGGAACTGCGGAACGCTGGTGGAATTACGTTCCAGTCCGGCGCACGAAAAACGATTGACACCAGAATTGCTGTCCAAACAGCCAGTCCAATAAACGGAAAGCGATCTGCGTACCCAGGGAACTTGATATTCGTGGCGACATTCGCGACGAGAGCAAACGCGAGAATCAGTGCGATGACTGCAATACGAACCCAATCGATCCGCATACGAGTACGAGCGTGCGTCAGGATTGGCGAGTATCTCTGTTGTTTGATAGCGGCGGGAATGCCAAAAACAAATAACGATACAGCCGCGCCAATCACAGCCTCGAACACTTGCCCTGGCGAAACACCAGCAATCCACAACATGGTAGTAGTTGTATCGCCCAAGACACTCCATGCGCCGCCAGCATTAGATGCCGCAACAATTGCTGCGACATAGCCGATGTGCACTTTCGACCGGAAGAGTTCATGTGCCAGCGCGCCACCTATCAGCGCTCCGGCGATATTGTCCAGGAAGCTCGAAAGAACCCATACTACGCCCAGCAATACCAAGCCGCCTTTCCAATCGTGAGGCAAATACTTTGGCAGAATCAAAGTCAGATGGCTTTTCTCGAAATGGCGCGAGAGCACCGCGAAGCCCAGCAGCAAGCATAACAGGTTAGTGAGGATGACCCACTCCTGCTTCACATGGGAAACAAGCCCGACCAGGCCGGGTCCCATTTTAAAGCCGGTGAACAGGATTTTGTAGAACGCCACTGTAACCAATCCCGCAAGCGCCACGCGGAGCGTGTGCCGATGGAACACAGCCACACAAATCAAAGTCAGGCCAAATAGAATGAAATCGATCGGGATACCGAAAATGGCGGGATGTAGCGGCGTCATGCAACGGCCAATAGTTGATAGCCGATTGCTAATTGCCGACCAGCGTGCGGCGCAATCCTCTCAACATTCGGCCTTGCTCCTCGGCTGCCTTGTAAATCGCGGCAGAACTATCCTCGCTTAAATAGCCCTGGCCCGTTGCCACCGTTGACTCCGAGACTACTTCGAAGAGTGATCCGGTAGCGATTTCGACAAATCGCGCAAAATCCGCGTCGGAAATTCGCGCACTGCCTTCAGCGATGTTCGAGGAAATAGAAACGGCTGCACGTCGCATCTGATTCGTTAGCCCGAATCGCTCATCAGCCGGAAATGATTTGGCTTTCGAGTAAACAAGATCCGCAAGGTCAATCGCCTTTTGCCACACGTCCAATTTTTCGAATTTGAACATATCCCGCAGTGTTAATGATTCGGTGTTCATCGGCAATCAGCAATTCGCTATTGGCTATTGACCATTGGCTATTAGCCTACCTTGATGTTCACCGGTCTGATTGAAGAAGTCGGCACGGTTGTCGCGATGCGCGCGAGTGATGGTGGCGCTCGATTGCAAATTGCCGCGCCGCTTACCGCGAAAGAGGCAAGAAGCGGCGAGAGCATAGCCGTGAATGGCTGCTGCCTTACACTAACTTCGCGCCGTGGGGAACGCCTGACCTTCGATCTGCTCGAGGAAACAATCGCTCGCACGAACCTAAACAGATTGCGGCAGACCAGTCCGGTCAATCTCGAGGGGGCTTTGCGCGCGGACGGGCGCCTCGGCGGGCACTTTATACAAGGCCACATCGATTGCGTGTCGCCCATTGTCGCCTTCGGCAAGAGCGGCGCAGATTTTCGATTGGAAATCGAATTGCCGCGGGAGTTCGCACACTATGTCGCTTCAAAAGGTTCGATCGCTATCAATGGAATCAGCCTCACGGTTTCTGAAGTTCTTCCAAAAAGCTTCGGCGTATGGATCATACCTTATACAAAACGCCATACGAATCTCGATCGCGCCCGAGCCGGCGACCTGGTAAATCTCGAGTTCGATATCATCGCCAAGTATGTTGAGAGAATGGTTTCGCCATTGATCGTTAGAAAATGACTGCGCGTGGGTCAGCGCCGACCGGGCCGCGCGTTGTTGGCGTGATCGCATCTCCTGCGGATATGGATCGTGCCATGCGGATCCGCAGGCCGCCGAATTTCTTCGAGATGCGTCTGGATCGTCTCGCAGGCATTGTGGATCAATTGGAAGACAAATTGCCCAAGCTACGCGCGCCGCTCATTATCACAGCGCGACATCCGGAGGAAGGCGGCGCGAACAAATTATCACTCCCACAACGACGCGACCTGCTTGCCAGGTTTTTGAATCACGCGAAGTATCTCGACGTCGAATTACGCTCAGCATCCGCGATGCGCGGGTTGTTCACATTGGCTAAGCGGAAAAAAGTGCGGCGCATCATTTCGTTCCACAACTTCAAATCGACGCCGCATCCGCGGATGCTTGCGAGGAAATTGCACGCGGCCAAAGCAAATGGCGCAAACATTTTCAAGGTAGCGACGCGCACCGATACGCCGATCGAGCTCGCGCGTCTGCTTGAGTTTGTAACAAACAAGCACGCGGAGGTTCCGATTGCCGCGATGGGCATCGGTCGCCTTGGCGCAATTTCGCGGGTGTTGCTCGCGCGCGCCGGCTCGGCGCTTGTTTATGCGTCGGTCGGTGACGAGAGCGACTTCGAAGGGCAACTCTCGCTGAAACAGCTTCGCGCGCTGGGAATCGGTCGCGGCGTTAAATCGTGGAAGCGGTAGATTGTTCCGCTTTAACGCTTCAACGCTTTCACAAATCAGCGTTCGATTCGCTTGCTCTTTATGCAGCGCACATATCGTAAAGGGGGCATAACGATCATGGGGTCATCCGTAATTTTGCCAAAACAACTGCCGGTCATGCCGCTGCCCGGCGCGGTGCTCTTTCCCCACGCACTGCTTCCGCTCTATATTTTCGAGCCGCGTTATCGCCAGATGCTGCAACACGCGCTTCAGCATCATCGCATGTTTTGCGTGACGCTTATCAAGCCAAGTTGTCCGGATTGGCACGCGCCGGAGGACTTTTTTCAACTCGCCACCGTTGGATTGATTCGCGCTTGCGTTGGCCGTGGCGACGGCACGTCGAATTTGATCCTGCAAGGGCTCCAACGTGTGCGCTTCGCCAGTTTCAAACAGGAAACGCCGTTTCCGATTGCGAAGATCGATGTTGTCGAGTCGCGCGACACAACCACGGTCGAGACCGAAGCGCTTGGGGCGAAAGTACTCGAGCTTTATTCGAACCTGAAAAGCAACGGTCGTCAGCTCCCGGCGAAGATCGACCGATATCTTGCGGAATTGCGCGACTTGGAAATGCTCGCCGACCTAATCGCTTCAACATTCGTGAACGATCCGTTGCGGCGGCAGCGCGTCCTCGAAGAACATTCTCTCAATCAGCGGCTTCGATTTCTCATTAGATATTTGCACGACGAAATCGGTAACGCCGCCACATAGCTGTAGCCGCGTCTCTGCCTGCCTCGCCGAAGCCTTGGCGAAGGCGGGTGAGACGCGAGAGGTTGCGTCAGTCAAGCACGTCAAACTCGCGCCTCGCACAGCGAGGCGGCTACACGCCGTTAATGCGCTGGTATTCTTCCATCAAATATCGATCCGTCATTCCTGCGGCGTAATCGCATACCGTGCGATGCAATCCCTCCCTTTCAATGCGTCTCGTCGCGCCGTCGCCGAGCCTGTCGGGATCGAGAAGGTATGCTTCGAAAACGCGTCGCAGCATTTCGCACGCACGCCGGTTCACCTCGGACACACGCGGGTGATAATAAACATTTTGATACAAGAATTTCCGGAGGGCGCGATTCGCTTCGGCCAGTTGGTCGCTATAGCGAATCAGC
>Ga0209375_1001641_pt1 | contig 16764 bp, 19 predicted proteins | sample GraSoiAngelo_131_FD_185888 | JGI IMG/M metagenome (GOLD analysis project Ga0209375, IMG submission 185888) | Grasslands soil microbial communities from the Angelo Coastal Reserve, California, USA - 14_0929_02_30cm (SPAdes) (version 2) | ecosystem: Environmental > Terrestrial > Soil > Grasslands ... | reverse complement strand
GCGCTTCCTCAGAGCTTCCGCGATCACGCTCGTCGGGACGTCGTCCCTCACGCTCGATCGCGCGCCGGCCGTGGCCCAGAAGCGGGAGCTGACGTTCCTCTCGTTCAACCACTTCGTTCCCGCGTCAGACGATGAGCTGAAGCGGCAAGCCGAGGTCTTCGGCAAGCAGGCCGGAGTGACTGTGCGCGTCGACACCATCCAGGCCCCACAACTGTTCGCCAAGCGCGCGGCACAGGCCGCGTCGCAGTCCGGTCACGACCTCATCGTCACGGGCGCCGCCGACCCGTTCCTCTACGAGCAGCAACTGATCGACATGGGCGACCTCGTCGACTACCTCGGCGGGCGGTACGGCGGCTGGTACCCGTTCGCCAAGGAGACGTGTCAGACGGCGTCGGGGTGGCGCGCCGTGCCCTGGTTCTGGGTGGCGTTCCCGGGGTGCTACAACGAGGTGCACTTCAAGAAGGCCGGGCTACAGCCGCCGAAGACCTGGGACGACCTGCTCAAGGCGGGGAAGATCCTCAAGAAGCAGGGTAACCCCGTGGGTATCGCCATCAGCCACTGCACGGATGCGAACATCAGCTTCTGGTCCATCCTCTGGTGCAACGGCGGCAAGGTGCTCGAGACCGACGGCAAGACGCCGGCGATCAACAGCGACAAGGCGGCGCAGGTCGTCGAGTGGTACAAGGAGCTCTACAAGGACGCCATGGAGCCTGAGGTCCTCTCCTGGGACAACGCCTCGAACAACCGCTTCCTGCTCTCAGGGAAGGGTTCGTGGATCCACAACGCGATCAGCCCCTACGTCGCGGCCGTCGCGAAGAAGATGCCGATCGCCGACGAGATCAACCACCACAGCAGCCCAAGTGGCCCGGCCGGGATCCATTCCGCGACCACCGTCAACTCGCTCGCGATCTGGAAGTTCTCGAAGAACATCCCGCTCGCGAAAGACTTCATCAAGTTCCTCTTCCAGAAGGAGAACTACAACGCCTTCATCGTCGAGGGCAGCGCGTTCAACCAGCCCCCGCTCAAGGCTTTCGCCGAGCACCCCATCTGGGCGAGCAACCCGAAGTACGCGATGCTGCCGAAGGAAGCCGACTACGTGCACGAGCAGGGCTGGCCGGCCAAGCCCAACGCGGCCGTGCAACTCATCATCGTCAACTTCATCCTTCCGGACATCGTCGCGAAGGCGGTCAACGGCATGCCGACCAAGCGCGCGCTCGCCTGGGGCGAGGAGCAGGTCAAGCTCGCGGTGCAGGGCAAGCTCGAGACGAAGGGCAAGGCCTCCTGACATGGCCGTCGGCCAGCGCGTTCTTGAGGCGACCGGGCGCGCCAGGCCCGGTCGCCTCACGCGTGTGCGTGAGTGGTGGGAGCACGAACCCGTCTTCGGTTACGGCCTGATCGTCCCCGCGCTCGTGCTCATCGTCGGCCTCGTGGCCTATCCGTTCGGGATGGCCATCTACTTCAGCCTCTCCGACTATTGGGTGGGGTCGCCGGGCAGCTTCATCGGGCTGCAGAACTACCGCGACATCCTCGGCAACGAGATCTTCCGGCAGACCGTCTACAACTCGTTCGTCTTCACCGCCATCGCCGTGGTGCTGAAGTGCGTGCTCGGCGTCTGGCTCGCGATGCTGCTGTTCCGGCCGTTCCGGTTCAAGCGGCTCATCCGCGGCGCCGTGCTGCTGCCGTGGGTCATCCCGACCGCGCTGTCGGTGCTGGCGTGGAAGTGGATGTTCGACTCGCTCTACAGCGTCGTGAACTGGACGGCGATCCATCTCGGGATCATCAGCCCGCCGGGTCCCAACTGGCTCGGCATGGCCAGCTATGCGATGGCCGCCGTCATCGCCGTCAACGTGTGGCGCGGGTTGCCGTTCTTCGCCATCATCGTGCTCGCGGGCCTCGTGTCCATCCCGCGCGAGTACTACGAGGCGGCGGAGGTGGACGGCGCCGGCTCGTGGGGCCGGTTCCGCCACGTGACGCTCCCGCTGCTCAAGCCGGTGCTCGCCGTGGTGATCCTGTTCTCGACCATCTTCACGTTCTCCGACTTCAACATCGTGCAGGTGCTCACGAGCGGCGGCCCGGTCAACACCACCCACCTCTTCGCCACCTTTGCCTACCAGATGGGGCTCTCGGGTGGCAACCTCGGTCAGGGCGCGGCGATCTCGCTCTTCCTCTTCCCGATGCTCGCGGTCATCGTGTTCGTGCAGCTTCGCTACATCCGGAAGGAGTGAGCGTGATCGTCGGCGTCCGATCGAGAGGGTCGAAGATCCGGTCCGCGGCGTTCGGGTACGCCAACCTCGTGCCCTACGTCTTCTTCGCGCTGTTTCCCTTCTACTACATGATCGTCACGTCGCTGAAGAATGACGCCGAGCTCTACAACCTCAAGGCGGTGCCGTTCCTGATCCAGACCGGCGTCATCACCGATCACTACCGGTACCTGTTCTTCAAGACCGATTTCCTCACGTGGATGAAGAACAGCCTGATCATCAGCGTGACGGCGACGTCGATCTCGCTCGTCATCGCAATCCTCGCCGGGTACAGCCTCGCTCGCTTGCGCTTTCCCGGCGTCGGCTCGTTCGGGACCGCCGTCTTCATCACGTATCTCGTGCCACCGACTCTGCTGTTCCTGCCGTTGTCGCAGGTGGTGGTCTGGCTCGGCATCTCCGACACAATCTGGGCGCTCGTTGTGACGTATCCCACCTTCCTCGTCCCGTTCTCCACGTGGCTCCTCATGGGCTATTTCCGGACGATCCCCAGGGAAGTCGAGGAGTGTGCGCTCGTCGACGGCGCGAGCCGGATGCAGACGTTGACGCGCATCGTGCTGCCCATGGCGATCCCCGGCATCGTCTGCGTCACGCTCTTCGGCTTCACGCTGACGTGGAACGAGTTCACCTACGCGCTCACGTTCGTCTCGCAGACGGCGAACAAGACCGCGGTGGTCGGCGTCACCGCGGACCTGATTCGCGGCGACATCTACTACTGGGGCTCGCTCATGGCGGGTGCGGTGGTGGCGAGCCTCCCCATCGTTATCGTCTACGTCTGGTTCCTCGACTACTACGTCTCCGGGCTCACGGCCGGCTCCGTCAAGGGGTAGGCACGAGCGCGCCGTCGCGCTGCGAGCTCTGTCGGCGGGCGGTACGGCCTTAGAAAAGTGCCCCCACTGCGGGGCGCGATTCGACTGGAGCGCGAGCAACGCGTAGTTCGCTCGGCCGCCCCCGCAAGCATCGTGTATATAAATCAAACCTGTCAGTCCGTTACGAACGCCGCGATCTCATCCAGGCGGGCCTCGACGTCCGACTCCCCGATCCGAATCAATGGCTGGAGGTACTCCGGCAGAAACATCAGGAGGCTGAGCAAAGCAGGCCTCGATGTCTCGTGGGTGCCCAGGCCGCGGGTCAGGAATCGGAGCCCACGAGGCAGACGCGACTCGCAGTCCGCGGCCAACTTGGCCAAGTCCTGCGACGGGCGGAGCACGAGGAGATCCACCGGGCGCAAGTCTCCCCACTCCTGGCGCGGCAGCTTCCCGAGCAACCGGTTCAGGCGCTCGAGCACCAGCGCATCATAGTCGATGAGGTCAAGGAAGATCGCGTCCAGGAGGATCCCGGCCACCTGGGCGGGCGCCGGATAGCCGTAAACGGCCGGTCGGTCGGCCTCCTCGTGGGTAGGCTGGTAGCGGGTCGAGACCGCGAGGATCCGTCTCGCGCCGAGGTGAATTGCGGGCGAGAGGGGCGCGTGGAGGCGGACGCCACCATCGCCGTACCAGTCGTCTCCCAGCCGCACCGCCGGGAACATGAACGGAAGCGCCGCTGAGGCCAGCACGTGGTCTACTGTGAGCCGGGTCCTGACGCTTCGCCGGAGCGGTCGCTCCCAGTCCAGGATCTGGCCGCCTTGCACCCACGTTACGGTCTGGCCCGTCGAGTAGTTAATCGTGGTGAGGGCGATCGCTTTCAGCAGACCCCTCTCGAGCTTCTCGGTGATGCCGACAATCTCGCCGTTGACGGGCGCTAGGCTTCGCTCGAGTAACGCGCGCAACGGCGCGGTATCGAGGAGGCCCCGCACCTTGGGGGCAATGGCCGCGCCACCCGATATCAAACGCGTTCCCCAGCGCAGGACGTTGCACGCGAGTGAGAGCGGGCCGACTCGAAAGAGCTGGTCCGCCGTAAGCTGGCTCCACAGGCTGGCAAGGTTCTCGACCGCCTCCGGGAGCGCACCAGGATACGCCGCCAGGTAAGCCACGTTGATCGCGCCGGCCGATTCGCCCGTCAGGATCACGGGCCGGGTTCTCGGAAGGTGTCTCGCGAGGCCCCGGAGCACGCCAACCTGATAGGCCGCTCTTGCGCCGCCGCCGCTGAGCGTGATCGCCAAATCGCCGCGTGGCGAGTCCTGGACGCCCGGCCTCACGACTTCAATCCCGATCAAACCTCGTCGAGATGCCTGGGTGACCTCTCCAGTGGAGGGAGGCTGATAGCCCAGGGACTCACGACACCCAATCAGGTCTCAGTGTCGCGGCCGATTGACGCGGATGTTCGTTGAGCCGGTACACCGGGCGACAACCTGCCTTCTCGACCGCATGTTGGAAAAAAGCAAACCGGGCTTCACCGTTGCGGCGAGCCCGACGTCGACCCGAGTCGGGAGCTACCCTGCTTCTTGGGATTCTGTGGCCCTCCGACGGTTTACTTGACCCTTTCGATGGATTTCCGCCCTTGATGTTCCGCCCGAAGGCGTACCAAACCGCCCCACCTGCGGCCCGTCGCAGACCGCGCCACTGGAGGTATCCCTCCGGAGGTATACAGTAACCGCAGCGGGGCGCGGCGCGCGATCCGAGCTCGTGGGTGGCGACCCGGGCCGTGGCGCTAGGCGCCCGGGGAGGTGCGCGCAATGAGGACACTGTCTGCCGAACGGTGCGTCGCCTGCCGCCGCGACTCGCCCCGGGTGACCGCAACGGAGATCGCGGACCTCAAGCACGAGATCCCCGATTGGCACCTGCTGGACCGCGACGGCATCGCCCGGCTCGAGCGGGTCTTCAACTTCCCGAGCTTCGCCGACGCGCTGGCCTTCACCAACCGGGTGGGCGCCCTTGCCGAGGAGGAGGGTCATCATCCCGCCCTGCTCACCGAGTGGGGGCGGGTCACGGTGACCTGGTGGACCCACAAGATCCGCGGGCTCCATCGGAACGACTTCATCATGGCCGCGAAGACCGACGCGCTGGCTGCCGAGAGCGGACACGGCACGCGCGCGGAGATCTGGGAAGGGCGCGCGCCGTGAGTCCGCCGGCACGCGGGAGGTCGACATGATCAGCGCTGAGAAACTGGTCGAGGAGATCAGGCGCGAGCTCGCCCCTGTCGAGCAGGAGATCCGTCGCCACCCTTACCTCGCTGCGCTTGAGACGGGGCGCGTGCGCCGCGAGGATCTCACCCGCTTCGCGGGGGAGCAGCACCACATCATCCAGAGCGACCTCCGGAGCATCGCGCTTCTGGTGAATCGCTTCGGAGCGACGCCCTCCCGGCCGTTTTTCCAGGCGGTCCTGGGCGGAGAGACCGCGGCGCTGACAGCGCTCGGGACCTTCGCGGCTGCCACAGGGATGGACGACGCGCGGCTTCAGGCCTATGAGCCGGCGCCCGGCGCCCACGCCTACACGGCCTTCATGGCCTGGCTCGCCCTCTACGGTTCGGAGGCCGAGGTGGCCGCCGGCTTCCTGGTGAACTTCGCCGCGTGGGGTGCCAACTGCGGCCGCATGAGCCGCGCCCTTCGCGACCGTTATGGGCTCACCGAGAAGTCCACGGCCTTCTTCGACCTCTTCGCCGCTCCCCCCGCTGAGTTCGAGGGCCAGACGATGGCCGTGGTTGCCGGCGGTCTCGCCCGCGGCGTCGACCCTCGCCTCATCAAGCGCGCGGCCCGGCTCCTCCAGGGCTACGAGAAGCTCTTCTGGGACACGCTCCACGCCCTCTCAGGGGCGTAGGACGCTCGGGCAAAAATCGCTCAATCTCCGCATCGAGTCCTCCTTGTGTCTTTCCGCGCCTATCTCTCGGTCTTCAGATGCCGGTATCCGTCCGCTTGCGATGCCACCGCCGGCAAGAGGATCGCGTACTGTGGTCCCGGTTGCCTTGACGCTCGGTAGACGGCGGGCCTATGCTCTCGGCCACTCTCAACCAACCGTGAGAGGAGACGGCCATGAGCCTCGGTGTCAGTCCGCGTGCCGAGCGCTGGGCAGTGACGGCCTGGCTCGCAATCTATCTCGTGTGCCCTGCGCTCGGCGTCTACAGCACCGCCAAGACGGCTGCTGATCTGATCAAGGAGGAGCGCACCCAGTCGGAGTCGCCGGGGCGGTAGCGAGTGGCAATGCGGCGCGCTCGCCCCTTCTGGACCCACCAAGCGTTCGCCACAATCGCCGCGATCACGACGACATCTGGGGCCGCCTGGCGCTGGCGGATCACCGACGGCAACGGCACCGCGCTCGAGGAGTCCGACGAGTTCTTCCCGACCATCACCACTGCGCTGGCAGCCGGTCGACGCCGTCTCACTGTCCGTGAGCAGCCTGACGACCCGGCACCGCCGGCCGGAGGCCATGACCAGTGAGAACCCCCGGTACGACGCCGCGCGCGCCGCGCTGGCCGAGGCATACGCCGCTGAGGTTGCTTGATCGTTCCTTCATTGTTCGTGGCTGAGGATTCGGTAATGACCTGCGAAGACTACGAGACAAACGGACCCGGGATCGTCCAAAAGGCGGCGCTCCTGATTGCTCCACTTCTCGCTTCACGTCCGATCCGCGCGCTGGCGCGGTTACTTCCCCAAGACGTGAGGAAGGCGATCGTCACCGTACTGCTGACAGTGGCAAACGTCCTCCGCCGATAGGTCAGGAGACGACTTCCTGATCGACGTCCTCACACGCTTGCGGCTCTCGCGCACCGCCGAGTCGGGCAAGCCGACCGTCGTAGACGGCGGTCGGTCGTCAGCGTGGAGGTAACGAGGGAGGCGCTCCCGTTGACGAGCGTCACCGTGGCCAGCGCAGTTGAGCGTTCGGTGCCGACGCCCAGCCGCCGGTGAGAACGACGCATACGACGATTGTCAGCGACATCCACCACTGTAAGGCGCAGGACTTCATACGATGATCTCCTGAATGAAATGGATTGATGACGATGCCGTGGCGTCAGCAAGTTTTGAGCCAGAGACGAAAATCGCGGGAAAAATCAGAAAGCGGATGATGAACTGCGGCGGCGAGCGCCGAGGCCCGCGAAGCCTTCGAACTCTTCCGAAAGACAGGCAACGCGGGTCGTGGCATGCCGGATTTCTTTACGAATCGAAACACGCCCCGAGGCCGCGCAGCGCGGGCGGATGCCATAGACTCTGTTAGTCACGTCGTGTCATGACGAGCTGGCGGACGGACTGCCACTCCCGGATGCGCACTGCGGCGAGGACGGCGACCAGGAACGCACGCCCCGGTCTCTTCGTGGAGCAGATGAAACCGCGAGACGAGCTGCTCACCCCTCGTCGGAAGAGGGGGGATGAAGTTTGACCAAACTTTTGAACCCCGCTCGACTCCTCGCTGAGCGAGTAGTCCTCAGCGAACGGCGTGTCCGGGACTTCAGAGCGGGGTTCTCGAGGATCCTGATCACCTCGTCGCTCGCGACTTTGACCGTGTCGGTTGGGGCGCCCGCCCATGCCAGCGTCACGAAGAAGAAAGCGACAACGGGGGCGCCCAACATCTGACCTCCACGAAGCGTCATCGGGCCTTCCACCACGCGCCCCCTCGCGCGCTCCATGCCGCGGCTGAACACCTCACTGCTCCAGAGACCACCACCGGGCAACCGCTTCCGTCAGCCGAGTTGGAAGATCGGCATCAGCACGCATCGCGGGCGTGCGCGTGAACGACACGCCGCCGTGGCAGCGGGACATCGCGATGATGTTCCAGGACTTCGCGCTGTTCCCGCACATGACCGTGGCCCGACAGGTGGGGTTTGGGCTCGAGATGCTGCGCCGGCCCGCGGCGGAGATCCGGCGCCGCGTGACCGACTCGCTCGCCGCGTTCGACATCGGAGCGCTCGCCGACCGCAAGCCGGACACGCTCTCGGGTGGCCAGAAGCAGCGTGTGGCCCTCGCCCGCGCGCTGATCACCGAGCCTCGCATCCTGCTGCTCGACGAGCCCATCGGCTCGCTCGACTACAGCCTGCGCGAGGCGGTCATGCTCGAGCTGCGCGACGTCCAGCGCCGCCTCGGCATCTCGTTCATCTGGGTCACTCACGACCAGAACGAGGCGTTCTCGCTCGGCGATCGTGTCGTGGTGATGAACCACGCCCGCATCGAACAGGTCGGGGCTCCGGAGGACATCGCTGAGCGGCCGCGCACGCGGTTCGTCGCGAGCTTCGTGCAGGGCACCAACGTCTTCGACGGCACCGTCGAGAGTGTGGACGGCGACCACATCCGTGTTCGCACGCCGAGCGGCAGCTTCCTCGTCCCCCGCCCCGACGAGCGCTCGCCGTCGGCCGGCGAGCCGACATCGTTCTCGGTGCGGGCCGCACTCCTGACGATGCGGCCGGGATCCGAGCACGTCAACCAGGTGCGAGCCGTCTGCCACGCGATCGAGTACCTCGGCGCGATCCGCCGCTACGACTTCCGTCTCGCCGACGGGCGCTCGCTGAAGCTCGAGCAATTCACCGGTCGCGATCGCCGCATCGGCGAGGGCGAGCCCGTCACCCTCGGGTGGCGGATCGAGGACGGCTGGCTCCACGCGCCGCCCGTGGAGCCGGCGTGAGCACGCGTCGCGAGCGGCCGCCGACCAGCTACGCGCTCGCGGGTCCCGCCGGGCTCTGGATGCTGGTGGCGCTCGTGGTGCCGACCCTCTTCATCGTGTGGGTGTCGCTCTGGGTCGCCCGCGGCTTCACGCTCGCGAGCCCGCTGACGCTCGCGAACTACGGGAAGTTCTTCGCGCGCCCGGCCTATGTGCACGTGCTTGGCGACACCGTGCAGCAGGCTCTCGTGATGATGGTCATCACCGGAGTCGTCGGCTACTCGATCGCGTACTTCCTCGTGGTGCACGTACGGCGGCCGGGCCTCCAGCTCGCGCTGTTCCTCGGGCTGGTCGTGCCCTTCTGGACGAGCGCGCTCATCCGCACGATCGCGTGGATCCCGTTCCTCGGCGTGAACGGCGTGATCAACCAGGCCCTGCTCGCGATCGGCGCGGTCGACCGTCCGGTGGAGGCGTTCCTCTTCTCGCGCGCGGGCATTACGCTCGCCCAGGTATCGTTTTACACGCTGCTCGCCACCGGTCCGGTGGTCTACACGCTCCGGAACATCCCGCGCTCGCTGCCCGAAGCCGCCCAGTGTCTGCGGGCCACACCGCTGCACGTCTTCTGGCTCATCACCTTCCCGCTCACCCTGCCAGGCGTCGTGATCGGGCAGATCCTGGTGTTCCTCAACGTCATGGCGGACTTCGCGACCGCGCAGGCGATCGGCGGCCACAAGTACGCCTTCCTCGGCAACCTCGTCATCCTGCTCTACGAGTCGGGGCAATTCTCCTTCGCCGCGGTCGTCTCCGTGCTCTTGATGACCACGATGCTCCTCGGCGTCGCCCTGCTCCTCAAGGTGGTTGACATCCGTCGGTTCGGCGAACCATGATCGCCTGGCGGACGCGCCAACGGCTCGTCAAGGGAGCGCTTGGTGCGGTCACGGTGCTGTTCCTCGCCTACCAGTGGTTGCCGATGCTCACGATGGCGGTCCTGTCGTTCACGGGTCCGGAAGGCGGCACGACCTTTCCGATGCGTGGCGTCTCGCTCCATTGGTACCGGGAACTCCTGCGCGTGCAGATGGTGGACGACTTCAAGCCGCCGCTGGCTCGCTCGGTCGCGCTTGCCCTCGCCTGCTCGGTGACGACCGCCGCGCTGGCGCTCGCCGCGGCGCAAGCCATGCGCGCGCGGTTCCTCGGCAGCCGAATCTACTTCTACCTGATCCTCCTGGGTGTGATGGCGCCCGGCCTCCTGGTGGGCTTCGGCGTGGCACTGCTCGCGCGGGCGCTCGGTCTCGGACTCGCGTGGTACACGTCGACCTTCGCCGTGCACATCGTGTGGACGTTACCTTTCGGCTTTCTGACCATGCTGGCGGTGTTCAACCGCTTCGACCGGCGGCTTGAGGAAGCGGCGCTGACGCTCCGCGCGACCCACTGGACGACGTTTTGGCGGATCACGTTCCCGCTCGTGCTCCCGGGCGTCATCGGAGCGGCGCTCTTCGGCTTCACGCTGTCCTACGACGAGTTCGCCCGCAGCCTCTTTGCCACCGGCCCAGAACAGACGCTTCCCTTGGTGATCTACGCGCAGTTCGACCGGCAACTGCAGCCGACCCTCTACGCGATCGGTGCCGTGACCACTGCGGTGTCGCTCGGCGCGGTGGCCCTCTTCGCCTGTCTCGTCCGCCTGTTCCGGCGACGGACGCTCACCCGCGCGCGGGCGGTACCCGCGCCGAACATTCCGTGAACCCGAGACGTTCGACGGAGGAATCACGCACATGATCAGGACGCGACGCGAGGTGTTGAAGAGCGGAGCGATGGCCGCGGGCACGATGGCGCTCGGACGGATCCCCGCCGCAATGGCTCAGGGCAAAGAGCTCAACGTCGTCGGCGCGACCTTCAATCTGCGCGACGTGATTCTGCAGGAGTTCACGAAGCGGACGGGCATCACCGTCAAGCCGTGGCTCAATCCCTCGGCGCAGGCCCGGGTGGACCGGCTGCGGGTGGCACCGGTCGACAATCTCGAGTCGGGCGCCGACTTCGTGAAGTACGCATGGGAGGAAAAGCTGATCCAGCCGATCGACCTCTCGCGCATTCCGAACTGGAAGCACGCCGCGCGCCTGTTCGTGGAGGGTCAGCACTCGCCGCAGTCGCCGGTGGGCTTCGGCGACAATCCGGGTCGGATGATGTACGTGGACAAGGAGAAGACAAAGGCGAAGTACATCCCGACCATGTACCAGTTCGACTCCGTGGGCTACAACCCGGAAAAGATCCCGGCGAAGGACAACGTGCTCTCGTGGGGCGAGCTGTTCAATCCCAAGTGGCGCGGCAGGGTGGCGCTCTACGGGATCGACTGGCTCGGCATGCTCGACGCGGCGCTCGGCATGCACGCGCTCGGCCTGCTCAAGGCCGCCGACCCGACGAACCTCACCGAGAAAGAGGTCGACACGGTGATCCTCTACCTCAAGGAGAAGAAGAAGGAAGGCCACTTCCGCGCGCACTGGAAGGCGTTCGGTGAGCTAGTGAACTTGATGGTGTCGGGCGAGGTGTGGATCGCCGATGCGTGGTGGCCCACGGTGCTCGAGGTCAGGAAGAAAGGTGTGCCGTGCCGCTATGCGGAAGCGGTCGAGGGCTACCGCGCGTGGGCCGTCGGCTCCTGCATCAGCGCCTCGACGAAGAACCTCGACGGCGCCTACGAGTGGATCAACTTCTGGCTGGAAGGCTTCGCGGGCGCGCGACAGGCCGAGATCGGATACTACTCACCCGTCGACACGTACACGAAGTACCTGACGCCGGAGCAGGTCAAGCACTTCTATGGCGGCGAGGGCCGAGACGGCGGGTCCGTCGAGCGCCGCAACGCCAAGGTCTTCGTGTGGAACACCAAGCCGAAGAACCAGGAGTACTACACCGACAAGTGGAACGAGTTCCTGGCGAGCTGAAGGCGGCAACACCACCGGAGCGCTCGAGGGGAAAATCGCGAAGGAGGTTTCGGACTAGACAGCGACTGCAGCTTTACGAGGAACTCAAGGGCCGACCGGCCAGTCGCTCCTCGATCGAGGGAAGGGTTGATGCCAACCCCTTGTAACTTCCCGCCTGTTGCGCCTCGGCGGCGAGCGGCGCCACAAGCAAGACGGCGAGGACAAGCGCAAGGATGAGCGCGGCCCTGACCTTCACGGCACGCCTTCCCGGCGACGGTGGGACGCCGCGACTGTAGGGCGTCAGGCGGAGAGGGTCAAGGCGCTGGCGAACTCGGGTGCCCGGCTCTTCACGCGTAAGGCGGCGAGCGCGGCGATGAGGACAGGCGCGACGATCCGCCGCCGGCCCTTAAAAGGGCAAGGGCAATGAACGCCGCGGCTCGATCGCAGAGCGAGACAACCCCGCGTTAGCGATACACCAGCACGGGGATTTTCGTGTGCGTCAGAACCTTGTTCGTTTCGCTGCCGATCACGAGAGCCGCTACCCCGCGCCGGCCGTGGGAGGCCATGAAGATTACGTCGCAGCCTCTTTCCGTCGCAGTCTTGATAATCTCCTCCCACGGATGGTCACCGATCTTGTGGACCACCTCGTAGGTGACCCCGGCCAGCTTGGCAGCTTGCTCTATCACCGACAAGCGCTTATCAGCGAAGACCTTCGTGTCTTCCACGTAGGTTCCCCTAGTGTCCTCGAGCTCCGTCACGTCGGTCGTGAAGACGTGGAACGGCTTCGTTACGGTAAGCCCGCAGACCTTAGCGTTGATCTCTTTGGCGAATTCCACCCCCTTCTTGATGGCCATTTCGGATAGAACGGAACCGTCTGTTGGCAGGAGGATGTGTTTGAACATATTCGCCTCCTTGCTCCCGGGATCGTGACCGGACTGTACGCGGAGTGCCAGACGACATCAAGGTGTTTTACTCAAAGCGCGGGCCCGCACTCACAAAACAGAAACCGACGAGCAGAACGCGGTCAGGTGGCATGGGAACCAACGTCGGCGCGCCGGCATCAGTTCTACCACCCGGTGCGTCGGATCTTCTTTCGCTTCTCGAACGAGCACCACCGCGACGGCGGAACGCCTCGGTTCCGGTACCGAGGTTACCCGGCCCACGCTATTTCCGCGCTCCGTATGCTTCTTACTTTTACTGCAATGCGTGGAGCACGAAGAACAAGACAAGAAGGGCCCGGAAGATGAGCAGGCCGGTTAGGATCAAATCGCTGAGATGCCAGCGCCGCGTGGCACAGCCCTCTATTCGATCACCTGATCCGCTCTCAGCAGCAGCGACGGCGGGATGGTCAGCCCGAGCGCTTTCGCGGTCTTGAAGTCGATCACCAACTGGGGTTGTTCGTCATGCCGCCAGTTCCTCGCATGATACCGGGTCGGCGTGTCCGCGAATCGTTGATGGTGCCCGCGCCGTCCTCATCGTCCCGCCAGGCGGGTCCTCCGGCGGCTGAGAGGGCTCGATCCCGGCGACCCATGCCCCGATCTTTTCCCGCGTCCAGCGGTGATCGTCGTTGAGATGCACGATGACCTGACAGACGAGGCGAGAGCGCCCACAGCTCGGACAGTTCACGTTCACGGCGAACGCCCAGGGCCACCGCTTGCGCACCGAGCGCCCGGCCTGTTCTGGTGCGACGCCGACCGCGAGCAAGGCCGCACCCAGGGCACACGCGCCATCGCCCCTGAAGAGGGTTCGAAACGCTTGCGACGTCATCATCGCCCCCAACTGAATCGCCTCACTGAGTCTCATCGTGCCCTCCGTCAGCGGCTTCGTTGAGCGGCGGCGAGTCCTTCCGCCCTGGCGGTTACTCGATCACTTGATTCGCCCACCGGAGTTGGGACAGGACGTGCGGCTGTGCGTTCCGAGCTGTTAGTCCTCAGAACTACGCGATCTTGGCGAGGGCCGCCTCAGTCTCTTGCCGCGTGAACGCCCGTAGGGTCTCGGTGCGGACGTTGCCGAGCGATCCCAAGGAGTAGACGATCGCATTCAGGGTCACATCGTCTGGGGCGTCCACAATGGCCGCGAGATCATAGCGTCCCATCGTGCGATACGTGTCTTTCACCTGGGCACCCGCCTTCTCGCAGAGGTTCCGAAAGGCGGTCTCCCGCTTCGGAGAGTCTTTGATGTTGCGTATCCCTTGGTCCGTAAAGTTTCCCAGGATGATGTAAGTTGGCATGATCGGTCCCCTTACCGCCTACCGCTCGTCCTGTACCCGCGCTTCGCGCTTCCAGCAACGCGAGAATATGGCACACGCCTAGGTGAGGTCGCAATCGTCGGCTTGTGCGGCGCTCTCCTCTTTCAAACACTGCTATTCAATGATCTGATCCGCCCGTAGCAGCAGCGACGGCGGAATCGTGAGGCCGAGCGTCTTCGCGGTCTTCATGTTGATGACGAGCTCGAGCTTCGTCGGCTGCACGACCGGCAGGTCGGCTGGCTTGGTCCCTTTGAGAATTTTGCCGACGTAGGTGCCGGCTTGGCGATAGCCGTCCGCGAAATCGGTTCCGTAGCTCATCAGACCACCGGTGTCCGTTGTGCCTTCATCAAGCTGCCGACGACGCGCTAACTGAACCATCCCGCACGCCGGATCTTCTCGCGATCCCGGAGCGCGTTCACCTGCGTCGCCTTCATCACCTCGCGCGCCGGGCCCGGCGATCGTGTCTCGAGGATAGAGCCGATGACGCGCTGGATGCGAAGCCAGGGGTGTTGCCAGGCGCGATGGCTCACCGCCGGACCGGCAGCGTGAACGTGACCGTCGAGCCCTGTCCCACCTGGCTCTTCACCCAGGGACCGCCGAACGCTCGCGGCGCAGGCTGTGATTGATGCGCGGCCCCAAGGGGCCGCTGGCCTCCATAACCAGCGGCCCCGCTGGCGCTATTTACGAGCCCGAGTGGCGCCGGCCGCGTGCGTTCGGTCCTCACCGGATGGTTCCGTGTTTCCTACGAAGTGGACGGACTCCTTGCCAGCGACCGCGTTCGGGGTGATGACCCAGGTTCCGCCGCAGGAAGCTCGCGCCACCTTCCCGGCGGTCTTCGAGTCGACTATGTACGTGAACCCGCTTCCGATCGCGCCGAGGATGCAGAAGCTCGCTTTCAGCGGGGCGTATACGAGCGTGCCGAAGAGGCTCCCCGCGTTCTGCGCCACCTCTTTACCGTCGTCACCCCGGACGGCCATCGGCAACCCGAGCAGCGCCACGACGAGACCGATCGTAATCATTCGTTTCATGGCTTCATCCTCCGAGTGTGATGAGCCTCCCTCCAGATTGGGTGCCCGCACGTGCCCGTTCACACGTCGGCAGGGATTATGCCATCCCGGAAGAGGCTCTGGGGAAACGACGCTAAATGCCCAGGAGCCCCGCCAGATCATTTCGACCGATTGGTTCGGGCATCACCGCGATCACGTGTTGTAGTAGCATGTTCGGACGTCCGAAGTCGCGTGCGCTGTTCGGCTCGCGCCGGTGATCGTGCTCCCACCTCATCAACCCGTTTCGTCGGAGCCATAGAGCATAGACGGGACAAAGGCCCTCGTGACGGAACATCCCTTCTCGGCGGTCCCGCTCTCCCGCGTGATCGGACCGCGGAAGCGACGGTTCTTGCCGCTCCGCCCCCCCAGGTACAGCGGCCGTCCATCCCGACCGCGTGGCCGTGATCCACGAAGACCGGCGCATCACGTACCGCGACTTCCACGCGCGGGCGCGCCGGCTGGCGTCCGCGCTCGTCGCGCGCGGCATCAGGGCCGGCGACAGAGCGTAGACAGGATAAAGGGCTTGGTTGAAGGAACGTCCGTTCTCAGCACCCCGCCCTCCCGCCCGCTCGGCCGTTTCCCCCGGCACAGCGTGAGGCGTTGCTCCATCAGATCCAGACCATCCTCCACGAGGGGTGACACACATCCCGATCTACGAGCTGGCCTTCATCTGGGGCGTCGGCCCACGCGTCGAGGAACCGGGCATCAACCAGATCCGGAGCTTCTCCTACTCCGGGCCGCTGGAGGACTTGCGGGTCAAGCGGCCCTGAGCAGCTTACTCCGGGCTGTCGTATTTCGGATGGTACGGGCCGTATAGAAGGCCGGAGTCCTTCGTGCTGAAGAGCATGACGTTGGCCGTCCGGCTGACGTTGTGGGCCGCATCCGTGCTCGAGGCGATCGCCTGAGTTACGATGGCGGCGATCAGCGCGCCGAGAGCGCCTCCGCCGCCCGAGTTCGAGTTCTGCTGCATCCTCCTCTTGCCTTCCCAGAGCAGGATCCCGGTTCTGGTGTCCACCAGCTTGGCCCTGGCCTGAACGATCGTCGCGCTGTTGAGGATCTGGAACTTGGTTCCATACTCCTCCACGGTGACGAACAGGACCGCGTCGGCGCCGAGCACCTCACCGATTTTCTTGAGCGATGCCTGATGCATCTCACCGGCACTGGGGAGGCCGTTTTCTTTCAGGAACTGGTCCACGACGGCCACGGGAAAGACGTAATACCCTTGCTCGGCGATCGGCCGGGTCACCGTCGATAGATAGCCGTACGTAGCCTCGACCGCGGTGCTCTCGTTCAGCGGCGGCAGAACCACGATGGAGCGCGGTGGATGCTGACGGTAGTTGGTGTAATCGTACGGCTGGGCTGCGCATCCGGTCAGGATCAGGGCGATCACCGCGGCGGCCGAGGCTTGGACAAACGTGCGAAGCTTCATTACCGTTTCAGATTGCTGATCAAACGATCCATGAACACTGTCGACTCCGGGAATTCGGCCTTTTCGGTGGCGAACTCCTGAAGCGCCTGGTCCACCTTGCCGAGCTGGAAATAGAGATAGCCGAGATGGGCATGAAATCCGGGGTGCATTCGTTTGTTGTTCGCTCGCGCCTTCTGGTAGTCCTCCTCGAGCTTCTCCACCTGCATTTCGGGTGACACCTTGCCGGGCTGGGCGTACGAGACGTACACCAGTTCTTCGTAATGTCCCCACGAGTAGAGCGTAGGAGTGGCGCATCCCGAAACGAGGCCGAATAACGCCAGCAGCCAGACTAGTCGACTCATCGGGTGTCTTTAGAAGGTTTCCACCTTCTTTGCTCGAGACCCTCGACGAGTCGATTGATTGCCTCGCGAATT
>Ga0209375_1001633_pt1 | contig 16808 bp, 13 predicted proteins | sample GraSoiAngelo_131_FD_185888 | JGI IMG/M metagenome (GOLD analysis project Ga0209375, IMG submission 185888) | Grasslands soil microbial communities from the Angelo Coastal Reserve, California, USA - 14_0929_02_30cm (SPAdes) (version 2) | ecosystem: Environmental > Terrestrial > Soil > Grasslands ... | reverse complement strand
TTTCCCGATCGCGGCGCGCGTCTCCATCGGCCACGCGCGGCGCACCTGCACCCACGCGATCGCTTCGGGCGAGCCGGCCAGGCCGCCGGACACCTGCCCGGACGCGGTCGCGTGCGCCGCGGCCACGGAGCCCGGCGCCGAGACCAGCGCCGCCACGAATCGCAGCGTCCGACTCGCGCCGGGGACAAGGGCCGCCCCGGTGAACAGGATCAGCTGGCCGCCGCCCCCGACACTGGAGTCGGCGCCGATCGCGCTGCCGGGCACGTATCGCGCCCCGACCGGCAGCTGGACGGTGATCCGCATGCTCGTGACCGTCAGGGTGCCGGGGTTCCCGACGATGACCGTGTACGGAATCGCCTCGCCCACCCCGACCTCGAGCACGTCGGCCGTGAAGTCGAGCCCGAGCGCCGCGCTGGGCGGGCCGACGAGGGCAACTTGGGCCGCGGCCGCCACCTGGGCCGCGGTCCCCTGTGCCTGGAGGTACGCCAGGTTGCGGACCAGCACCGTGTCGCGCACCGTAGGCGCCACCCCCGCCACCAGGTCGATCGCACCGCTGTCCCCCGCCGCGAGCGTACCGAGGGACCAGGTCAGCACCTGGCCCGCCACGGCCGGCGCCGACGTCGCGCTGAGGTACTGAAGCCCTGTGGGGAGCGTGTCCGTCAGGACGGCGCTCTGCGCCGGGGCGGCGCCGGCGGCGTTGGCGTAGCGCAGCGTGTAGTGCACCTGTTGGCCCACCAGCGCCACCGCCGGGCTCGTGAGCTGCTTGCTGAGCGACAGCGCCGGCACGAGCACGTTCGTGCGAACCGTGTTTGAGAGCGTGGTGTCGGATGCGCCGCCCGCGTTGAAGGTGACGTTGCTGCGGTTGTCCACGGTGCGCGCCGGGCCCGGATTTACCTGCACCTGGAAGGTGACGGACCCCGTCGCTCCCGGCGCGAGCGCGCCGAAGTCCACCACCACGACCCCGTTGCCCGCGGGCGCGATGGAGCCTGCGTCGTCGCCGCCGGCATCGGTGAGGGGAGCCCCGTTCCAGCGCATCGTCCCCGGGACGTAGGACGTCCCGGCGGGGATCGAGTCGGCGAGCTGGACGGCGGATGCGACGGCGCTACCGGAGACGGCGTAGTCGACCGTGTAGGTGAGGACGTCGGCCACAGCGGCCGTCGGCCGATCCACGAGCTTGGTGAGGCTGACGGCCACCGGTGCCGACGAGACGTCCAACCGGTCCTGCACCGAGCTGCTCACGGCGGGACTGAAGCGGCTCGTGGCGGTAACGGTGATCGTGTCGCTCACGCCCGGGCTGGCGGCGCCCGGGATTGCCACGCGCGCCAGCAGGGCGGCGGCGCTGCCCGGCGCCAGGGGCACCGGCCCCGTGAGCAGGGAATCGCCCGCGCCCAGCAAGCCGTCCCCGTCCCAATCGCGATACAGCGTCACCGGCCATCCGCGGACCGACACGGCGGTGACGGTGAAGGAGTCGGGTCCGTTGCCGAGGTTCGTGAGGGTGTGCGCGAACACGACGGCGGTGCCCGCGGCGCCGATGCTGAAGCGTGGCGGCCGCAGGTCCACCCCGGCCACCTGTCCCACCAGGAAATCGACCGTGTCCGAGGCGACGACATACGACTGGGCTCCGGCATCGAATGCGAGCGTGGCCCAGTTGCGGATCCGGGTTCCCGCGGGCGTTCCCTGGGCCGTCAGGGTCGGTGCGGCGAGCAGGCCGAGAACAGCGAGCAAGGCGGCCGCCCAGCCCGCGGCCGGACGACCGCGGCGGGCGAACCGCCTGCTCTCGACTGCTCGGGGACCGAGCCGCATAGGCCATCGGCCCCTAGTTGATACTGACGCGCAGCTCGAACGTGGCGCTGGCGCTCGCCGCCAGGACGCCGCCCGTGCCCGTATAGCTCGCGGTCACGTTCTGCCCGGTCACCGACACCGTCCACCCGGTGCTCGAGCTCGTCGACACGTACGTCACCTGCGCCGGCAGCGCGTCGGTCACCTGCACGTTGGATGCGGAGGTGGCCCCGGTATTGGTAACCGTGAACCGATAGCGGATGACCTGCCCCGGGACGACAGTGCCCGAGACGACCGTGACCCCGTCGTCGAGGTACGCCGCCTTCGTGAGCGTCACGTTCGGCTTGATGACCGTCAGGTCCATGAAGCCGTCGTCGAACGTCGCGGGCTGCGCCACCGACCGGCCGCGCAGATACAGCGTATCCACCGAGCCACCGGCTACGTTCGCCACGTTGTATACGACGGTGATCGGCTGCGACGCCGCGGGGGCCAGCGTGATGCGGGTGCTGTCACCGGAGACGCCGTTCACCGAAACGATGGTGATGACCGGCGAGCCAGGGCTCGTCGCGATCACGTCGATGTTGTCGTTCCCGTTGCCGTTGTTCTGGACGGCGAACGTGAACGAGTAGCCGTTTCCCGGGAGCCGCTGCACGTTCTGGCTTCCGTCGGGCGTCGTCGCCACGGCGTAGGTCGTCGCCGGCGTGATGGTGCTGGCGGCGTTGCCGGACGTCGCCGGCGTGCGCCGCGAGTTGGCGGTGAGCGTGTAAACGGTGCTCACGCCGCCTTGCCCGCTCGCCACGTTATAAATGATCTTGAGCGTGATCGAGCCGCCCTGGGCGATCGCCACGGTCGCGAGCGCCGTGTTCAGGGTCCCGAGCGTTCCATAGGTCGTGGCCCCGAGGCGGTAGCCGGTCACCGTGATCACCCCCGCGACGGAGATGTTCTCGGAGATCGTGACGCTGTCAGTGCCGTTCCCGACGTTCATCACCGTGAACGTCATGGTGTCCGCCGTGCTGGGCGAGGCGGAGCTCGGGGTGGGGGTGTTCGCGGTCACCGCGACGCCGGCCTTGAAGCCGACCGTCACCGAGACCGAGCCGCTGACCGCGGCGTATGGATTGTTGTTCGCGTCGGTGTAGGTCGCGGTCGCCGTGTTCGTGATGACCGTGCCTTCCGGCGTTTGCGCCCGCACTCGACCCGCGAGCGCCATCAGGGCCACCGCGGACAGGGCGAGGCTGTAGGTAAACCTCAAGTGCTTGACCATCGCAGGCTCCTCCTAAGGGTTCCAGCAGTTGCCGGGACGCTTACTTCGCCTCGCCCGGCGCTTCACTCACCTGGGTGCGAAACTCCGCCATCACCCGTGCTCTCGGCGCCAGGGATCCCAGCACCGTCCAGCGAACGTGGGTGTACAGCTCTCGCGGCGCCGGCTTCTCCACCCGCTGGCCGTTCACCAGCGCCGCGATCACCGGCCGAGCCGCATAGCTCTTGCCGCTGTCGATCGAGTACTCGATCCGCACGGCGTGATCGGCCGTGGCCGAGCCGAGCACGTAGACCATCCCCGCGGGGATCGGGTCCACGAACTGGATGTTCCGCACCGGACCGGCCGTCACGTTCGTGAAGACCAGCGCGTAGCGGATCACGTCGCCGGGCCGAGCCACCACGTCCCTTCCCCGCACACTTACCGTGTCCGCAGTCACGTTGTGCGCTGTGATCACGAGAGGCTGGGGGGCCTGAGCCTGTGCGGCCGAGGCCAGCATCCCAACGAGCAGCCATCGCAGCAGCTTCATGGGCGACTCTCCTTGTGAGTCATCGTTTGCGTCGCTTCCGCTCGGCACGGCGCGCGTCGCGCGGTGAGCCGTCTGCCTCGGACGGGTCGGTCTCCGCCTCTCTCCACCGGAAGACCGCCTCGCACGCCGGGCAAACCACCAACTCACCGAGTACCTGGGTGCGGCCGAAGAACTTCAGCTCCGAGCACTGGGGGCAGCGTAAAACCATGCGCGATATGCTCCTTTTGTGCATGCGGGAGGGCAGGTCCCATGCCTACCGTGTCTGCTTCAGGTAACTGCTTTGCAAATCGTGAGTTGCGAGTCTGCGGACAGCCTGGGAGTGTGGCCCTGCCTGAGGCAACTGTTACCGAACGGTAACGCGGCGCGTAACCGGCTCCCTCCCGCTCCCTTGGTGGGTCAGCGGATCCGGGTGACGAACTGCAGCGTGCCCGTGTTGTTCGGGGCGGAGGAGCTCAGAGGGTTCTGGAGGCGCCAGCGGACGCGGTTGACGCAGCCGTCGTAGCCGGCCGGCGCGCTGCACGCACCACTGGTCGGCACATACGTCCAAGTCGCGCCGCCGTTGTTCGAGTAATCGACCAGCACCGACACGCCGGCGGGCAACGTGGTCACGATGCTACCGACCTTGAAGAGCGTCGCCGCCGGCAGCGTGTCCACGACGACTACCGTCGTGGCGTTGCTGCTGCCGGCGTTGGTGATGGTGACCGTGTACGTCAGGTCGGTGCCGGGCAACTGCGTGCCGCTGGGATTCACTGCTTTGGCCACGGTCATGGTTGGCCGTATGACGGTGACCGTCAGCTTCCCGGTGTCTGCGGTCGCCGGACTTAGGACCGCGCGGGCTTTGAAGATCAGTGTGTCCTTGGTTCCCGACGCGGCCATCGCCACCGCGTAGGTCACCGTGGCGGTGGCGGAGGTGCCCGCTAGCAGGTTCGCCAGGCGTGCGCTATCGGGGTTCGCGCCCTGCGTGATCCCGGTCCCGACAATCGACACGGTCGTGATGACGGTGCCGGGGCGCTTGGTCGTCAGCAGATCGTAGCTGGTGGAGCCGTTCCCGGTGTTGGAGACCGTGAACGCCACCGTGTAGTTGAGGCCGTTGCTCGGCAGCTGGCTCGCGGTCGTGGCGTGCGGGCTCACCAACACCGCGTACACCTTCGCCAGGATCGTCTTGGTTCGGGCGTCGGTAGCGACGACGGCGCCGACGGCGCCACCGGTGATCAACCCCAGGCGACTTGCCGCTGACGGGGCGGTGAAGGTCCTGAAGTTGAGCCCGGAGACGGTGATTTGGTCGCCATTCCCGAAGTTCGCGGTGACGTTGAGCACGAGATCGAGGTTGCCGTTCGCATAGCTCACGGCCGGCGAGACCTTGAGTACGGCCGAGCCCGTGATCGTCGCGGTGGTGATGGTGGGGTCCCACGTCATGTTCAAACCCGCCGGGATGCGCACGCGGATATCGGTGTTCGACTTGATTTGGCCGCCCGAAGTTGTCGTGATGGTGATTGGGCTCATCGCGGTGCTCGGATCGCCCACTATGAACGTCTGATTGGCGGCTGAGGAAATCGTCTGTGCCGACGCCGCAGCCGCGAGACCGAGCAAGGCCACGAGGATGCCACCAGACAGAAGCAGACGGGTCTTCATGTGGGTGAAGGCGGGCGCAAGCCGCGTGCCGACCGGCCCTGGGTGCAGCTGCACGAATGGCAATGAGTTAGCGGAGCTGTCGGGGAGCGTGCAGGTCGGCGTCCGGCAGGTCCGTTACCGTCTGGTAACGGGAACGGTATCAAGTCGGCTCCCCGCGGTCGGAGCTGGATTCGAGCAACCCATGCTTCTTGCGCTTCTCCCACAGGTTCTTGCGCGAGATGCCGAGGATCTCAGCCGCGCGCTGGATGTCGCCGCCCGTGTCCTCCAGGGTGTGGCGGATGTATTCGCGCTCGGCCTCGGCGAGCGACAGCCCCCGCGGTAACTCGAACCTCTCGGGACGGGAGTCCCCGCGCGCCGCGCGGTCGACTTGCCCGAGCGGGGGCAAGTCGGAGCGTTTCAGGCTCGGCCCGTCGCTGAAGATCAGAGCCCGTTCGATCACGTTGCGCAACTCACGCACATTCCCCGGCCAATCCCATGCCTGAAGCGCCTGCAGGGCGTCGGCATCGACGGACGCGACGCGCTTCTTGAACTCGCGGTTGAACGTCTCGCGGAAGTGGTCGGCGAGGAGCGGCAGGTCGCTCTTGATCTCGCGCAGGGGCGGCAGGGTCACGGCGGCGACGGTGATGCGGTAGTACAGATCGGGTCTGAACGCACCCGCTTCCACCTGCTGCTTCAGGTCGCGGTTGGTCGCCGTGATGAGGCGCAGCGCGACTTCGATTTCGTCGGTGCCGCCGAGCCGGCGGAAGCGGCGACTCTCGAGAAAGTTGAGCAATTTCGCCTGCAGCGCGGGGCCGAGCTCGGCGATCTCGTCGAGGAACAGCGTGCCGCCGTCCGCCACCTCGATGAGCCCGCGCTTGGGTTCGCGCGCGTCGGTGAAGGCCCCCTTCTTGTAGCCGAACAGCTCGGCCTCGAGGAGGTTGGCGGGCAGCGCCGAGCAGTTGATCTCGACGAACCGCCCCACCGAATGCGGACTGGAATAGTGGATCGCGCGGGCCACGAGGTTTTTCCCGGTGCCGCTCTCCCCGAGGAGGAGCACGGTCGGGCGCGGGACGGCCGCCATGCGGTCCACGAACGCGCGGACCGCCTCGACGTGCGGATGCCGGCCGAGGATCGCTGCGACCGAGTACTCCTTCCCCCGGGCCTGCTCGAGCGAAGCGCCTTCCTCGAGCAGCGGCCGCTCCGTGAGCGCGCGGGCGAGCAGCGTGGTCAGCTCGTCGATGTTGACGGGCTTCGTCAGGTACTCGGTCGCACCGGCCTTCAGCGCGTCGATCGCGGTCGCGACGTCAGCGTGCCCCGTCAGAACGAAGATCGGCAGATGGCGGTCGCCGGTGCGCAGCCGCCGCGTCACCTCGACGCCGTCGAGGTCGGGCATGACGAGGTCGGTGATGACCGCATCGGCGGGCGCCTCGGCATGATGCGCCAGGAGCGCGTCGGGGCGGTCGAACAGTCGCGTCTGGAACCCGGGCCCCAAGTTGGCGGCCACGAGCTTGGCATGCACGAGGTCGTCGTCGAGGATGTAGACTTTGGCACTCATGGGTCCAATATTGGTTCGGGCGCCCCGCTAATATGGCGCCAGCCCCGTACGCAGCCAGGACCTATGGCCGGTACCCCTCCAGCAGCCTTGATCATCGACGACGATCGGGACCTGCTCCTCCTGGTGCGGCGCACGCTTGAGTTCACCGCTGGCTGGGAAGTGCGGACGGCCAGCACCGGCGCTTCGGGCATCGAGCTGGCCAAGACGATGCGCCCCCAGATCATCCTCGTGGACCTGATGATGCCGGAGATGGACGGCTACGAGGTGTGCCGGCGGCTGAAGGCGGATGCGGCGACGGCGGGCATCCCGGTGGTGTTCTTGACCGCGCGCCGCGACTTGGACGAGCGTCGCCTCGCCGACGCCGGGGCGGCCGGCGTGGTGTTCAAGCCCTTCCAGCCTGAGACCCTGGCGCAGCAGGTGCGAGAGTTGTGCCGATGACAGTGCCCGATCCGTTGGCCGAAGTCCGGGCCGAATTCGCGGCCGGGCTGGACAAGCGCATCGACGCCATGCAGGCGGCGCTCGGCCGGCTGCAACACCAGTTTCGTGTGGAGGACGCGCGGGCGCTGTATCAAGCCGCCCATGCCTTGACCGGGACCGCCGGATCCATGGGCGCGGACGGCCTCGCGCAGGCCGCGGGCGACCTCGAAGGGCTCGCCCGCGGGTGGCTCACCCGCGGCGAGGCGGTGCCGGAGGAATGGCGTGTCGCGGCGGCCGCGGTGGGCGAGCTCGACGCGTCCGCGCGCGAATACCGGGCGACGGTGCGTGCCGGGGCGCTGCGCACGCCGGCCGCCCGGCTGGCGGTGCTGGGGGAGCTGACGTCGCTGATCAACGCCGCCGTGGACATGCGCGAGATTTTTCAGGGCGCCATCCTCAAGGTAGAGCGCGTGCTCGATTTCCGGCGCGCCAGCGTGGTGCTCGTCGACGAGTCGGCCTCCCACTATTACCTCCACACGCTGTACGACAAGGTGCGCGGCGGCTTCATCCCGGGAGAGGCGGTGTTCCCGATCGCGCGGGGCGTCACCGGCGAGGCCATCCGCTCGGGCCGGCCGATCCGCGTGGACGCGCTCCCGGGCACCGAAGGCATCCTGCTCCAGGACGGCACGCGGGTCTCCGCGATGATCGTGCCGCTGCACGTCGGCGAACGGGTGATTGGCGCGCTCAACTTCGGGCACGAGGCGCCCGGGCAGTACACCGACGAGGATCTCGACTGGGCGGTCGTGCTGGGCCGCCAGATCGAGACCTCGCTCTACTACTCGAAGCTGTTGAAGACCATCGCCGAACAGCGCGAGGCGCTCGCCCGACAGCACGCCGCGGTGCGGCAGCAACGCAACCAGCTCGAAGCGCTAATCGAAGCGAGCGACGCGGCCATCATGCTCGTGGGCTCGGACCGCCGTGTGGCGTACGCGAACCACGAGATGGCCCGCCTCCTCGGGATCCCCGGCGACGCGATGCGGGGCACGGGACTGGAGATCGTGCACCGGTTTCTCGCGGGCGCTCTTAGCGACCCCAGCGCCCTGACCGCCCAGGAGCAGGCGCTCGCCGGCGCCGCCCCACTCCGCGACCGAGTGGAGTTCGCGTTCCCCCGCGCGGCCACGTGCCAGCGGGTCGTGGCCCCGGTCCGCGACCCGGGGGGAGCGCTCGTCGGGCACATCGTGCTGTACCGCGACGTCACGCGCGAGGTCGAGGTCGAACACCTGAAGTCGGAGTTCGTCTCGGTCGTGAGCCACGAGCTGCGGACTCCGATGACGTCGATCAAGACATCGCTGGCGCTGCTGCTGGCCGGCGCCACGGGCGCGCTCGACTCCGCCGCCCGCGAGATGCTCGAGATCGCGCTGCGCAACGCCGACCGCTTGATCCGGCTGGTCAACGATCTCCTGGACCTCTCCCGGATCGAGGCGCGCCGGATGGAGTTCCAGCTCGAGCCGGTGGCCCTGGCGGACGCGATCAAGTCGAGCATCGAGGCGCTGGCGGCGTTCGCGGCCGACGCGGGCGTCACGGTCGAGACCGAGCCGCCGGCGGAAGCGCTGCGCGTGCTCGGCGTGCGCGGCCGCGTCGAGCAGGTGGTCGTCAATCTGGTATCGAACGCGATCAAATTCTCCCCGCCGGGCGGACGGGTCCAAGTGCGTTGGCGCAGGGACGGGGACGGCGTCGTCGTGGAGGTCGCCGACGAGGGCCCGGGGATCCCGCCCGAGAAACTGCAGGTGACCTTCGAGCCGTTCCGGCAGCTCGACAGCTCGACGACGCGCGCGCACGGCGGCGCGGGGCTCGGACTCGCGATCAGCCATGGCATCGTCCAGGCGCTCGGGGGGAAGCTGTGGGCCGAGAGCGAAGTGGGAGCGGGCTCGCGGTTCTTCGTGCGCCTGCGGCTGGCCTCGAACTAGCGGCCGGGGCGCGGCCGAAGGTGAGGGGAGCAAATCGCCCCGCCGCGGACACCCGCTGCGGGGCGATTCGCTCCGGCAATCGGGGCGAGTGGATTTGAACCACCGACCTCCTGGTCCCGAACCAGGCGCGCTAACCGGGCTGCGCTACGCCCCGAACATGCGCCCAGGAGGACTCGAACCCCCAGCCTCTTGATCCGTAGTCAAGCGCTCTATCCAGTTGAGCTATGGGCGCGAGTGGGCGGTACTAGGCTCGAACTAGTGACCTCCACGATGTCAACGTGGCGCTCTAACCAACTGAGCTAACCGCCCTCGCAAACGCGGAACGCGGAAGTGGGAACGCGGAACAGAGACTGGCTGACGCCTGTTCCGCATTCCGCGTTCCGCGTTCCAATAGCGGGGGTGGGATTTGAACCCACGACCTCCGGGTTATGAGCCCGGCGAGCTACCAGACTGCTCCACCCCGCGTCGCTTGTGGCGTCGGCGCCTCACTCCTCGCGCCGCTCCGTTGCCGAGAGCGGGAAACGGGACTCGAACCCGCGACCCCAACCTTGGCAAGGTTGTGCTCTACCAACTGAGCTATTCCCGCGTCCCCCGCGCTGCCAAAAGGTAACGACCTAGGGCCCTCGAGGGTACCCGATGGAGGCGAGGGGGATCGAACCCCTGACCTCGTGAATGCCATTCACGCGCTCTCCCAACTGAGCTACGCCCCCCTTATATTGGCGCCCCCGCCATCGGCCCCCGTGTCCCGGCCGGGAACACGGGACGTTACCCGGGCGTTATGGCGGTGTCAAGCGAATCCATGTCTATGCGTGAACTTTTTCGCCCGGCTGTGGTATAGCGGGCGGAGCGAAAACACGTGCCCATGCGCAAGCCCAAGAAGAAGACGCCAGCGCTCAAGAAGAAGGCGCCCGCCCCCGCGGCCAGGGCGACGTCCGCCCCCGCGGCGGCGAAGCCCGGGCGCAAGCGCGGCCGTCGCAAGGGCATGCTCGCCGGGCTCGGGACGCACGAGCACGAGCGCGACATTCTCGACCAGTACCTCCACGAGGTGAGCAAGACACCGCTGCTCACGCAGAAGGAGGAGATCGCCCTCGCGCGCAAAGTCCGCGCCGGCGACCAGGAGTCGATGCAGGAGCTGGTCAAGCGCAACCTGCGCTTCGTGATCTCCGTCGCGAAGAAGTACCAGAACCGGGGCCTCCCGCTGACCGACCTGATCGGCGAGGGGAACGTCGGGCTGCTCACGGCGGCCCGCAAGTTCGACCCCGATCAGGGCGTCAAGTTCATCTCCTATGCGGTGTGGTGGATCCGCCAGGCGATTCTGGCGGCGCTGGCGCGCCAGGGGCGCACGGTGCGCGTCCCCCTGAACCGCACGGCGGACCTGTCGCGCATCGTGCGCACGGCGGAGTACCTGCGCCAGACGCTGCGGCGCGAGCCGACGCCGGAGGAGATCGCCGACGCCACCAAGCTGTCGCTCGAGGTCGTGCAGTCGCTCGCCGCGCTCAACACCGGCGACGTGCGCCTCGACGCGCCGCTCGACCCCGACGGCGACCGCGCGCTGATCGAGCGCTTCATCGCCGAGGATCTGCCGGACACGGAAGAGAAGGCGATGGACCGCTTCCTCTCCGACGAGATTGAGACGGCCTTGAACAGCCTCCAGAAGCGCGACGCCAAGGTGCTGCGCCTCTACTTCGGGCTGGACGGCGGGCGCGAGCACACCCTGGAGGAGATCGGCGGCATGCTCGGCGTCACGCGCGAGCGCGTCCGCCAGCTGCGCGACCGCGCCCTGAAGCGGCTGCGCGAAGGCACGGTGGGCAAGGCGCTGGGGACCTTCGCAGCGTAAGTTGTAGCCCGTGATCACGGGCATCGGTCGCAGAGCCGTCGCGGCGGTCGAGGCCGTCGGACGGCTCGGTCATTTTGTGGGGGACATGACCCGGGCCCTCCCCGACGTGCGCACGTGGGGCCGGCTCGTCGCGCAGCAGATGCGGCGCATCGGGGTGGACTCGCTCCCCGTCGCCCTGTTCATCGCCGCCTTCACCGGCGTCGTCCTCGCCCTCCAGGCGTCCTACACGTTCACCGGCGCCGTCCCCCTCTACTTCGTCGGCACGCTCGTCGGCAAGACCATGATGCTGGAGCTCGGCCCCGTCCTGGCCGGCCTCGCGCTCGCGGGCCGCGTGGGCGCCAGCATGGCCGCCGAGCTCGGCACCATGACCATCACCGAGCAGGTCGACGCGCTCGAGACGCTGGCCTACGATCCGCAGAGCTTCCTCGTCGTCCCGCGCGTCGTCGCCGCGACCGCGATGTTCCCCGTCATCGTCACGTTCGCCGTCGCCACCGGCATCGTCACCGGATGGCTCACCAGCCTCGCCCTGCTCGAGCTCTCGACCGCCCAGTTCCTCAAAGGTCTCAAGATCTTCTATGTCTTCAAGGACCTCTGGTTCGGGCTGTTCAAGAGCGCCACGTTCGGGTTTACGATCGCCCTCGTGGGATGTCGCGTGGGCCTCGGCACGCGGGGCGGCGCCGAGGGCGTCGGGCAGAGCGCCATGCGCGCGGTGGTGTACTCCGCGGTGCTCATCCTCATGCTCGACGCCTTTTGGGCGGTCGTGCTGCTGTGATCGAGCTCCAGGATGTCCACAAAGCGTTCGGCCCGAAGCAGGTCCTCACCGGGTTCACGCTCACGGTGCGCGACGGCGAGACCCTGGTGCTCATCGGGTATTCGGGGACGGGCAAGAGCGTCGTGCTGAAACACATCGTCGGGCTGTTGCACCCCGACGCCGGGGAGGTCATCGTTGACGGCCGAATGGTCCCCGAGCTCGACCGCGCGGAGCTCAACGCCGTGCGCCGGGACATCGGCTACGTGTTCCAGTTCGCCGCCCTGTTCGACTCGATGACCGTGGCCGAAAACGTGGCGCTGGGGCTGCGGAACCGGGACCTGCCGGAAGCCGAGATCGTCGAGCGGGTGCAGGAGGCGTTGGCCCTCGTGGACCTGACGGGCACCGACGAGCGCGCGCCGGCGGAGCTGTCGGGCGGGATGCGCAAGCGGGTGGGGCTCGCCCGGGCCATCGCCCTGCGGCCGCGCTACATGCTGTACGACGAGCCCACGACGGGCCTCGATCCGGTGACGGCGGCGGTGATCGATCGCCTCGTGGTCCGGACGCGCGAGCACCTGGGCGTCACGGGCCTCGTCGTCACGCACGACATGCGCAGCGCCTACACCGTGGGGGACCGGATCGCCATGCTCTACGAGGGCCGCGTGCGGCAGGTGGGCACCGTCGAGGAGATCCGGGAGACCGACGATCCCGTGGTGCGGCAGTTCATCGAAGGGCGTCCCGAATGAAGCGGGAGAACGAGTTCGCCGTCGGCCTGGCGGTGATCGCCGCGTTCTGCGTCGTCGTGGGCGGCGCCCTGTGGCTGTCGGGCGCGCACCTCGGCCGCACCGAGGCGGTGTACACCGCCCGCTTCCGCACCGTGGGCGGTCTCGGCGTCGGCAACCCCGTCGTGCTGCGCGGCGTGCGCGTGGGCCGCGTCGAGGCGATCCGGCTGGCGTCGGGCAACTGGGTGGAGGCCGACCTCAAGATCTATTCCGGGGTGTCGATCCCGCCGCGGCCGGCGGTGATCGCCGCGTCCGCCTCGCTGTTCGGCGAGTGGGCGGCGTCCCTGTACTCACTGGACGGGCTGCCGGACGATCCCAACGTGCGCCGCGACCTCGCGGAGGCGCGGGCCGCGGGCGGGACCCGCTGGCCGGGCGCTACGCTCCCCGACATCGGGCAGCTCACCGCGCAGGCGAGTCGCATCGCGACGGACATCGCGACGGTGGCGAACCGCGTGCAGACGGCGTTCGACTCCACGGCCGTGAGCGAGCTGCGGCGCTCGATCCGCGACTTCGGCCAGGTGGCCGACCGCCTCGTGCAGGTGAGCAACGAGCAGGCGGGCGTGATCAGCCGCGTCGGCACCAACCTCCGCACCGGCTCGGACGTGCTGGCTCAGGCGGCGACGAACCTCCAGAGCACGCTGGGCCGCGTCGATTCCGCGACGAACCAGGGCCAGCTCGCCGCCATCCTCAACAACACCGCCGCCGCGAGTCACGACCTGCAGCAGTCGTCCCAGGACCTGCGGGACCTGCTCTCCGCCGCGCACCGCAACCAGGAGAGTCTGGTGCGCGTGCTCGTCGCGGCGGACAGCGTGATGTCGCGGATCGCCAACCGCAGCGGCACGCTGGGCCTGCTCGTCGCCGATTCGTCGCTGTACCGGGAGACCACGCTCACCATGATTCAGCTGCGCCAGCTGCTGTCGGACATCCAGGCCAATCCGCGGAAGTACTTCACGTTCAGCGTGTTCTAGAGGCCAATGCGGAACGCGGAACGCGGAACGCGGAAGAGAAAGGAGAGTCCCCGGCGCGGCCTCCTGCGTCGACCTCACCGCGAGTGTTCCGCGTTCCACGTTCCGCGCTCCGCGTTGGAGTCATGAAGCCGGCTCGCCCCCGGGCCACCCGCGAGACGAGCGCCGGCGGCGTGGTGTTCCGCCGCGGCTCGGACGGCGTCGTGCGCTACCTGTTGATCCGCGACTCGTACCGCAACTGGGGCTTCCCCAAGGGCCACCTGGAGCCGGGGGAGCCGCCCGCCGAGGCGGCGCGCCGCGAGGTGGCCGAGGAAACGGGCCTCGCCGACCTCGCGCTCCACGGGCCGATCCGCGTCATCGACTGGTACTTCCGATTCCGGGGCAAGACCATCCACAAGTTCTGCCACTTCTTTCTCTTCGAGTCTTCAGTCGGCGAGCCCGCCCCCCAGGTCGAGGAGGGCATCACCGCCTGCGTGTGGCAGGACTACGACACGGCGCTGGAAAAGATCTCCTACGACAACGCGCGCGGCGTGCTGAAGCGCGCGGCGGAAATGGTGCGGGTGCTCGATCAAGCGGGCGACGCCGAGGCGCGCGGGTGAGGCCGGTCGTGCCGGTCTATCATCCGCGCCGCGAGGCGCGGCGGGCGGTGAAGCAAGGCTATCCCCGGCGCCTCGGGAACGTGCGGCTGTGCCGCAGCGGCGAGGGAGTGGAGCGGCTGCTGCAGCGCCACCTCGTGGACGCCGTCGTGCTCGACGTGAAGGCGGCGCCGGAGCTCGCGCTCGCGCTCCCGGTCCGGTTCCCGCGCATCCCGGTGTTCGCGCTCTCGGCGTTCCGGCCGGACGACGGCGCGCTGGTGCGCCGCTGTCAGGCGGCCGGGTACGCGGGCGTGCTGGTCGAGGGAGTGGACAACGCGGTCGTGGCGGAGTGGATCGCGGCGCGGACGGCGCAGGCGGCGCGCCGGCAGGCCCTGGCGGCGGCGCCCCGGTTGCTGCGCTTGACCGACCGGCTGCAGCTCGACGTCTGGGAGGAAGTGTTGCGGCGCGTCGCGATCCCGACCAAGACCGGACAGCTCGCGCTGGCGCTGCGGGTGACGCGGGAGCACCTGTCCCGGCAGTTCGCCGCCGGTGGGGCGCCGAATCTGAAGCGCGTCATCGACCTGGCGCGCACCGCCTGCGCGGCCGATCTCCTGGGCAACCCCGGTTACTCGGTGCGTGGGGTGGTGCGGATCCTGGGGTACGCCTCGCCCAGCCACCTGGCGGCGGCGGCGCGCCGGGTGGCGGGCGCGGCGACCCAGGAGCTGCGCACGCTCGGGCCGGGCGGCGTGCTGGCCCGCTTTATAAGAGGAAGGACGCGGTCGCGGGAATGACAAGTCGGAGGAGGTCGGAGGAGGACGGAGGAAGGCGGAGCAGGTGTATACTTTCTCCGTCCTTCTCCGACTATCTCCGACTTCCCCCGACCTGTAGTATGTGATATTTTTCACAATCTCTCCACCCCGAGCCTATGGCCAGCGACTCCATTCTCCGTCCCGGCGAGCTCAAAGAGATCCTCCTCAAGGAAATCCAGGCCGCGGACTTGGCCGAAATCGACGTCCGCGAGGTGGGCACGGTCCTGGAGGTCAAGGACGGTATCGCCCGCCTCTACGGGCTCACCTCGGCGATGGCCGGCGAAATGCTCGAATTCACCTCCTCGGAGACCGGCGAGAAGGTCACCGGCCAGGCCCTGAACCTCGAAGAGGACAACATCGGGGCGGTCATTTTCGGCGACTACCTGGTGCTGCGCGAGGGCGACGAAGTCCGTCGCACGGGTCGCGTGCTCGAGGTGCCGGTGGGGCCGGGGCTCGTCGGCCGCGTCGTGGACCCGTTGGGGCGGCCGGTGGATGGGCGCGGCCCGATCCCCGAGGCGAGGAGTCGCAAGGTCGAGATCGTCGCGCCCGGCATCATCAAGCGCCAGCCCGTGAAAGAGCCGCTGCAGACGGGGCTCAAGGCGATCGACTCCATGATCCCGATCGGCCGCGGCCAGCGCGAGTTGATCATCGGCGACCGCGGCACCGGCAAGACGGCGATCGCGGTGGACACGATCATCAATCAGAAGGGACAAGGGGTCATCTGTGTCTACGTGGCGATCGGCCAGAAGAACTCGACGGTCGCCGCGGTGGTGGAGCGGCTCAAGGAGCACGGGGCGATGGCCTACACCATCGTGGTCGTGGCGTCCGCCTCCGAGCCGGCGCCGCTGCAGTACATCGCGCCATACTCGGGCTGCACCATGGCCGAGTATTTCATGTACGACGAGAAGCAGGCGACGCTGTGCATCTACGACGACCTCTCCAAGCAGGCCGCCGCCTACCGCCAGCTGTCGCTGGTGTTGCGGCGGCCGCCGGGCCGCGAGGCGTATCCCGGCGACGTCTTCTACCTCCACAGCCGCCTGCTCGAGCGCGCCGCGAAGCTCTCCGACGAGATGGGCGGCGGCTCGCTCACGGCGTTGCCGATCATCGAGACGCAGGCGGGTGACGTTTCGGCGTACATCCCGACCAACGTCATCTCGATCACCGACGGCCAGATCTTCCTCGAGACGGACCTGTTCTACTCGAACGTGCGGCCCGCCATCAACCCGGGCATCTCGGTCTCCCGGGTGGGCGGCAACGCCCAGATCAAGGCGATGAAGCAGGTCGCCGGACGGCTGCGTCTGGACCTCGCCCAGTACCGCGAGCTCGCGGCGTTCGCGCAGTTCGGCTCCGAGCTCGACGCCGCGACCCAGCGGCAGCTGGCCCGCGGCGAGCGGGTCGTCGAAGTGCTGAAACAGCGGCAGTACCGCCCGATGCCGGTCGAGCAGCAGGTGATGATCATTTTCGCCGTCGGCAACGGCCACCTGGACGACCTCGCTGTGGGCGCCATCCGCGCTTGGGAAGAGGGGTTCCACGAGTTCATGGCCGCCTCGCATCCGGAAATCGGCGAGGAGATCCGGCGCGCCCGCGCGCTCTCCGACGATTTGTCCGGCCGGTTGCGCAAGGCGATCGAGGAATACAAGGCGCTCGGGGGCCGCTAGTGGCCAAGGCGCGGGAGCTCAAACGGCGCATCCGCTCGATCTCGAGCACGCGCCAGATCACCAAGACCATGGAGATGGTCGCCACGTCCCGCCTCAAGAAGGCGCAGGACCGGGTCGTGGCCGCGCGACCCTATGCCGCGGCGCTCGCCGAAGTGATCGGCGATCTGTACGCGCCGGAGCTGGCGGAGCGCTTCCCGCTGCTGCGCCGGCCGGCGGCGGACGCCGTGGGGCGCCGACCCACCGCGGTGGTGCTCATCACGTCGAACCGCGGGCTGTGCGGCGGCTTCAACGCGAACCTGATCCGCGAAGCGAGGCGCCGGCTTC
>Ga0209375_1001632_pt1 | contig 16808 bp, 25 predicted proteins | sample GraSoiAngelo_131_FD_185888 | JGI IMG/M metagenome (GOLD analysis project Ga0209375, IMG submission 185888) | Grasslands soil microbial communities from the Angelo Coastal Reserve, California, USA - 14_0929_02_30cm (SPAdes) (version 2) | ecosystem: Environmental > Terrestrial > Soil > Grasslands ... | reverse complement strand
GGCTATCGGCAGCCGAGCGCATTCGTCGAACTTTTCCGCAAGACCCTTGGAATGACACCGAAAGCTTGGGTCGCTACGCTTGAGTCCAAGAGAACCAAATAATGCCGGTGTCCACGCGTTGTGCGGGACTTGGACATTCCACATCGATTGGTCCGGTTTGATGCTTCAGCCGAGGACGCTGCTCGCTCGGATTGTTCCTCTAAACCACGCCGTGCCCGATGATGCAACTCCATACGCCTGATTAAGGAGCAAACGGCTAAAGGTCCTGGCGCCCGGATCAACCCCGGCGCTTACAATCAAAACTTCCTGTCTGTTCTGCGGGTTTCGAGTTCGAGGCTTATGTCTCAAGGCATTGGCTGCAACGTGGGAATCTTTTTGCGTTGCGCTATGCCGCGACCGAAAGAAGCGGCTCGAGGTATGGCGGCGGACATAACGCGAGGCATGGTTCCGGCCGAGCTCTTATCCGTTGCAAACCTCACGGTTCCGGGCCCATGCCCCGCGTACGGATAATAAGCTAGCCGTTTTGTCTGGATTCGTCGTTGCGCCAGGGCAGCTACATTCGAGGTGCCCGGTCGCGAGCAAGCAACTCCCGATTGGCCCGTTCCAGGACAACTACCCGGCGGTACCAGCTTCGACGGCAAGCACGTTACCAGGATTCGCCGGGGGGAGCTTGTGCGACCCTTGGGAGCGCAGATCTCCAGATGTCTCGACGATGGTCACGGGGCCAGAGGCAAGACGAGGCGAGAAGCGGGATAGATGCGCACGGTAGCCTTGACAAAATCGTCGGGTGAGGCGGTCATGATGTTGGGGAGAAACTTTTGTGGGTTGCGATCGTAGAGAGGGAACCACGTGTTTTGCACCTGGACTTTGATGCGATGACCCTTGAGAAAGGCGTGATCGGCAGCGTGCAGGCTGAAGCGGTATTCGAGCACTTCGTTAGCAAGGATGGCTTCGGGGTGTTCAAAGCTCTTGCGATAACGGCCACGAAAAATTTCCCCATTGACCATGAGCTGGTACCCGGCCATGTCGGGCCGAGACGCATCTGAAGTGGAGGTTGCCGAGTGGGCTGAGGAACTCGCTGGCGCCGCCTCAGGATATTCATCGATCAGCTTCACCACCCAGTCCGCGTCCGTGCCCGACGTGGAGGCGAACAGATCGACGATCACATCCCCTGCTACGGTAAGATCGCGATCGAGAGGCGGGGTCGTCCAAGTGGCGACATCGGGACGGCCAGAAACGAAACGCTGGTCCTCGACCATCCAGGTGTACCACTTGGACCCTTCCGCGTAAGTGGCTTGAATCGGCCGATGGCGATACGGTACGGGATCGGCGGGATCGGAGACATACTCGCGATAGTTTGGGACGCCTTTTTTATTCCGCGCGGAGTTTTTCGGTTCCGATGAAGAAAAAAGCAGCAAACCGTCCGCGGAGAGGTAGAGATTCTGTGCTTTGCTCTCCACCGGCGGCCAGTGCGTATATTCGCGCCAGCGATTGCTGCCACTTTCAAACGCAGCGGCGTCTTTCAGGCTGAATCCGTTTTCATCTTTAAGGTAGTGGGCGAAGAACGGCGCCTCATAGCTCCTGCGAAACTCGTCGGTAGTGGGTTCGCCGAAATAAATTTCTCCCAGATGACGCGTGGTGTCGCCCCACTGTCCGTGGTTCCATGGACCGATAACCAGAAAGTTTTCATGAGACGGATCATGAAGCTCGAGCCTCGCGTAGGCTTCTTGCGGGCCAAACAGGTCTTCTTGATCCCAGAAGCCGCCGACGAAAAGGGTGGGGACTGCGGACTGGTTGAGATGCCACTCCACGCCACGGGCGCGCCAGAACTCATCGTAGGCAGGGTGCTGGAGAAAAGCGACACCGGTGGGGAGTTTGTCGACGCCATCGCGCTTGGCGGCGGCTGCGAACGAGGCGGAGCGGAGAAAGAAATCGTAGGCATCCTCGTCGAGCGTCGCAAACGCGTTTTCTTTGGAGCTTTCCATTCCGAGCGTGTAGTCGTAGCCGTAAGTTTCGCGGAAAGCGCCATTGTGAAAGAAATCGTCGCCCATCCAGACGTCAATCATAGGAGCCTGGGGAGAGATGGCTTTTACGGCGGGGTGTGGATCAATGCCGGCGGCCATGGCGAGAAAACCCGGGTAGGAGACACCGAAGACTCCCACGCGGCCGTTGTTGTTAGGAATGTTCTTGAGGAGCCAGTCCACGGTGTCATAAGTATCGGTGCTTTCGTCAACGAGCTTCGGATCGCGGTGATCAGCCATAGGACGGCTCATGACGAAAGTGCCCTCCGATTTGAAGCGGCCGCGAATATCCTCGAAAACAAAAATGTAACGGCTGGCAGCGAGCTCCGGCTGTCGGGGATTGATGGACTCGGGCGTGTTCCCGTCCACGCCATAGGGAGTGCGCTCCATGAGGAAGGGAAGCGGAGTGGTGTAATCCTTGGGGCGCAAGATGACGGCGTGAAGCTTGATGCCGTCGCGCACGGGGATCATGACTTCCTGGCGCGTGTATTCGACCTTGTTAAATGGGAGAGGCTGATCGCTGATCTTGCTCGCGTGCTCGCTACTCTCCGCGGGGCTGGGGCGGTCGTTACGTTCCACAACGATGCGGTTGAAGCCGATTACTTTTCCGTCTGTGGAGCGAAGGAACTTGAACTTCACGGAAACATTTAGAGCGGCGAAAGTGTCTTCGGATTCCGCGAGAAGTTCGACTTTCCGCGTGCGGAGGGATTCTATAAAGACGCGGGAGCCCTCCAGAGAGACGGAGCGAATGAGGTCGGGATCATCGTCGAAAACATACTGCCCGACGAAAGCGGCCAGCTTGTCCGCAGGGATCTCGAATTTTGGCTGTGGAGCCGCCTCTTGCGCGATGGTGGCTGCGGGGCAAGCGCACAAAAAAAGCAGATAACCAACACCAGGACATGAACGTGCCATAGAGCCATCCTTTCGAACGGGATTATCGTATTGGATTCGATCAAAATAAAAAAGAAGTAAGCTCGAACGAAATTACGGTGAGGAGAATTCGCTCGGGCAGGGAAGAGCACGAGCAATCCTTCAACCGCGGATGGACTGCGCAAAGAATAAGCCCAAGCGCCAGCGTGCTCGAGCAGGACCGATGGACGCTTACCGGGATCTGCGCCGACGATCCCGGAATAACGCCTGCGCAGTGCGGCTCGCATCGATAATTCGAAACCTTCGGAATATCAATTCCGTATTGCGTCGGAAAAAACCTCGTCATCAACTTTGCCTCCGGTGTTTCGCATCGCCCAAGCTCGTACCAAAAGCCCACCCGTCCGCGAAGCTCGCTTAGGAGGCCCTTGCCAGCGATAAGACGCAAGGCGATTTGTCAAATTCTAGGGAAACTCAGACAGCCTGGGCAAAAGGAGAGAGGCGCTCGGTAAGATCACAAGCGCCTCCTCTACTGCGTCAGCGTAAATCGTACCTCACTGGATCACCTCCTTCTCGGCAAGAGCGCCGATATCGACGAGATGTCGATTGATGCGAGTATAACTCCGCATGAGAGAGAAGCAGGACGTATTTCCTTTAGCCCTCGGTTGGGCGGCGACTCGTGGTGGCAGTCGAACCCACGCGCCATTTCGTGAGCACGCGCCGGCCAATGCCTGGTTCGTTCTGATTGCCGGACAGGTTCGTAGCGGGAAGGGGAGTGGCGGAGATTTTTTTGTCGTCGTCAAAAACCCGCGACAGCGGCAGCTTCGGTCGGACACGTGTCAAATATTGTCAGGAGCCTGGCGAGTTCCAAGGCTTGCTTGAAGTTCGGGCCGAGATTCGAAAGCTTAAGCCGTCCGCCTTGGGCTTTTGTCTTTCGATGCGCTTCGATCAATGCGCCGAGGCCCGCGCTGTCAACATAATTGACGTGCTCGAGATTAACGACAATTCTTGTCGCGCCTAATGACAGAAGATTGTCAACGGTTGTACGAAACCCGCTGCTCTCTTCTCCGAGCACAAGACGCCCTCTAAGTGCCAGAAGGTAAATGCCGTTCATTTCACGCTGTGTAATGTCTAAGGGCACCGTCACCTCCCCATCCGCCGATATGTGGATTGCCGGGGGTTCATACATAATAGCTCCCCGACCTCCAACACCAAAAGCAGAACGCACTCGAGCAGGAGCAGAATCCCGCATTGCGCACTTTTATATTGCGTCGCCAAACCTCCCAAGTGGCTCTTCGTGGCAACTTCAGCGATTTTGCCCCTTCGAGGGAGTCGTTGCATTGTGGCAGGTCCATCGGTCATGGAATCGCCCGCGAGATCTCGTATTCGATCACAGCCGGATCATTCGGATGAGGCTCAGTTCGCCCGGTTCGAGCGAACCCAAGTCGTTGGTAGAATAGAAACAAATCGCGGGTTCGTTATGGCTCGTAACCATCAACTGCAAGATGCGGGCATTGCGACTTCGGGCCCAGTTGAGGACCTCCTTCACCAATAAACGACCGATACCCCGCTGACGATGCGTTGGAGCCGTCCACATGGAGATGAGATAGGCACGCGTCGGATCATTTTCATCGAGAAATGAGCCAGCGATGCCGCACGCAATATCCCTATCCATCGCGAGAAACCAGCCCCGCTCTCGCCATTCCATCGTTCGACGCGCTTGATCCAGTCAGAGTCGGTGAGCTGAGCTTCCTCTGCATACGTCGAGCCGAATGCGTGGGGGGCATCCTGCAAAGCGCGAAAGCGAACAGCTTTGAAGAGGAAGGTATTCAACGCCGTAATGGGCTCGATAGAGATCACCGAAGATTCCATCCTTAGGTCTAAGTCTGCGCCCTGGGAGAACGAGATGCCGGGGCGATAAGGGCGCGAACCATCTGCAAAGTTTACGACAAAAATTTCTTGGAGCTTCTATCGGCGATCTAACCAGGCGCTGACCGGTCTAAGAAGGTCCAATTCGCGACTCCGGGCTATCATTACTCGACCAATGCCGCTCACTTCAGACCAGATGCTCGGAGCTTACGGAATTGTCTCGCCGCTCGGTGCGGGGGCATGGGCGTTGTTTAGCGGGCTCTGATTGGTCCTTTCCACACGGCGTGATAGCAGGAGGTCACCATGCGTCGAGATCGGGCGCTAAAGGTTGTGCTGGTTTTGCTGGGACTCCTCTTTGTGGCCGCCGTCTATCCCATGGTAGGCGGCGTCTTGCATCCCGATCAGTCGGATACGGGCGACACGATGATGGCGAGCATCTATGCCACCCTCGGAGTCTTCCTGCTACTGGCGGTGCGCAACCCGTCCGCGCATCGCAGTCTCATCGCCTTTGCCGCATGGTCCAGCCTTGCGCACGCCGTTGTTATGTCGCTCTTAGCCATCCCGATTGCCACCGAACGCATGGGCTTTCTCATTGGGTCGGCCGTGCTGGTTATCATCGGCGCAACCCTGATCGCGCTGGCTCCGGCAAAGCCGTCAGGAGAGCCGTCAGCAGCAGCCGTTGCGTAGGCTCGCACGCTCGAAAACGCCGGGCCCCCTCACGCCCTCTTGATGCTAGCCCAGGCCGAGTCCCAAAAATGGCAGTAATTGCTGCGAATCTACGAAAAACCTGGTCCGTGCCAGAAGAGTCGCCTCCTACGAGAAGTTCGTCCCGCTAGGCGCTACGGCGACTAGCTCGTTCATCGGTAGTTTCTCTTTTCACCCATCCGGAATTGTAGTACATTGGCTTTCACGTTGGAGACCAGGTCGTGAGTCACTGCGGGCGCAGTCTCGTCGCGGTAGCCTTGGCGATGGGCTTTCTTGTGCCGGTCGCATTGTCGCAAAAGCCCCCGGCTCCTGCACCTCCGCCCTCAAAACCAACCCAGCCTGTTACTACCACCCCTTTGAGTTCGCAACCAACGCAACGCGGCGTGGAGGACGATCTGGTGTTGTTTCTCCGTGGCCGGATTGCGACGAACGACGGCACATCGCTTCCAAACGACACCTTGGTGGAGCGGGTTTGCAACGCGACTGTGCGTCAACAGGTGTATGCGACACTCCATGGCGACTTCAGCATGCAAATGGAATCGAGATTTGATTCCTTCCTTGACGCAAGTGCTGGCCCGGCTTCGCGAGAGGGCGTGGCTAGGAGGGACCCGACCGGAGGAATTCCACGGCGCGATCTGATGAATTGTGAGCTGCGGGCTTCGGCTGCAGGTTTTCGTTCGGGTAGCATCACCCTTTTGGACCTGACCCCTTCCGCCAGCGTCATAGATGTGGGCGCGATCGTGGTCGAGAGAGCTGCAAAGATTAAAGGTATGACTCTCAGCGCTACCCCCTACAAGGCACCGGCAAATGCCAGAAAGGCCTATGAAAAAGGCCTCGAGGCCGAGAGGAATGGGAAAGTTACCGAGGCGCACAAGTTTTTTGAACAGGCATTAGCGATCTACCCAAGGTACGCGAGCGCCTGGTTTCAGTTGGGCACGGTTTTGGAGAAAGAGAACCAGAAGGATTCGGCTCGCGCGGCGTATACACGAGCTGCCGACATCGATACGAGGTTTCTGCCGCCATATCTGTCGCTTGCGGCAATGGCGTACGAAGCAGGAAATTGGACCGATGTCCTTCAATTTACAAATCACATCATCGATCACGATCTTCTGAATCATGGTGACCTCGGCGCTGGTTATGTCTTGGATCTCGATGAATTGTATCCCGCAGAGGCCTATTTCTTTAACGCCATGGCCAATTACAAGCTCAACCACATCCAAGAGGCCGAGAAGAGCGCGCTCAAGGCGGAACACGTGGATTTGCTCACTAATTTTCCGCAGCTGCATCTGTTACTGGCTGAAATCTTTGCTCGCAAGAGGAGCTACGCCGGTGCCATATCGGAGTTAAAAGCCTACCTGGACTTAGCTCCGCATGCCAAAGACGCGGGTCAGGTACGAGAGCGGTTGGCGGAATTGGAGAGACTGAACCGCTCGGCACCCACCGGCGAAAAACCCGTTCAGAACTGAGCATCTTCGCTCGCAGTCACCTGCCCCAGGGCAACGCCGCCGGGATGTGAGATGCGCGCCTCGGCCGCATCCAGAGAGGACATCCGTCGGAGCCGATGAGTCGCCCTTTCCCAACCTACCCTCCAGCCTCTGCTTCCTCCCTTTCAACTCTTTCCTTTCGCTTCCACTTCCACCGGCATATGACTGAGCTTCTCGTAGATTCGCCTGCGCCGGCGCACAGGCCACCAATCGTAAAGATAGATTTGCATCGGCCGCCACATGGCCACCCAACCGGCAATTGTTAGGCTCTCCCTCGCAACAACTGCCCAAGTGCCTCCCGCATGGCCTAACAACACCTTGCTGAGCACCAGGCACGTGGAGAGGAACACCAACCCGATGACCAGGCTGATCCTGCCTTGCTCGAGCAGGCGCTTGAACTCCAAGTCCGCAATCTCCGCGCGGTGCGCAAAGTAGTTGTGCACCGCGGTTTTGATGGGTTCCTTTGGGTCTTCGGCGGGCCACTGCTCCAGGTAGATATGCAGTCGGACCGGATCGTCCCGGGGAAATTCCTGGGCCCAGCTCACGATGAACTCTTCCGCGTCCGCGTCCAAGTCTTTCTCGATGAACGGTGAAGGATCCATCGAATTGAACAGTTGGCTCACGTCGTGGAGCTTCAGCCGGATGTAATGGGTATGTCCCCGTTCCGTGGCGTCCTTTCTCAGCCGAAAAAAGCGCATCAGGAATCCTTGTCCTCGCTAGCGCCGCTAGTTTGGCATGGTCCCCCTCTGGTTCCTACGCTCTCCCGTAGCTTCCCAAGATAAAGGGGGCCGCTACTGCGAGCGGGTGCCGGTCATCTCGGCGCGAATTACCAACCACTGACTCGTGGAGAGGCCCACAAACTGGAATGGAAAGGTTTTTCCTACTACCTATAGGGACGGCTTGCTCGTTGTCGGGCATCCGCGATGAGTTCAATCAGTCTTGGGGTTGTCTTTTTCGGTTGACCATCGCGGCAAAGCGATGACGCGTCCGACGAGGACGTTTTGCAGTCGCAATCCTCGGATGCTGGAAAAGCTAAACGCCTGCTGTACTTGTAAGCTAAGCCGAAGATCTGTGATGCTGTCTGGCAAAACGGCCAACGAATCGCCGTCAAGAGTCCGGATGGCCATCACCAACTCTGGAGTACCAGCAGGCCAGTGGAGTGGCTCAATGCGTCCATCGGCCGTCATGACGCAATTCCGTAGCGTCCCACCGCAAGCGGTGTCGGCGCGACATTCCTGGTTTGAACCGGAATCAAAACAAAATCGTAAGCGGATTTCGCGGTAGGTTTCCACCGGGATATTCGCATTCTCTACCAATATCTCCGATAGAGAATTGCCCACCAAATCTATGTGCCGGGGTTCGCTAGCCAGCTCAGGCGCAATCTCGAGCCAATCCTTGCTTGTGTCATCTGTCCCGCTCGAAAGGAGCTGAACGCTTTGCATTGTGACAAACACATGTTCCACGCGAGCGTCGGCCGTACAGGTTTCGCAGACAGCTGACTTGAGTGCAACCACATTGATCGCCGCCCTCGGTTGTGGAAGCGAACAAGGTGGAGGCGGATTCCCGGCTTGCACGGTTACAACACCGATGCCATTGTTGAAGACGCCGACAAAGCAGGAATTGCTGCAGCCTGCGAAACCGATCGCAGCGAGGATCGCACCATAACAAAACATATTTCGCAGACGAGCGCTGTCGAACCGCATGGATCTACCCGCGTGGAGTCCGAACTGCGTCGAACTTACCAAACAATCTACAATTGCAGGGTTTATGCATACTGTCAAAAATAGCAGCAGGTTTCTTCGTGTTTTAGAGCCGACTGCGGAGGTAGGGATTGCGGCAAATCGCCCTTACCCTGGTAAGTCGCCCACAGCGCGTGAGGTCTTACCCGATGCGCCGTAAGGGTCCGTTCCCGGCAGGCACTTTGTGAAAATCAGCCAAAATGCAGGTATGTTTAGGGTTTTCAACTGGTTACAGGATGGGATCAATATCCTGCAATGTCCCGATATGACCTGTTATGACCGATCAATTTGGCAACAATCGGCAACACTAAGCCTCGCTACGAATTCCTCAATCTCTCGGCCAGTCGCCTTGACACGTAGAAGCGTTTTAGACGGTGCCATTCCGGGAATATGTGCGAGACGACAGAATCCGCTCCGTAAACAGCCTGCAAAAGGGGCAGGCGGCGGTGACCCCGAATGGGAGTGCGAATATCAGACGCAGGGCCGTGCCTTGCCGCTTCTTCTCAAGAAGTGCCTTGTAGGTCTGGTGACGGATGTTGCTGCCACTCGATGGATTGTCTCCAGGCGTAGTCTGGATTCGGCAGAGCAAGGACCAGAATCAAAACAACAATCGCCAGGATTTCTAATACCCACAGCAACCCATATAAAGGCCGGTTGGTTTTCGTCGCACCGATCTCGCCCAGGTCCACCACTTCGCCCGGTGCCGTGTTTTTGCAGGGTGCTATTTGGGAACATAATCCACATCGCATTGATGTATGCTTTTTGATCCATTATTTCCTCTGGTCGGCCCGGTAGGATTCGAACCTACACTCCTGTTAGGGAACACGGTCCTAAGCCGTGCGCGTCTGCCGTTCCGCCACGGGCCGAAACTTTACTTCATTGTGTCGCTTTCCATTACTTCTTATTACTTCTTCTTCCCTATAAACTTGCATACATCTTTCATAGCATTGTCAGGTTTCCTGGTGCTCGTATGGAACAGCACATCACCAGATGGAGATTGTAGTGTGAATTCGTAACGAACATCGGTATCCGAGGCTTCCAGTACGTAGTCAGCCTTGGAAATATCCGACGTGAAGAGTATCCCGGAACATTTTCTGTCCAGCCCCTGAGCGACGAGAGACATGGGTAGAGTTGAACGTGGTGAAAGAGCAATACGTGTCTGATTTTGTCCCTTCAAACAAACGGTGAATAGCAACAGCATGAACAATAGTTTCGTCACCCGCATGAATGAGTTCCTTTTCTCCCACAGTAAGTAGTGGGCTACTCTTTCGAAAGATGCACCAGTTCTAAGGTGCGAACGGGGTCTATCTGTACCCCCTCACATGCTTCAGTTTTTCAGCCCCGCGCACGCTTCTGAAGCTGGCCGACGGTACAGGTGTGCCCGGGGTGTTATTTTTTGCAGTGGTGGAGGGATTCATGTCTGTGCATACCAGTCGCAATGCGGCGACCAGCGCCTTTACCGTGGGTACTTGAGCTTGTGAACCCTGCCCGGCGCGCGGGTTACAAGGGTGCGGGTGACCGTGTGTTAAGATAGCCCCGCAGAGGTGTGGCGTGGAGCATGATAAAACTCGCTTAGAGGAATTCTCCGACGCTTTCGGGGAAGCTGGTCGCAAACTGGTGAGCGTTAAGTGAACCCCATCTTGTAAAAGATCGTGTCGTAGTGCTAGGTTGCGACATGACCAAACGCGGAAAGAAAGCGCGGACGAAGTGGCGAAGGCTGATTTCAGAACATGCCCGTAGCGGGCAAACGGTTACTGCGTTCTGTCGTGAGCACGGCCTGTGTAACCTAAAATCCAAGGTTCCCGATATATGGATCTACGTGAAGAGCTTGCTGTCGGGGCACACTCCATGAAGTCCGTTCTATACCTTCTCACCGTCCTCGCGCTTCTCGGAGCTTTTGACACTCTTTACTATCACGAGTGGCGCGCTAGGCTGCCAGCCTTGGGACGATCTGCACGCTCAGAACTCCGTCTGCACGCTTTTCGTGATTTTGTATACACCATCTTATTTGTCGGTCTCCCGTGGCTGGTATGGCAAGGGAGGTTCGTCCTATTGTTGGTTGCGCTCTTCCTTGTCGAGGTCGTCCTGACACTCTGCGATTTCGTCGTAGAGGATTGGATTCGTAAACCGCTGGGCGGTGTGTACCCCGGTGAGCGAATAGTGCACGCCGTCATGGGGATCGTTTACGGCGCCATGCTCGCTTTCGTCGTTCCAACAATGCAAATATGGTGGTCACGACCGACGAAGTTGACACTCTCACCACCGGTGGTAGCCGAACCGCTTCGTTGGTTTCTGGTAGTGATGGCCGTCGGAGTCCTCCTATCTGGAGTCCGTGATTTGTGCGCAGCAGCTGGTCTGCGGGGTAGCACTCGGCCTTGGGCGCGCCAGCACTCGGACCAAGATGGAAGCCTGCCAGTTACCCGGGGGAGGGCAAAGCTGAATCGTGGGTGAGTTCGCTATTTTTCATTGGCTGATCATACTTGCCGTTGTTTTAATTTTCTTTAGCGGCAGGCGCATTCCTGAAATCATGCAAGGGTTCGGCGAGGACATCATGCGCGGCAAACGACAGCTCGCTCGTAGACCGCGCCCTCTTCGTTTTTCCAGAGGCGAAACACGCTTGCAAGCTTTAATCAGCTTTAATCATTTGCATCGACTACTGGCCAAAATACTGCTGTTAGCCCGTATCCGCCGCAACCGCTAGCGACTAGGCTCAAGCGGCTTTCCCAAATTTAAGACAACAACGTGTTCACATTTAACGGGAACTGCTTGGGATTCTGAGAAGCCTGCTATAATCGAGCAATGCGCGACGCGGAATCAGAATTTAAAAAGTTCTTTCGTATGGAAGGGCGGACCATAGTCTGTTTGTTGCATTGTAAGCCGATCTGTGAAACTTGTGTGAACGTGTTTCTTCGCATTGTGACCCATACTCAGAATGCCGATGAATTATTGCAGAAATTCCGCGCGGGCTTACTGAAATCCTAGGTGCGACGAGTCCTCGGCGTCCTCCGCCGATGTGCTGAATAAATCTGCTTTGAAGGCAGGAAGTCTACATTTACAAAGTCTGACGGTGACGCCTTCTTCGCTGCGGTAGTTGAGCGGTCGCCACATTCCCATATTATGGGAAGCGCGTTGTTCGATGAGATGAGAAAGCAGGGGGTTGACGACATCACTGTCGCGCTGATTTATAAGGATGCTGAGAATCGCTGGTACAAGACAATCGGTAAAATTGAACGGAATGTCAGCGAGACAGGCGGACTATCGGTTGAATATGTTCGGCAGAAGCGAATGAGGCGACCCACTGCTAAATCGTAAGCCGTGCGGCGGTTTGAAGGGATGAAATATGCGATATCTTTTGGTCGCGTTTTTGTGGGCGGTAATCGCAGAGCGGATAGATTGGGAATTGTTCTCGGAAGGCAAGCTTGGGAACAGCTTTTCAAATGCTCACTAGTGGGAGGCTCGAATGGTTGACGGATTCTGGATTGTCCAGTTTGAAGGTCTTCAAGGTGGTGGAGGCGGCGTGGCCGTTTTGACGAAGGGCCAGGTATTCGGGGGCGACAGCGCGTACACTTATACAGGAACGTATCAGATGGACCAGGCGACGTTGAAAGTTGAAAGCGCGTGTTGCAGTGAAGAACTTCATACCTGGCATCTCAAATGTTCTCGGCGTTGTCGGTGATTTTGAACTCAGTCTGACAGGAACAGTGGAGGGAGCAATCATAAAAGGGAAGGCGGCTCTTGTTGGTCAGCCAGGAGCAGGTATTGTGGTTCGGCTGACAAAGAGAGGCGAGTTACCGTAGTTCACTTCGTTATTGGGGTGATTTTCGAGTCCTGGTCAGTCAAAGGAGGAAACGCATCTTCGAAAGTGGCAACTGGCAGTCTTCGTTTTCCATCAAGAACTTCGAGAAACTTTTTGCGGATGGCGTGCTGCTCCAGTTCGATTTCTCCCCAACCCCTCGGGTAATATGCATTTCGCTTCAGCGTAACTTTGTCGAAATGATATCCAAGTGACTTGCCCATCTCGAACAACAGTTCGTTCACGAGATCGCCCAGCTTTTCATTCCATCGATCAACTTGAGCCGAATCATTGGCCTCTGCCGAATATAGATGGTCAACGATCACTCGCCACGCTTCGATTACCTTCGTGTTGCCATAAAACTCAGTTTCAATGGCGTTGAGCGATTGGACCCACGGAGCCGACAGCCTAGTCGCCCTGTTCGCCATTAGCGCGTGGAAAACCTGTATCTTCCTATTCCTTTTTGCTCGGCGTTCTTCGAGAAACTTTCCGATGAGGAGGGCAGCTACTGGTCCTGTAACGATTGCGACAATCGAAATCCAGCTTTGTAGTGGAATCCCCACTGCACTAAGCTACCGTCACTCGTTAGTGAAGTCAACAAAGCCACGAATCACCTTCCCCAAAATCAATTCCCATACATCGCCTTAAACCTCGCCGCCCTCCGAATGAAAATTTGCCGCTGGAATTTGCTCCGGGCATCGGGGTCCGGGCTTAAATCACGTGGAGAGATCGATTCGACTTGAACTGTTGGTATCCCGCACGACGTCGACGACGTGGGGGCTTGGGAAGCGTCAATACGAACGTACGAACGCATGGCCCCCCTTCTAAAGAGGGCTGGACAGAAGAAGGTGCCTACCAACGCGTCCTTTCCACCCCCCCCTCAAAATTTAGGTATTCACCCGATGGATGTTGCTTTGAAAACCTGCAAATTGGAGGGAGCCAGCCACGCTGAAATCTGGATGGCCTATATGTCCAACGAACTTAAGACGCTTTGGAAACGCTCGTCCTCGTACTGGCGCAGTGTCCACTCACGAAAGTGGCTTGCAGTAAATCGCCGCGTGCGCCTGCCTTTCTGCGTCCTCAAAGTACTCGGCGATGTCCTCGACGATGGAGAGCTTCATTTCATAGAGAGGGCGCGAACGTTTGAAGCCGCGAGACGACGTATCGGAGCACTCGCAGGGGTCAGGCCAGGTCAATACGTGATTTACAACGGGGAAACAGGCGAACGGGTTTCCATTGTTGCAGGTGGAAAGCGTGGCCAATCAGCTTTGGGGGATTCTATGTCGGCTTTGACTGGACGGTTTACCTGAGTCATCGGCGCGAAGCTCGGCCCCGCATTGTCGGCACTTCGGATTTCCGGACTGGGAGCCTGCAAGATTTTATCGAGCAAGAAAGTGTATAGCTCAGTCAGTTCTCTGCAAGCTGGACATGCAACTTTTATTTTGCCAAAGATGAAGATGATTCGGAATAGGTTTGGGCCAGACAACGCGGAAATGGTTCTCGCAGCCTGTATGCTGTCTGAAAAATGCTGATTTTCAAGGCATTTATGAAAACACAGAAATCGTCAGTGTTTTCGCGCCCTCGAAATATACGCTCAAATCGGGCTTACATGTAGCAGAACGTAGCATGTTGGCTAAGGACGCAGGCGGGTCTCCTGGCTATCGGGCTTGTTCAAACCCACGCTTAACCCACCGCACAAGAAACAAAATGAGGTAGACGAACCCCCAAGGCGAGTGGTACGGGAAAGAAGGCGATCAGTGCAGCCTCTTCATTGGCACCACGCACACCGAGATGCAGGGTGCTCATGTAGGTTACTCCGTAGGCAACGAGAATCCAAAAGACTGATAGGATGATTCCAATTCTCTTCCAGCCGTTAAGCATCTTTGGAACGTACATCAGAGGTCTTAGCAAATTTGCTAAGACCTCTGTACATGTTTCTCCGTTTAATTTACGGTCGCTTTTTCTTCCAACGTCTCCCATTCAGGGAATAACCACTCCGCCCTGGAGAGATGCCAGAATCCGCATTTTCCGCACAGGTGTGCAGCGTCCCCACGATACACCGGATGATTCTTCGGGTCGCCAGCGAAAGCCTCAGCCTCTTCTCTGGTACGGAACCAGGCTCGTTCTGTCCCGTTTGAGCGTTTGCAATGCTTGGTTTCTGTCATGAAGCTGTCCGTTCACCCTTTAATTGCGAATCTAACGAGCCGATAGAAGAGTCACACGATAATTCCCGCTGGAAATCCCCAGAGACTCAAAACAGCCGCTTTGCAACGGCGTTGTATCATGTGATATACGGTGAAACGACTGACCGTTCCCGCTGAGAAGTGGCAGAAGCCGCATAAACGCTGAGGTTTTTAGGGATCTCGTTTGCTAGGTCTTTTCCGCCAAAGATTAGGGACTTGACGACGCCCACCTCGTGGGTCTACGCTCTCGACCAAGTAGCCACAGCGCAAGCTGACTTTCAAATGGTTTAAGAACGTCCGGCGCTCCGCACCAGAGCCATCATTGACGCCGATGCAGGAGGCCCGGAGAGGTGTAGCAGTGTATCGGGCGTATGACATTTTCGAGGTCATGCCTGACGGTTCCTCTGTAAAGAGGGCCGCCGTCACCGGTCTGGAGTTTGCCAAGTTATCCCTCGAAGAGCTATCGAAACGCACTAGCAATGAATGCTTTGCCGCCGATAGATACACACACCAAGTTGTCGCGCAGATGAATATGCCCCTGGCAGGGCGATCCATCAAGCGGATTTTCCAGATTGCCTACGATGAAGAATCAAGACTTCAGAGAGCTGAACTGCTTTTGGGCTGTGGCTATGGCGTCATCTCGGTGTTGGGCAACGAAGCCGCCAAAGTTCTTTTAAGCTCGATTCAGCATTACGACCTCTTCATCGTCGGTCACGCTGCACCTGAAGAGACCAGAAGAGAAATGGTTGGTTGGCTCAAGGTGAAATACCCGGAAGTCGAAATCCTTGCCTTGAATCCGCCTCATCAACAAGTCCTCAGAGCAGATTACAACGTGAGACTGAACGGTCCGGAGAACTGGCTGCCGATTGTCGCTCAACTATTAGTGGATTCCCCTGATAGTCTAGGGTCGAGCAACGCTTCCACCAGCGGCGCGTGATTAGGAGGCATTATGCCAACACCTCAGCCCGCCAAACAACTTCACGCGCTTTGCCACGAACATCATATTGAAATGAGGCTGACCGAGGTTCTCATAAAAACCGAGGGTGCGCCAACGCACACGTCAACGTATGCGTGTCCGGAACCAGATTGCGCCGTCAGCTACACGCCATCAAAAGGATACTTCCTTGCCGCTAAGCACGGACAGGTCGAACACGATATGACTCCTCGCGTCACATGCCGCCGTGACGGTCAACGGATGTATCTTGCGGAAATTAATCCAGAGAAAAGGGCCTTCCGGCTGTGGCGATGCCCGCTATGTGATTCCATTCGCACCAACGAAGAAGGCCTTGTGAACGAGCTCCCGACACCACTGCTGCTTAGGCCCTAGGCGTAAGAGCAGAAACGTGGCCGCTTGGCACCCAGAACCGATTGCACCCACGCTTCTTGAAAGGTGATCACCATCAGAGCTAAGGCGGCTTTTGCCATTCCTCAACGCGCTCGTCAAGTTGGAGCCCAATAGCAAATTTCCCTTTCCCCAGAAATTGACAGTAAACTACGCGGGCCTGCAACTTCAGGTGCTCCTCTGGTGCATCCAAACTCACAAGCTTCCCCGGAGAGCAAATTGAATCGGTAATCACCCGCGCGCCTCGAAGGCTCACGTTTTCTGTGATCGCCTCAACTTTCGCAACCAGCGATTCGCCCACGTGCAAGAGTTCTACGACTTCTATCTTTGCAATCCGGTGTTCGACTCGGCCAGTCGGCAGAAACATTCGGCCGCCCACACTTCTCACTCCTTTCGGGTATGCTGACCGGGCTGGTGGGGGCGTGGGAACGTTGGGACTCCCTGTCCCCGGCGCTCAAACCACTCTGGACTCAACTCAAGATATTCCGATGATTCCCTCCAAAAACTGAAGTGACCAAAGCCATGAGGGACATTACCCTCTTGCCCCCTTCAGAGGTCTTAGCAAACTTTGCTAAGACCTCTGCCCTTGAAAGTCTCTAGTGTACTGTCCCAGGAATAACTAGCCAGACTATTCTTCTCCTTTCCGGCGGCGCCGGGGCTCGGTGCTGCCCGGTTTTATCGACTCCAATTTCGCCCGGGCGCGCTCAATCTTCTTCAAGATATCCTCGAGTTTGGCCGTCCAGACGAAAGGTCGCGGATTCTCATTCCACGCGGCCAAGAACTCCTCGATGGCCCGCACTAAATC
>Ga0209375_1001630_pt1 | contig 16817 bp, 11 predicted proteins | sample GraSoiAngelo_131_FD_185888 | JGI IMG/M metagenome (GOLD analysis project Ga0209375, IMG submission 185888) | Grasslands soil microbial communities from the Angelo Coastal Reserve, California, USA - 14_0929_02_30cm (SPAdes) (version 2) | ecosystem: Environmental > Terrestrial > Soil > Grasslands ... | reverse complement strand
CGTCGGTCCACCCGAGCCGACGATCAAAGTTCCATTGCCAGTTGCGGATTGACCATCTGGATTAGTGATGGTGACGTTTTGATTTCCATTGCCCGCGCCAGTGGTGTTCAGATCCAACGTCACGTGAGTCGGATCGACATAGGTGACGGAGTTAACCGTGACACCGCCGGTCACGCTCGCGCCGATCCGTTTTGCAAAGCCTGTTCCAGGATCGAAAAATCCAGATCCTGACGCGGACCTGCCCGTGATGGTCACCGTCACGGAAGATTGGCCAAGGGCGACGCTCGAATTAGCGGACGCTGGGGTAGCTGGCCGCGGCGCGAGTAACTTTGCTACCGCGAGAGCGTAACTGTCAGTGGTGTCACAGAACTCCTGGATGGTCCACATCGTCATGTCGTCGTCGGGATCGACACTGGAGAAGGAATAATCTCCCCATCGATGCGGACTGCCGTCGGATGGGTTATAAGAGGTGCTGCTCGCGGTGAAAAGTGTCGGAGCGTTGACTGTTCCTAGCGCGTCAGTTGCGAGACGCCCTGTCGTAGCCGCGTTAATGCGGAAAGCTGGTCCGGCACTGCTGAATCCAAACGCCGCGTGTCCTTGGCCAGACACCACTACAGACGGAATCCAAAACCACCGAGCAGAAGAAGCGAACTGTGCTGAATCGTAAATGGTCCCGGACTCAACCACTGTCGGTGTTCCTGAGCCGACCGGCACACTCAGTTCGTACCAGCGCACTGCATCGCGATCCTTACTAGGAGATGCGACTCCAGTGGCGTCTACGGCGATGTTATGCGCCGTCCACAACCGGCCGTTGCGAATGTGGGCCGCAAACAACCGGTCATCGAGCGCATCGAGCTGCCCGTTCGTCCCGCTGGCGTTGACGTTAATCGGCAACGCCGTGGCATCAACGGTGATCGCGATGTTTCCAGAAATCGTCGGAGTTCCGCCCGGATCGCTGATTCGACGCATAACTAGTCTTCCAAAAGTGCTATCGCTTGGCCCAATGATGTATCCCTCGGTCGCCGCGGGATCATAGTTGTCCACACCGCGCGGGCTGTCGGGTCCGTCCCCGCCTGTGATAAGCCCGCGGAATGCGGTCACCACAATTGGACCGCCGTTCAAAATCGAACTCTTTCGAACAACAAATGCCGACGTCCCGGTAAAGTTGCCGGATGTTGCACCAAACATGTTTCCCCCGATGTATAGCGCGTTGTTATCTACGCCCAGTGAGTCGTAATCAAGGAATTCGCCGGTGCTGCTCGGCTGCCCGATCATGTCCTGCTGGACATAGTAAAAACTCCACGAGGTGCTCCCGCTGATGACGCCATTGCTGGCTGCGTCCGACACCGCGATAAGAACGCGATTCGGTTTGTCGCCAATACTGCTGAACGAACTGCTTGGCACATCGATGATGGCCAGAATCCAGCGCTTGGTCAGCCGGTCGTAACGAATCTGCGGGTCACTGGTAAAGTTGACGAAACCTTTCGTCATCACAGAGCTAAAGAACGTGTCCGGATCGGCATTAATAACTCCGTCCGCCACCCCAGTTGTCTTGTTGAATGTCCTGAGCAGGCCGTTGACGAAGACGAAGAATTGGGACGGACCCACCGCGCCCATCGAATCTGGTGGAAAGGCGCTCGTGTCATACAAGTGCCCGCCGATAAACGTGAGTCCTACTGTCTGGGAGGTGTAGGGGCCGGCCGCGATATTGGTTGATGCAGCCGTACTCGCAGAAACGCTTCGTGCCGGCTTGGGCGGGGTCTGCGGGTTGAAACGAGCGCCCGAATCTTGTGGCCGATTTTCGCGGCCGGGGATCTCAAACTCGCGCTTAATATAAACGTTCTTCCGCGGTCCGTGCGCGGCCGGGTCGGCCATAATATCAGCCGTGCGGCGTTCCACGGCGCGCTCGCCGACTGATTCTTGACCGCGAATCCGCTCCGGCGCGGGGCCGGCAATCTGACCAGACCCTGCGCTAACGCAGAGAAAGAACAGAGCACACAGGCCACCGATACGAAAACGTGATATCAGCATACTGTTCGGGAGGAGCACAAAAACGAGCTAGATTGATGCCGTGGGGAGCAAGAGGGCGGGGACTATCTCCACCTTTGAACACAACGCAAATGGAATTGTTGCGCTCAAGTTTTTTTTCAGTCGGACTGTGTCTGACTCGAAAAATACGCCGTCAGCGGACTTGTCGCCGAAGCCGTCCGATGCTTCTCGCCCAAACCGATTTCGTGCGCTTCGCGGCCTGCCTCGATCGCTTTTTTGAATGCTTGCGCCATGCGGACAGGGTCAGACGCGATTGCGATTGCGGTATTCACCAAAACTGCGTCCGCGCCCATTTCCATCGCTTCAGCCGCCTGACTCGGGGCGCCCAAACCTGCATCGACAACGACTGGAACAGTCGCTTGCTCGATAATGATTTCAATTTGCGGTCGCGTCTCGATTCCCCGGTTGCTGCCGATCGGCGAGCCGAGCGGCATGACCGTGGCGGTACCGACATCTTGCAAGCGTTTCGCCAGCACCGGGTCCGCATTGATGTACGGCAGCACGGTGAATCCTTCTTTTACGAGAGTTTCGGCCGCGACCAGTGTTTCCACTGGGTCCGGCAATAAATAGCGCGGGTCGGGATGAATCTCGAGCTTGATCCAGGTCGGCAAACCGGCACTCGCTGCTAAACGCGCCAGCCGCACAGCTTCCTCCGCGTTTCGTGCGCCGCTTGTGTTTGGCAAAAGCAAAAACTTCTTCGGGTCGATGAAATCCAAAATGTTCGCGAACGGATCGTGCTTGCCGGAAAGATCGGCCCGTCGCAAGGCCACGGTGACGATTTCGGTCCCGCTCGCCAGCAGCGCGTCCCGCATCAATTCGTTTGAGGCGAACTTTCCGGTCCCGACCAGCAATCGGGACGTGAACTCGCGGTCGGCGATCTTTAGCTTGGAAGGCTTGTCCGACATCGCCTAGACAATAACGAATTCGCTGTACGAATCGAATCCGTTCGGGCACTTTTCTCCAGTGGCCAAATTTGATCTGCGCCTGAAGGATTGCGTCGAAGGCATGGCAAGCTTGCCCGAGGCAGGTGTCGATCTCGTCGTCACTTCACCGCCTTATAATCTCGGCGTTCGATATCGAAAATATTCCGACCGTCTGGATCGACAATCGTATTTGAATTGGTGCGCGACCTGGGCGGCCGGAATTCGTCGCATTCTCAAACCAACCGGTTCATTTTTTCTCAACATCGGCTCGGCGCCATCAAACCCGATGCTTCCGCACGAAATTGTTTTTCAGCTGCGCGATCTGTTCGTTCTCCAAAACACCATTCACTGGATCAAATCGATCGCCATCGATAATCGAACGTTCGGACACTTTAAACCGATTAGTTCGAAAAGATTTCTAAACGATTGTCACGAATATATTTTTCACTTTACCAAGACAGGTCGGGTGGAGATCGACCGGCTCGCACTCGGCGTTCCTTACCAGGACAAAAGCAACATTGCTCGCTGGTCGCACACCTGCGGACGCGATTCGCGCTGCCGCGGCAACACCTGGTTCATTCCCTACCAAACGATCCAGAGTCGCGCGAAAGAGCGACCGCATCCCGCTACCTTTCCGGTTCAACTGGCCGAATGGTGCATCAAATTGCACGCTGCGCCGCGCGTTCGCACCATGCTCGATCCGTTTCTCGGAATCGGAAATTCTGCCATCGCTGCGCAGAAATGCGGCGTAAAGAAATTCATCGGCTTTGAAATCGACAACACTTATCTCGCCGTGGCCAAACGACGGCTTCAGTCACAATAAATGGTCGTCTGGCTTCGATTCCGACGCCGATGCTCGAAATATCTCGAGCGACTTCACCAGTTTTCCCGGCAAGGGCCAGACACGTTCAAAGATTCGGTTTGCCAGGGGCTTGGCGGTCAAATAGCCGGCCGCGAACATTTCCAGACGCGCGTCGAGATTGTCGATGTAATGGAGTGCCATTGCTTCCGGAGTTTTTGGATCAACGGGCGACCCGAACTGTTGCTCGCCATGGTGCGCACCAATCAAATGCAGCAGGTGCAAACGCACGTCTTCTGATGGCGGGGTCAAATTCTTCCACGCATCGCCATTGTCGACGGAAAGTTTTCGCCACAACGAATTCACCAATTCGAGTCCGATAGATATGTGTCCGATTAATTCACCGCGCTCGTCGTAATCCATGACAAAACCGCTCTCGGCGTAGTGGTTCTCCCAAAGTTTGCCGGAGTCGTGAAAGACGATGCCGGCGATAAGCAGATCGACATTCAACTGCGGATAAAGCGGCGCAATTGCCCGCGCCACGCGCATCATTTGCGCGGTGTGTTCAACCAATCCACCGCGGCGAGCGTGGTGATTTCTTCGGGCCGCGGCTGTTCGTCGGAAACGTTCACCCAATTCCTTAACGAACGTATCGCACAAGGCGCGCAAACGCGGATCGCCGATTGTCGCGATCGCCTCGAGGATGAATTGCCAGTCTGCGTTTTGTTTTGCGCGCAGTTCGGCCGGGCCTTGCAGCAATTCATTCTTCTCCTGTGGCGTCAGCGGTCGAATCGTCCACTTCTGTGCTTCGAGACCGTACTGCGAATGCGAACTAAATTCGCCGGTTAGTTCGATGAAGCTCGCGTTGGTAAGTGAGCTGCATGCTTTGTAAGCAGGATGGTCGCTCCAGACCCGCAACGTCATTCGATCACAAGCATCGGCCAGACTCAGCTCGCAGTACGGTTTCTGTTCACGCGTAAATTTTGGCGCCCCCGATTCGACCTGCACATGCACGCGCGCTGACACCGGGCCGCTTTGCGCGGCCCGGCGAATATCGCTTAGCGTCATCAACTGCATGCCGATCCTACCGTTCCCGCAGAGAATTCAGTCGGCCGCGTTGATTGTTCCGCAGGCGATGCGCGCGCCGGAATTGCCCGATGGGTCCGTCTTCAAATCGTCTTCTTTTTCATGCACGACGATGGACCTGCCGATGATCGAATCTTTCCCGCTCAGACTCACTTTCCCCTTCCAATCCATGTGCGCTTTGCCGGAAGCATCGGCTTCGATATTGCCGAGATCGCCGGTGTGATGATCGAGCGTCATCGGACCGCCGTGATGTTTCTGAGTGGGATTGAAATGTCCTCCCGCCGATGCCGCGTCTGCTGCCGAGCAATCGCCTTTTTCATGAATGTGGAAACCGTGTTTGCCCGGTTTGAGATTTTGAATGTCGGCCACCACTTGGACCTCATCGCCAACTTTGGTGAATGTGACCATGCCGGTTACCTGACTACCTGACTTCGACTCCAGTGGCGCCGCGGCCTTAGTGACTTCTTGCGCCCGCGCAAGAGAACCCACTGCGCAGAAAATTGCTATGCAGAGAATTGTTTTCATACTGCAAACGTACCGCCCTTCTCCGCAAAAGAAAACTCTCAATCAAGCAGGCGTTGCTCAATTCCGCCGTATGCGTCGACGCGACGGTCGCGCAAGAACGGCCAGTGGGTCCGATGCTCGTTCACGCGTGCCCAATCGATTTCGCCGATCACGATCTCTTCCCGATCGACCGAACCTTTCGCGATAACCTCGCCATCGGGGCCGCAGATGAAACTTTGCCCCCAAAATTCAATTCCATCGCCGCCGGCCGGTGCTTCGTGACCGACGCGGTTCGCTGCGGCGACGTAGCAGCCGTTCGCGATCGCGTGACTTCGCTGAATTGTTTCCCAGGCCGAATGTTGCGCCGCGCCAAATTCTTTTCTCTCGCTCGGATGCCAGCCGATGGCTGTCGGATAAAAAATAATCTCGGCGCCACGCAATGCGGTCAGCCGCGCCGCTTCGGGATACCATTGGTCCCAGCAAACGCAGACACCGATCTTGCCGCGCTTTGTTTCCCAGGCCTGAAAACCGAGGTCACCCGGCGTGAAATAAAATTTCTCGTGATACAACGGATCGTCCGGGATGTGCATCTTGCGATATTTCCCGAGAAATTTTCCGTCCGCGTCAATAATTGCGGCGGTGTTGTGATAAACGCCTGCCCGGCGTTTCTCGAAAAGCGACGCGACAATCGCGACGCCGAGCTCGCCCGCCAACTCCGCCAGCGCAGATGTCGATGGTCCAGGAATTTCTTCGGCCAGTTCGAAGTTTTTGTGGTCTTCGGTCTGGCAAAAATATTGCGAGCGAAAAAGTTCGGGCAGACAAACAATCGCGGCGCCTTTTTTAGCGGTGTCGCGAATGAAATCGAGCGCCCGGGCGAAATTCTTCTCCGGATCCGGGCCACATCGCATTTGAACAAGCGCGATCTTGGTCATGTGTGTCTCAGCCATTCAGCCAATTAACCACGAAGGACACGAAGTTCACGAAGATGAGATTATTTCCGGCCTTCGTGTCGTTCGTGCTCTTCGTGGTGGAGTCACTTCACCGAATCCGCCGGCACGATGTCGATCTTCTCAATAACGACTCGCGTCGTTGGTTTGCTGTTTTCGCCCATGCTGTTTCTGGTCACCGGCGTGTCGCCGATTTTTGCGAGCACGTCGTCGCCCTTGATCAATTTACCGAAGGTCGTGTATTGGTGATCGAGCCGCGGCACCGGTGCCAGACAGATGAAAAATTGTGAACCGGCTGAGTCCGGATCGGGCTCGCGCGCCATTGAAATAACGCCGCGTTCGTGCGGATGATCGTTAAATTCAGCTTTGATCTTGTAACCCGGGCCGCCTTCGCCGTAGCGATTTTCCTTCGCCGGATCTTTTGAATTTGGATCCCCGCCCTGGATCATGAATCCTTTCACAATCCGATGGAAAATCGTGCCGTTGTAAAAACCGGTCCGCGCCAGCTTCTTGAAGTTGTCGATCGTGTTCGGTGCAGCGTCGGTCCAAAACTGCACGACCATATCGCCGCCGCTCGTCTTAATCACTGCGACTTCGTTTGTAGCATTCATCGGATTGCTCTCCTTCTGCTGTTCTTCTGCTGCAAATAGTGCGGAACTCAATAATGAGACCGCTAAGATCGACATCTTCATTTTTCTTCTTAGCGGCAGTCTACGACGGTCGCAAATTTTCAAACGCTGGAGTGATACTCCTGCAAACTGCGCACCTGCAGTTTGTTCTTTTGTAAAGAGCGAATTCCGTTCGCGCTCGCCTGCGCCGCGCGCACTGTCGTCATGATCGGAATTTTTTGCGCCAGCGCGGCGTTGCGAATCGTCACTTCGTGTTCGCGCGGGATCTTGCCGCTCGGCGTGTTGATAATGAAGCTGATATCGCCGTTTTTGATTCGATCGAGCACGTTGGGCCGTCCTTCGTGCAACTTGAAAACTTTTTTTACTTTGATTTTTGCTTTCACCAGCGCTTCGGCTGTTCCGCTTGTTGAAATAATCCCGAAGCCGAGCTTCACGAATTCGCGCACGACCGGAATGACAGATTCCTTATCAGTGTCCTTCACACTGACGAAGACGTTCCCCTTTTTCGGCAACGGCGGCGGCGCGGCCATCTGCGATTTGGCGTAGGCCAGTCCAAGATCGACATCCATGCCCATGACTTCGCCGGTCGACTTCATCTCCGGCCCCAACGAAATGTCAACGCCTTGATAACGCAGAAACGGGAAGACGGCTTCTTTCACCGAGAAATGTTTCGGCACAATTTCCTTGGTGAAGCCAAGCTCGCGCAAAGTTTTGCCCGCCATAATCTTCGCCGCCAGTTTCGCCAGCGGTAGACCGATCGCCTTGCTCACAAATGGGACGGTGCGCGAGGCGCGCGGATTCACTTCCAGCACGTAAACGTCTTCACCTTTGACGGCAAATTGAACGTTCATCAGGCCGCGCACATTCAACTCGCGCGCCATCGCCTTGGTGGCGGACGCTATTTCGTCGAGCACTTTCTGTGACAAAGAAAATGTCGGGATCACGCAGGCGCTGTCACCGCTGTGGATGCCGGCTTCCTCGATGTGCTCCATGATCGCGCCGATCACAGTCGTTTCACCGTCCGAAATGCTATCGACATCGACCTCGATCGCATCTTCGAGAAAGCGATCGACCAGCACGGGGCGATCTGGCGTCACCTCGATTGCGCTCGCCATGTAGCGACGCAGATCCGGCTCATTGTAAACGAGCTCCATCGCGCGGCCGCCAAGAACGAACGATGGCCTGACCAGCACCGGATAACCGATTTTCATCGCGATCTGAACCGCTTCATTCGTGCTCACCGCTGATCCGTTCGGTGTCTGGCGTAAACCAGTTTTGTCGAGCATCGCCGCGAACAATTTTCGATCTTCCGCGGTTTCGATGCTCTCCGGCTGAGTCCCGAGGATTGGAACGCCCGCCGCTTTTAATCCATCCGCGAGATTCAGCGGCGTTTGTCCGCCGAATTGAACGACGACGCCTTCCGGTTTTTCCTGCTCATAGATATTGAGCACGTCCTCGAGCGTGAGTGGCTCGAAGTAAAGTTTGTCGCTGGTGTCGTAATCGGTCGAAACCGTTTCCGGATTCGAATTGACCATGATCGTTTCGAACCCGAGCTCGCGCAGTGCGAAGGCGGCGTGCACGCAACAGTAATCAAACTCAATCCCCTGGCCGATCCGGTTCGGTCCGCCGCCGAGAATCATCACCTTGCGTTTGCCACTCTCGCGCCGCTCGTTCTCGTCGCCGTAAGTCGAGTAATAATACGGCGTGTAAGCTTCGAACTCCGCCGCGCAGGTATCAACCAGGCGATAAGTCGGCAAGATCGACAATTGTTTTCGCGCGGCCCGCACCCCGGCCGGCTTCAACGAATTGGCGTAGCCAAGTTGGTTGTCGGAAAAGCCAAGTTTTTTTGCCCGCAAAAGTTCATCGCCATTTCCAAAAATATCGGGCGCAATCTGGTCGGCCGTAAGCGTTACCGCCCATGGTTCAGTCATCACGCGGATGCCGTGACTGGCGAGAGCGGATTGCTCGATCTGCTTTTGTGTCACAACAATCTGCTCAAGGTTTCGGAGAAACCACTTGTCGATCTTGGTTAGGTCGTAAATCTCATCGATCGATGCGCCTTTTTGGAATGCCTGCGCAAGATAGAAAATTCGTTCGGCGTTCGGGATCGCCAGTTTCAAGCGCAACGTCTCAAGATCGACCTCTTTGTCGGCGCCGTCGCCGCAAAGTCCGAAACGCTTGATCTCCAAACTTCGCAGCGCCTTTTGCAGCGCCTCCTTAAACGTCCGACCGATCGCCATCGCTTCGCCGACGCTTTTCATCTGCGTGGTCAGCGTTGGCTCGGCCTGCGGAAATTTCTCGAACGTGAACCGCGGCACCTTGACCACGCAGTAATCGATCGTCGGCTCGAAGCAGGCCGGCGTTTCGCGGGTGATATCGTTCTTGATTTCGTCCAGCGCGTAACCGACGGCCAGCTTGGCCGCGATTTTTGCAATGGGAAAGCCGGTCGCTTTGCTCGCGAGCGCGCTTGAGCGCGACACCCGCGGATTCATCTCGATCACGACCATTCGACCGTTGTCCGGATGGACCGCGAATTGAATGTTCGACCCGCCCGTCTCGACACCGATCTCGCGAATGACCGCGAACGCGGCGTCCCGCATCATTTGGTATTCTTTGTCGGTTAGCGTTTGCACCGGCGCGACCGTGATCGAGTCGCCAGTGTGCACGCCCATCGGGTCGAAATTTTCAATCGAACAAACAACGACGCAGTTGTCCATCCGGTCGCGCATCACTTCCATTTCAAATTCTTTCCAGCCGACGAGCGATTCCTCGATCAACACTTCGTTCACCGGCGACATGGCGAGACCGCGGCCGGCGATCTGATCCAGTTCGTCCGGGTTGTAGGCGATACCGCCGCCACTGCCGCCGAGAGTGAAGGCTGGCCGGATGATGAGCGGGAAAGTTCCGATCTCTTTTGCAATGCGGCCCACGTCGGCAAGCGAGCGCACCACGCCCGAGCGCGGCACGTCGAGACCGATCCGCAGCATGGCTTCCTTGAACAATTGTCGATCTTCGCCTTTCGCGATCGCTTTCGCGTTGGCGCCGATCAATTTTACTTTGTGCCGCGCGAGTGCGCCGTTGCGATAAAGCTCCATCGCCGCATTCAACGCCGTCTGCCCGCCCATCGTTGGCAGAAGCGCGTCCGGTCTTTCTCGAGCAATGATGGCTTCGATCACTTCCGCCGTGATCGGCTCGATGTAAGTGCGATCGGCGAACTCCGGATCGGTCATGATTGTGGCCGGGTTCGAATTCACCAGCACGACCTGGTAACCTTCCTCCCGCAGCGCCTTGCACGCTTGCACGCCGGAATAGTCAAATTCGCAGCCCTGCCCGATCACGATTGGACCGGAGCCAATTAAGAGAATTTTCTTGAGATCGTTGTTCCGCGGCATTTGCGCAGCGCGCAGGATAAACTAAATCGGGCGAACTTCACGCCGGAACTCTTATTTCGTCTGATACTTCGGATTTTTCGCCTGTTTGCGAACAGCGGCGAACAGTTTGTTGATTCCCGTCGTGCTGATGGTGTTGGCAAGGAACGCCGGCCCGGCGATGCCGCTGTCGGTGAAAACGGAATAGGTCGCGCGTGTTTTACCCTCACCGGTCGGCTCGATCAGCCAGGAACCGTCGCATACTTTCACCCGAAAAACGCCGGGCTTCTCTGCTGGTCCATTTTCGTTGGCTGGCTCCCAGCGATTGAGATAAGCCAATCCATTTTCAACCGGCCACGATTTCTTTTGTATGCGAAGCGTGTAATCGCGATCGCTCACAATTTTTGGGGAGACCCGCTGATAAGTGAGAATGGAATCTCGTTTTCGCTCGATGACGCGACACTCCGCCGTATAGGGCATGAAACTCGTATAACCTTCGACATCATCGATAACCTTGTGAACCGTTTCGGCCGTTGCGTCGATTTCGCCTACCGCTTTGAACTCTTTCAGGTTCGACCCTCCGTGTGGCCGGCTGTAAATCACTACGCCGTTGCTTTGTTTAACTGCTTTCCAATCCGCGTTCTGGCCAGGTTCGGCCGCGAAGATCGACAACGCAGCTCCGGCAAGAAAGGCGGTGATCGCGGCTTCTCGTTTCATAGTTACTTAGACGTTCCGACTGCCAGTCGCATTCGCTAGAATCGCCGCGAGATTCGAGGCTCTGTTCAGCGCAAAATCGAATCGGCCGGATAAACCACGCCGTTTTTGATCACGGTGTCGATGTCCGACGCGTTCGCGATGTCATCAGCCGGATTCGATTTCAAGATCACCAGGTCGGCGAAATAACCATTGTCGATCTTGCCGATGTGCGCGCCCGTGTCGCCACCGAAAAGCTTCGCCGCGTTCACGGTCGTGCTTTGCAAAATTTGCATGTTCGTCAGGCCGGCCTCTTTCATCAGCTGAAACTCGCGAAACAAGGCAGGCCCGTGGATCGTGCCGATGTTTCCGGCATCGGTCCCGGCGGCGATCGTCACGCCAGCATCCTCCAGTCTTTTCAAATTCGGCAGCGCGACTTCGTACGTTTTCTTTATCCGATCCAGCGCTTCGTCCGGTTTAGCCAGCGCGGTCTTGATTCGATCAGGCAATTTATCCTGTGGAATCTTCGTCACGTCGAGCGACGCGATCACTTCCGGATTGCCCCACGCTTTTTCTTCCGGCGTAAGATTGAGCTGATGCGAAAACGTCCGGCCGTAGCGCTCGAAGACGACCAGTGTCGGGCACAAAATGATATGTCGATCTTTTAGTAGTTTTACGAACGCGTCATCGACCGGTTTATCGACCACGCTGTGGACAAGAATGTCCGCGCCTTGCTCAACGGCTGCGCGCGCCGTTTCCAATTCGGTCGCGTGCACCGCCACACGGATCTTGCGCGCGTGACTTTCTTCCACTGTTGCCCGCACCGTCGGTCGAAACGCATCGACCGGATGATCTTTGTCGACGATGTACCAAATCTTCACGAGGTCGGGCTTTTGCTCGGCCAGTTTGCGCACGAACTCGCGCGCCTGATCGGGACCGTCGATCTTCACGATCGGCGGATCGCCCAGATCGAGTTTCTCGCGGGAAACGCTTGAGATTAACGGACCCGCCACAGCGACGCGCGGCGCCTTTGCGGTCGAGTTCGCTGTTTTGCGGACTTCGAAATTCCAAAACGGCCCTCCGACATCGACCACGCTCGTGATTCCGCAACGCAAATAACGCGCGAAGACATCATTCACGTGCGACTTCACCCAGGTGACCTCGTCTTTGTACGGCCGGACGCTGTTTAGATCGGCGGCGTCGGGACGTGTGAACAGATCACCCGACTGAAAGAAGTGAATGTGCGTGTCGATGTATCCCGGCAGAATAAATTTGCCTTTGCAATCGATCCGTCGCGCATCCTTCGGCAGATCAAACGTTATCTCGTCGCCGAATCCTACCACTCGATCGTTATCGATTAGCACATGCGCGCCCGGCAGAACAACTTCCGTCATGGGATTGATCAGGGTGCCGTTAACGAGGGCGATTTTTTCGGCCCACGCCGAAATGACGACAAACAGAGCGCAAAAGCAGACAAAAACGCGCGTCTTCATTCTTTGGATTCCGGCACCGCTTTCTCAGCCGCTTGAAAGCCGATTTTGGAATGGGTGCCGTCGCAAAACGGTTTTTCCGTCGACGCACCGCAACGGCAAAGCGCCATTCGTTTTTCCACGGGAAACTTGTTTCCGTCGGCGTCGATCAATTCCACTTCGCCCTTCACGATGTAAGGGCCGTTCTTGATTGTCTCGATTGTTACTTGAGCCATGCACTTACTTTACTGTCATGTCGACCAAAGTAGAGACATCTCTAAATATTTCCGAACGCAGTCTCGTTCTAGCTTTTTGGTTCGTCGGCAATCTTCAGGACGATTTTTCCGCGAGTATGATGAGTCGCTGCTTGAGCGTCTGCTCTGGCCGCGTCGGTCAACGGCAATACCTGTGAAACAACCGGTTTGATTTTACCGGCCTCGATCAGCTTGGTGATTTCGGTCAGTTCAGCTGCATTTGGATGTGAGGAGAGCGATGCCCCCCGAATTTCGTGCTTCTTAAGTTCCGTTTCGTCGCAGCGAGATACGATCGTGATAACCATTCCGCCTTTTTTCACGACGCCATATGATCGCGCGAGCGTGTCGCGTCCAACCGGGTCGAGCACAAGATCGACATCGTGCGCGATCTCTTCGAACTTTTGTTTCGTGTAATCGATCGCCACATCGGCGCCGAGCTGTTTCAGCAAATCTTGATTGGCAGTCGACGCCGTGGCGATGACGTGAGCGTCGGGCACCTTCGCGATTTGAATAGCGAAACTTCCGACGCCGCCCGAGCCGCCATGAATCAGCGCCGTTTGGCCGGCTTGAATCTTTCCGATGTCGATCAACGCCTGCCACGCAGTCAACGCCGCCAACGGAACGGACGCAGCGTCAGTGAAGCTGAGCGATTTCGGTTTAATCGCGGATTCGCCTTCGTTCGAAATGCAGTATTCGGCCCAGCCGCCTCCCCAAAGCAGATATGCGTAAACCGGATCGTCCACTTTCAGCTTCGTGACTTTCGCGCCGGTCTTCACCACCACGCCAGCCATGTCATAACCAAGAATCAACGGAAGATGCGTTCCAAATTCCTTCGCGTATTTGCCGTTCAGAATCAGCGGATCGGCCGGATTCACACCGCTCGCGATCACGCGCACCAGGATTTCGTTCTCTTTCGCCTCTGGTACCGGCATCTCTTCATATTTCAATACTTCTGGCCCGCCATACTCATGCGCGACGATTGCTTTCATCGTCTTTGGCAAGGTTTGAGCGCCTGCAAGTGATAGAAATGCCAAGGCGACAAAAGCAGCTGCTATGATCGACCCAATCGCGCTCTTAAATCTCACAGCAAGAGATTCCTCGGTCCGAGCCAGACTGACAAGCTTGTATGGACTGACAAGATTCTGGATTTGTCGGACTTTTCGGACAAACCTCCCTCCCATGTTCTGGAAAGCTTTGGCCTTTTCGTTTGTCTTCGCCGTTTCTGCTCTTGCCCAAAACGCCAAGCATCCGTTCACGTTCGAAGACATGATGAAATTAAAACGCGTGGACGAGCCGGTGCCGTCGCCGGACGGGAAATGGGTCGTGTTCTCGACGACCGATGTCGATCTTGAGGCGAACACGAAGATCTCGCATTTGTGGATCGTGCCGGCGAATGGCGGTGAATCGAAGCGATTGAGTGAAACGCCTAATCACGAGGAGCGGCCGCGCTTTTCGCCGGACGGGAAGCGGTTGATCTGGACGTCGAAAGCGACCGATCCGACCCAAATCTGGATGTGCGACTTTAATTCCGACTCCGGTGCGCTTGCCGGCAAGCCGCATCAGGTGACGGACATCTCGACTGGCGCGGATGGCGGGATCTGGTCGCCCGATGGAAAAAACATCGTGTTCGTGTCGGCGGTTTATCCCGATTGCAAAGACGACACGTGCAACAAACAGCGTGACGAAGAACTCAAGAAGAGCAAAGTAAAAGCGAAAATCTTCACGCGTTTGTTCTATCGGCATTGGAACGCGTTCACTGAGTTCAAGTGCAGCCATTTGTTTGTCGTAAGCGCGGACGCAAACTTGACCGTTTTAAACGGTCAAGTTTCTGGAACGCAAAACGTGAGTTCGGGGAATGAGCCGCGCGATTTAACCCGGGGCGATCACGATGTGCCGCCGTTTCATCTCGGCGGGCAAGACATGTACGCAATTTCGCCGGACGGCCAGGAGCTCGCTTACACGAGCAACATCGACGAAGTCGAAGCGACCAGCACGAACAACGAAATTTTCATCGTGCCGATGACCGTAGAGTCCGCTGTCCCCAGCGGAAAATCGCCCGATGCGCTGAGGACAGCGCACGCTACAGCCCAGCCGAAAAAAATTTCCACCAGTCCCGGCGCCGATTCGACGCCGCTCTATTCGCCGGACGGAAAATATCTCGCCTGGCGTTCGCAAGCCCGTGCCGGCTTCGAAGCCGATAAATGGCGGCTGTTTGTCCAAGATCGACAATCAGGGAAGACGCGTGACCTGACGGAGAAGTTTGATCTATCGGTTGGGAGTTTCACATGGCGTTTCTCGGATTCGATTTTGTTAACTGCCGAGCATCAGGGTGAGGCGCCCGTATTTTCCGCTAAGCTGGACGGGAACGAGCCGATCGGATTGTTCAGCCTGCACGCTGATGATCTGATTACGAGTGGCTCGACCTTATTCTTTACGCGGATGTCATATACATCCCCTAACACGATTTGGCGCGCCGACGTCTCCGATCTCAAGAAAGATAGCGAACCGACCGCAGTGACACACTTGAACGACGCGCTGCTGTCGCAGATCGACATGCAGCCGTTGGAGTCGTTTACATTCAAAGGCGCAAACAACGATGACGTGCAGGGATTCATGGTGACGCCGCCGGGGCTTGATGCGACCAAGAAGTATCCGTTGAAATTTTTGATCCATGGTGGGCCCCAAGGGGCGTGGGGAGATTCGTGGACGTATCGCTGGAACGCGGAGTTGTTCGCCGCGACGGGAAATTACGTGGTGGTGATGATCAATTTCCACGGCTCGACCGGTTACGGGCAGAAGTTTACCGGTTCGATCAGCGGCGATTGGGGCGGCAAACCGTATATCGATCTGATGAAGGGGCTCGATTACGTGGAGAAGACATTCCCGTTTATCGACAAGAACCGCGAGGCCGCGCTCGGCGCGAGCTACGGCGGTTACATGGCGAACTGGATTCTCGGTCACACCGATCGCTTCAAATGCATCGTGTCGCACGACGGGACCTTCAATACCGAGTCGGCCTATGGAACGACCGAAGAGCTCTGGTTCGTGAATTGGGAATTCAAAGGGCCGCCGTGGAAGAAGCGCGAGCTTTACCGGAAATTTTCGCCGCACTTGTTCGCGGACAAATTCAAAACGCCAACGCTGGTGATTCACGGCCAGAACGATTACAGGCTCGATGTATCACAAGGATTCGATCTGTTCACCACGCTGCAAGCGCTGAAGGTGCCGTCGAAAATGTTGTATTTCCCGGACGAAGGTCACTGGGTGCTCAAGCCGCAGAATTCGCGGCTTTGGTATAAAACGGTGAACGATTGGGTGGATCAGTGGTGCAGTCCGAGCCGGACTGGCCCTTAACAAATAAAATCAAAATACCAGGCTCGAAATCCCAACACCTCGAAATTCTTTGAAGTTTGGTCCCTTGGGGGATTCCCTGGAGTTTGGGTTTTGGGACTTGGAGTTTCCGCGTTAGCGGCGTGTTTAGCCTTGACTGTTGGGTTGGTCAGACAGACAACGGCCGCATGAAAAACCTAACTGCGATAGGTGTTGTTTTGGTCTTTCTCGCGAGTTCGGGTGTCCTTAGTGCGACGGAATCGCCACCGGAAAAAAGTGGCAAGGTCGAGATCAAGGATGATTTCGTTGTGGTACATCCTGGGACAAAACTGTCGAAGGCCGATGCCACCCAGCTCAATGCCGTTCTCAAGCAGTACGACAAGTCGCTCTACAAGATCGAGATCTACAAAGACGGCAAGGTCACTAAAACGCTGGGCAAGTTGAACGACATGTATATCGATCAGAAAGCGGTGGCCGATTTAACGGAAGCAAAGTCGAAGGGACAATCCGAGCGTGCGATTCAGTTGATCGCGCCGTCGGCGGGGCCGCAAAAAGGCGGAGCGGTGAATCCGCAAACGGGGAGTCCGGGGCCAATGCCATCCGGGCCACAACAGCCGACTTCTCCTGCTCCATCGGGACCGCAGATGCCGATTTCTCCGGCTCCGTCGGGACCGCAGATGCCGACTTCTCCGGCTCCATCGGGACCGCAGATGCCGATTTCTCCGGCTCCGTCGGGACCGCAGATGCCAACTTCTCCGGCTCCGTC
>Ga0209375_1001628_pt1 | contig 16826 bp, 12 predicted proteins | sample GraSoiAngelo_131_FD_185888 | JGI IMG/M metagenome (GOLD analysis project Ga0209375, IMG submission 185888) | Grasslands soil microbial communities from the Angelo Coastal Reserve, California, USA - 14_0929_02_30cm (SPAdes) (version 2) | ecosystem: Environmental > Terrestrial > Soil > Grasslands ... | reverse complement strand
CCTCACGCACGAGCTGCACCGGGCGCCTGGAATCCGCCGGCGCGAACGAGCGGTACCCCAGGACCTCGGCGTGCACGAGCGCTCCGCCCCGCGTGCTGAAGCCGAGGCGATAGAGCGGTGAGGTGACCCACACCGTCTCCGCAGGGGCGTCGGACGGTCGGACGGTCGGACTGACGGGCGGAGCCGCTCGTGCCGGAGACAGCTCCGGCGTGGCCGTGCTGTCCGACCGTCCGACTGTCCGACCGGCCGGCTTCTTCGGCGGAAACAGGATGCTCGGCAGGACTGCCACGATGAGCATCAGGACAATTGCCAGAATGACGCGTCGCTCCACGGTCGGCCTCAGGGAACGGGATCGTAGCCGCCCGGATGCAGCGGGTGACAGCGCAGGATCCGCCGGACGCCAAGCCAGGAGCCTCGAACCGCGCCGTAACGCTCGACCGCCTCGATCGTGTACCGCGAGCACGAGGGGACGAAGCGACATTGCGTGAACGCGAGATGCGACAGCGTCACCTGGTAGCCGCGGATCAGCGCGATCACAATGCGCCGCGGCAGGCGAGCGAGGCTCATGTGATACGCGTCACGCTCGCGGCCAATTCGGCACGCAACTCGGTGAACGGGACAGCATACGCTCCGCGCTTCGCGCGCACGACGAGGTCGATGGGAGGAAGCGCGGCCACGGGGTGGCGTCTGAGAATTTCTTTCAAGCGTCGGCGTAACCGGTTGCGGGCGACCGCGGTGAACTGGAAGCGGGGAACCACGATGGCCATCCGCGCGTGACCGAGCGGATTGGGGCGCCACGCGACGTCGAGGTGGCGGGTGCGCATGCGGCGACCCTGTTCCCAGCAGGCAGTGAGCTCCGAGCCGCGGGCGAGTCGCACGCGACGCGGAAACCGTTCTCCCGTTAGCGGCTCCGGTGTTTGGAAGGCAGGCGGATGGTGAGGCGCTTGCGCCCCTTCTTCCGCCGGCGAGACAGGACGGCGCGACTCCACACATCCTTCATGCGCGCGCGAAATCCATGTTTGTTGATGCGCCGCCGATTGCGCGGGCGATACGTCGGACCCATACATTCCTCTCGTGAAGCCGGGAAACGTATACGGTCGTCGGCAGACCGGTCAAGGTTGACTTTTCCACAGGGCGCGGGTTAGTTTCGGGCCGCCCTTGCTGGCCGTCCCACCTCTCGTTATTCGCGGATGGAGCAGTCTACTAAAGAAGCCTGGAAGCGACTCCTCGACGAGGCGCGCCGCGAACTCCCCGACGCCACGGTGCGCACGTGGCTCGAGCCGGCGGTGCCGATCGCCCTGGATGATGGACGCCTGATCGTCGGCGCCCCCGATCAATTCGCCGTCGAATGGAACGAGTCGAAGCACGCCACCGTGCTGGCGCGCGCCGCCGAGCGTGTGTTCGGACGGCCGACGGCGGTGGTGTTCCGCGTCCAGGAAGATCGCCAGCAGCGACCGCAGATGGATTTCTTCGTGGCGGCCCGCGAGCCCCCCGGCGTCGACAAGGGAGGCGTCCTCACCACACCGCTCAACGAACGCTACACGTTCCAGACGTTCGTCATCGGGAAGTCCAACGAGCTCGCCGCCGCTGCCGCGCACGCGGTGGCCGAGGCGCCCGGCAAGACGTACAACCCACTCTTCATTTATGGCGCCACGGGGCTCGGCAAAACCCACTTGATGCAGGCCATCGCGCACGCGGTGCTCGTCAAGTACCCCGCGACGCGCGTGCACTACTTCGGCGCCGAGCAGTTCATCAACGAAGTCATCGAATCGATTCACGCCCGCACGATGTCCGAGTTCCGGCGGCGCTATCGCAACGACGTGGACCTCTTCCTGGTCGACGACGTGCATTTCCTCGAAGGCAAGGAAATGACGCAGGAGGAGTTCTTCCACACCTTCAACGCGCTGTTCGAGGGACACAAGCAGATCGTGCTCACGTCGGACCGGCCGCCCAAGGAGATCCCCGGCCTCGAGGATCGCCTCATCTCCCGCTTCGAGTGGGGCCTCGTGGCCGACATCGGCCACCCGGACTTGGAGCACCGCATCGCGATCCTGCGCAAGAAGGCGGAGCAGGATCACCTGGAGCTCACCATCCCGGACGACGTGCTGCGCTTCATCGCGGAGCACATCCGCTCGAGCGTCCGGGAGCTCGAAGGCTGCATCATCAAGCTGCTGTTGTTCGCGTCGCTCAAGAACCGCGAAGTCACCATCGAGCTCGCGCGTGAGGCGCTGTCGGACAAGATCCGTCAGGGAGAAGAAGGAGCGACCTACGGTCAGCCCACGCCGAGCATCGACCGGGTGCAGGAAGTCGTGGCGCGGCGCTGGGGCGTGACCCCCGAGGGGCTCCGCTCCAAGGCCCGCACCAAGACCCTCACCATTCCGCGCCAGGTGGCGATGTACCTCGCGCGCAACATGCTGGGACTGCAGCTGGTCGAGATCGGCCAGGCGTTCGGCGGCCGCGACCACTCCACGGTCATCCACTCGGTGGACAAGGTGGAGCGGCAAATGATGCGGGATCGGACGTTCAAGGAGCGCATCGAAATGGCGCGCCAGGAATTGTCCGCACTGTAGTCAACATCGGGGAACGGCGGTGTGGGTGGCTGTGGGAACGGCGCGCGCATGTGGGGAAGGCCCGGGATACCAACAGTCCCAACATCTGGGTCACGTGGCGGCGGGACGCGGCTGGCGCTCGTGCCAAACGGTTTAGGTGAGGCGCCAACATTTCCCCGCCCTCTACTACTACTACTAGTAGTTCTATCTGAGTAGAGTAGTAGAGTCTTTACTCCACACCATACGGAAAAAGGGTCACGGCACCGATGAAGTTCACCATAACACGGGAGCAGCTGCAGGAAGGACTGAGCGCGGTCGCCGCGGCCATCCCGGCCAAGACGACCCTGCCGGTGCTCGCCAACGTCCTGGTCGAGGTCACGAAACAGGGCCTCCGCCTGTCGGGCACCGACTTGGACATCGCCGTGACCACCGTGGTCCCGGCGGACGTCGACGCGGACGGCGCCGTGACCTTGCCGGCGAAGAAACTCGTGGACATCGCGCGCGAGCTGCCCTCCGGGCCCGTGCGGTTCACGGCCGCCGGGGAATCGCGCGTCGCCATCGAGTGCGGGCGCGCGAAGTTCAAGTTGCTCGGACTGCCGCGCGAGGAGTTCCCGTCGTTCCCCGCCGTCAAGTTCGATGGCGCGTGGAAGGCCCCTGCGGGCGGGCACGTGGCGTTCGCGTCCTCGACCGAGGAGAGCCGTCCCATCCTGAACGGCGTGCTCTGGGAGCTTCGGCCCGACCACATGCGGATGGTGGCGACCAACGGGCATCGCCTGGCCAAGATGGACGTGCCCGCCAAGGGGGGATCCACCGCCGATCTCATCGTGCCGCCCAAGGCGCTGGAGCAGATCCGTCGCCTGTTCCCCGCCGAGGAGGCCATCGAGATCGCGCGGAGCGACAACCACATCGGATTCCGCGCCGGCGGCACGCTCGTGTTCTCCCGGCTGATCGAGGGGCCGTATCCGAACTACGAGCAGGTGATCCCGCGCGAGAACGACAAAGTCGCGACCGTGGACAAGGCGGGCATGTCAGCGGCGCTGCGTCGCATGAGCGTGGTCGCGAGCGATCAGACCCACCGCATCCGCCTCGCCTTCTCCGGTGGAGCGGTCAAGTTCTCGGTCCAGACCCCCGACCTGGGCGAGGCGCAGGACGAGCTCGCCGTCACCTACGAGGGCGAGCCGCTCGAAATCGGGTTCAATGCGATGTACCTGCTCGAGATCCTCAAGTACATGCCGACCGACGAGGTGCGGGTCACGTTCAAGGCTCCGGAGCGGGCCGCGACCGTGGAGCCCGTGGGATGGGATGATCCGGCGAGCTACATGGCGCTGGTCATGCCACTGCGGTTGGTAGACTAGAGACAGCGAGGGCCGCGGCGACTCGGCGTCTCCCCTATAGGCTATCCGTCTTACTCACCGTGTCTGTAACCGTGTCGACGAGCGTTGGAAGCTGAACGTTGAGCGACTCGGCAGGCGGCACGAGCACGTGCGGCACGAGCACTGCCGTATCCTCTTCTTCCGGTGGGATGTACACCTCCACGCCGTGATACCTGGCGAGGATGAGTGCGCGCCGCGCCCGCGTCCGCTCGGGCCGAAACGTCGGGTTGGACGTGCGCGGATGGGGCAACGTGGCGGCCAGCTCGGCCGCCTGTTCCTCGTTGAGCCGGGAGGCCGGGACGCCGAAGTACGCGCCACTCGCCGCGTCGACCCCCCAGATTCCGGGCCCCCACTCCGCCACGTTCAGGTAGAGCTCCAGAATCCGGTCTTTGGACAGGGCGAGCTCGAGTCCCAGGGCGGTGACCGCCTCCTTCGCCTTGCGGATCGGACTGCGCGAGGACGAGAGGTACAGATTCTTGGCGAGTTGCTGGGTGATGGTGCTCGCGCCGCGTACCCTGTCGCGATGCCGCACCGTTGCCGCGAGGCCGGACCAGAATCCGCGGGGGTCGTTCATGCCCAAGGCATCCGCAATTTCCGCGGGGTCGATCCCGTGATGTGTCCGGAACCGGGAGTCCTCGCCAATGATGACCATGCGCTGGAGGAGCGGGGACACGTCGGCAAGCGGAAGGCGTCGGACGGTGAAACAGTCGGACTGGGGGCGTCCGCCAGTCTGTCCGACCGTCCGACCGTCCGATGCCTCTCGCATCATTGCCGTGCAGCGCGGCCAGTGATCCCGCCACCACACCGGTGGCGGCCAGACGCCGACCAGCCACACGAGCACGATCCCGCCGGTCCCTAGCGCCACGCGGCGCCAGTTCCTAGGTTTCGCGTCCGTCATGTCGCTCGATCTCATCACGCTGCGTCGCCGCCTCCAGAAAGCCCTCGGCAAGAAATTTACCGTTGGAAACGTGTTGGGCGAAGGCGGATTCGCGGCGGTGTTCCGGGTGCGCGACGATACCCTGGGGCACGACGTGGCCGTCAAGGTGCTCGACCTCGGTCTCACGCCGTCGCCGGGACTCGCCGAGCGGTTCGTGCGCGAGGCGCGAACCAGCGCCGGCCTCGAGCACCCGCACATCGTGCCGATCTACAAAGTCGGGGGCTACAAGAACGAAGTCCTGTACATCGTCATGCGGTGCCTCGACGGGCCGTCGCTCCGGCAAATGCTCGAGCAGCAGCACCGTCTCTCGCTGCGCGACGCCTCGCGCATCGCCCGGCAGGTCGCGGACGCGCTCGGCCACGCGCACCGCAACGGCATCGTGCATCGCGACGTGAAGCCCGACAATATCCTGCTCGACGAGACCGGCCACGTGCTCGTGACCGACTTCGGGATCGCGAAGGCCGCTCAGGAGGCCTCCGCGAGCCAGCTGACCACGGAAGGCATGGTGGTCGGCACGCCGCATTACATGAGTCCCGAACAGGCCACCGGGGAGCAGGTGGACGCCCGGTCGGACATCTACTCCCTCGGCGTCGTCCTCTATCAGATGCTGGCCGGCGTGCCGCCCTTCGACGGCGAATCCGCCCAGTCGGTCCTCATGAAGCAGGCGACGGCGACCGCGGAGCCGATCCGTCACCTCCGGAGCGAGATTCCAGCGACGCTCGCTGCGGTGGTCGATCGGGCGCTTGCGAAGGACCCGGCGGAACGCTTCCAGACTGCCGAAGAGCTGAGTCGCGCGCTGGTCGAAGCCCTTCCGACCGCCGCCCACGATACGGTGGGGGGGCGCGCATCGCTTGCGGCGGGGGCCATTCGCGCGCTCGCCGGTCTGGGCGTCGTGACCGGTGTTGTGCTCGTGATGCTCACGATCCTGTCGCGCCCGCCTCGCGTTTCGGCGCTCGCCCCCCTCCCGGACAGCGTCGCGGACGTGATCCGGAGCCTGAGCGCGCTCACGCCCGGAGACCGCGCCCTCTATGTGTTCTCACCCCACGGACCCGACGATACGACCGTCCTGGTAGTGGCGCGGCGGAGCATCGCGGTCGCGACCCCGCACGGCGTCCGTGCCTACCCGCGCGACGACGTCCAGGCGCAGTATGGCGCCACCATGCGGGCCGGGCTCTCGTTCCGAATGGTGCTCGCCTTGCCCCGTGCGCGACGTGACACGGTGTTTTACCAGTTGTCGTTCCGCGACGTCTACGAGCTGGCGCGCCGACTTGGAAAGCTGCTCCCTAATGCGGGCGGGGGCGGGCGAACCGGCGGGTCGACACGCCGTACAGACTGAGCGCATCGATGCTGCTCACGTCGCCCGGCGTGGTCGCGACGAGGCCGGCGGCATCTTCCCCGCCGAGCGAGACCCCGAACACAAATCCGGTGCGACGCAAGGAGCCGTCCGTGTCGAGCCGCGCGAGCAGACCGACGGGAAGCTTCCAACCCGCGCCCAGCGTCCCCCGCGCTCCGAACGCGTATCCTTCAGCACCGTCGCTCGTGAGCTGGCTGAGGGCGGAGAGACCAACGCGCTGGTGTCCGAGCAGCAGCGTTGCGCCCGGGACATAGGTCACGCGCAGCGTCGAATCGCGGACATGCGGCCCTCCGATATGCTGGATGGCGGCGCCCACGATCAGCCCCTCCGTCACATCGTACCGGAGCCCCACATCCCACCCTGTCCCCGAACCGGCCCCGCGGTACAGCGCCGCGGTGAGGCCGGCTGCGAAGCCCCCTTGGCCCGTGGCGAGACCGAGCTTGTACGTGTGTCCCTGCTGGCCGTCGCTGTATATGTCGCGCTGGTAGCCGGCCGAGAGGCCGCGCGAATTGAAGGCAAACGTGAGTTGCCGCAGCTTGCCGCTCGAGCCGGGATCACCGACCGTCACGTCGAGATTGATCGAAGCTTCTGGAAACGCACCCAAGCCGGCGGGATTGACCCACAGCGCGCGGGCATCGGTGACGTCGGTGGGGAAGAGGTAGCGGGTGGCGCGGTTGGGGGCTTGGGCGAACGAGTTGGTCGCGACGACGAAAAGCGCCAGGGACAGTCCGACCGTCCGACTGTCCGACCGTTGCCCCACTAGGGCAGCACCGCGACGGTGGTGTGAGTCACCTGGATGACGGGCACCGCGACGCCCTGGACGGGTAGGCGCACCGTGAGATTGGTCGAGTCCTGCCACTCTCCGCCCAGATAACGGCCGTCAAAGGCCAGATAGTTCACGCCGCTCCCCGTCCCGGCACCGGAGAGCTCGAACGGCTGCCCGGCGTTCTTCCCCCCGCCCGCCACGCGATATGTCTGCGTTCCGTCGACTCGCACGCTGCGGGTGCCGAGGCGGTCTTCCCACGCCCCGACCGATGCGTGCGTGATGGTACGCCGCGAAACCTCGGAGCCGCCGGCCTTCTGGGTGGTCTCGACCGTGTCCGTCCACACCGCGCCGGGCTTCGCCCCGTCGACGGGTAGCCGTGGCAGGAAGTCGCGGAAGTTGCCGAGCAGCTGGATCACCGACTGCGCCACAGCGCTGTCCGACGCGATCACGTTCACGAACTCACCGCGCACCGCCACGCGGCCGGCGAACACCAGCTTGCGCACCTTGCTCACGTTGTCCACGATCGGCGGCGGCGTGCCCGAGTCGGCCACGATCGAATCCACGGTGAACATCGCCGGGTACCCTACGCTGTCGGCCGGCCCGGTGATCGCGGTCGCGACGAAGATACGCGCTCCGACGGTCTGGACCTGTGGCTGATCCCCGAGCGCCTGCTGAATGTGGAGCTGTCGGCGCACGAGATACCGCGCCGCGGCGGGTCCGTAGCGAACGGCGTCGGTGCGCGGCGTCGGCGGTGTCGTCGCCGGGGTGGTGGCGTAAGGGTCCGGCGCCGGCGTCGTGGGCGCCGGAACGGTGCCGCGCGCACCCGCGGCGCACGCGGCCGCGAGCGCGGTCCCGGCGACCAGCAATCGGCGTGTCACGCGGGCCCCCCCCCCCCTCCTCCCGCTCCTTCCGCGCGTTCGCCCTTGGTACGGCCGAACACAGCTACCATTTCCGTCCCTTCGCTCGCCACGCGCAGCAGCTTCCAGCCGCGCTTCCGCATGTCGGCGCGCCACCCGATGAGCTTCTCCCATTCCTGCGTGGTCGTGCGGAATACCCGTAGGTCCGCCACTTGCTCCCATTGGGTGGGATAGGGTTTCGAAGACGAGGTCATCGGGAGGTGGGCGGTAGGGCCATAAGCCGAGTTCTGTTTGCCCGCATGGCGGGCAGATGGTCATCTCTCTGGGATGGCTGTCGCCAGCCACCTCGCGCGGCCTACCCGCAGCTCAACCGACCCGGGCCGGGTCTCGCTGCTTATTTGGCCTTGCTCCAACTGGGGGTTACCGTGCCACGCCTGTTGCCAGGCGCGCGGTGGGCTCTTACCCCACCGTTTCACCCTTACCCTTGGATAAAGGGCGGTCTGTTTTCTGTGGCCCTTTCCGTCGCCTCGCGGCGCCCAGGCGTTACCTGGCAGTCTGCCCTCGGAGCTCGGACTTTCCTCAGCACACCATTCCAGCCGGCGTGCCGCGACCATCGCGCCCTACCGCCTCCCGTCCGGAAAACTACCGGAAGGGTGGGAGCAAGTCTAGCGCTGAAGCCGCCGCAGCAGCCGCCCCAAGCTGTCCGCTGGCAAGCGCTTGCCGCCGGCCGCTGGGGTGGCGTCGCCTGCGGGGACCCAGAAGCCGTCGCTTTCGCCGAACACCACCTGCCTGACGCCTGACCAGTCGCGGGATCGGAGCGATTGCGGCACGAGGGAGACCGCGTGCGCCACGTTGAGGCCGCGCCCCCGGTGGAATGCGAACAGGTCGCGCGTCTGAAGCTCGGGGGTGAGCACCAGCAATGGGCGATCGGGTAGCCCGAAGCCGCGCAGCAGTCCCAGACTGAACCAGTCGGCCGGTGGCTGCGCCAGCCGGAAGGCGAAGTAGACGTCGCGGCGCTGCTTCAGCACCCGGTCCCGCAACACCGTGGCGCGGGCGGCGACCTCGTCCTCGAGGGCTCGGTAGTAGCGGGGCAGCAGGCCGGCGTCGCGCAGCGTCGGATATCGGGCCGCGTACGGGAGCGAATCGAGGTGCCTGCCGGCTGCGCCAGTCAGGGTCAGGGCGATGAGCCCGCGGCGCCACGCCGCGTCGCAGAATTCCTGACCCATTGAATAGCTCCGCTCGCCGACGTCGAGACCGAGCGCGATCACCAGGGTACGCTGCTCGGCGGCGAGCCGACCCAGGGCGGCATACGCCGTGGCCAGGCCATCGGTCCAGAGCATGGAGTCGAGGGCGCAGGGCGCAGCAAGCGGTTCGCCGCGCGCTCCCCGGGAAGAGTCCGCTGCGGCGTGACGTGCCTTGTCGAGATCGAGCACGGGGATCCATGCGACGCTGGTGGGCTGCAGGCGCTTCACCGCATCGGCCCACACCCGGCGCACCGCGAGACGCTCCTCCCAGTAGGTGTGGAGCGAATCGGTACTTTCGGGGCCGGCGTCACCCGCGAGCAAGTTGAAGCCGCCCGCGTCGAGCAGGGCGACCAGCGAATCGAGCGATGCAGTCGATCGGGCGGCTCGCCGTCCGTCACGCGTGGCGAAGAGCGAGGCCCACAACACCCGCATCCCTTGCTGGCGCATCCAGTCGGGGGCGCCCGCCACCCGAGCGAGCTTCGCGTCGTGGCCGAGCGGTAGCGCGATCGTGTCCACAGCGACTGGCGGCGTCAGGGCGGGCGGAAGCGGCTCCACGGGGACGGGCGCCTGTGCCAGGGTGAGGGGCATGCCGCGACCCGCGGGCGGGACGTGCGCCCACTCGGCGGGCCGGCGCGTCCAGCGAGCGAGCGCGACCAGGAAGGCGCGCGTCTGCGTGAGCGCGTCGAGTTGCTGGACCGGGGCTGTGGTGGAGCGAAACTGTGGTCCGACGGCGCCGAGCGCGTGGCGGCTGGCCACCACGACGAGCCCGGTTCCGATGCGCACGGCGGCGACGACGCCGGCGCGCCCGCGCGCCGCCGGCGTGCGCGGGGCGCGGACAAATGCGTGCGGGGACGTCATCGCGAGCAGCTGCGCGGAATCGCGCGTGGCCAGCACGTCGTTGCGCTCGAGCGGAAACGCGTCGAACACCGAGCCGAGCGGCTCGTCGCCCAGCGTGCGGGCCTCGGCCCACGGCTGTGGGCGACCGGTGGTTGTCGTAGCCCGCACGACCGTATCCTCGAGCAACCGATCGCCGATGGAGATCCCCGCGCCCACGAATTCGAGCCAGCGGTTCGCCGTCCAGCGGTCGAGGTATCCCTCCCCGTCCGCGTCGTAGCCGAGCACGACCACGCCCCCCTTGTGCACCCATTCAGTCAGGAGCGCGAGATCGCCGGCCGTGAGCGCGTCCGAAGGGGCCTCGGGCTCACGGCCCAGCAAGAACATGAGCACACGGTAGCGCGAGAGATCGCTGCGGGCGAGGTGAGGATAGAAGCGGCGGTACTCGATCCTGTACCCCTCGTCATGCCACGGCTGCGCCGTACTGTTGAGCAGCGCGGGCTCGGTGAGCGCGAGGTCGAGAAGTAGGACGCGGCGGGCCGATGGCTGACACGCGGACAGCAGCAGCAAGAGCAGGAGGCGTCTCACTTGGGTTGCGATTCCTCCACCAGCCGTCGGAAGCGTGGATCTGCTCTCACGGCCTCGAACTCCGGCGATTGGAGGTAGTACCACAGCCGCGCCCCACGGGGTCGTACCCGCTCCAGCAGGGCCAGCGCCAGGTCGGGTTCCCCAAGAGCGACGAGGGCCCGTCCCACCCAGGCGGCGTCGGTCACCGTGGGTCGCCCCACGCCGATCTCCCGCTCGAGACGATCGACGCGGGTTTGCGCCGCGGCGGTGTCGCCGGTGGCGAGTTCGGTGAGGGCCAGCACAGCCTCCGCCGGCAACCGGTAACCGGCACGCAGCCGGACCGCCGTCTCGCCATCGACACGCGCGTCTGCCCGCTCACCCAGACGCAGGTGTGCCAGCGCCCGCAGCGCGTACGCATAGTCGGCACCCGGATCCACCGCGAGGGCACTGTCGAGCCAATGCCGGGCGTCGCGGTAAGCGCCACCGCGCATGCGCACACGCGCCAGGTTGAAGAGGGTGATGGCGCGCTCCGGGTCGATGGCGAGGGCACGGCGGTACAAGGCGGTAGCGCCCGAATCCCGCCCGAGCCACAGGAGCGCCATCCCGTATTGGTGATACGCCTCGGCATTGGATGGATCCAGGACGGTTGCGCGCTGAAACGCTTCCTCGACGCCGCGGAAAGTTCGCGGGTCGCGGAAGCTCAGCAGGAACCCGCGCGCCATCCAGGCATCCGCCGCCGCCGAGTCGTGGCTCAACGCGCGGTCGGCGGCGGCGAAGCCACGGTCGAGCACGGCGTCGGGCGCCAGCCCCGGGTAGTCCCATCCCCAGTCGAGGAACAGGGCGTAGCTCAAAGCGATCCGCGCGGCCGCTGGAGCCAAGCCTGGATCGAGTCGCTCCGCCGCCTCGAACTCGCGGATCGCCCGCCCGACGGCGCGCGGCGTCCGCTGCGCCAGATAGTAGTTCCCGTGGAGAAAGTGATCGTATGCCGCTGGGTCGCGTGTGGTGCGGCCGTGCGCGGCGGTACGCTCCGCCGGTGCGAGCGGGCCGCCGACGCGGCTGGCGATCGTGTCAGCAATCTCACCCTCGATCGCCTGCAGCGCCGTGTCCCCACGGTTGTATTGCGCTCCCCACACGTGCACACCACTCGTCGCGCGGACCAGCTCGGCGGTCACATGTAGGCCAGCACTCGAGCGGCGGACGGCACCGTTCACGAGAAACGCGACGCCGAGCGCGCGGCCCACCCCCGCGGGATCGTCCACTGCGGATCCCCGGAAGCGTCGTACCGCGTTGCGCGACTTGACCGTCAAGCGCTCGACGCGGCCCAAGCGCGTGATGATCCCTTCGGTCAAGCCGGTCGCGAGGTAGGCATCGGCGGTGTCGGACGACTGGTTGTCGAAGTACAGCACGGCCACGCTGGTGGGTGCCGGTGCGGCGGGCGCCCGCACCGAGACGTCCCGCGCGCAGCGGAATCCGGTATGGCCCAACCACGTCCGCCGGTCTGGGAAGACCGCGCGGAACGCGGCCGTCGCGCTTTGCGGCGGGGTGTCGAAGGCCCCACCCCTGATCACGTGCCCGGGCGCGCCCCCCGGCCCGGTGCCGGCCGTCGCAGTCCATTCCCACGCATTCCCGATCATGTCCACTGCGCCGACCCACGATCTCCCGAGACTGTCCGCTCCCACGGGGGCGAACGTGTCGCGCACCGAGTCGGCGTTCGCGCGACCTCGCTCCCACCGGTCTCCCCAGGGATAGCGCCAGCCACGCGGCCCGCGCGCGGCGGCTTCCCATTCGTCCTCGGTCGGCAGACGGCCGCCGCTCTGCCGCCACCCACAGTACGCCGCCGCTTCCGACCAGAGCACGCCGATCACCGGCCATTGGCCGGGCGGCGGTTCCGTCCAGGGTGGCGCTTTGTGCGCGGAGTCGACGTACCGCCGGTAGGCGTCGACGCTCACCTCGGCGGCATCGATGAAGAACGAGTCGAGCCGGATCACGACAGAGTCTCGCCAGGGCGCGCCGCGGCTGCCCGCCCCCCCGCCCCCGATCGGATAGACGCCCGCCGGAACCAGCACCATGCCGGCGGGCGGCTTAAGAGCGGGCTTACGCCACAGCATCCAGGCAACCACGGCCGCGCCCCCCCCGAGCGCTACCCAGGTGAGGCCGCGAGCCGTCACCAGGAGGCGTTTAGGCGCCGGGACGGCGAGAGACTCGACGAACGTTCGGGCGGTTCGCGGGCGGTCGCCCGGCAGTTTCGCCAAACCGCGCGCGAGCGCCCCTTCCAGGTGCACCGGCAGTCCCGGGCGCACGGTACGGATGGCCCGCGGGGCATCGCCGAGCACGCGGGCCACAATCGCTTGCGCGTTGGGCCCGGTGAACGGGGGCTCGCCCGCGAGCATCTCGTACACGACCGCCGCGAGCGCATACACGTCGCTCCGTGCATCGACGCGCTTGTCGCCGCTGGCTTGCTCCGGGCTCATGTACTCCACGGTGCCAACCGCGATGCCACCCCCGGTCAGCGTCCAGCCCGGCGTGCTGCCGCGTTCCTCCATCAGCTTGGCGACCCCGAAGTCGCTCACCATGGCATGGCCCCGCGACAAGAGGATGTTTTCCGGTTTGATGTCGCGGTGGATGACCCCGTTCTCGTGCGCGTACTGCAGCGCATCACCCACTTCGGCAGCGATGCGGAGCGCGTCCGCGACGGGCAGCGGCCCTTCGCGCATCAGCCGGTCCCGCAACGACTCCCCTTCCACGTACTCCATCACGTAGAAGAGGATGCCGTCGGCCTCGTCGGCTTCGAACAGCGGCACGATGTGGGGATGCGACAGCTGGGCGGCGAGCAGGACTTCGCGCTGGAACCGGTCGCTGCCGAGGTAGGCGCGCGTGGTCGGCGCCAGCGCCTTGATGGCCACGCGCCGCTCGAGCTTCAGGTCGGTGCCGAGGTAGACGGTCGCCATGCCGCCCCGGCCCAGCTCGCGCTCCAGGGTGTAGCGGTCCGCGAGGGCGCGGGCCAGGCGGTCGAACAGCGGGTCCGCGGGCATGACCAGGCGAAGTGGCTATCATCATGCCGCTTGGGTGACCCGGCCGCAAGCAGATGGCGGTTACATCTACTCCTTCGTGCAGCAGCCGGCCCGGTCGCAGCTACTCCATTGGCTGCCCCCCCACTTAGCGATGGACTGGCGCCACTGATAGCCGGGGTGCGTCGTGTATCTCAGGTCCGACACCACGGGAGTCCTGTCCGGGAAGAAGAAGACAGAGCGCCACCCATCATTTTTCCCCGGTGGCCCACGCCTATCTACCCACCAATACGTCCACCGCGGGCCGTAGCCCAGCGGCGTGGGTTTTTCGGTCTTGATCCTCGCAATGACTCGACCCTCCGCCAACTCCTTTGGTTCCAGCGCCCACGCTCCCTCCTCGGGCTCGATCCAGGCCATCATTCCCTTGGGGCTGGGGTGACTCTTCCCGTCGGACGTAAACTCGACGTGCTGAGAATCGGCGGCTCCGTACACGGAGTCGAAGTGCAAGCTGTCGGCGTACTCTCTTTCGAAGTCGGTGAAGGAAATGTGGGTTACGTCTTTCCTTTCGAAGAGTCGCGTCGGCCTCGGCGCTCGATAGGATGAGTCCGGCTTAACCTGGCATTGGCCGGCCCGACTCTCCGCCAACGCGAGTATGAGAAGACTGACGCCGATCCTCGGGAGCCATCGCTTGTGAACTGTCATACGACCTCCTAGCTAGGGATCGCGATCACTTCTGGCGCGCGATCTGTTTCATTCGCGCGACGATCGGCTGCAGCGCGGGCTCCGCACCGGACCACAACGTTACGACCGCGGTCGCCCAGCGCCCCGCCGTGGCGCGGTCGCCGCGCGCCGCAGCGAGGTCGGCGCGCAAGACCATCGCTCGGACCAAACTGCCGGCAAGCGGGAGATATCGCAGTAGATAGCTGTGCAGCCTTGGAAGATTGTTGAGCGGCGCGTCGAGTGTTCGCTCCGCTGCAGTTGTGTCGCCGAGAGCGAGCAGCAGGCGAGCGTCGAGGTAGACGCCCTCAGGCGGAGTGTCGTCGCGCGAGAGCAGGCCACCGCGCTTCGCGAGCTCCGCGGCAATGGCAGCGCGCACGGACGCGGTGTCGCCGTGTGCGAGCGCCCATTGCATCGCCATCGACTGGCTGGGCCCGGGCGGCGTCGAGCGATGGGCCGGCCGAACCCCCATTGTGTAGAACACCAGCGTCGCGGGGACGTCGAGCAGCGCGCTCCGTACCGAGGCTCGTGACGGCGCGGGCACACTTGCGAGCCGCGCCTCGACGCGCCGCTCCAACGCCGCCACGCTGTCGGCGGGTCCGCCAGCAGACGCATACGCCAGCAGCACCAGACCCGGCTGCAACAGTGCTACCGATATGGTGATGGGCTGGTTGTCAGCGCTCCCCGGGTACTCTGTCTCCGGATCTTCGGGGGCGACCAGCCGGGCAGCGAGTGCCGGCCGCCCGAGGAGCACGGCCACGCCGGCTGGTCCGGCCACGCCCCGGGGCGCGGAGCGCAGCAGCGAATCGCCGAGCCGGCGCGCGTCCTCGAATCCTCCTGCCTTCACAAGCAGTCGGACGGCAGTGAGGAGGTCAGCGAGGCGATCCTCGGGCCGGCGGTCTAGGCGTCGGGCCATCTGGATCTCGCTGAGCGCCGAGCGGGGCGTCTCGACCGCGGGCCCGACGTTTCCGTTTACCTCCAGCGCGTAGGCCAGTGCGCGATGGGCGCGAGCATCGCTCGGAAACGCGCTCACCCACGCGAGCGTGACCTCGATGAGGATGGCCCGATTGTGGGCCACGGCCGCGATATGTCCTGCTGTCCCGATGCTGAGCGTCTCGGCATAGGCGGCCGGTACGGGGTGAAACCCCAGCGTGTCATCCTCGAGCGCGGGGAAGGCGTAGAACGATTGACCCTCACGACGACCCTCGCGCCACCAGTAGCTCTCCGCCTGGAGAATCCGAGTGAGACGTTGGGCGGCTCGGCCGCCGAAGATAAAGTTGAACGACGGCGCGAGCAGCAGCGCCCGGCGATACGCCAGGACGGCAGAGTGCCAGCTTCCCCGGAACACAAACCGTGACGTATCGCCAGGGTCTGGGATCACGACAGGGTCTCCGGAGAGGCACTCCGCGAGTCCGTACCAGGCGGTAAAGCTCGCCGAATCGGCAGCGAGGATCTCGCGATAGCGCTGGCACGCGTCGGGCCAGCGCCGTTGGAACATGGCTTGCTGGGCGAACAGCAGCGCGCCTTCCCAGCTTCCCATCTTGCTGAGCAGGTCGGTCGTACGGCGGGCAATGACGGCGCGATCGCGCGCCGCCTCCGCGGTGGAATCCCCCGCCCACAAGAGCACCTGGCCGAGCCCGAGATAGGCGTGCGCGAAACCCGAATCGGCGGCAACCGCCGTACGAAATTCACCGGTGGCACGAGCGAGGTCCCACTCGCGAATCGCACGTTGGCCCAGCGCGTAGGCGCGCAGCGCGCGGAGCGAGCGGGTCTGCTCGGCGCCCGCGCCGCGCGCGTCGCCCGGGTCGGCGCCCAGCAACGAATCCGCCAGCGCGTTGAACGCCGCGCCGATCGCGCCGCTGTTCGCCGCCACGCGCGTGGTGACCTCCCGGACCGGCGGGCCACCCCGCACGGCATCGTACACCCCCGCCGTGAGGCGGAGCGTGTCCCCGAAGCTCCACAGCTGCCCCATCACGGCCTTTCCGGCGCCCAGCGCCCGGGCGATGGCGAGCGCGGTGTCGAAGGGAATCCGGAAGGGAGCCCGCGCGCCGCGCCGCGCCAAGGCGTCGTAGATCCGGGTCTTGTCGGCCAACCGCACCTCGACCCAGCGGCCGAAGGCTTCGCTGAGCAGCTCGGCGCAATCGGCGCCGTCGAGCGTGGCCGTTTGGCTGCCCTCGCGATGTACGAAGGGGAGGATCGCATAGCGAGTGGTGTCGAGCACTTGGCGCGGCCGGCCGCAGGGCGGCGGGGAGCCGTCGGGGCATTGCCCCCACACCGGGCGCGGGAGCCCCGCGCCGAGCGCCAGGACGGCCGCGACCGTCCACATCCCGGTTCTCACGACGCCCCCGCGGCCCACAAGGCTATCGCGTCATGAGTGTGTCCGCCGCCCGGAGCGACAACGCGCACCACCCGCCACACCTGTGGCACGAGCTATCGGATCCGACGATCGCAATCCGCGAAGTATGCTCCGGGTGGTAGCGGAACTGGAGTCCCCGCGCCTGTCTGAACACCACATTGTCGTGGATTGCGACGAGGACTGATCGATAGGTCCTGCCGGGCCCGAGCCCGTCCACCCACCAATACGTCCACCACGATGGTCCGAGTCCCGCCCCAGGATACG
>Ga0209375_1001622_pt1 | contig 16877 bp, 14 predicted proteins | sample GraSoiAngelo_131_FD_185888 | JGI IMG/M metagenome (GOLD analysis project Ga0209375, IMG submission 185888) | Grasslands soil microbial communities from the Angelo Coastal Reserve, California, USA - 14_0929_02_30cm (SPAdes) (version 2) | ecosystem: Environmental > Terrestrial > Soil > Grasslands ... | reverse complement strand
TGCTGGCGCTCACGCAGCGTAGCTATCTGCTGAACCGGATTGCGTTGCCGGCTATGAGCCTGGGGATGGTTTTTCAGTTTGTTTCGCTGAGCGAATCGGTGCTGGTCGGCGGGCCGGTTACCATCACCTTAGTTCACAACTCGGAGTCGTTTCTAGCACTGCTGGTGATGGCGGCGTTCATGATTGTGTATCTCGTCTATCGCACGACTTCACCCGGGATTGTGGTGTTCCCGTTGGTGTTTCTGCTCAGTTTTGTGGCGGCCACGGGGCAGCAACCATTCCTGCTGACTTCACCAGGACTACGGCGAGGATGGCTGGTGGCCCACATCGCACTGATCTTCACAGGGTATGCGGCCCTCTTTCTTAGTTTCGCCGCGAGCTTGCTGTACCTGGTGCAGGAGCGCAGCCTCAAGTCAAAGAAAGCTTCCGGAGTTTTGCTGAGGCTGCCGGCGCTCGAAGTGATCGATGAAATCGGCTACCGCTCGCTGCTCCTGGGCTTTCCCTTCATGACGTTAGGACTGATTGCGGGGAGCATCGTGGCGCAGACTACATACGGGCGCGTGAACTTGCTCGATCCCAAGATTTTTCTTTCGCTGCTGATGTGGGCGGTTTACATGGTGATGGTGTTCACGCGCTGGAATGCGGGATGGCGCGGGCGCCGTGCTGCTTATCTGGCTGCAGGGGCAGTGCTGGCTGCCGTGATTGCCTGGTCGGCCAACTATTTCAGCGCGATTCACAGGTTTGTCCAATCATGAATTTTCAGCTCATCGGGGTGAACCACAATAGCGCGCCGATCGAAGTGCGTGAGCGGTTGGCCATCCCAGAATCCCGTCTGCCAGACGCGATGCGCCGCCTGGCAGAACACCCCGGAGTGGACGAAGGTTTGATCCTGTGTACCTGCAATCGCGTGGAGGTGCTGGCTCAGACTAAGAACGGCGCCGCCGATCTGCGCAGGTTTTTGCGTGAATATTTCCAGCTTGATCCAGCGCAATATGAGCCGCACCTGTATGAATATCGCGAGAGCGAAGCAGTCCGTCATTTATTTCGCGTGGCTGCAAGTTTGGATTCCATGGTGGTAGGCGAGCCGCAGATTTTGGGCCAGGTGAAAGAGGCATATGCAACGGCACGCGCGGTGGGTGCAGTCCATTCGCAGCTTGATCTGCTGCTGACGCGAGCGTTTGCTGTTGCCAAGCGAGTGCGGACGGAAACTGCCGTAGGATCATCGGCAGTATCGGTTGCCTCGGTTGCGGTCGAGCTGGCAAAGAAGATTTTCGGGTCACTTCAGGGAAGACACGTCTATCTCGTTGGCGCAGGGAAGATGAGCGAACTGGCTGCGCGCCACCTGGTGGCCCACGGGGCAGCTTCGATCTTCGTAGCCAATCGTACTCATGAGCGCGCGGCGCAGTTGGCGGGGAAATTTAACGGCCAGGTGATTTTGTTTGAGCAACTCTATGAGACCTGTGATCGCGCGGATATTGTCATCACCTCCACCGGCGCACCACACGCCATCTTCCGGCGGGAGCATGGGGAACTCTTTTTAAGCCGGCGTAAGAACCGCCCCATGTTTTTTATCGATATTGCGGTGCCGCGCGATGTGGCCCCGGAGATGAATGACCTCGATGGAATTTTCGTTTACGACATCGATGATCTTCAGCAGGCGGTCTCGACGCATGTTGCTGATCGCAGGCGGGAGGCCGAGCGCGCAGAAGCCATTGTGCAGAGCGAGGTCGAACGCTTCCAAGCCCGAGTACAGACGCTCGATGTTGTGCCCACGATTGTTTCCTTGCACGATCATCTGGAGACCATTCGCCAGGCGGAGATCGACCGTGTGCGTGCCCGCCTGGGGCCGCTTTCGCCTGAACAAGAGATGGCCGTCGAGACGCTGACTCGGGGGATTGTGAACAAGATCATGCACACACCTATCAGTACTCTGAAAACCGCGGCGCGTGAGCCGGAAGCCACCACGGTGATTGACGTCGTGCGACGCCTTTTCAATCTCGAAGAAAAAAAGGCGGCAAGATCAGGCGCTGATCGCGATCAGAGTTGAGCTGGAGAAACTACAGCTATCTTGACCGAAACCCCTAAAACTCATCTCCGCATCGGCTCGCGCGGATCGCAACTGGCACTCTGGCAGGCCAATCATATTCGCGCACTCCTCGAAGCGCGCAGGCATACGGTCGAAATCGAAATCATCAAGACTACCGGCGATAAGATTCTCGATGTCGCGCTCGCCAAAGTCGGCACGAAAGGCATGTTCACAAAAGAAATCGAAGAGGCTCTGGCTGAGGGGCGTATCGATCTCGCGGTCCACAGCCTGAAAGATCTGCCGACCGAAATTTCGTCCGGATTTAAAATTGCCGCGATCACCAAGCGTGAAGATCCCCGCGACGTGTTCTGCTCCCAGAAATACCAGAGCTTGGATGATTTGCCTCACGGCGCGCGTGTGGGCACCAGCAGCCTACGCCGCCAGGCGCAGCTCAAGGCGTTGCGAAATGATCTGGAGCTTCATCCTTTGCGCGGCAATGTGGACACGCGGCTTCGCAAGCTCGCCGACGGTGAATATGACGCCATCATCCTGGCCGCCGCGGGACTAAGTCGGCTGGGCAAAAACCAATTCATGCGGCACGTGCTTCCTGCAGAGGTCATGTGTCCAGCCGCCGGTCAGGGAGCGCTTGCAATAGAAATTCGGGCTGGGGACTTCGCGACCGCAGAACTTGTGAAATTTCTTGATGACGGGGCAGCACGTTTAACCACAACCTGTGAGCGCGCCCTGCTGAGCAAACTCGGCGGCGGATGCCAGGTGCCGATCGGGGCGTTGGCCGAGGTGCGTGGGGATCGCTTGCATTTGGACGCTATCGTAGCCAGCCCTGACGGGGGTAAGTTGTTGCGCGAGTCACGCGAGGGCGACGATCCGATGAGTCTCGGTGAAGAGACAGGCGAGTCCCTGCTGCAGCGAGGAGGCGCGCAAATTCTGGAAGAAGTTTATGGGCGCACTGTGGCGCAACCTCAACAGCCGTGAGCAGCTAATAAAAGTATGGACAAGCTGTTCATAGCGCTCTGCCTTTAGCCGACGCGAAAACTGGGGAAAGTGCCCTCGTCAAATCGCAAGAACGACTGAGTGCCTGAGTCGCCGCCGCACGACGAACGCGTGGCGACTCGCCTAGTGCGCTGCCCTCTTCTCGTAGGCAAGAGGACGGGCGCTGCGCGGCGGGCGCTTGGCGCCATCTCGCAGTTGGCGGACATCTATCTTCAGTTCGGAAATGGTGCGGCTCAGAGTATTGCGGTGCATTCCTAGCTCGCGCGCGGCGCGGCACTGGTTGCCTTTGTTCTCCTGCAAGACTGTCAGAATAAATTTCTTCTTGAACTCGCGAACCGCCTCTGAATAAAGAATGTTGCTCTTGTACATCTGCATGATAAGCGATTCGAGCTGATCTCTCACGGCATCTCTCTTTCTTCACGAAGCAGTTCGTGAACTCTGCCATTGATACAATTCTGTTATTTACGTGCGCTGCCCGGAGGCGTTGCGCCGGCTTGTGCGGGCTGTTGCGCTCGATGCAGTAAATCCAAGCCCTGATAAAACCGTGCCCGCAGCTCCGATGGCGCCAGCCAAATTGCGGCCCGGCCAACCACCAGAAAATACGGCGCTAACTGTGAGCCTTTCAGCCACTGTGAGGCTGGCGAAAACGCGGTCATCATCAGGAGCACGATGGCAACCACCAAGCTGCCCCTAATCAGTCCGATTGCTCCCCCTAAAATTCGATCAACGAAACTCAAGCCCGATTCTTTTACTGCCCAACGGGCGATCCTGCCGGCCATTCCAGCAAGAATAATGACTCCCAGAAAAATCGTCAGAAAGCCCGCAATCTCAGCTACTGTTTGTGACTTCAGAAAACTTCCGAACCACGCTGCCACGCGATGGTATTGCCACGCCGCCAGCAAGTATCCGCAAACCAGGCCGGCAATGCCGAATGCTTCCTGAAAAAATCCCGCAGCGCCAGCCTGAATCGTCGACAGCAGAATCACCACGATGATGGTCCAATCTGGCCATCTCATGATGTTCTCCTGTCTACAGCGCCAGCCCTACACATCCAGCTCGCGTCCGGTGAGCCGATGATAAGCCTCGAGATATTTTTCGCTCGTCTTACGCGCCACCTCCGTAGGAAGCGCTGGAGCTGGCGGCTGCTTATTCCAGCCGATTTCCTCGAGGTAATTACGAACGTATTGCTTGTCAAAAGATTCCTGCGAGCGCCCGCGCAGGTACTTGTCCGCAGGCCAGAAGCGGGAAGAATCCGGCGTCAGAACTTCGTCAGCCAGAGTAATTCCTTGAGGCGTTCGCCCGAACTCGAACTTCGTATCCGCAATGATGATGCCCCGCTGCCGCGCATAATCCGCAGCCTTGCTGTAAATCTGCAGACTCAGATCTCGCAGTTGCCGACTGAGTTCCGGACCCACCAACTTCGCCATTTGCTCGAACGAAATGTTCTGGTCATGGCCCGAGGCAGCCTTGGTCGCCGGAGTGAAGATCGGTTCCGGAAGCTGATCGGATTCTCGAAGGCCGCTCGGAAGATGAATGCCGCAAACTGAGCCGCTCGCTTTGTATTCCTTCCAGGCCGATCCTGAGACATAGCCGCGCACCACGCATTCGACAGGCGACATTTCCGCTCGCATCACCAGCATCGAGCGACCACGGAGCTGTTCGTCGTATTTGCGGAGAGATGCGGGATATTTGCTCACATCGGCAGCGACGACATGATTGGGAACCACATCTCGCAGAAAATCAAACCAGAACAGCGAAAGTTGGCTTAGGACGCGGCCTTTGTGGGGAATACCCGTCGCAAGCACGTAATCAAATGCCGAAATGCGGTCGGTAGCGATAAAAAGCAGATGATCGTTATCCAACTGGTAAACGTCGCGCACTTTGCCACTGGCATGCAGTTCCAGCTCGGGGAAGTCGGTCTGTAAAAGGACGGGATCAAGAAGTTGGGGGCTCATGATGAAATTCTACAGGCGGAAAACGTCGCGTATTCTAGACCTTCAAAAATTTTTGTCAACGATTTAGATGAAGAGCGTGGCCAAAACTTCGATGTGCTTGAAGGCAAAAAAGTTGACAGGCTCGTGAGCGAGTGAACGAGGCTGCCGTAGCTGGTTTTGGGGGCATTGCGCTGTGGAAAAACTGAGGATGGCAGAGGATATCTGGTCCTGGGGACGAGGCTGGGTTTCCTAGAAACGAAAAAGCCAAGGCTAGTTCACGGCGGAGACTGCGGAAAATCTCAGCCGCCTTCGCGACAGGTTTGCCATTTGAGTTCATCCACGACGGAGCCCCATTGGCTCGCTCTATGCTCTTAGCCACTGGTCCGCGCGGAAATGGCCCGGCTCGCGTGGGGTTCTTCATCAACAGGTTAAAGATGAGTGGGCCATCTACGCGCCCCGTGCAGAAACCGCAATATTTCAACAACGTCTTCGCGCACGCGATAGGGCACTAGGTAGGGTGTATGGGGCACAACCAGTTCGCGCGTACCCGGCACCCGGCCGACGCGCCCCAACGAAGGATATTGTTTGAGCTGCTCCACCGCCTCATAAATTCTTTCAACTAGCCGTAGAGCTGCCCTTGCATTATCCCGTGCAACGTATTCCGCCTCAGCGTCCAGATTTGCCAGCGCCGTGCGCAGCCACCTAACTTCCACGACGCTTCCACTTGTTTAGAACCTGCTTGACGTCCTTCTCCGTGGCAAATTCACCGCGATCCGCCTCCGCCAATCCTTTTTTGATTTCCTCGATTTGCCATTCATTCAGGGCAACATATTCGCGGATGGCTTCTGCCGCAACAAACGAGCGACTGCGGCTCATTGTGCGGGACAGGCGCTCGAGCTGTTTCTTCAACTTAGCGTCGAGACGAAGGCTCAGTAGGGAAGATCGCGACATAATGTATACATCATACATCATATGTACACATTATGCCCTACGCGGTCGCCCCAAACCGCACCGACACCAGCTTCGAAACTCCCGGTTCCTGCATGGTCACACCATAGAGCACCGGCGCGATGCTCATCGTCTTCTTGCTGTGTGTAATGAGGACGAACTGCGTCTGCACAGCCATTTCTTTCACCAATTCAGTGAAGCGCCCTATATTCGCCTCATCCAGCGGCGCATCCACTTCATCCAGAATGCAGAACGGGCTGGGTTGATACTGAAAGATACCAACTAGCAACGCCAGCGCAGTGAGCGCCTTCTCACCGCCCGAGAGCAGCAACACGTTCTGCAGTTTTTTGCCTGGAGGCGAGGCCACCACATCAATTCCGCTCTCCGCGCTGTTTTCCTCGTCGGTCAGGCGCATGAAGGCATTTCCACCGCCGAAAAGTTTCTTGAAGGTGGTCTGGAAGTTCTCGTTGATTTTGTGGAATGCTTCTTCAAACTTCTGCCGAGAGAACGTATCGATCTCGCGAATGGTCGCCTGCGTGTTCTCAATCGATTCGAGCAGATCCTTTCTCTGCGTTTCAAGGAATGCATGCCGCTCGGCAGTTTCTTTGTATTCTTCCAGGGCCATCATGTTGACCGGGCCCATGGCATCGAGCCGGGCGCGCATTTCGCGATAAATCTGATCCTCGACAGTCAACTGCTCGCCTTCAGCAATCGGAATCGTCGCATCGGCCATCAATTCCGGCCGCTGCACGCCCAACTCGTTTAGACAAGTCTCGCTCATGTATTGAGCATCCGATTGCAACTTGGCCGCCGCGGCCGAGAGCTCGCCACGCCGGTCGCGAGCCTGATCCAGCAACTGCCGCGCACTATGTAGAGCTTCATCGATTTCAGCCAGGCGCGCGCGAACCTGCTCGGTCTCAAACTGAAGCAAGCCGTCGCGAGCTGCGCTTGCATTGCCTTCCGCGTCAAGTTCCACCAGTTGGCTCGCAATCTGCTCGTTCTCCGCCTCTCGCTGCAGCTTCTCGGCGCCCGACGATTCGATCTGCGCCTGCAGCGAACTGACCCGCTCTAGCATTTCGCTGACCAGCGACTCGATGCGCTCCAGCACCGCCGCCGCTGCCCGATGCCGCTCTTCCAGCGTTGCCACACGCGCAACGCGTTGCGATGCGTTTTGCGCAGCTTGATCGCGCTGCGCGCGTAAGCCCGCTAACTGTTCCTGAGCGCTGGCGGTGCTGCGCTCCAGTTCATCACGTTTCTGCTGCAACGCTGCCATTTCGCTTTGGCGCGCGCTGATTACGCACTCCTGCTCATTGCGTTCGGCTCTCAGCCGTTCAAGTTCGCTCTGGCTGATGCCCAGCCGTTCACTGACTCGGGCCATTTCTGAGTCAAGCTGTTGAAGCAAATGACCGGAGGTCATCGCCTGTTTTTCCGCCTCGCGCTTTTCACCCTCCAGGCGGTCGAGCAGGGAAGTGAGCTCTTTAATTTCGCGCCCCAGGGTCAGGACCCGCATTTCTTCAGCCCGCAAGGCTTGTTCTAGCTCTGTCAGCATGCGCAGCACATCGCGCAACTCACGCTTCATTGAGAGCGGACCTTCGCTGCGCTGCTTGCCTCCGGTCACGGTCACGTTATGGAAACACTCGCCCGATTGCGCCAGGAAGAACGCATTCGGATTTTCCAGCGCCAGCCCGCGCGCATTCGCCGGATCGCCCACGATGTAGCCGTCACGCAATTTCGGGAGAATCACTTCCAGCGACCGTCCAAAACCATTGAGCACCCGAATCGCGTACTTTAGAGGAACAATCGATTGGCTCTGGGCTCCCAGGCCCGCATTGTCGTTCACCGCGAAAGAAAATTTTGCTTGCGAATCCTCAGGATGAACCAGAAAAGTCGCGCGGCCATCCACATCCGTGCGCAATAACCGCAGCCCCTCATCGGCCGCGTCCCACGACTTCACTACGACGTAATTCAGTTCATCGCGCAGAAAATCTTCCACGACGCTTTCATAGCGCGGCTCAACTTCGAGAAAATCAGCCAGCACACCAGCTGGAGCCAATCCGCCTTGAAGGCCGCCCGACTGAAACAGCCGCCGTACAGATTCGGTGGAGTAACCGTGCTCCGCGATCACAGCTTCCAGCGATCCCTTCTTCCCAATCGCCGATGCATACTCCGCCCGCAAGCCGTCGAGCCGATTCTTCGACTCAGCCTCTTCGCGCCGCTTTGATTCAAGCGCCTGCCGCGTATACCCGATCTCGCTGGTCAACCCCGCTACGCGCTGCGATACAGTTTCAAACTCCAACGCCAATTGCCCGCGCTGGCCCCCGAAGCTTTCCACCTGCGAATTGGCCGCCGTCATTTCAGCATGTAAGCGCTGCCCCTCGCGATCCACCGCCGCCAACCGTTCTTCAGCCTGCGTGAGCTGATTGCGCAGATTGGAAGCCGCCGCGACAGCTTCCATAATTGCTAGCCGCGAAGCTTCCTGCTGCTGCTCCAGTTCAGCCAGCGCCGTGGCCGCCGCAGTTGCTTCCTGCTGGCAACGTGCCAATTCCTCCTGTGCCGCCGCTACATCCGCCGCAGCGGAGTCCAGCACTTGCTGATTTGAATCTCTCTCCGCTTCGAGCGTCGTCAACCTATGCTGAGCCTGCGCCAGCTCGTTCTCCGAAGAACCGGCACGAATGATCAATTCCGCGCAGCGTTCTTCGTTGTGTCGCCGCTGTGCCTGCGCCCGGTCCGTTTCCAGCTTGATCTCATTCAGCCGCTCACGGTTTTCGCGCAGCTCTGTTTCGATCGCGTATCCGCGCTGCGTGCGCTCACCGTGCTCGGTTTCGAACTGCTGTACGTTGTCAGCCTGCGCGCGCATCTCTTCCGACACTGCATTGATCTGCGCGTCAATCTCTGCGCTCTCGCGATCCAATTGCGCGAACTTGCTGGCGAGCACAACCCGCAGCTTGGCTCGCATTTCGTCCCGCAGCTTGGCATAGCGCTCGGCTTTCGACGCCTGCCGTTTCAATGAATTCATCTGTCGCGTGACTTCCTCGAAAATGTCATTCACGCGCGCCAAGTTTTGTTTAGCGTCTTCGAGGCGTGCTTCCGCCAGCCGCTTCTTGGTTTTGAACTTGGTGATCCCGGCGGCTTCTTCGATAATCGCCCGCCGGTCGGTAGGACGGCTGCTCAGAATCTGCCCAATGCGCCCCTGCTCGATGAGCGCATAAGACTCCGGCCCAAGCCCTGTCCCCATGAACAGTTCCTGAATATCGCGCAACCGGCACAGCTTTCCATTCAGCAGATATTCACTGTCGCCCGAGCGAAACAGCCGCCGCGTAACGACGATCTCTCCCGCCCGAAACTGCTGCTGAAATTTCCTGCGTCGAATCTTGAGCACAACCGCAGGCCCGGCAGTGGTACTTGATTCGATGGAGCGCCGGGCGTCCTCGCCCGGCATGATCGCCGACCCACCACCCGTAGCGCCGGCGTCTTCGCCGGTCGTGGCGCGGGCGTCCCGCCCGCCACTCTCGCTGGCTACGATTGCAGATCCAGCACCCGAACCCGAGTCGATGTAGCGCCGGGCGTCCCCGCCCGGCATGATCGCGGCTTGCTCTTGCTCCGAGGACACAACGCATTCAGGATCTTCGGTGGAAAGATTTTGGGCGGAGGGATTTTGGGTGGCGCAGCGCTTTAGCGCTGCGAATTCCTGCCCATCACCAGATTCGGCTTTAGCCGCTGAGGGATCACCCGCCAATATCCCCGGCTGCAACTCTTCTGTCAGACGCTCCGTCTCCTCCGCTGCCTGGGCGCGAACTTCCGCTTCATCCCAGTCGTCGGGCATGTCGTCCCGAATATCGACTTCTGTCGGCTCGTTGGCGTCAACTCCGTCATACTCCTCAGGATTAATCAGCGTCAGCGATACCTCTGCCATCCCATTCGGCTTGCGGTCGCGCGTGCCGGCAAAAATCACATCCTCCATCCGTGACCCGCGCAGCGTCTTCGCCGACTGCTCTCCAAGGACCCAGGAGATGGCATCCGCAATGTTCGACTTCCCGCACCCGTTCGGCCCGATGATGGCCGCAATGCCGTCTCCATGAAACTTCAATTCGGTGCGGTCAGAGAACGACTTGAACCCGAGAATCTGCAGCTTCTTCAGTTTGAGCAACGGAAACTCCTTAATCTAAACGGCCGTCCAAAAAATCGTCGTTCACGAGTGTTCCTTAAATCTTGTCATTCCGTTCCTTAAGACTTGTCATTCCGAACGAAGAGAGGAATCTGCTTTTCGCCGGAAGCTCCCGTACAGATGTGTGAAGACCAAGTGCTGAATCGCCCGGTTTACCAACAGGGTTCCTCCGCCGTTCGCTCTCCTCGATTGCCGGCCCGGGCTGGATAGGGCAGGGCACAAATTAGAGCTACTGTAACGGCGAAATCCCAGCGGGGTCAAGGAATAAAACACCATATCTTGTATGACCTTACGGCGGACACCATCATTTTGCACACACAATGCAGCATGCGCCTGAAATATGGGTGGGGAAAGAGTAAGGAAGGGAGAATCGCGAGAGCGGAATTACTCTAGCTCACTGGGGAAAACAACGCAATCCAGTTTTGACAAAATGCGGCCCTACAGCCACTTCAGGAGATCGTCGACAGTTAACTCCACAGCTCTAAGGATAGAGCGCAACAGACCGGGGCCGAGCACCTCGCCAGCATGCACTGGCACCGTCGTAACTCTTCCATCCACGTGCCTTAAGAACACGTGACTTCCCCGAGTTCGGACTACCCGAAAACCAATCTTTTCTAGAATACGTATGAACTCTTTGCCCCTAATCCGCGGCAGCGAGTCATACCGAGATTTGCTGGATACCCACTAGCTCAAGCGGCCCGGTTTCATCGAGTTCATCTTCTAGACACAGCTCAATCACTTCGCGAGTGCGCTTCATGAGAGTGTCGAGGCTCTTCGCCTGAGTGTGACAACCGCGTAAGGCAGGAACCGTGGCGACGTACTGGCCATCTTCGTCCCGTTCAATCACGACGGTGAATTTGCGAGGATGTTTCACAGGGCGATTCTAACATGGGATGAAATCTGCAATGCCCGCGTAGGGACGGGTCTCTGACCCGTCCAGGCCGAGCAAAAGCTCGGCGGCAGTGGTGGAAGAGCAGGATCAACGCACCTACGGGCCACTTATTAGATAACAGACAGCAAATTGCAGGTAGTCTTGACGTGCCATCCCGACCGGAAGAAACTTGGTCACCACGCAGCGGCCAAAGGAGAATACAAAATGACTTCCTGGAAACAAGTGCTGCTAATTCTGTTTCCTGGCTGCTGTAACTGGCAATTTGGCTGGCCGGAGTCTTAAGCCGGTAACCGCCGATTGCTTCCCCTGCAAGGGTTTCTGCGCAACTCATCCCGACGCTCCGCAGTGTCGGCGCTGACCTGGCGCTCGGCAATAGAGGCGCGGGCCTGGTGCAGTTTGCCCATAGGGATGCGCGCCAAACGTGCGATTTCGCGCCTCGCAAAGAACGCGAGGCATTCGCACGGCGCGCCCAGGTCCCTCGCTCGCCAAAAGAGGGCGGCTCGGGATGACAAGGCAAACTGCACCTCTTTTTAATGAACAAATCTGGTGGGACCCCGCTGGTTCTACCCGCCCAGCTTCTCAAAAAACAGACAGATCGACTCAATCCCGCGATAGAAGTTCGGGATATGAAATTTCTCATTGGGCGCGTGCAGATTGTCATCGGGCAGGCCGAAGCCCATCATCACGCTGGGAATCTTGAGCACGTCCTGGAAATCGGTCACGATCGGAATTGATCCGCCGGAGCGAATGAACACCGTGTCTCTCTTAAAGATCTCGTGCATCGCCTCGGTCGCGGCTTTGATGTACTTATTATTCGTGCCCACAACGCACGCTGGACCTTTACTCCACACTTTAACGTTTGTCTGGATGCCCTTGGGCGTGAGCTTCTTCACGTATTTTTTGTAACGCTCGATAATGTCATCCGGATCCTGGTTCGGCACCAGCCGCATGGAAACTTTCGCCGAAGCTTTCGCCGGAATGACCGTCTTCGCGCCCGGAGCGGTAAATCCCCCCGGCATCCCGTGAACTTCGAGCGTTGGCCGCGCCCAGGTGCGGTAGAGAACGGAAAACCCCGGCTCGCCGGTAAGCACAGTTGAGCCCACTTCAGTCTTGCGATACTGCTCTTCGTCGAATGGCAGTTTCTTCCAGGCCTTTAGTTCGTCCTTGCTCGGCGCCTTTACTTTGGAATAGAAACCAGGAATCAGAACCCGGCCCTTGGCGTCTTTTAATTTGCTGATGATCTCGATGAGTCCAAAAAACGGATTGGGCGCCGCCCCGCCGTACATCCCGGAATGTAAATCTGTCTTCGCGCCGACAGCCTCGATCTCGGTATAAACCAGACCGCGCAGGCCCACGCATAGAGTGGGCAGGTCGGGCGCGAACAGCTCCGTGTCACATACCAGCGCAAAATCGGCCTTCAGCTTGGCTTTCTGCTTGCGGACGTACTCGGCAATCGACTCGCCACCAACTTCTTCTTCGCCCTCAATAATAAATTTCACGTTCAGTGGCAGCTTGCCGCCATGGCCCTTCATTAACGCTTCAATCGCCTTAATCTCCATCCAGAGCTGCCCTTTATCGTCGACGGCGCCTCGCGCATAGATGTTGTTGTTGCGCTCAGTGGGTTCGAACGGAGGCGAAACCCATTCATCCAGCGGGTCCGGAGGCTGCACGTCATAATGCGCATAACAAAGCGCCGTCGGCTTGCCCGGCGCATTCAGCCAATCGGCGTAGATAAGAGGATGGCCCTTGGTCGGGATAACCTCGACATGCTCCATCCCGATGCGTCGCAGTTCGCTGGCTACAAACTCGGCCGCTTTCTGTACGTCAGATTTGTGCTCTTCGAGGGTGCTGATACTGGGAATGCGGAGCAGATTTTTTAGTTCATTAAGAAAACGCTGCTGATTGCCACGGGCATAATCAACTGCGGGCGAAGCCATAGGTGTGTGTCCCTTTCTCGTAAGCTGGTGCCCAGCATGGGTGCTGAAATGACGGGAGGTGTTTAGTATAACTGAAGCGAGTGGCTGCTCTTCGCCGTGGCCGCGCTCATAACGCTGTAGGTCAAATCTCCCGATTGATAGCCTTCGAGAATCGTATCCATTCCGGCTGCAAAGGCCTGTACCGCGCGCGGCATCAGCTTGAGCACGGGTCTCGCCACGGACACGCGGTTACGGCAAATTTCCCACGTATGCATGACGCTAGCGCTGAGATCCTCGGCGTAAGTCACGTGCAGGCCAGCGGATTCGATTGCCAATTCATACTGCTCCCGCGTCCAGAGCTCCGGACACAGAAAAGCTCGCGCTACTGCGGCGACTCTGGGGTTGTCCATCGAGCCTGTCCAGGCTGCCAGCAAGAGCTTACCGCCGGGCCGCAGGGTACGCGTTACATTGCGGAAGAATCCGGCCTTGTCCTGAAAATGCTCGGAAGATTCCATCACCCAGACCACATCAAACGCGTCCGCAGGAAACGAAAACCTGTCCGCATCGCCGATTACAAAGCTCAACCGGTTTCCGAGACTTGCCCGGGCAGCATTCTCGTTTGCGATCCTCGCCTGCTTTTGGCTAATCGTCAGGCCCGTGCCACTGCAGCCAAACTCCTGCGCCAGATAAATGAGCGTGCCGCCGTGCCCGCAGCCGACGTCGAGTACTTCTTCTTCGCCACGCAACCCGAGAATTTCCACGCAATGCGAAAGCATCTTCACTTGTGCTTCAGCCGGTGATTCGCTGTCCCGGAATAAACCGTGGTGGATGTGATCGCCCCAGAACGTGCGATAGATGAAAGCGAGCGAGTCGTAATGCTCCTTGATTCGTTCAGCAGTGATTTCGGTTCGCGTGGGCATCAGACTTGGAAGCGCACTGGTGAGAATGCCGAGATATCGTACTCGGGTTTCGCTCCTGTAACCACCTGCGCCATAACATGAGCAGTCACCGGCGTGAGGAGAATTCCGTCACGGAAATGTCCGGTAGCGACGAAATAGCCCGGAGTTGGCATGGGCCCGAGAATCGGCAGATTATCGGGTGTTCCCGGACGCAGTCCCGCCCAAGCCTCAAGTATGCGTGCTCTACCCAAAGCCGGAATCAGGCGAAGCCCCGCCCGGTGCATTTGTTCAATCGTAGCGGGAACGGTGCGCTTGTCAAAACCTGCTTCTTCCACCGTCGCACCGATCAGGACGCGTCCATCGCTGCGTGGTACCAGATAAACTTCGGGAGAGCGAATCACGTGCCGCGGTGTGTTCCGCGGACCGCCGGCGACGGAGAGCATCTGTCCCTTTACTGGACGCGTAGGAAACTGCTGCGGCCCAAGATTTCCAGCCCATGCTCCAGCGCAGTTCACGACGACGGGCGCAGCATACCTGGTCTTATCGGTGCGCACGCCGCCGATGCTCCCATCTGAAATCAGTATCTCAGTGACCTCGCTGCCGGAGGAGACGTCAACCCCCCGATGCTTCGCCGCTTTCACGGCGGCTGCACCGAGCGCTCGCGGATCGACACTGCGTTCTTGCAAAAAAATTGCGGGCCGCGTTACTTCGCCGAGCGCTGGCTCAAGCTGGGCTAGCGGCGCCGGCAGCAGAGACTCTGCCGAAAACCCTGCACGCTCATGAACGTGCTGCGGAGGAGGGAAGAGGATCGTGCCATCGTCGCGGAGATCGACATCGACTCCAGATTCATCCTGCAGCTCGTGAACGAATTCGGGATACATCCGCGCGCTTGCCGTCGCAAGCGGCTGCAAAAGTGATGGGGTCTCCAAACTACACTCGACGAGCATTCCCGCAGCGGCATAAGAGGCCTCGCGGCCCGGTTCTCCACGTTCCACCACCAGAACCCGCGCACCACGCTTGCGTAGCGCAATCGACAGCGACAGGCCAATGATCCCGCCACCGATGATGATGACGTCCCAGGTTTTCACAGATTGTATTGTAAAAGGAGTAGAGCCGAGAGTACGGCCGCTACAGCTTGCTCAAGAAATCAACAATTTCCGGCTGCTGCCAATCCACCGGCCCGATGAACTTGCGGCGCAGCACGCCATTGCGATCGATGATGTAAGTCTCGGGAAACTTGAACGTGCCATAAAGATTATTGCTCTTCCGCTCCGGGTCGCGCACCACGAGCAGATCGATGCTGTGATCTTTCAAAAATTTGCGGTACGCGTTCTCGTCCACATCGACGCTAACCGCCAGCACATCCACTCCCTTATTCTTCATTTTCTGCTGCATTTGAACCAGCGAGGGCATCTCTTCCACGCAAGGTGCGCACCAGGTTGCCCAGAAATTCAGCACCACAACTTGGCCGCGCAAGTCGCCCAGGCTGACCTTGCGATCGGCATCCTGCACCGTGAAGTCCGGCGCCGGGTTGCCTATGTGAGGAGGCCGCGAGCCGCTGTAACAGCCAGCCAGCAGAACAGTTAGGAATCCAATTAAAAGGGAAGAGCGCCGCACAAAGTTATAATATCTGATTTGCCTTATGCCGGCGCCGGATCCAGCTACCGCGCAGCCCACGATATCGGTGATTGTCCCTGCGCGTGACGAAGAGGCATCGCTGGGCGCATGTCTTCAGTCCCTCGTTGCGCAAACCGGCGTAAGTTTCGAAATCATCGTCGTGGACGATGGCTCAACCGACCGCACGCGTGAAATTGCGCAGTCGTTTTCGGGAGTGCGCGTGGTCGACGCCGGGCCATTGCCCCAAGGCTGGGCGGGCAAGAATAATGCGATGTCTGCCGGCGCAAAGCAGGCCCGCGGCGATTGGTTGTTGTTGACCGATGCCGACACCGTACACAGCCCCACTTCGCTGGCCCGCGGATTAACCGAAGCAGAACTTCGCCAGGTGCAATTGCTTTCTTACTCTCCCGAGCAGGAGGTCCACGGCTTTTGGCAGCAGGCGGTGATGCCTGTAATTTTCGCCGAACTGGCAACCACGTACCGCCCGTCGGAAGTTAGCGATCCAAACTCGCCTGCAGCAGCGGCGAATGGCCAATATCTGCTGATCGCCCGCGAGACCTACGATTTTATAGGCGGACATGCTGCCGTGGGCGGGAGCTTGCTGGAAGATGTCGCGCTCGCCCGCGCCGTGAAATCCTCCGGAAGAAAGATTTTCTTTCGTTACGGCGGTGACGTCCTCCGCACCCGGATGTACCGCAATTTTGCCCAGCTTTGCGAAGGCTGGACCAAAAATCTGGCGCTCTTGTTCCCCTCGCCCCGCAGATTGGCACTGCTGCGGCTGCTGGAATTTATTCTGATTTTAGCCACTGCTGGGTTGGCATTTATCGAAGGAATTCGTGGGCGAGCAAATGCCGCACTGGTAATGATCGCTGCTGCCATTGTTTTATATGCGCTCTTCCTGGTGCGGATTCGTAAGGCGCATTTCCCGTGGCGCGCAAATGCGGCGGCTCTGCTTGGACTTCCGCTATTCGCGTATCTTTTGCAGCGCTCAGAACTCTGTTACAAACAGGGGGCTGTAAGCTGGAAGGGAAGAGCTTATAGCACGCGATTAGCAGAGAGAAAACCGAGTCAGTGCACAGGGAACGCCGCCGCACCACGTGCTGATGATCGTGCTATACAAAACAATCTGGAGGTTGCTGCGCTCACTTCTGAACTTCCCCACGAGAAGCATTCGGGAGCATAGCTTCTGAGGAACGAATGGTCTACTTAACCCGCAAAGCCGAATTCTCCGCCTCGCACTACTATCACAACCCGGACTTTACTCCGGAGGAGAACCAGCGCATCTTCGGCAAATGCAACAACCCGAATGGCCATGGCCATAACTACACGCTTGAAGTCACGGTGAAAGGAGATGTCAACCCGCGCTCCGGCTTTGTGGTCGATCTGAAGCAATTAAAAGAAATCCTGAACCGCGAAGTTCTCGATGCCATGGACCATCGCTTCCTCAACAAAGAAGTGCCGGAGTTTGC
>Ga0209375_1001621_pt1 | contig 16888 bp, 14 predicted proteins | sample GraSoiAngelo_131_FD_185888 | JGI IMG/M metagenome (GOLD analysis project Ga0209375, IMG submission 185888) | Grasslands soil microbial communities from the Angelo Coastal Reserve, California, USA - 14_0929_02_30cm (SPAdes) (version 2) | ecosystem: Environmental > Terrestrial > Soil > Grasslands ... | reverse complement strand
GCTCAATGTGTACTCGGAGTGGCGGCGCCGCACCGATACGTTGCCGAGAGGACTCTGGGGGTTACTGGGTAACCTGACTTGGAGAAACTGCTTCCATCATTACCTTAATCGGTTCAGTGAGAATGAGGATATTTTCTGGGCTTGCGCCGGCGATAGAATCGCGGGCTTCCGGCTTGCTCCCTACCATGTTGCCCGCCATTTTTCTTTCGAGTACAACCCGGAGCGGTTGTTTCTTGAGTGTGGCAGTAAGCTGCCGTTTGGCTGCCACAAGTGGATGGAGTGCCAGCCCGGTTTCTGGAAACCGCTTATCGAGGCTGAGGGGTACCGTTGGCTGGCTGGGGGGGGCAACGCCGCTGAAAATGTTGAAGCGGATGCCTCCCCGGTGGCGTAATAGCCGGAGCTGGATTGCTCAGGCGTCATCCCACTATAGTTTTTACTTTGAGCAGATCAACGGCCAGAACAACTTCGCGATAGTTCCCAAATTGGGTTAGCGTGAGCGTTTAATTTGAACACCGGCTTTTTTGAGAAATGATTTGTATTCTCACCGAAAATGAACTGGCGCGAAACCATGGCACGGGCGCTCAAATTCTTCAAATGGTTGAAGGTTCCGCATTCCATCATTTTCATTGGCACATCGGACACGGGAGAAAAAGCGAAGTGCGCGAATCCTTGCTGCTGGATGATTGGCGGCTGCCAAACGTCTTCGGATTGGGGGGAATCGTTCGACGCTTGAGGCGTTTCACCGGGTTGACGTGGTGGCGCGGCACCCAGGTTAACACGTCTTTGTTTCGGTCTTATTTGAGGCTGCATGGTTTGAAATTCAACGTGGCCTACGTGGTTGTCGGACGGGAAAGCGACGCCGCCCGGGCGTTGTCCATCGTCAAAACTCTGCGCGTGCCTTACGTCCTTCACATGATGGACATAATGGAAAGTGACGGATTGAAAAAAGAAACGATGCCCGCAATCGGCGAGTTGTTGGCGGGCGCAAGCAAAGTGATTTCTTTGCTGCCGAGCATCACGCGCGAGATGCAGAAATTTATTAGCGCGCCGATTCAGGAGATACCTATTGGACAAAAAATCACGTCTTGGACGGCGAGGGAATTTTCGCATGACCAACCGATCCGTCTTGCGATGGTTGGCCGGCCATACGCCGCAGGGTGTGAATTACTTGCTGATGCGTGGGAGACTGTGAAGCGTTCGCAGCGCAAGATCGAACTGGTTTATTACGGCGCACAGTACAAGGACATGTCCAGGAAATTAAAGCAGGTGTGCCACAACGGCGGATATTTCAGCGACGACGAAGCTTACCGGAAGATTCTGGCTGAAGCTCACCTGGCATTTTTGAGCGGACCGAACGCAAATGATATGTTTGGCAAGTGGTCGTTTCCGTCTCGCACGGTTGATTACTTGATGGCCGGGCTGCCGATATTGGCGTGTGTCGCGAATGGGAGTTCCACGGAAGAGATTCTCAGGCCAATTTCGCCAGAGGGCGTTGCATTTACTCGAAACGGGCCGGAGATATGCGATGCGATCAACCGGTTCACTGCCGACAAACAATCCTGGCTTGCAGCGAGTCGAGCCGTGCGTTCTTTCGCGGAAAGGACAATGTCCCTTGATACAGTCCGAAAGAGGGTGTTGGACGCCCTGGATGCTGCAGCGCGAAAGCCTGTAACGCGAATCGGTGGAACCGAAAGCATTACCAGCGCTGTCGTGACATAAAATCTAACGTGAGTCCGCTGGTCAGTATTATCATTTGCACAACGGCCAAGGATTTTTCCCGGGTCCTCAAATTATTATCATGAATTTCGCTGCGCTCGCCTTGAGAATATCCAACGCTACTGAACGATTTCCTCATTTTCACAAGATGGCGAGAAGGTTGTACTGTGCCTTTCGCCCGGGCATTCGTTTTCAAACGGAAGCTGTCTTCAAAGATTATGAAGACATTTTTGTGCTGAAAATTGGCGCGTACGACGGCATCGACTCTCTTGCTACTCTACTGCTTACTGACGCACGATATCGTGGGCTTTTGGTCGATCCGATTCCAATGTCCGCCGCAAAGCTCAGGGCGAATTATGGAACGTGCGGACGTTTTACGATTGTGCAAGCTGCAGTAGCGGCGTCGTCGGATACGGCAAACATGTATTACGTGGACGAGAGCGCTTTAAAACTGATCGAGGCTGCCAATCCGGCTGCCTATTGGCTGCGAGCCGTCGCCAGCTTGGATCGACTTCATGTGCTCAAACATCTTGCTCCTGAGATGCATGCGGCAGTGAAGGAAACTCCTGTAGAGTGCTTAACCGTGAATGCGTTACTGTCCCGTAATAACATTCAGAAGATTGATCTCCTGCACATTGATGCTGAAGGATTTGACTATGTCATTTTGCGCCAATTCGATTTCACTACTCTTCACCCGCGCATCGTGCTTTTTGAACACAAGCATCTGACTAACCAAGATCGCCGGGCTGCCAAAACCATGATGGAACTTGCCGGTTATAAGGTCGAGGAAATGGAAACGGATTTTTTCGCCTTAGCAGAGCTATGATTAGATACTGAACGGATTTGATTTTATAGACCGACGGCGCGAACCGCCGCTTCGAGTTCCACAAACGCAGTCAGCCTTTCCTCCGCGTGCACAACGAAACGCTTTCCGTCGCTGCGATACGCGTCTGCAATCCAGATCGCTATCCACCCGGGAAGTACGACTTTCGCTCAAAGACCAAGTCGCAGCGTCAGCTAAAATCTCAAGGCTTCCGCCACAAATATAAAGCTGAATCATAAAGCTGAACTCGCTCGGCACTCGTGCAAGGTCCTTCAGGCCGCCGAAAGCGTTCTCCAGGATTTCCCATGCTTCGCGTGGCCGTTTGAGCAAGCCAAAGCGATACACCTGTAAAAAACGTTAGGAATGTTGGCTGCTCTCTAGCGTTTCTAACGTTCCTAACATTCTTTCGGGCGTGTTACGGTGTTACGCTTCAAAAGCGGCAACGCTATCAGCTTCATCAAATCGGCAAGCGTAACGGGGCGGAGGCGAAGATTCGGTGTATACCGCCCATCAGCGCTTGTCGTGAGCGTTGGAATCAAGCCACGAAGGCGAGCACATCATCAAACGTCGACGTACGGAAGAGAACAATGCACTCCTATATTTGAACAATGCATCAAACGAAAAGATCAGGTACGTTCCATGACAGTAATCGTCTCGAACATTGCTACAGGTTTGTAGCGTGTCCGGATATAATTGTCGAGCAGAAGCACCCCACTGCTGATGGCGCTACTGTTTGGTTCTATAACGTTGTCCCACTCGGTTTCTAAGACGACATAGCGAGGTTTCACGGTTTCCAGCTCTATAATTATTTCGCGTTGGATCTTCTCGCTCGTTTGCACGCCCGGATCGAACTGATACCATTTAGTCGCTGGTCGTAGCTTCGCGGCAAAATAAAATGCGATATCATTTACGAAAATTTTGTCATGACGTCCAAGGCCGACAAATATCGGTTCGTTCTCCCGCATGTGCTTTTGCAGGTATTCAATTGCTGCGATACGGCTTGAGTTCAGCGTGAAGCAGGAGATACGTTCTAAGCCTGACGATGGGTGACAAGTGCCAGCGCTGGGATCTACCGCTGGCGTAGAAGATTGGCTGCTAATAAGCCAGGAGAGGTTTTGATGCAGGGTGCCGCATACCCTGCGGAAGGCGACCGTAGTTGATGACAACAAAATCAATGTGGTGATACCGGTCAGTATCAGAAATGGGGCTTTCTTTCGCTCTGCTGACGTATCACAAACAACGAAAAACAATAATATGGCAGGAACAATCGCCAGGGCCAGGCCAAGCGGGCCGATTCGAACGAAACCTTTAAGCGAAAGAATGACAGAGACAGTACATAGAAGGATTATGGGCCAAGTCCGTTTGCCTAGTAATTTGGACAGTACCAGATCGTGATTCGTAGGATGCTGATCAGAGCGGTCGCGAGCGACTAGGTAAAAAGCAGCGCTCGCCCACGCAAAGGGAAGGAAATAGATTATGAGGACGGGGATGGTGGAGAGACTAGGCCTTGGAAAAGGAAGCCTGCGCGTGTGCGGATATGTATGCCAAGTCAAGGAGACGAAGTTGAACCAGAAATCACTTACCGCGCCAGCGGCCCAATATAGAAGGGCAAGAGGCACCAGAATCACTGCGGCTCCTCCGACGTAGGTCATAATCGCTAAAGTGTTACTCCGGCGGTTACGACCTTCGCGGGAATGGAGCAGCAAGAAAGCACCTAAGGCCAATGTTTCCGCCACAAAGCAGTAGAAACCTACGTCGTAACGGAACAGCGCGACGAGAGCGGTCGCTACTCCAGCACATGCTAACCGAAAATGCGAGTGCTGGCCGTCAAACCCCGGCAGCAGTAAGGCGACGCTGACAAGCGTAAACAGAAGAGCCGGGAAAACATTACAACCAGGGAATCCCAGAAACACCAGCCAGACAAGGCACACTAGTAAAGCAAGATAGGATAGAAACCGGAACATTAGGCGAAAAGCCATGTACGCGATCAACATGGCCGTCGCCGTCCGCACAAACGCATCCCACACACGTTCTACCAGTACTGCCGGCGAGAATATTTTAAATAAGAATGCGAGAACGAAGAATTGAGCTGGGCCGTAATTGGTATAGAAATCTCGATGAGGAAATGCTCCATTTGCAACACGATTGCCTCCTTCTAGGATTAAACCTTCGTCGTAGACATTGATTGCCCGGCTGGTCCCAAGAACTACGAATAGGAACATGCAAGTAAACAGCAATAGCCACATTAGTACCCTGAGAGGCGTGGCGAAATTCATGTGGGTATCCAATAAAGCAGGGTTTGAGGGACACACAATCAGTCGCCGTGCAAATGTGGAAGTTAATCAATACTTCCGGGGCGACTCCGAGCTTCATCATAAACGCGAATCACGGAATCATGTGAGCGGGAGAAAAACTTGGTGCAATATCGGTGCCGCAGAGGGTTATTACGCCTGTGGCTTTGCTGCAGCAATGCCTTCAGTTCAGGTTACAGCATTCGAAGCAGTGGTGAGGGGGCGCTATCTCCTCCAGCGGACAGTTGATAGGAACGGCCTCAGTGGACGCGTAATCGTGAAGGGACTCTGTGACTCGGACGAACTCGATATTTGTTTAAGCGCAGCAAGAGGTTCGGTACTCGTCGTTTGCGACGCAGAGGGTTATGAATACGAACTTTTGGATCCCGAACGTGTTATGCGGTTGGGCAGAGCTGCAATACTAGTCGAAGTGCATGATTTTGCGATGGACGGGCTGTCGGAATTGTTGAAGCAGCGCTTTTCTAAGTCGCACATCATTGAAGAAGTTCACCCTCGTCCCAGAAGGAGGGAGGATTTTCCCATCAAGGTGGCTAGGATGAGGTGGATGCCTGAACGGTACTTCAATTCATTTACGAGTGACAGCCGACCTCAAGACAATTTCTGGCTATGGATGCTCCCGTCACAGATGCATTCGCTTCCTACCGGATGACAAAGCTCATGAAAACGCGAGTTCTGCTCGTCAGTATTGTTCCGCCCCGCAACGACTGCGGTGTGCGGATTGTCATGCACCGGCAGCTCGTCGAGCGCAATCCGTTTGAATTGCACATCGCCAGCAACGCAGACTTTGCCGATGACCTTGTGGTGCATACACCGCTGCGCCTGCCGTATCTCATTCATCGCTTAAGGAAAAGCCGGTTTGGCCCACGGCTAGCCGGCTGGATTACCGACTATGAAAATTTCGTCTGGCCGCTAATCCCTAACCGAGCCTTGGAAGACGCTGTCGAAGCCTTCCGGCCGCAAGTGATTCTCACCCTTGCAGAGTGTGGCTTGTCGAACCTTGCTCGCAAAACGGCACAACGGCATCGATTGCCGCTGGCAGGACTCTTTCTCGATTGGTTTCCGGTCATGAAAGGTCATTACGGTCACAAGTCGACGCAGCGGATTCTGAGCCGGCGTTACCGCGAGCTTTACGCCGAATGCGATCTGGCCTTTTGTACCAGCGACGGGATGCAGGAGATCCTCGGCCCGCATCCGAATAGCCATGTGATTTATCCTATGCCAGGAAAATATCGCGTAACAGCGGGAAACACGTTCCCGAACCGCACCGGAAGATTCCGTCTCGTTTACGTCGGGTCAGTAGAAAATTTTTATGGACGAATGCTGTGCTTGCTCATCGAAAAAGTCGAGGCGACAAGCGATTTGAAAATCGTCGTAGTAGGACCGAATGCGGACTGGCCAAAGGAACTCCTCGATCGCGCGCGGGCACGCGGCACTTATATTGGCTTCAAACCACCGGAAGAAGCTGCGGAGGCGCTGGCGAGCGCCGACGCGCTGCTGGTGGTGATGAGCTTTGAGAAGGAGCATGAAGTTTTCATGCGCACGAGTTTCACCACTAAATTTCTCGATTACGTCGCGTTTGGGAAACCGGTGATTCTTTGGGGACCAGAATATTGCGAGCCGGTTCGCGTGGCTCGAAAGCACGGCGGGGCTGCGGTAGTCTCCACTGACGATGCGGGTGCGGTGATCTCCCTTTGCCGCCAAATTGCCGGAGATACAGCGTTGAAGGAGGAGCTCTCAAAACAAGCGCTGCAACTGCACCGGACGCTGTTTAATCCTGACAGATTGCAGGCTATTTTTGTCGGCGAAATTGAGAACCTTGTGGCAGCTCGTGCGAACCAATGAAGTCTGTTTGTCTGGCAATTCTAAACTACAACGGCAAAAAGCATTTGGAACATTTACTGCCGACGGCTTGCGCAGCCGCGAAGAAATTTTCGGGCACCAGTGCCGTCGTAGTCCTCGACAACCAAAGCACTAACGACGATGTGGCCTGGATTGAACGCGAATTCCCCTCGGTTCAAACAGTAGTCTCCCCGAAAAACGATTTTCTATTTTCCTATAACTGGTTCGCGGCACGAAGGACCGAGGACATCCTTGTTCTCCTGAACAACGATTTGAAACTGGATCCTGATTTCCTCGCTCCGTTGGTGCGGCATTTACAAACGGCCGATGTGTTTTCGGTCTCGGCGCGCAGCTACGACTGGGAAGGCACGCGAATTACCAGCGGCCCAGTCCGCTTAGAGTTCAAAAATGGCTTTTACAATTGGGAATTCGATCCCGAGCATCAACAGACGTGTTACACGCTGTTCACTCCTGGCGGATTTATGGCCCTGGATCGAAAGAAATTTGTTGAGCTGGGAGGTTTTAACAGGCTTTTCGCGCCGGCATACTGTGAAGATGTCGATCTTTGCTTTCGAGCATGGCGTCGCGGCTGGCGTTGCATTTATGAACCAGATAGCGTCGTTTGGCATCGACATCAGGCGACATGGTCGACTTATTCAATCGACAGCTTGAATTCTCTCGAATTGCGAAACTTGTTGTTGATGCAGTGGTCGACTTTCCCGATGCATAGGGGTCGTTGGGTGAGACTCTGGAGTCTTCTGAAACTTCTTGTAGGCTCGCTCGCTACGCGCAGCCGGGTCTGGATAAAAACGTATCCTGCGACTCTCGCTTATTGGCTAGCTGTGCGCGAGCACTACCTATGGATGAAGGTCGATGCTCGCGAACTCGAACGGATTTTGTCTAGAATCGAAGCGCCATGCTGATGCAAATGGCTACTGCGCTTCGCATGGGCGCTTGATATGGAACCAGTTGTCCTTGCCCTAGCTAGCAACGAACGCTACTTCCCTGGACTTTATTGCGCAGTGGCGAGCGCGCTGAGTCATTTGGACGCGGCAAGGGAAGTGGATTTAAAGGTGCTCGACGGCGGTATTTCGCGGACATCTAAGAACACGCTTTCGAGATTGATTGACCGCTTTGGCGAAGCCGTCCGACTCGAGTTTGTGACGGTGGATCCATCGGTGTTTGGTAAGGCAACGCTCGGCCCTGGCCAATCGCACATGGCTTATTGCCGGATATTGCTGCCACAGTTGCTGGATGTGTCACAGTTGATCTATCTCGACTGTGACGTATTGGTCTTCCGCGATTTCGCTGAGCTTTTTGATGTTGAACTGTCTCCCGGCAAAATGCTTGCGGCTGTTCCCGACTCAGAGACTTTGACGCTCAGGGATGACTCCCGCACGTTAGCAAGCGCGATGAATCTTCCGGCCGTTGGGTGCTACTTTAACTCGGGCGTAATGCTATTGGATTTAGGCCGGCTAAGAAAAGAGAATTTCGCCGAGCGCGCTCTCGATTTTCTAGAAGCACAGCGCGGACGCTATCGATTTCACGACCAGTCGGCGATTAACTTTTTGCTTCACGGCAGGATTGTTGAGTTGCCCGAACATTGGAATCGAGCGTCGTGGCGTTTTGATGAGCAGGACGACAACGATCTGGACTGCGTGCTTCACTACACGCGTTCGGCGCCGTGGCTCTGTGGAATACCGGGACCGGCCCAGATATTGTTTGAACGATTTGTCGCAGATGCGGGTGCGTCTGTGAATCGACAAATAGCAGCTTTCAAAAAATCGCGGCGGCAACAATTCTTTCGCAATGCGCTTGCACCTTTTCGCGCGCTCGGTTTTCCGTTGGTGTCGTTGTTTTACAAAATTGCCGGGCAAAAAGAAAAATGTGCGGGATATCAGAAAGCAGCGCGTTATTGGCTTCACTATATTCTCAACGCGCCGCGCCGGCGCCGGCTTTATTCCAAGCGTGCCGAGCAAATTCAAGGTATGAAGTTCAAATTCGCCGTCTCCAAGTCCGCAGCATGAGGGTATTGCATCTCAATACTCATGCCTCCGGCGGCAGTTATGAATATGCGACGCTTCTTTCCACCGCATTGGCGGAGCAGGGGATTGAAAACCTTGTGCTCTGCAAAAATTCCCCGGCGGCAGAAGCCGGCAGACTTCTCTTAGATCGCGTTATTCGCCGATCATATGTCTCCTTTTCCACTGAACCGTGGCACGGGACGCGGCGACTGTTGTCTCCACCGGCGTCGGAGGATCAGCAAGGAGTGGATGTGGTGCATCTGCACATGGTGGCCGACTGGTTCGACGTTCCCAGTTGGTTGGAGACGCTGCCGAGAGAAATCGGCGTGGTAATTAGTCTTCACGATATGTGGCACGTGACGGGAGGCTGCTTTCTCTATCGTGGATGCGATCGGTACGCCAATGAGACGCACCGTTGTGATCCATGTCCGATCTTGAAATGGCCCGCAAACCGGTTCCTGGCGAAGGCTGCGCATTCGCGGAAATTGCGGGCATATCGGAATTGTGGGGCGCGGATGGTCGCAAACAGCCAGTGGCTGGCCGAAATCGCCGGTCGAAGCCCAATAGCCAGAGCCTGCGGCGGGGTGGAAGTAATTACTCCTGGAATCGATACGACGGTGTTTAAGCTGCACGACAAGGTACTCTGCCGAAAACATCTCGATTTGCCCGCAGACGCATTTGTCATCGTTACAGGCGGCGCGTCGCTGACCGATGCAAACAAAAATGTTCCGTGGTTGCTCGAGCAACTGTCGCATTTGCCAGATCTCGATGGCATAATCGTTTTGGCATTCGGCGAAGGCGTTGTGCCGGTTCCGGACCGTTTGAACGTGCGGTTTACAGGCGGCATCCGCGATCGGCGCGATTTGGCGCGCCTCTTTGCGGCTGCGGATGTTTTTGTCACCGCTTCATTGATGGAAACGTACGGACTCACACTCGTGGAAGCCATGGCTTGCGGAACGCCAGTGGTGGCGTTTCGAGTGGGCGGAATTCGTGAAGCTGCGCCCGACGGGCAAGGTGCCATCTTATGTACACCGCAAGATGGCGCGGCATTAATCGAGGCGATCAGCAGCGTCCGGGATTCACCGCGGCTTCGCGAGAGGTTAGGCGATCTTGCCCGTGAGACGGTGCACGATCGAAACGCAGCGAGTTCGTTCTCCAACAGATTCGCGCAGCTTTATCGAGAGTGCGTTACCTCGCGTGAGAACGCACAGCGCAAACGACCTGCTCTAACGACGTGAAGGTGCAGGCGCCGTTTGGTTTTGTGACCGGTTGCCATGCCGGGGACAAGTTCATGGTTCAAGCCACGCTGGCCAGCATGAAACACTTCTGCCCGGAGATTCCCATTTGCCTGGTTGTAGACGGAGATTTCGATGTTTGTGATTTGAAGCGCGAGTATGACCTGGCGGTGTTGCGTGTTACCGAGTTGCCGTCAATTGAAATGCGCAAACTCGTTTGCGGAAATTATCGCGCGAAGCTTGCTGCGCTATGGGAAGGGCCTTTTGAGTTTTACGTGTGGCTCGATTCAGACGCGATTGTCTGGGGCGACTTTACTCCTCACGTGCGAACCGACGTCGATTTTCAGATTTTCTGGAGCGAGATTTCAGCCCCACCGGATGCCAGCGAAATCCCACCGTGGCTGCCGCATTTTCATTTCGATCCGCAAAAGCTACGAAACTTCGATGCTGAGTTTGATTGGCGAGGCAAGGCCTATTTCAGTTCCGGAGCGTTTGCTTGTCGGCGGAGTGCAATACCGTTTGATCGATGGGCGAAAGTAGAATCCTGGGCGAAACAGGCACCGGGCTTATTTGCCTGGGGTGAAATGGGAACACTCAATTATATCGTCCATGCAATGAGTCAACGCGGGGAAATCAAAACTGCCATGTCCAATTTGCAACATGTCTGGGGGCATCATGGAAAAGAAGAATTGATGAAAGACTGTGTTGGCACGGGCTGGCATTTCCCGAAAGAGATTCACCGTCCGCGTGTGGCTCATTTTTGCGGGCGCAAACCACTTCTGATTGACCGCAAGGCGTATTCCCGCCCGTTCACCATTGCCCGGCTGGAGCATCATCGCAGGCATCACGGGGATTTAGGAGCTTGGTTGGCAGTGCTAAACGAAGATCGCCGAGTGCTTGTCGATAAAGTCAAACGGCGGCTTCGGAATTTGGTCGGGAGATGAAGGTGCTAATCGTTGCCAGAAATATTATATAGTGAAATTCCAGTTAACGCTGTTGCAATATGAGTGACATGCCCAGTGTGGTTTTTTTAATCCCATTCGCATCACGAAGGCGTAAGTCCAAATGGGAAATAGCCTGCGCTCACCTTCGGCAGACGCTCAAATCTATACAAAACTCAACCAACGGGAATTATCGTGTAGTTGTAGCTGGCCATGAAGCACCTGATTTCGATGTCGGGTTTGATTCGAGATTTTATTTCCTACCACTTAAACATCCCTTTCCATCTCATGACAATTATGGGGTTGCTGTAAAGTTGGACAAGTTGACCAAAATTGCAGCCGCTTGGAACTACGCGAAGTTAACATGGAATCCAAACTATGTGATGAAACTTGACGCAGACGATTTTATTAGTTCCAGACTCGTTGACTGGTTAGGCAATGCAAACGGCGAAGCTGGCTATCTTATAAAACACGGGTGGCTTTGGCGCTCGGAATCGCGTTATCTTATTCAGCGCACAGAGTATTTTGACCGGGTATGCGGCTCCTGTTTGATTGTTAGAAGTGATCTTGCGGATAAGAACGGACCATTTCTTACCGAAGTGGAAGGCGCGCGTCTTGATGAGACAAGTTCGAGGTTTGCGGCCAGAGATCATTATTCGCTTGTTCCCGGATCCGGAATCAGCACTCTTTTGTTGAATGATAGCCACCAACGTTATGAGGCCCAATTCTCGTATTTGGGGTATAAACTTTCCAGCGTGCCATTTAGCGCAGTTGTTTATCGGACTAGCAATCCCGACAGTACCACAGCCATCGCCGAAAGGGGGCGTCCAACATACACTCTACGAATGCTTATTGGAAGCATCCGGAGAACGAGGTTCATCACCAAAAGCTTGAGAAGAGAATTCATGTTGGAATAGCCCATGCGAGACACACCACCATCGCAATTATGGCCTGGGCTACGCTTCGTGAAATAAGCGAGGCCGTGACGCGGCAATCTGAATCGGTCGGATTATGTCTTTTTCGGTCGTCATTCCGACCTTCAGCAAGCCAGGGCAACTTGTTCTTTCGCCGCTCATAGCATTTGTATGTCTTCCCTGCTTGAAGGTGCGACGAGGTAACAGTCTGGAATCTAATACGGCAGGCGGATAATAAAGTTGTAGTTGTTTTGGCGAGACCGACGATCTTTGGTTGCTGAGATGACTATTTCCGTGATGATCACCACGCGGAATCGGTCGGCGGAATTGCGCCGCACCTGTCGAGTCTTGCGCGATCTGAATCAGGCTCCGCTGGAAATCCTCATTACCGTAGATGGCTGCACCGATGACACAGTCGAAGTGCTGAAGTCTGAATTGCCAAATGCGAAGTTGATTCTGAATGAAACGGGACGCGGCTCGGTGCTATCGCGCGATCGGATGATGCACGAGGCGCGCGGAGATTTGGTGTTGGCGTTGGACGATGACAGTTATCCGGAGCAATTGGATTGTATTGCCCGATTTGTCCCAATCTTTGAACGGCGCCCCCAACTTGCGGTACTGCATTTTCCTCAGCGCACGGATGAGTATCCCGAAACGCTTACGCAGCCCAATTTCGGTCCCGAACATTTGACGCGTTCGTTCCCCAATTCCGGAGCGGTTCTGCGGCGGTCAACTTATCTCCAACTGCCGGGCTTTGAATCCCTTTTTTTTCACATGTATGAAGAGCCCGACTACGCTCTTCAGTGTGTGGCGGCGGGCTACGAGGTACTATTTTCTCCGATTGTCACCATCCGTCACCACTTTTCCGGTGAAGTGCGTAGCGAAGTGGGGAATCATCATCGCCACGCGCGCAATGAATTATGGAGTACGTTGCTCCGGTGTCCTTTTCCCTTTGCTATCGGAATGGCTGGATGGCGTGTTTTTTCTCAGTTACGTTATGCTTGCAAGCGAGGCTGGTCTTGGGTAGTTCGCGAACCGTTGTGGTGGGGACGCGCGCTAGCTGGAATTCCCTGTTGTCTTCGAAAACGCAAGCCTGTTTCGTGGGCAAGTTATAAACGCTGGCTTCGCTTGCCTGAGACTCACTAATGTGGCTTTGTTTTCAACTTGGCGCGAGAGAGCATTATGCGGTTCCGCGAGCACTATTTCGTCGACGCGTGCTGGAGCAACTGGCAACCGATGCTTGGGTGCCGCCAGGCAGCCCGCTTGCTGCTTTGCCGTTCGGCCTGGGCGAACGGTTTCATCCCGATCTGACTGCAGCTCCAGTGCAGGCTTGGAACAGTCATTTGCTCGCCTTCGAGTTGGCTGCTCGATTTAGGCGGCTTTCGGACTGGCCTTTGATCCTCGCCCGCAACGACTGGTTCCAGCGGAAGGTCGTCACCTGCCTTTCGAGTTCTCAGTTATCAGTTGTCGGTTCTCGGCCAATTCTTTTTGCGTACAGTTATGCGGCGCGGGACATTTTCCGGTTCGCGAAGGCACACGGATGGAAAACTGTGCTTAGTCAGATCGATCCCGGGCCAGTTGAAGAGGAGATCGTCCGCACCGAACACGAGATCCATCCAGAATTCGTCAGTGACTGGAGACCTGCGCCGGTCGAATATTGGCAAACCTGGCGCCAGGAGTTGGAGCTGGCGGATAAAATTGTCGTCAACTCTGATTGGGCCCGAACAGCGCTGGAGCGGTCAGGTGTTAATCAGCAGAAGTTAGCCATTATTCCGTTGGCCTACGAACCGCCGGCTGACGATTCACCCACAACTCATGAATATCCTGACCGCTTCACTCTTGAACGGCCGCTGCGGGTATTGTTTCTTGGCCAGGTCAATCTGCGTAAAGGGGTCGCGCGGTTGCTTGAAGCGGCGCAAGCATTGCGAAACGAATCGATCGAGTTCTGGATGGTCGGGCCGCGACAGTGCCGACCGCCGGAGCAGTTGCGTCGGTTGAAGAATGTGCGGTGGTTCGGGCGTGTCACTCAAGCGAACGCAGCGCAATACTACCGAGACGCAGACATTTTTATACTGCCGACGCTTTCCGATGGATTCGCATTGACGCAGCTGGAGGCGCAGGCGCATGGATTGCCGGTGATCGCCTCTCGACGCTGTGGTGAAATGGTGCGCGATAGCATCAACGGAATCGTTCTCGAGGAGTCGACGCCAGACGCGATCGTCGAGGCCTTGCAATTCTGCCTCAGGAATCCAGATCAGCTAGCGCAATTCTCAGAGAATGCTACGATTGGTGAGCGTTTCAGCTTATCATGTCTGGGTGCCACGTTATGCGCGCTTGCAGCGTAAATCATCCATTGGTCTGGCGGCAGTAATCTAGTGGATTAGATATGAGTGTCGTCACCCTTTTCATCACACTAGGTCTATGTCAGATCGCGTGGATTTTACTCGGGGTGCTCTGGGTTGCGAGAAGAAACGACGAAATCCCGCTGTTGATCAGCACCCTTCTTTTCTATGTTTTTACTTTCCGATTTTGGGCTTTGCTCCAGGGCTGGGCCTCACCCGTGGACATCAGTAATTTCGGCTTCGATCCAATTGATTCTGAAAGTGCGTTGGATGTGCAGGCCATCGCGATTCTCGCGGAAACCGCGTTGCTGTCTGTCTACATGTTGGCGCAAAGGCGCCGGATTGATGTCCCAGATCAGCTCGCCTCGCCTGAATTGCTGGACTGGCTTAAACCACGCGTTATCGTGCTGGGTGTAGTCTGCATTTTCATCTCACTATGGGCGCGGCGGTCGGTCGGGATTCAGATCGCTTCCGGAAAATCGATGGCCTTTGAAGTCAGTAGCTACATAAGTCTGTTCTCGATGAGCTTGGTGGGCGTCGCCGTTCTCATAGCGGCGCTTTGGAAAAGCCGAGCATTCCACGCGGGAGGCGAAACATTTGGAGCCGCGCTTCTTTTTGTCGCAATTATTTATCTCACATTCCAGCCCGGGATGCGTTTCCAGTTCCTCGGTTGGTGCATTGCGGTGACAATCATCTTGTCTTCGGGCCAATCTTTCGTGCGTCGCGTTCAGGTGCTAGCCATTGGACTCGTTGGCGCTGTTGGCCTATTCGCGGTCGCAGGCGCGCTTCGTAACACCGAAGATCCGACAGTGGAACTTGAACAAAGCGCATGGGAAAGGTTGGCTTTTGCCCAAGATGCCAACATGCTCGATGGCTTTGTGCTTCTCCGGCAAGTCTATCCCCAGCAGCTCGGTTACAGTTATGGCGGCGAACATCTAGAAATCTTCGAGCGTCCCATCCCACGCGCCTGGTGGCCCGACAAGCCAGTTGGTGGCTATATGAACAAGCTTGGTATAATCACTCCAGAAACTGGGTTCACGCTCGGAATTTCTCCGAGTCTCTTTGGTTCGTTTTACCAGGAAGGCGGATTGGTCGGAGTCGTGCTTTTGTCTATGATCTACGGATTCGGTTTTGGCCGCCTTGTTTCTTTCAGCACACGAATCGTTCCTCTGGCGGGTCTCTTGATTCGCGGCATTCTCGCCGCCGCTATAGTTCCATTGTTGCGCGGCGGTGATCTCCCCGGTATTTATGCGTGGTTCGGAATGTCTTTCTGGCCCTGTGTCCTGTTCCTCTGGCTCAGACGGCATGAATTTTTGGCACGAATTCCAAACTGGCCGCAATTTGCAGATGGCGTGCCAGTTCGACTGGAACGTGACAGAAGCGGTGAACACAGTTTGGTGTGAAAAATGGGGCGATCGCAATCTTTTTTGACCGGTTAGGACCTTACCATTGGGCCAGGCTCCAAGCCGCGGCGCGCCTTTTTCGCGTCGTGGCGATCGAAACTTGTGCGATCACGCGCGAGTACCAGTGGGAGAGGATAGACCAACCGCGGGCATTCGACCGGGTAACATTGTTCGATGACGTATCGGATGGTCGTAGTCTAAAACGCGTGCTACTTCGGCAAAAACTAGCGAAAGCCCTTTGTGAAGTAGATCCCGCAGTAGCGATGATTCCTGGCTGGGCGACGCCGGCTTCGTTGATCGCTTTGGAATGGTGTCTGCGAAATCAACGGCCGGCCGTGGTAATGTCGGAAAGCAATGCATTTGATGAGAAGAGATACACGTTGGCAGAGTTGATTAAGCGGATTGTGGTTTCGTCGTTTTCTGCCGGGCTGGCCGGCGGACAGTTACAAAGGGAATATTTGGTCACTCTCGGATTACCGCGCAATCGGGTTTTCACTGGCTATGACGTGGTGGACAACGATTACTTCGCGCAACGCGCGAATGAAGTAAGAGGGAAGAAGGAAGAATTAAGAAGAAAGTATCGGTTGCCCGAAAAGTATTTCCTAGCGGCAGCCCGGTTTGTGCGAAAGAAAAATCTTCCCATGCTCATTCGTGCTTATGCGCGCTATCGACGGTTTGCCGACAGTAGAGAGGATGGACAACGGACAACGGACAACAGACCCTGGGATTTAGTCCTTCTCGGTGATGGGCCGCTGAAGGCTGATATCTGTCGCCTGATCTCTGACTTCCGGTTGCATGGTCACGTGCACCTGCGAGGATTCATTCAGTATCGAGAACTTCCAGCATACTATGCGCTCGCTGATGCGTTCGTGCACGCGAGCACGACCGAACAGTGGGGTCTTGTGGTTAATGAAGCCATGGCAACAGGCTTGCCTGTAATCGTTTCGAATCGATGCGGCTGTGTACCCGATCTTGTGGCTGAAGGTAAAAACGGATTTACGTTTAATCCCGAATCTGTCGAAGACCTCGGCAAGTTGATGGTAGATGTGGCGTGTCTCTCTGACCGGCGTCTCGAAGAAATGCGAGCCGAAAGTCGGCGTATCGTTGCGGGTTTTACACCGACACATTTCGCAACCGCAGCACAGCGCGCGATCGACGTTGCGAAAGCTGCTCCGATATATCGCGCTACTCCATTCTCATCGCTTCTATTAAAAGCGCTGATTCACCGATGAGCATGAATGTGTCAATGCTCGCGCCTTACCTATCGCGGCGCGGAGGAGGATTGATGGATTGCGTGCGAGACCTCTCGCGATTCCTGGAGAACGAGCACGACATTCAC
>Ga0209375_1001620_pt1 | contig 16897 bp, 15 predicted proteins | sample GraSoiAngelo_131_FD_185888 | JGI IMG/M metagenome (GOLD analysis project Ga0209375, IMG submission 185888) | Grasslands soil microbial communities from the Angelo Coastal Reserve, California, USA - 14_0929_02_30cm (SPAdes) (version 2) | ecosystem: Environmental > Terrestrial > Soil > Grasslands ... | reverse complement strand
GTGAAGCAAGTGAGCATGAAGGCTGCGGATGCGCAAGCAAAGATTGCGAAGGTGGAGCAAGCCCGGGCAGCGCTAGAAGCGGCACAACTGAACCTGAGCTACACGGAAATCACCGCGCCGGTAAACGGTGTGGCCACGCACAAACAAGTGGAACCGGGACAAATCGTGCAAGCTGGGCAAGGGCTGCTCGTCGTGGTTCCGTTGCAGAACGTGTGGGTGACAGCGAATTTTAGAGAGACGCAATTGAAAAACATGAAGCCGGGACAAAAGGCAGAAGTGCAGGTGGACACCTACGGCAAGACGTTCAGCGGGCACGTGGACTCGATTGCAGGCGCCACTGGATCGGTGTTGAGCTTGCTGCCACCGGAAAATGCCACGGGAAATTTCGTGAAAGTGGTGCAGCGCATTCCGGTGAAGATTGTGCTGGATCCGATTCCTTCGGAGAAAGCTGTGTTGCGCCCGGGGATGAACGTGGACGCGACGGTGCTCACGGACTAAGCGGGAATAAAGAAAGGGAGCAAAGGGGCCGTACCTAGAAAGAATGTAGCGGGAAAAGCGAGCGATGAGAAACAGGATTCTAGCCAAGCTGAGGATGCCGGACGGGACGATCAACCCTTGGGTGATCGCCCTGACGGTAACGCTCGCGACGTTCATGGAGGTGCTGGATACCTCCATTGCGAACGTGGCGCTACCGCATATCGCCGGCAATCTTTCGGTCGCGACCGACGAATCGACGTGGGTGCTGACTTCTTACCTGGTTTCGAACGCCATCATCTTGCCGCTGTCGGGCTGGTTTTCGGGGCTGCTCGGACGGAAGCGGTTTTACATGTTGTGCGTGGCGCTGTTCACGCTGAGTTCGTTCTTGTGCGGGCTGGCGCCGAGCCTGGGCGTGCTGGTGCTGTTCCGGATTCTGCAAGGCGCGGGCGGGGGCGGCTTGCAGCCGAGCGAGCAGGCAATTTTGAACGACACTTTCTCGCTGGAAAAGCGCGGCATGGCGTTTGCCGTGTACGGGTTGGCCGTTGTCGTTGCGCCCACCATCGGGCCGTGGCTGGGCGGTTGGATTACCGATAACTTCTCGTGGAGATGGATTTTTTACATCAACGTGCCGGTGGGGATTCTTTCGCTGGTGCTCACTAACTTGTTGGTCAGCGATCCGCCGTACATGAAGAAGGCGAATCTGAAAGCGGGATTCCGGATCGACTACATCGGGATGGGATTGATTAGCCTGGGGCTGGGCAGCATGCAAATCATCCTGGATAAAGGACAGCGGGAAGACTGGTTTGCGTCGAACTTCATTCGCGGATTTTTTGTGCTGATGCTGGTCGGCATTGTCGCGGGAATTGTCTGGGAGCTGCGAGAAAAAGAACCGGTCGTGGATTTGAAGATGCTGAAAGATCGCAACTTCGCGATCGCCACGATTGCCATGTTTTTCCTGGGCTTCGTGCTGTATGCAAGCACGGTGCTGATCCCGCAGCTTCTGCAACAGTTGCTGGGTTACACGGCGCAACTGGCGGGCATGGCCCTATCTCCCGGCGGAGCGGTAATCATGTGCATGATGCCGGTTGTGGGGTTTCTCGTGTCCAAGCTGGACACGCGGATTCTGATCACGTTTGGCTGTGTTGTGTCGGCGTCGGCGTTGTTTGTGATGGCGGGATGGGACCTGGGCTTGGATTACCGGCATGCGGTTGAAGCGCGCATGTTGCAAAGTTTCGGGCTGGCGTTTCTGTTTATTCCGATTAACGTGGCGGCGTTCGCGTACGTGCCGAAGGAAAAGACCAACATGGGCACGGGGATTATCAACCTGGCGCGCAATGTTGGTGCCAGCGTGGGAATTGCGACCGTGACGACCATGCTGGACCGCCGGGCGCAGTTTCACATGACGCGCCTCACGGAACGCGCCAATGAATTGAGCGCGGCGTATCACAACATGCTGAACGGAATTCAGTTGAAGCTGGTTTCATCGGGCTCGACGGCGGCGCATGCCGGCGCGCAGGCGCACGCGATGGTTTACGGCACGATCCAGCGGCAGGCGGTGATGCTGGCGTTTCTCGACGATTTCAAAATGCTGGGCATCGTTTTCTTCGCGGTGATCCCGGTTTTGCTGCTCATGCGGAAGCCCAAAATGCGTGGGGGCGGAGTGCCGGTGCACTGACAAAAGAGTTTTTGCGCTGTGAAACGTCAAACTGGTTTCACGGGAACTGGGGGATGATAATGGCGACACAAGCAGTAGTGGGGATACAAGGCAGTGAGGAGAAGCTGATTCGCGCGGGACAGCGCGGCGACCATCAAGCGGTGGAAACGCTCTTCCGCCGTTACCAGCGTCCGCTGTTCCAGACGGCGCTGCGCGTGTTGGGCAACACCGAAGACGCGGAAGATGCGTTGCAGGATGGACTGCTTTCGGCCTATCGCAATCTGAAGCGCTTCGAAGGCCGTTCCCAGTTTTCGACGTGGCTGACGCGCATCGTGATCAACGCGGCGCTCATGCGGAGACGCAGCGCGAAGGCGCGCCCGGCGGTCTCTTTGGACGAACCGCCGCGCGAGGATGAGTTGCCGGCCGCGGAGCGCTTCGCGGACGACGGGCTAACTCCCGAGCAGGTTTTCGAGAACACGGAGATTCGCGAGATGCTGAGCGAGAACCTCGACCAGCTTTCACCGCTCTTGCGCACGGCGTTTGTGCTGCGCGAGGTGCAGGGCTACTCGACGGGCGAAGCCGCGAAGAAGCTGGGCGTGACGGAGAATACGCTGAAGGCGCGGCTGTGGCGTGCGCGGCACCAGCTTGCCGAACGGCTTGGGCGGCGCCTGCGTCGAATGCGCGACGACATCACCGGTGGCGGGATGGGCGATGCGGAGTGCAGCTACTGCTGAACAAAGAAAAGAGACACAATGAAGTAAAGAGAGGGCCGGTGAAACAGCCGGCCCTCTTTCATTATCAGGACCGTTCAGAGCCTAGCGCGACGCGGCTTGGTAGCGGCCGAGAACGCGGAGCTCGCTAGTGGCTTTGCGGACCTCGGTCAGGGCATGGTCCAGGTTGGCGGCATCCTCAGCTTCCACGTCGATGAAAAATTGATATTCCCAGGGATGGCCGTGGATGGGCCGGCTTTCGATCTTGAGCAGGTTCACATCGTGTTTTGCAAAAGGCTCGAGAGAAGCAAGCAGCGCACCAGGACGATGCGCGAGGCGCATCGCGAGAGACGTTTTACGGGCTTCGTTCGTGAGCCAGGCGGGAGCTTCTTTTCCCGGCACAAGAAGAACAAAGCGCGTGAAGTTTTCGGCATTGTCCTGGATGCTTTCAGCAAGAATAACGCCGTGATAATGCTCGGCGGCACGGCGCCCGGCGATGGCGGCGCGCGACGTATCTTTGGCAGTCATGACTTCACGAACGCTGCCGGCAGTGTCCTCGGCGGGCACGCGTTTCCAATGTGGATGCGCGGCGAAGAAGCGCTCGCACTGCGCCAGCGCCATCGGGTGTGAGGCCACCGACCGGATGTCGTTCGGCGAAGCTCCAGGAAGAGCGATGAGTTGCATCTCGATGGGCAAAATGGTTTCAGCAACAATGGCGAGCCGGCTCTCGAGGAGAAGATCAAACACGCGCACGACCGATCCTGCGAGTGAGTTTTCTACCGGGGCGAGAATGGCGTTGGCGGCGCCTTCTTCAATAGAGCGAAAAACGGTTTCAAACGTCGCGCGAGGCACCGTGGTTATGGATTCGCTCAGAAGCTGAATCGCAGCGGCTTCGCTGAAGGCGCCGGGTTCTCCCTGGAAGGCAACGCGCAGAGTCTTACGATCTGTTGCTGTCATGCTCATGGGCTATCTTGCAATAAGCTGGGGAAAACTGAAAGGTTAGGTAAGCTCCCAAGCGCCAAGGGAGTCTGCAAACTGCTTCACGCTCCTCTGCCTCGCGCACAGGCCCCGCCAATTTGGAGGCGTCGCCAGGAATTAGATCGGGAAGGCAATGCCCATGAAAGCCTGCTCAAAGCTATAATTGCACGATGCGGAGAGGGGTGTTCCCATGAAAAGGCCCGAAGCCGGCGAATACGCGGAGTATTACGCGAACTACATTTCGAAAGTCCCAGGCACGGACGTACTGGGCATTCTCGAAGCCCAGCGACTGCACATGTCGCAATTATTCGCCGGACGCACGGAGCGCGACGGAAATTTCCGCTACGCGCCCGGTAAATGGACGGTGAAGGAAGTCCTCGGGCACATCACGGATGCCGAGCGTATTTTCACGTACCGGGCACTGCGGATCGCCAGGGGCGATCAGACGCCGCTGCCAAGTTTCGAGCAGGACGACTATGTGAAAAACGGAGGGTTTGCGGCCCGAACGCTGGGGGATCTTGTGGAAGAGTTCGGGGCCGTGCGCAGCGCCAGCATCGCGCTGTGCCGTTCTTTCAATGAGGAGGCATGGTCAAGACGCGGAGTGGCCAGCCAGAAGCAGGTGACGGTGCGCGCGCTGGGGTTCATCACCGCAGGACATCAAATTCACCACCGCATGGTTTTGGAAGAGCAATATTTCCCTGCGATTCCGCGCGCCTGAACCTGTGGAAAAACAGCAGTACCGCAAGAGCGATGGAAAAGGCCGCAACGATCAAACCCGCGGCCTGCGCGTCGACGGGGTGCGCGAAGACATCAGCAAGTAGATAGATTCCCAGGGCAAGAAGGGCCAGAGCGGCGAAGCCGGCGAGGCTGCCAAACGTCCGGCTAAGCCCGGCACGCACGATCAGAGGTTTGGACGGGCGCATGGTTCAATCCTCCGGAGAGTCTTGGCGTGTGGGCAGCGGTTCCGGAAAACGAAGAAAGTCGAGGTACTGGAAAACGGGCGGTGCATACTGCTTCTTCATGACGCTGCCGCACGCACACAGCGGATTTTTCCCTTCGGTTTCGCCCGTGGCCTCGACAAGGATGGAACACCGGCATGCCGCATTCGTGCAGTGCCAGCGCTCTCCGGTTTTCATCACCCTTGCCGTGAACCTCCTTTAGCACGAGTGAGTGGAGGACGCCGCAAACGTGGTTTCTGATTGGATTATTTTCTATTGATAGGGTACGGTACAAAAGAGTAAATACAAAGGCAAGCAAAATCGAATTGCAGCGGAGGGTCGCACGGTTGGTTGCGGGGAGAGCGGGTGACTGTTAAAATTTGGTGTTCATCAGGACGCAGCCGTCTGCGCTGTGCGCGTAGGCGGCTTTTTGTGCGTCTTGGACGGCGTCCGCAAAAGCGGACAACTAGCGACGGTCTTATCGGCCTGATTCCCTCGAGATTTTCGAGCGTGACTTCGGTGAGAGCGTACTCCCCTCACCGGTTCTGGCCCCACGGAAGGGAGAATACGAGTGGCTAAGTACGATGTGGCGATTATCGGGAGCGGTCCGGGAGGTTACGTCGCCGCGATTCGCGCCGGCGAGCTCGGCCTGAAGACCATTGTTGTAGAAAAGGATCCATTCCTCGGCGGTACATGCCTGCATGTCGGTTGCATTCCCACCAAGGTGTTGCTGCATCATGCCGATATTTACGACCACATCAAAAATGGCGCGGAACTGGGCTTCGAAATCAGCGGGCTGAAGATTAATTGGGCCAACGTTTTGGCGCGCAAAGACAAAATCGTCAAGAAGCACGCGAAAGGCATCGAATTCCTTTTCAAGAAGAACAAAGTCGAGTGGGTCCAGGGTTGGGGCCGCTACGAGGGGCCGGGGAAGATCAGCGTCGAGAAAGATGGCAAGAAAACCGCGGTTGAAGCTGCAAACGTCCTTATGGTGAGTGGCTCGGAAGCGAAGGCCCTGCCGGGAATCGAGCCCGACCACAAGACCATCCTCACCAACCGCTCGATTCTGGAGCTTCCAGAAATCCCAAAGACGCTTATCGTGGTCGGCGCGGGCGCTGTGGGGGTGGAGTTCGCGTCGGTTTACAATTCGTTTGGGACGCAAGTCACCATCCTGGAGGCGCTGCTGCGCACGGTGCCGCTCGAAGACGAAGAGATTTCCGCGGAGCTGACCAAGGCTTTCCAGAAGAAGGCCATTCAGATTTTCACGGGATGCAGCGTGGAGTCGGCCAAGAGGGACGGCAAGGGCGTGAGCGTCGCCTTCAAGGACAAAGACGGGAAGTCGCAAACGCTGCAGGCGGAAAAGCTGCTGCTGGCCGTGGGCCGCAAACCGATGACCGATGGCTGCGGGCTGGAGAAGTCGAAAGCCAAACTCGAGCGCGGGTTCGTGCACGTCGGCGATTACATGGAAACGGCGGAAAAGGGGCTGTACGCCATCGGCGACATCGTCGCGGGCCTGCCGCAACTGGCGCACGCGGCGATGATGGAGGGGATCGTCGCGGTAACGCATATCGCGGGCAAGCCCGCGCATCAAATTGTGAAGACGCGGATTCCCAACGCGACCTACTGCGAGCCGCAGATCGGCTCGATTGGGCTGACGGAAAAACAGGCGCGCGACGCGGGCTATGCGGTGAAGACGGGAAAGTTTCCGTTTGTGGGGAACAGCAAAGCCACGATTCTCGGAAATCACAACGGGTTCATCAAGGTGGTTTCCGAAGAGTCTTACGGCGAGGTGCTGGGGATTCATATTATTGGGCCACTCGCGACGGAGATTCTGGCGGAAGCGGCAGCGGTGCTGAATCTCGAAGGCACCATCGACGACATGATGAACATGATTCACGCGCACCCCACGGTGTGGGAAGGCATGGGAGACGCGTTTGCGTCCGTGCGCGGACTGCAGATTAATGTCTAAGGAGTGACTCGTGTCGTGACTTGTGACTCGTGAATAGGAGCGTCGAAACGTCCACGAGTCACGAATCACCAATCACGAGTCCGTGGTATCGAATGGCGAATTGCTTGACCGTCGATCTGGGGCTTGTGGGCTACGCCGAAGCGTACGCGCTGCAGAAGCGAATTGTTGCGGCGCGGAAGGCAGACGCTATTGTGGACGTCTTGCTGCTTTGCGAGCATCCCCACGTCATCACGCAAGGACGAAATGGGAAACGGGAGCACTTGCTGGCAAGCGAACACGTCCTGCAGCAGAAGAGCGTGGAGTTCTATGAGACCAGCCGCGGCGGTGACATCACCTATCACGGCCCGGGCCAAATTGTGGGGTATCCCATCCTGAACCTGGGCGCGATCCGGCGGGACGTGGTCTGGTACGTGCGCATGCTGGAAGAAGCCATGATTCGCGCGACCGGGGAGTTTGGAATCAGGGCAAAGCGCGTCGTGGGGAAAACCGGGATCTGGGTGGAGAACGAAAACACCGAGGAAAAGCTGGGCGCGATTGGCGTGCACATCAGCCGTTGGGTCACATCGCACGGATTCGCGTATAACGTCTCGACGGATTTGCGTTTTTTCGATTTGATCGTGCCGTGCGGAATCCCGGATCGCAAGGCCACCTCACTGGAGAAATTGTTGGGACGCACCGTGCCAGAATCGGAAGTCGGGCCGCGGATCGCAAAGCATCTCGGTGAATTGTTCTCACTCGAGATGAAGGGAACCTCCAAGAAAGATTTGCTTCAGAAGCTCGAGCACACCGAAGAGTCGGTAACGGTTTCCGCGTAGGAATGGGAGCAGGGATGACCAAGCAGATGTCCAGGGAATTGACGCGGCAGCAGTACCTGGACTTGTATTACTACATGCGGTTGAACCGCGCCGTCGAAGACACCATGGTGAAGCTCTTCCGGCAGAACAAAATTGTCGGAGGACTTTACTCCAGCCTGGGACAGGAAGCGATTTCCGTAGGCACCGCGTACACCCTACAGAAGAAAGACTGGATCGCGCCGATGATTCGCAATATCGGGGCGCTTTTAGTGAAGGGCGTGCCACCGCGCGACATTTTCATGCAGCACATGGCGAAATACGATTCGCCGACAAAGGGCAAAGACGGCACCAGCCACTTCGGCGACCTGGACAATCTGCACATTGTTTCGCCGATTTCGATGCTCGGCGATTTGATTCCCGTGATGACCGGCGTGGCCATTGGGGGTCGCTACCTGGGGCAAAAGGTCGTGGCCATGACCTGGATCGGGGACGGCGGCAGTTCGACGGGCGTGTTTCACGAGGGACTGAATTTCGCCGCCACGCAAAAAGCGCCATTCGTCCTGATCCTCGAAAACAATCTTTGGGCCTACTCGACGCCCGTGCGAAGGCAGGTGCCGCTCGAGAATCTGGCGGATCGCGCCAAGGCTTATGGAATCGAGAGTTACATCGTCGACGGCAACAACGTGGTGGCGGTATACACGACGGCTATAGAGGCCGTCGAGCGGGCGCGTGCCGGCGAGGGCCCTATTTTGATCGAGGCAAAGACCTTTCGCCGCCTTGGCCACGCGCAACACGATCCCGCGGAATACGTGCCGAAGGAAATGCGCGCGTACTGGGAAGCGCGCGACCCCATTGCTCTCTATGAAAAATTCTTGACCAGGGAAAAGCTCCTCGACGCCGCTGGGAAGAAAGAGATTGACGAGAAGCTGGATGTCCTGCTCACTGCGGAGCGCGAGTTTGCCGAAAACTCACCCATGCCTCCCGCCGAATTTGCGCAAGGAGGCGTTTATTGCACCGGCGACGATTGCCACAAAATCCGTGCCAAGTGGGAACGGTCAATCGGGGAAGTGACGCCGCCGAAATCCAGCGTCAAGCCCGTGTGGACGGTTCCGGGTTTTGGCTCAGGCAGGGGTTCGGGCGGCGCGGATGCCCCGATCCATTTCGGCGACACGCCCGCAGTTATGGAAAAGCCGGCAAATAACAGCCGGCCCGCCAAAGTAGCAGCGAAGCCAGTGGCCAAGGGAGCGAAGAAAGCGAGAGCTGCGGCGGCGAGCGCTTCGCGAAAGGCGCGGAGGTAGTCGATGGCTCGCGCGAACGGGGCTCCCACAAATGGATCCGCAAAGGGTGGAGCGGAAATCACTTTCCTCGAAGCAATACGGCAAGCCATGTTTGAGGAGATGGAGCGCGACTCGGCAGTTCTGCTAATGGGCGAGGACGTGGGCGTCTACGGCGGAGCGTTCAAGACCAGCGAAGGATTGCTCGAGCGGTTCGGCTGGGAGCGCGTGATTGACACGCCCATCAGCGAGAGCGCCATCATCGGCGCGGCTTGCGGGATGAGCTACCTCGGCTTGCGTCCGATTTGTGAGATGCAGTTCATCGATTTCATCGTTTGCGCGTTCAACCAAATCACGAATTTCGTGGCTAAGGGACATTACCTGTGGAACGCGCCCGCGCCCATGGTGATTCGCGGGCCGTCCGGGGGCGGTGTGCACGGCGGGCCGTTCCATTCGGCGAACCCGGAGATGTATTTCATACACACGCCGGGGCTGAAGGTGATTTATCCGTCGACGCCGTACGACGCCAAGGGACTGCTGAAGGCCGCGGTGCGTGATAATAATCCGGTGCTGTTTTTCGAGCACAAGTTTCTGTACCGCCGGATCAAGGGAGATGTCCCGTCGGAGGACTATACGGTTCCCATCGGCAAGGCCGTGGTCCGCCGCGAGGGCAAGCACCTGACCATTCTTTCTTACGCGGCGATGATGCACACGTCGCTCGAGGCTGCGGACGCCCTGGCCAAGGAAGGGATCGAAGCGGAAGTGATTGATTTGCGGACGCTGCTGCCGCTCGATGAAGAGACAATCCTGACTTCTGTGAAGAAGACGAATAAATGTCTGGTCGTGCATGAAGACACGAAGACCGGTGGAATCGCCGGAGAAATCGCGGCGATTCTTTTCGAAAAAGCCTTCCACGATCTCGACGGGCCGCTCGTGCGGGTGACCTCTCTGGATACGCCGGTACCGTACGCGCCGACGCTGGAAGAGCATTTTTTGCCCAATGCGAAAAAGGTTTTTTCTGCCGCCAAGGAGTTGGCGCGGTATTAGGATGGTAAGGAGAAGAGGAGAACGATCATGGCAGTTGACATCGTAATGCCCCAGATGGGCGAGAGTATTTTTGAAGGAACCATCACCAAGTGGCTCAAGAAGCCCGGCGACAAAGTCGAGCGCGACGAGCCGCTGTTTGAGATTTCGACCGACAAGGTGGACGCGGAAATTCCTTCACCTTCGGCGGGTGTGCTCAAGGAAATCAAGGTCGGGGAAGGCCAGACCGTGCCGATCCAAACCGTGGTCGGCGTGATTGACGCCGCCGGCTCAGCGGCGGCAGCCCCGGCTCCGGCGAAATCCCAGGTGCCTGCCCCGGCGAAAGCTTCGGTTGCGGCTGCGCCCGCTCCTGCACCAACGCCGGTCCCACGGCCTGCCGCGCCAGCGCCAGTGGCGACTGCGGCGGTTCCGGCTCCGGCCGCGCCGAACTCTTCGGGCGAACGCATTCACAGCTCGCCGCTGGTGCGCCGCTTGGCAAAGGAGCATGGCATCGATCTTTCGACGGTTGCTGGCACCGGCGCGGGCGGCCGCATCAGCAAGCAGGATATCGAAGCGGTCATTGCCATGGGGGCCGCAGGAGGTGCACCTGCCGCCTCGCCATCGGTCGTTTCGATTCCGGCCGGGCGGCCCGTTCTCGTGCCGCCGACTCCGGCGCCAGCTGCCGCGCCCGGGGCTCCCGGTGCGCAAGCCCACGTCGCGCTCGAAACCGCGGTGCCGCGGGAAAAGATTTACTTCGGCAATTACGAAGTCCAGCCGATGAGCGCCATGCGGCAGAGAATCGCCGAGCACATGGTGGCGTCGAAGCGCGTTTCCGCGCACGTCTATTCGGTCGACGAAATCGACATGACTAAGGTGGCCATCCTGCGCGCTAAGTCGAAGGATGAATTTGAAAAGCGCTACGAGACCAAGCTGACGTTCATGCCCTTTTTCGTCAAGGCTGCGGTGGCCGGATTGCGCGCGTTTCCCACGCTGAACGGTTCACTCGACGGCACAAACGTGGTCATCCATAAGGACATCAATATCGGCATCGCCGTGGCTCTCGACTGGGGCCTAATTGTCCCGGTGGTCAAGAACGCCGACGAAAAGAATCTTCTGGGCATCCAGCGAACCATGAACGACCTCGCCGAGCGTGCCCGCTCGAAGAAGCTGAAGCCCGAGGAGGTCCAGGAAAGCACCTTCTCCATCACCAACCCGGGCGTCTTTGGTGGGCTTTTTGGGCTGCCGGTGATCAACCAGCCCAACGTGGGCATCCTGGGTCTTGGCGCCATCGAGAAGCGCCCGGTAGTGGTCGATGACGCCATCGCCATCCGCTCGATGTGCTATGTCACGCTAAGCTACGACCACCGCGTGGTGGATGGCGCCGTCGCACATCAGTTCCTGCACAAGGTGAAAGAGACGCTCGAGAATTGGTCGGAGGTGTTGCTGTAAAACTCGCTTCCCGGAGCAGTTGACCCGACGGACTTAATCCTATCCTTAATGTCCGATAACGGTCGGTGTCCGAAAGTGGGACGAACGGTTCCCGCAAATGGCCAGACATAGCTTCTTCCGGAAGCCAGTGCTCCAGGCAAGTGGTTGAAAATGAATGGACTACTGCGACTCCCTCCCTGGCAACCTGCCTGCCTCTCCCACTTCTAAGGTGTGCCACTGACATGTTGGCGGCCCTTGCGGAGTATGAGTGATGACCGCAGCGAACCTCGAGACAGCCACCGATTGCGAGACGATGTCCCAGCGAATTCTCATTGCCGATGATCAGAAGGACGTGCTGGACGCCTTGCAGTTGCTCCTCAAGGGGTACGGCTACGTCCTCGAAACAGTTAGCACCCCTGCCGATTTGCTCGCGGCCCTGGCGCAGCGCGAATTCGACCTCCTGCTCATGGACTTGAATTACGCGCGGGATACCACGTCTGGGCGGGAGGGCCTGGATGTGCTGGGGCGCCTGCAGGAGATGCCCGACGCCCCGCCCGTGGTGGCCATGACGGGTTGGGCCACCGTGGGTTTGGCCGTCGCGGCCATGCAGCATGGCGTGAGCGATTTCGTGGAAAAACCCTGGAGTAACGCGCAGCTGCTGGAAATCCTGGAAAAACAGATTTCCCTTGGCCGCGAGCGCCGCGCCTCACGCCGGAAGGCCAACGAGGAAAAGCAGGCCCGGGAAGAGGCCATCCATCATCTTCAGGAGCAGGAACACGAGATCGCCGAGGCCAAGGCGATTCAGGAAAACCTTCTTCCGCGCGAGATTCTTCAAATGGCGGGCTATGGAATTGTCAGTTCCTGGCAGTCGGCTGGCGCGGTGGGCGGAGATTACTTCGATGTTCTCCCGCTTGGCGAGGAAGCGCTGGGCCTGTGCATCGCCGACGTGGCCGGAAAAGGGATCCCGGCGGCGCTGCTGATGTCTAACTTGCAGGCGGCTGTCCGCGGACTTTCTTCCCCGTCGTTGGGGCCGGACGTCCTGTGCAACAGTCTGAATTCCCTCGTTTGGAGGAACACGCACACCGACCGTTTTATCACTCTTTTCTATGCACAACTGGATGGCCCCGCTCGGCGCCTGCGCTATGCCAACGCCGGCCACAATGCGCCATTCATCGTGCATGCGGACGGCTCACATGAGCGGCTGCGCGAAGGCGGCGGAGTCCTCGGTGTCTTCGCGGAGCAGAGTTACGCGCTGGGGACCGTGCAACTCGCAGCTGGAGATCGTCTGGTGCTCTTTACCGACGGTGTGACGGAAGCCTGCAACCCAGAGGGCGAGGAGTTTGGAGAGCTGCGCTTATTGTCTTTGCTCGAAGAGCACCGCACGCTTCCTGCCGGCGCCCTACAAGAACAAATTCTCGCGGCAATCTCCGAGTTCACTGGCGGCCATCGGACCGACGATGCGACTCTCTTGGTTGTCGCGGTTGGCGCCTAGGCTCTGCGCAAGGAACTCCTGTCGCTCGCTTGTCAAACATCATTGAATCATCGGCTTGAGCCTGGCCAGATGAGACTAGCCGCCGCCCCGCATCCGGCGTATCTGCTCCAGCGCCCGCACCATGCCGGGGTTATGTTAGCGGTACGTATCGATTCCGGTAAGCCATTGAAGCATTAAGAAGATGAATTCCCAAATGAGAAAACGCCGAGTCCAAGATGGGAAGGAGAAACCCCGCTGGTCAATCTCAATCTGGAAAACTCGATGCCGCAAAATGAGAGAGCCGGGACCACTCCCGGCTCTCTCGAAAACACTCCCCATGGCGTCAGAAGCGCCTAGCGCCTCTTTTTCTTCTTCGCCGCCTTCCGGGCCGGCTTTTTGGCTGCTTTCTTCTTGGGTTTTGCCTTCTTGACTTTTTTCTTTGGCGCCGCTTTCTTTTTGGCCGCTTTCTTCTTCGGGGCTGGCCTGGGTGCGGGCCTTGGTGCGGGAGCCTCCTCTTCCGGCTCCTCGCCTACGATTGCGAGTTCCTCTTCCTCAGTCTCCACGATCTCTTGCGTCTCGCCGCCCAGCTCCTCGTCGTCTTCCAGCCGCGACAGCTCGTTGTCGTCTTCGAAGCTTTCTTTCTCGAAATCCATGCCGTCCTCCCCTGGGGGAATCTCATAGCCCCGTCTCTACATGGGCCTGTAATTTGCTGTTTTGGCCGGAGTTCTTGAAGGACACCCCGTCCTCGCGCCGTTGTTTGTTATCGTACTCGCTGTAAGTTGTCAAGTAGTCTGCACAGTCGTGAGGAAAAGCGGCTCCAAAGACAGACGAAGAAAGTATCGGCACGCCGGACGGGGGGCACTGCCTCTTCGTTGCGGATTCTATAACTGTATGAAAGTAAAATGTTTAGCTTGAATTCCCGCCAGCTGGGGCACTGCTGGCTTTCGCGGGAGTTGAAACGGACGCTTTCTTTTTGGAGCGAGAGCGCGCACGGCTCCGAGATTTTTCCGGCGCGCCGCCAATCGTATAAATGCGCAGTACCATACCGCGGCTCACTCGGTTGGACTTCAAACGGTTCCACTTGCGCACGTCCTCGGCATTCACGCTGAAGCGGTCCGCAATCCCCGCTAGCGTGTCGCCTCGCCGCACGCGGTAGCTTACCAAGAGCCGTTTGGTCTCCGATGCTGGCTGCGTTGCGGGAATGATCAGCTTGCTTCCCGCCTCCAGAGCCGCGGTGCGCTCGATTTTGTTGGCTTCAGCGATGGCCACCGGCGTCACGCGGTATTTTTTAGCAATGGAAGCCAGCGTCTCGCCGGGTTCCACACGGTGGCGCCGCCAGCTGACCCACTTGTCGGGGGGAATCGCCGCGATTTCCGCAGTGAATTTTTCGCCGGTGCCTTGAGGAAGGCCCAATTCGAACGAAGGATCGTCCGGTGTGGCCGTGCGCAGCAGGGAAGGGTTCAGCGCGCGCAGCGTTTCCACGTCCACGTCGATAGTCTCCGCCACCAGCCGCAGGTCGATCGGGCGGCCTGGTTTCACGACGTCCGTTGGAACCGGCGTCTCCGGGTCAGTCTGGATGTTGTAATGCGCCGCGTCCTTGGCAATCAGCGTCAATGCGATGATGATAGGCACGTAATTTTTTGTTTCGCGCGGCAATACGTTGCGCTTGTATAGCTCCCAGAAATCCGCGTATCCCGTGCGCTCGATGCCTTTCTGCACGTTGCCGGGCCCGCAGTTGTACGCCGCCATGGCCAGATACCAGTCGCCAAAAAGTCCGTAGAGATCGCGCAAATGCTGCGCCGCCGCGCGCGTGGCCTTCTCCGGATCCTGCCGCTCGTCAATCCACCAGGTATGGCGCAACCCATACTGCTGCCCGCGATAGGCCACGAATTGCCAGATCCCCCGCGCACCGGCCCGCGAAAGTGCCAGCGGCTGGAACGCGCTCTCGGCTTGCGCCAGATAAATCAGATCCTGGGGAAGGCCTTCCTCTCGAAGAACCCGTGAAATCATGTCCCGGTAACGGCCGCTGCGCCGCAAACCGGTTTCCACGATGTCGCGCCCCTTGGGCGTCTGAAAAAAATTGAGGAACGAGAGCACTTCGCTGTTTACGGTCAACGGCAGGTCGTGGGAAACGTTCTTGGCCGCTTCCTCGGCGCGTTCCTTCAAACGAGGATCGGCGGGAATCGCTACCGCCGCCACTTCATCGATGGGCGCGGGAATAGCGGCGGCTTCGGTGAAACCTTCCCCTCCGCGGAACGCTTGGAGTTCATAGGCGTACACTGTGTCCACCACATGGTGAAACAACGCGCTCAACGTGGGATTGCTGTCCGGGTCGTAGCCGCTTTCCAGCATCCAATCCACCGCGTCGTCAAAGTCCTTTCGCGCCGCTTCCAGGTGGCCGGCCTTGAAATTCTTCTCCCCGGAGGCGAACTTCTCCTGCACTTTTTGGACTAGATAAGTCTTTCCGTCAGGAAACGGTGGCAGTAGAGATTTCGGCCCTGGCCGCTTAGGATCCGTCAGCGGCAGCGGCGCAAGCGCTACTGGTGGTTGAGCCTGTTGCGCCGCCTCGGATTTGGCAGCCGACGTCGCGGTAACGTGGGCTGTGGTTGTCTGAGTCCCGGGAACATGAGCCTGCACCGGCTTCCTGGTTGCATCCTCGCAACCCAGGCCGACCGCCGCCATCACGATTGTGCTTGCCGCCAGGAGCACCCGTCGTTTCATCTCCACTATGGTAAAGAGCCGGTCGCACCCAGGTCAACGCTTCTTGGCTGGCCTGGTGCTGACGGTCTTACTACCGCGAGACCTTCCAATCCTGCGTTCCGCGCCTGCCCTTCGTTGCGATAGACTCCAATCCGAGGTGATTTCATGCAGACTCGTAGTCCGTTTGCCGGGAAGAGCATGCGGTGGAAGCGGGCAATCCTTTTTTCCCTCTCAGTTCTTCTTTGCATCTCGCCTCTTTCTGCGCAGCAAAAGAGCCTTCCTCTCGAGAAGCGCGCGGCCATCGAAAAAGCCGTCGCCAGCTTTATGTCCGCGAACAGCATCCCCGGGCTTTCTGCTGCTGTCGTCCTCGAAGGCGAACCTCGCTGGTCGCAGGGTTTTGGCATGGCCGATCTCGAAAATTCTTCCCCCGCCACCTCTTCAACGCTCTTCCGCTTGGGCTCCATCTCCAAACCCATCTCCGCCACCGCTGTTTTGCAGCTCTGGGAGCGCGGCAAACTGGACCTCGATGCCCCGGTGCAAAAATACTGCCCGGAATTCCCGCAAAAAGAATGGCCCATCACCACCCGAGAACTCCTCGGCCACCTCGGCGGAATCCGCCATTACCATCCTGACGGCAAAGGTGACGTTCCCGAGGACAGCGCCCGGCATTTCGCCAGCATGCAGGAATCGTTGCAGATTTTTGCCAGCGATCCTCTGGTCGCCAAACCAGGCACAAAATTCAACTATTCCACGTACGGCTACACCGTTGTCGGGTGCGTTATGGAGGGTGCGGCTTCCGAGAAATTCACCGACTACGTGCGCAAAAACATTTTCCAGCCCGCGGGGATGGAGCAGACCCGCGACGACGATTTTTTCACCGTGATCCCCCACCGAACGCGCTGGTATCACAAAGACAAATCCGGCATTGTCCGCAACGCCGGAGTCCTCGACTCCAGCTATAAGATTCCCGGAGGCGGAATCATCTCTTCTGCGGACGACATGGGGCGGTTCGAAGCGGCGATCCTAGGCGACAAGCTGCTGCAGCACGCTACCAGGGACCTCATGTGGACTTCTCTCAAGACCGCGGAGGGAAAGCAGACGGGATACGGTCTGGGTTGGGGCATCCTGGATAAGTTTGGCCTGCACATTCTGGCGCACACGGGCGGCCAGCAAGGCACCAGCACGGCCTTCGCCGTCGTTCCCGACCGACGCGCCGGCGTTGTGCTGCTGGCAAACATGGACAGCGTGGACGTCGACCAACTTGCCATGCAAATCCTGCGCATCGCACTGGACCTGCCGGCCAGTGCGCCTTAGTTGAGTAGCGCCTCGAACCGTCCGGTACGAGCACACTATCCCCTCTAAACAGCGAACCATTCTGCCAGACTAAGACCTTCCGACCATTAGTCTGGCGGCCACTCGCCGAAGACGCGGTCAATTACGTCGTCGAACCAGTATTTGTAAAAGCCGTCATCGCATGAAAT
>Ga0209375_1001614_pt1 | contig 16914 bp, 10 predicted proteins | sample GraSoiAngelo_131_FD_185888 | JGI IMG/M metagenome (GOLD analysis project Ga0209375, IMG submission 185888) | Grasslands soil microbial communities from the Angelo Coastal Reserve, California, USA - 14_0929_02_30cm (SPAdes) (version 2) | ecosystem: Environmental > Terrestrial > Soil > Grasslands ... | reverse complement strand
GTGCCGGCGATGCTGAGCGTGCCGCTGGGCAGCGGCTGGTCGGGCTGGATCGAGCCCCGCACGTCGGCCGTGAACGTGACGTTCCAATTGCGATCGGAGCTCGCCGTGTGACCGTCGCCGAACGTGTACACCGTCTGGAAGTTGATCTCGCTCTGCGAGATCACCGTCGCATCGCGTAGGGCTTCGCGCGTACCGTTCAGGACGATGGAGCGCTCCCGGCCGTTCTCCACCTCGATGCGCGTGAAGTCGGTGAACCGGGTTCTCACGGAGCCATCACTGGCGGTCGGCGTGGGATCGACGACGTCGATCGTGCCGCGGATCGTGTCGGCCTCGTCTCCCTCGACGAAGGCGCACCCGGGGAACGAGACGCGGATCGAGTCGGGGACGCGGTCGCCGTCCGCGTTCGTGACGGGCTGTGGGCTGATCGTGGGCGAGCAGCTCGCCGGGTCGGCGCCGAGCGCCGCGGCGGCCACCCCGGGTGCGAACGAGCCGCCGCCCGAGAGCGTGATGCCTTCGAGCTCGCTCTGCGCGTCGGCCGTCATCGCTTCACCCAGGGACTGCGCCTGGGCGGCGGTGAGCGCGGGATTTTGGGGTGCGGTGCCGGTGTCCGTGTGGCACGCGGCCACGACGGCGAGCGCGGCGGTCGCGAGGCCGGCCACGATGCGGTAGCGATAGCGAGAGACAGGCATGACATTTCCTCCTGAGACTCGTCTGGTGAGAGGGTCTGTTACCCTCAAGATTGGAGACCGGCCCCACTCGGTAACGTTAACGGCGCAAAGTGAGACACCGGAGGATTCATGCGCGTTTCCCTCGTCCTGCTCGCCGCCGTCTTCGCGTCCACGGCGCGGGCGCAGCAACCCGCCCCGCCCGCCGCCGACTCGGACTACGCCACGAGCGACGTCATGATCCCGATGCGCGACGGGGTGCGGCTCCACACCGTGATCGTGACCCCGAAGAACGCGACCGCCCCGCTGCCGATCCTCATGGAGCGCACGCCCTACGGGACCGAGGGCTTCGCGGCGAGCGTCCCGCGGCGTGCGAAGCGGCTCGGCCTCGACGGCTACATCCACATCGAGCAGGACATTCGCGGCCGGTTCGGCTCCGAGGGAGCCTTCGACATGAACCGTCCGCCCCACTCCGGCCATGCGGGTACCGACGAGAGCAGCGACACCTACGACACGATCGATTGGCTCGTGAAGAACGTGCCGAACAACAACGGCCGCGTGGGGATCTTCGGGATCTCGTATCCCGGCTGGCTCACCGCAGTCGGGGGGATCGGCGCGCATCCCGCGCTCAAGGCGATCAGCCCCCAGGCGCCGATGGGCGACGCCTGGATGGGGGATGATTTCTTCCATCAGGGCGCGTTCCGGGCGAGCTACGGCCTCGAGTACTCCTGGATGATGGAGGCGTCGTCCGACCTGAGCGTGACGCCGTCACCCGCGCGCTACGACACCTACGAGTGGTACCTGTCGTTCCCGACCCTCGGCGCGCTGGCGCAAGCGGTCGGCGCGGACAAGTGGCCCACGTGGCGCCGCTTCGCCGAGCATCCGGCCTACGACTCGGTGTGGCAGGCCCACGCCCTGCCCCGCTACTTCACCCACACCGCCGTCCCGACCCTCACCGTGGGCGGCTGGTGGGACCAGGAGGACGAGTTCGGCCCGCTCGCGAGCTACGCCGCGCTCGAGCGCACCGACAGCGCCGACCTGAGTCATCTCGTCATGGGCCCGTGGTATCACGGCCAGTGGTTCGCCGACTCCGGCGTCGCCCTCGGCAACTTCCGGTTCGGCCGGGCGACCGGGTTCGACTTCCGCGAGCTACAGTCCCGCTGGTTCGCCTACTGGTTGAAGGGGGAGGGCGACGGCAAGTTCGCCGAGGCGACGGTGTACGACGCCGGCGCGAACGAATGGCGCAGCTTCGATCGCTGGCCCCCCAAGGAGGCGGAGCACCGCCGCCTCTACTTCCGCGCCGGCGGCGTGCTGTCGTTCGACCCGCCGAGCACGGAGGCGGGGGTCGACTCGTTCGTTTCCAATCCCGCGCACCCGGTTCCCTACCGGCCTCGACCGGTGGAGCGGACCTATTCTCCCACGTCGCGGTGGCGCCGCTGGGAGACCGAGGACCAGCGCTTCGTGGACGGCCGGCCCGACGTGCTCACGTGGCAGACGGCGCCGCTCGCGGCGGACGTCACCCTCGCGGGCAACGTCGTCGCCCACCTCTATGCCGCGACCACCGGGTCGGACGCCGACTGGGCGGTGAAGCTCATCGACGTGTACCCGGACACAGTGCCCGACCGCCCGACGATGGGCGGCTACGAGCTGATGGTCACGGGCGACATCATGCGGGGAAGGTATCGCAAGAGCTGGGAGCACCCGACGCCGATCCCACCGAACGCGGTGGAGTCGTACACCGTGGACCTGCACCAGCAAGCGTACACGTTCAGGAAGGGACACCGCATCATGGTGCAGGTGCAGAGCACCTGGTTCCCGCTGTACGACCGGAATCCCCAGACCTTCGTTCCCAACGTCTTCAAGGCGCGGGCGGCGGACTACCGGGCGCGGACCCACCGGGTGTATCGCACGGTGCAGACCCCGTCGCACGTGGAGATCGACGTGGTGAAGTGACTAAAACGGGTCGTCCCAGGCGATCTCGAACACCCCGTTGCACTTGGGACAGCGCATCTCCGTCGGCTGTCCCCGCAGCGGCACGCGGTGCCGGCAGGCGGGGCACACCGCGTAGGTGGCACCCCAGCTGAGTGGCAGGTTCACGGCATCGGCGGGCCGGGCCACCACCGACCAGCGTTGCGGCCGCAGCGGCACGATCTGCAGGAACGAGCGAGCCACGCTCAGCTGCTGCTCGTTGACGTCGACGACGGCCTGCTCCGGGGTGAGGCTCACGACTTCGTACCACGCCCCCCGCCGCAGCCGGATGTTGACGTCACCGCGCACCCGCGCCCATTGCGGCGCTTCAGCCATCGAGCGCTCCCATGAAGCGCATTTCGTTGGTCGGCTCGAAGCCGAGCTGCTCGTACAGCGGCCGGCCCTCGAGGCTGGCGTGGAGGACGAGCCGCCCCACGCCCTGCCCGCGCGCCCACCGGATCACGTGCTCCATCAGGGTGCGCGCCGCGCCCTTCCGGCGCCAGGCGGGCTCGGTGTACACGTTGAGCACGATCGCCTCGGGGCCCTCCCGGATCGCGCCGCGGCCCGCGATGGGCCGGGGCAAGAGCGTCCGCAGCTGGACCCCCGCGCCGGCCACCACCTCGGCGCGTCCCGCGGGAGCGGCGAGCCAGGCGACGTATTCGCCCGCCTGGATCATGCGGGTCACGAGTCGCCGCGTCGCCTCGACGAGCGACGGGTATTGAGCGTCCTCCAGCTCCCCCATGTCCCGGAACATCTGGGCCCGGTGCCGCGCGATGATCGGGACGTCGGCCAGCTCGGCTCGGCGAATCGTGAACGACTCGCTCATGCGCCTCAGCGGCGCCGCTTCGGCTTCGTCTTGCGAGCCGTGGACCTCTTCGCCCGCGCCTTCGTTTTCTTCGCCGGCGCCCTTTTCTTTTTCGCCGGCGGCCTCACCGCTTGGGCCGCCCGCGCGTGCACGGCGAACGCCGCGCCTTGCGGGTCGAGGCCGCCCGCGATGCGGTCGCCCCCGGGGACCTCCATCGGCCCCATCACGATCTTGCCCCCCGCGCGCGCCGCGGTCTCCGCCGCGCGATCGGCGTTGGGTACCAGCACGTAGCACAGCCAGTGAGGCGGCGCCTCGGCCGACTTGTTGTACATCCCGCCCAGCATCGTCGTACCGCCCCCGCGCTTGAACATCCAGTAGGTGTTCCCCGGGCCCATCTCCATCGACGACGAGTGCTCCCAGCCGAACAGCGCGCGGTAGAAGTCCCACGCCCGCTTCCAGTCGGTCGTCACCAGCTCGTGCCAGGAGAACCCGCCGACCTTCACGTCGTCGCTGTCGGGCGGCGGGCTGCCGGCCGGCGCGGGCTTGAAGACGGAGAACGTCGCGCCTTGCGGGTCGGCGAGGACGGCGAACCGGCCCTCGGGGATGTCCTGCGGCGACACGTACACCCGCGCGCCCAAGCCTTGCGCCTGCCGCACCGTCGCGTCCACGTCTGGCACGGCGACGTACGGCATCCAGTGGGGCGGCGCACCCATGCGGCGCGCTTGCTCCGGGAGGCGCATCAGCCCGCCCATCGGCGAGCTCCCGGCCATCCACAGCCGGTAGGCGGAATCGTCCTTCCTGGCTTGGACCTTCCACCCCACGACCTTGGAGTAGAACCCGACCGCCGCGTCGGGGTCGGTCGTCATGAGCTCGTGCCACACGAAGCGGCCGCGCGGGAAGGTTGGTGGGGCGGGCATGACCAAGGTCCTCTCGAAGGGGGTGCCTGAACTTATCACCCGGGCGGGGCGACCGCCCGCTCCTTGAGCATGCGTCGCAGAATCTTGCCCGACGGCGACTTGGGAATCGCGTCGATGAACTCGACGGCGCGGATCTTTTTGTAGGGCGCGACCCGCTCCGCCACATAAGCCATGAGGTCGGCGGCCGAGATGTCGCCCCGCGGTACGACGAAGGCCTTGGGAACCTCGCCGCAGTGCTCGTCGGGCAGCGGGATCACGGCCGCGTCGGCGACGGCGGGATGAGTGCGCAGCACGGCCTCCAGCTCGGCGGGCGGCACCTGGAAGCCCTTGACCTTGATCAGCTCCTTCGCCCGATCGACGATCGTGAAGTAGCCGTCCGCGTCGGCGTGGCCGATGTCGCCGGTGTGCAGCCAGCCGTCGGCGTCGAGCGTGGCCGCGGTCGCCTCCGCGTCGTTCAGGTACCCTCGCATCACTTGCGGGCCGCGGATCAAGAGCTCGCCGTCCTGATTGGGCCCCAGGTCCTCACCGCTCACGACATCCACGACGCGGCACTCGGTGCTCGGCAACAACTGGCCGACCGTACCGGCTCTCGCCTTGCCGGGCTCGTCGCTGTTCGCGTGGGTGACGGGGCTGGCCTCGGTGAGCCCGTAGCCCTGGATGAAGGCGCAGCCCACGCGCCGCGCGCACGCGGTCTCGAGCGCCGCTTCCAGGGGAGCGGCGCCACTCATCATCGCTCGCAGGCAGGACAGGTCGTAGCCGTCCACCGCCGGATGCCTGGCCAGGGCGAGCACCAGCGGCGGGACCACGAACGCCCGAGTGATCCGTTGTCCCTGCAGCAGCGCGAGGAACGGCTCCAGCTCGAACTTCGGCATCGTCACCAGCGTCGCCCCCCGCCGCAGCGCGAGGTTCATCACGACCTGCAACCCGTAGATATGAAAGAAGGGCAGGACCGCGATGACGCGATCCTGCTCGGCGACGTGGTGCACGGCATCGGTCTGAACGAGGTTCGCCACCAGATTGCGATGCGTCAGCATCACGCCCTTCGGGAACCCGGTGGTCCCGCTCGAGTACGGCAGCGCGGCGAGGTCCCGCGCGGGCTCGATGCGCACCGCGGGCGCGGGCGCGTCGGTCGCGAGCAGCGTCGCGAACGGCGTCGTCCCCGCCGCCGCTCCCAAGGCGATCACTTCCGTCACTCCCGCGCTCCGCGCCGCCGGCGCGGCGCGGTCGAGGAACGGCGCCACCGTGACGAGCAACTGGGCCGCCGCGTTGCGGAGCTGATATTCGACGTCCTGCTCGGTCCCAAGGGAATTGACGGTAGTGACGACGCCGCCCGCGGCCAGGGCGCCGTAGAAGGCGAGCGCGAACTCGGGGCAGTTCGGCATGAACAGGCCGAGCACGTCGCCCGTGCCGAAGCCCCGCGCCCCGAGGGCAGCCGCGACCCGTTCGACGCCTCGGGCGAGCTGCCCATAGGTCAGCGTCCGGCCGCTGGGCCCGTCGATCAGGGCGGGCTTGTCGCCGAGCCCGGTCGCCCGCTGCAACACGAGGTGGTGCAAGGGGACGTCGGGCACCGTGATGTCGGGATACGGACTCCGAAAGATCATGGAGCGCCTCACCCCTCCCCGGGCGTTATACTACCGCACCTTTCCCCCGGGGGGAACGCCCGTGCGTTTCAGTACCACCGCCCTGCTCGCCCTGGTCGCGGCCGCACCGCTCGCTGCCCAAGGTCCCCGGTTCGAGATCACGGTGAGCCCGGCTGTCCGCAACACCCCCGTCACCGGGCGCGTGTACGTGTTCGTGAGCCGCCGCAACGACGAGGAGCCCCGGCTCCAGGTGCACCACGAAAGCGACTGCACGCCCTTCTTCGGGGTGGACGTGAGCGCGGTCGCCCCCGATGCGGTGGCCGCGATCGACGGGGCGACCCTCGGCTATCCCGTCGCGAGCCTCAAGGCCATCCCCGCGGGCGACTATTACGTGCAGGCGCTGTTGAGCGTGTACGCCGAGTTCCACCGCGCCGACGGCTACACCCTCTGGCTGCACGACGACCAGTGGGAAGGCCAGCAGTTCAACAAGTCGCCGGGCAACCTGGTGAGCGACGTGCAGCGGGTGCACCTCGACCCGCAGACCGGCTACACGGTGCGCCTGTCGCTCGTGCGCGCGCTGCCGCCGATCGAGCTGCCACCCGACACCCGCTGGGTGAAGCACATCAAGATCCAGAGCAAGCTGCTCTCCGACTGGTGGGGCCATCCGATGTACCTCGGCGCCACCGTGCTGCTGCCGCGCGACTACGATCGCGACACGACGCGCCGCTACCCGACGGTGTACCAGCAGAGCCACTTCACCCTCAACCCGCCGTTCGGGTTCTCGACGGACAGCGTGGAAGAGACGCCGGAGCAGCGTGCGGCGCGGCTGGCCCGCACCATGCGGGAGCCCGGGTTCGAGTTCTACCGTGCGTGGCGCTCCGACGGCTTCCCGCGGATGATCGCGGTCACGTTCCAGCATCCGACGCCCTACTTCGACGACTCCTACGCGGTGAACTCGGCCAACAACGGCCCCTACGGCGACGCGATCATGCGGGAGCTGATTCCGTATCTCGAAGACCACTTCCGCATGATTCGCCAGCCGGGAGCGCGGTTTCTCACGGGGGGCTCGACGGGGGGCTGGGAAGCGCTCGCCCTCCAGGTGTACCACCCGGACTTCTTCGGCGGCACCTGGGTGCTCTACCCCGACCCCGTCGATTTCCGGAGCTACGAGCTGGTGAACATCTACAGCGACACCAATGCGTTCGTGTACCCTGTGAGCGAGTGGATCGGCTACGAAGTGCCCGCCGAGCAGGAGGTCACGGCTCAGGGGCGCATCAGCGTGCGGATGGAGAGCCAGTTCGAGGCGGTGCTCGGCAGCCACGCGCGCTCGGGCGAGCAGTTCGCGATCTGGGAGGCGACCTACGGCCCCGTCGGCGAGGACGGCTATCCCGCGGAGCTCTGGGACCTCGGGACCGGACGCGTCCGGCGCGACGTGGCCGAGTACTTCAAGGCCCACGACTACGACCTGCGGGACTATCTCGAGCGCAACTGGGCCACGCTCGGCCCCAAGCTGCGCGGCAAGATCCACGTGTTCACGGGCGACATGGACACGTTCTATCTGAACCTGGCCGTGTATCGCCTGGAAGAATTCCTCACCCGGGCCCGTCCGGCGGCGGACGCCGAGTTCGTGTACGGGCGGCCGATGAAGCCGCACGGCTGGCAGCCGTGGACCAACGCCGCGCTCATTCGGATCCTGGCGGCGCGGGCGGCCAAGCGCTAGCGGGCGAGACCGACGCGCCGGGTCAGGTCTTGGAACCTGGGATCGGGACGCACACCGTCAAACAGCGGATCGGCAGCGAGGTAGACGAGCCCGGGATCGCGTTGACGATAGGCGAACTGCAGCCACAACAGGGCTCGTTCTGGCTGCGCGTCAGGGACATCTGGAACTCGGACCTCCCGGCTCGCAAGTAGCGGGCCCGCCTATCCCTCCCCACCCGCGCGCCGATGCAGCTCGCGTACGGTGGCGATGGTGTCGGCCATGGCCGGCCCTTTGTCGGGACGGTAGCGCTTGACGCGCGCGAACCGCAGCGCGAGTCCGCCGGGATACTGACGACTCGCCTGGACGTCGTTGAAGGCGACCTCGACGACGAGCTCGGGGCGCACGTACACCGTGTGCCCCCCGTCGTCGCGCCCGACCTCGAGCTCGAGCAGCTTCTGGGTCTGCCACGCGAGCATCTCGTCCGTCATCCCCTTGAACGTCTTGCCGAGCATCACGAACCGGCCGGTGTCGGGGTCGCGGGCGCCCAGGTGGAGGTTCGAGAGCCGGCCGCGGCGGCGCCCGTGGCCCCATTCGGCGGCGAGCACCACGAGGTCGAGCGTCTGGGCCGGTTTCACCTTGAGCCACGCCGCGCCGCGCGCCCCCGCTTCGTAGCGGGCACCGAGCGCCTTGGCCATCAGCCCTTCGTGACCGGCAGCGAGCGCCCGCTGGAAGAACGCCGCCGCCTGCTGCGGGTCGGCGGTCACGAGGCGGGGCACGCGCTGCGCCGCGGGCACGACGTCCGCGAGCGCCGCGAACCGCCGGGCGTAGGGCTCATCCAGGAGCGGTGCGCCGTCGGCATACAGGATGTCGAAGAAGAACGACGCGAGCGGCAGCTCGGCCCTGAGGCGGTCCACGTCGAGCTTGCGACCGAAGCGGCGCATCGTCACCTGGAACGGCAGCGGCGTGCCGTCGGGGGGGGCCCGGAGCGCGATCGCCTCACCGTCGAGAATCGTCTCGCGCAGGGGGAGACGGCGCGTCGCCTCCACCACCTCCGGCACGGCTACGGTCACGTCGTTCAGCTGGCGCGAGAAGACCCGCACGTCGTCGCCGGCCTTGTGCACCTGGATACGGGCGCCGTCGAGCTTGTATTCGAACGCGGCTTCGCCGAGCTCGGCCAGGGCTTCGGCGACGTCGGCCGCGGCCTGGGCGAGCATCGGCTGGATCGGCCGGAACAGCTCGATCCGGAAGCGCGCGAGCCCCGCAGCTCCGTCGACGAGCGCGGCCCGCGCCACGGCGGCCAGGTCGCCCGCGAGCATCGCAGCACGGCGCACCAAGTCGGGCTCGAGCCCGGCGGCCCGCGCCACGGCTTCGGTCACGAGTCCCTCGAGCGCCCCCTGGCGCAGCTCGCCGATCAACAACCGGAACAGGAATTCCTGCTCGTCCTGGGTCGCGCGCGCGAACAGCTCGCGCAGCAGGCGGTCCTTCGCCTGGGCCGAGCCCTTGCCGGTGGTGTGGGCGAGGCGCTCGAGCTCGGCGTCGACCTGGGCGAGCTCTACGGTCGGTGTAGCGGCCGCGCGCTCGGCCCGCACAGCCTGGAGGGCGGCGTACCCGACGCCGATCCGTCCCTGCCGGGGGGCGCCCGAGAGAAAGGCGATCGCGGTTTCGATTTCCTCAGGAGCGGCCTGCTTCAGCGAGGTGGCGAGCAGGTCGATCTTCGCGAGCCGGCCGCTCGTCTGGGCGACGCGGCGGGAGGTCTGGACGAGGTCGTCGAGGCGCACGGGTGAAAGATGCACCCCACCCCTGCACACCGCCTCAGCCGGGTGGGAACCCCCGCCGCGAGATCCCGACCCGCTTGGTGAACGGGCTGTCGAACGTCCCCTGCGGGTCCAGCCGCTCGCGGACGCGGAGCCAGTCGTCGAAGCGCGGGTACATCGAGCGGACCAGGTCCCCGGTCAGGTAGTTGACCTGGCCCCAGTGCGGCCGCCCCGACAGCGCGTACAGCGCCTCCTCGTACGCGCCCAGCAGCTCGAACCCCCCCTCCGTGCCGCCCACCATGATCAGCTCGAGCATCGCCGTGTCGCGCCCTTGCATCATGGAGAGAAACGCGTCCGACGCCCTCACGAACCGCACGGAGACCGGCGCGGTCTCGTACACCTCGCCTACCCGCCGGTGCTGCTCGGCGATCGCCATGACCAGCTCCACGGCCTCGGCCGCCCGGTCCCGCGGCACCGCGATCTCCATCGAGTAGGCCGGGAGCTTGTTCGCGGCGCCGATGTTCAAGACCTTGTAGCTGACGTTCGTGTACTCGTCGTCCACCAGCCCCTCGAGCGCCATCCGATTGATGAACTCGGGCGTGAGCTTCGGCAGCCAGTCGAACAGCAGGTGCATGATCTTGGCCGTGATCGGGAGCGACGCGAAGATCTCCGACAGGGGATGCCGCTCGAGCTTGTCTTTGAGCTTCCCGACCGGCTCGGCGGTCTTGTTGCGGGTGGTGACGAGGCACTGGTGCGTGCCGTCGACCTCGTAGGGGTTGAAGAGGAACTCGTAGTGCCGGTTGTCGCGCAGCACGTCGCCCGCGCGGAGATCGGCCCTCACCTCCCGCCAGCTGCGGAGCACGCGCACTTCTTTGAGCCAATACTTCTGCTCGACGGCGAGCGTCGCGGCGTAGATCACGCCCATGCACCCCATCCCGACGACGGTGGCGCTGAGCCAGTCGTCGTCCTGCACCAGCCGGCGCTCGGGGTAGCGCTGGGCGAAGGCCGCCGGGTCGGTCGGGCCGTCGCCGCGCTCGATGTGGTACACCGCTCCGCCCCCCGCCACGAGATCAAGGGAGCGGATCTGCTCGGGCAGCGGACCGAACCCGATCCCCGAGCCGTGCGTGGAGGTGGAGATGACCCCGGCCACGGTCTGCCCGTCGTACCCTCCCATGTTCGAGAGGGCGAGCCCGTGGGCGTCGAGGTGGGCGTTCAGCTCGCGCAGCCGGATGCCCGCCTCGGCGCGGACGAGGCGGGCAGCATCCACGCCCGAGCGGAGCAGCTGCGGCTCGAGATCGAGGATGCGGCTCAGGCGAGAGGTATCGACGAGAAAGCCGGGCGTGAGGGCCACGTCCGACCACGAGTGCCCGGACCCGACCGCGCGTACGGTACAGCGCGACCGCTCGGCCTCCCGCACGAGCGCGACGACGTCGTCGAGCGACTCCGGGGCGTACAGCCGCAGCGGCTGGATCGCCTGATTGCCGAGGTGGTTCTTCCAGGTCTTGCGGTGCTGGACGTTCATGCCGCAATGCAATGGCGCCAGGCGTAGTCCGCCAGGGCCATGATGGTCAGCTGGGGATTGATGCCGATGCTCGTGGGAAACACGCTCGCGTCGCACACGAACAGGTTGGCGAATCCGTGCACACGGAACGCGCTGTCCACGACGCCGAGGTCAGGCCGGTCGCTCATCGGGTTGCCGCCCTGCGGGTGCGCGGTGTTGAGGGTCAGGTCTTCGGGGCGGTGCACGATCTCGGCGACGTGCCGCTCGATCGCCGCCCGGTCGATCCGGCCGCCGGGCGCGAAGCGCGCAGCCGACATCTCGTGGTCCACGAACGTCCCCGGGAAGGCGGCCTCGGCGCCGGCGGCGAAGTGGAGCTCGGCGAGGAGCGCGATGCCGCGTTTCAGCGTCTCGAGGTCGGCCGGCGCCAGCCGGAAGTCCACCGGCCCGAGCAGGTCGCGCAGCAGCCCGCAGCGCTTGACCTGTCCGTTCGCCGCCGTCCCCAGAACCACACCGGCGCTCGCGAACCGGTCGTAGGCGCGCATCCGGTCGAAGTGCTTCTCGAACCACCCGGGCAGGATGGCGGCGAACGTCATCGGCGGGTTGAACGTGCTCTCGAGCAGGAAGTCGCGGGCGTCCACGAACGCCGTCATCTGGAGCGACTCGAACGCGTCGAGCCGCTGGGCGAAACGCGCCAGGACCGGCGTCGCGACGTTGCAGGAAAACCGGCTGCCGACGTTGCGTCGGATCCCGCTCTTCAGGAGCAGCACGCTCGAGCCGATGGTGCCGCAGGCCACGACCACGGTGCCGGCGCGCACCTCGATGGCGCGGCCGTCGGCGAGCTCGGCGCGCACGCTCACGGCGCGGTCGCGCTGGGTCACGATCTGCACCGCGTGACACTCGGGGATGAGCCGCGCGCCGCGCGCCGTCGCCTGGGGGAGGTAGGTCTCGAGCACCGAGAGCCGCCGCGCGTACGGGCAGCCGAAGTTGCAGTAGCCGCACGAGAGGCAGCGATCGAAGTTCACCCGGAAGAGACCGGTCTGGAACGCCGGGTCGCCGAGGCGCTGCCCGAGCAGCGCCTGCCAGCCGTCGAGCAGCTCCTTGCCGTTCGGCCCGCCGGGCGTCCCCGGCGGGACCACGACGTCCGCCACGAGGGCGTCGCCCAGCGGCTTCACCCCGACCATGCGCTCCACCGCCTGGTAGGAAGCGTCGAGCCGGGCGCGATCGAGCCGGGCGCCGAGCGTCGCCCATTCTCCCAGGACATCGCGGCCGCGCGTCAGCGCCGCGTCGCCGAGCCGGAAGCAGATCGCGTTGTTGATGACCGTGGTGCCGCCCAGCGCGCGGCCCTGGAGGATGGTCATCTCGAGATCGACCGTGGCCTGCAGCCCGCTCTCCTTGTACAGCAGCGCCGACATCGCCGGCTCGCTGTGCGTGATCTCGCCGGTGCGCACGTGGCGCCCTTCCTCGAGCACGACGACGCGCGCGCCCGACGCCGCGGCGTGGTAGGCGACCACGGCTCCGCCCGCGCCTGAGCCGATCACGCACACGTCCGTCACGATCGTGGCCTCGCCGACGGCGGGCGGCGCGACGGCCGGCGTGGGCGGGTCCAGGGGACGCAGGTCACCGGGCCGGTAGCGGCCCTGCTCGGGAGGCGGCTTGAAGTGGATGCTCGGGTACACGCGGGGGTCGCCGTAGTACGCGAGCAGAAACAGCGTCCGGATCTTCGCGAGGTTGCGCAGCAGCCGCCCCGCCCGCGGTCCGATGAGGTACCGCTCGATGATGCGGCGCCGCGTGCGGGGGCTCTGCTTCGAGAACGGCCCGCGCAGCGCGAGCAGCGGGACGATGTACTCGATCACGAACAGCACGAGCCGCACGCTCGCCTTGCGCTTGGACCGCACGCGCACGAGGTGCGCGTCCAGGTTGTCGGCGATCTCGCGGGGCGTGAGCGCCTCGCCCTGCCCCGCGATGAACACCTCGGCGAACGCCTCGACCGTGCGACGCTCGCGCGGCGACAGGAAGCCCTTCCGAGCGTCATCGGTCACAGAGCACCCTCCCGGTGCTTTAAGGTGTGGCGCTGTGGCCCCATCCTCTAGGGTGTTTTTGCGGCAGCGAGGGCCGGAGACGCGACACGCGTCCCGAATGTTTGCCGAACGAGTTCATTGACGGACGCGTCCTGCGGGTGATACTTGGCGGTCATGCCCCCACCACGGGCGCGCGGTGTGAGCGGCTTCCGCAGCTTGCGCAGCCTGCAGGGCGTGAGGCGCTCGGCCTTCCACTCCTTTTACCGCAAGGGATTGGAAGCCGTGGGCGTCACGCCCGACGAGTCCTTTCCCAAGAAGCTCGCCTCGCTGCTGCCGCGGAACTGGTGGCCCTGGGTCTGGAGCTACGTGCGCCACGTCTTTCAGGCCAAACACGAGTTCCCGGGCTACGACCTCCGTGGGGCCGGGACGCCGGGGGTATACCCGCTCCAGGCCGACCTTGCGGACGCGACGAGCGCGGACCGCCCGATCCGCCTGAGCCTCGCCGGCGACTGGGCCGCAGGGACCGTCGAGTCGTATTGGGTCGCGGAGCAGATGCGCGCGTTCGACCCTCACTACACGATCCACTTGGGTGACGTGTACTACGTCGGCGATCGGGAGGAGGTCGACGAGAATTGCCTCGGCACCGCTCCGTCCGACGGCGCGGCGGTCACGTGGCCCCTGGGATCGAACGGCAGCTTCGCCCTGAACGGCAACCACGAGATGTACGCGAACGGGAACGCGTACTTCGACCAGTTCCTGCCGCGGCTCGGCATCCTGGATCCCGTCACCCGTCGACCGCGCGGGCAGCGGGCCAGCTTCTTCTGCTTGCTCAACAGATATTGGGCGATGGTCGGCCTGGACACCGGATACAACTCCAAGGGGTTCCCGGTCCTGAGCCAGGTTCCCCTCCTCAGGCAGCTCCCCGGGATCAAGCCGACGTGTCCGCTGGAAGATCGGCTGCTCGAGTGGTTCCGCGTCGTCGTCGCTCCGCTCCTGGCCGACCGTGGTGTCGTGTTGCTCGCCCACCACCAGTACTACTCCGCGTTCGACGACGGCTATGAGAACCCGGCGCGACAGCTGCGCGCCTACGTATCGAAGCCCGTCCTGTGGCTCTGGGGACACGAGCATCGCCTCGCCATCTACGGCCGGCACGGCGTGGCGGGGGGCATCGAGGCGTACGGCCGCTGTCTCGGCAACGGCGGGATGCCGGTGGAGCGGGGGGAGCCCGACGCGAAGAAGGGCCCGGTTCCCCTTTTGTGGGACAACAGGGTGTACCAGCAGTTCGACGCCAACGACTCGGTGGGGTTCAACGGGTATGCCAACTTGACGTTCGAGCGGGACGCGCTCACGGTCCAGTACTACTCGCTAGCGCGGCGGGGGGGGACCGACTACAACGGCAGTAAGTTGCTCGTGACGGAGCGGTGGCGGGTGGTCGCGGGAGAGCTGCGGCTGGTGGAGTTGCGGCGGGAGGAGGCAGGGCTCGCGGGGGCGGGGTGATTCAGCGCTCGGGCCGGGCCGCGGCTTCAGCCGCGACCAGCTCCTCACTCAGCTGCCACAACCGCCGCCGCGCCGCGGGATCGTACGCCTGCGGCTCGGCGCGCCCCTCCTCCAACCGGTCGAAGTAGCGTCCGCTCACGCCGTCCAGCTCGGGCGCGATCACGAGCCGGCGCGTCGCCTCGAGCCCGTCTGCAATCGTGCTCATCGTGTACCCGAAGGACTCGCGCACCATCTTGGTGGGCATGAGCGACGCGGGATGCAGGGCGTTGACCGTGACACCGGTCTCGCCGGCGGCGCGCAGGCGCTCCGCCAGCTCGAAGGTGAACATGATCTGGGCCAGCTTGCTCTGCCGGTACGCCGTGAAGCCGTCGTAGCGGCTTTGGAGCATCACGTCGTCGAAGTCGATAGGCGCCTGTCCCACCGACGCCACGTTCACGATCCGTGCGGGCGCCGAGCGCCGCAGCAGCGGCAGAAGCAGGTGTGTGAGCAGGAACGGCGCCAGGTAGTTGACCGCGAAACGGAGCTCGTGTCCGTCGGCGCTCGTCTCGCGCCGGCCATGCCGCCCACCACCGCCGATCCCGGCGTTGTTCACGAGCACGTCGAGCCGCGGCTGGTCGCGCTCGATCTCGCGGGCGAGACCGCGCACCGCCTCGAGCGACGCGAAGTCGGCCCGGTAGACGCGCAGCCGGTCGTTGCGCGTAGCCTGGCGGATCTCCTGGGTCGCGCGCGCCAGCCGGTCCGGGCTGCGGCCGTGGAGCAGCACGGTCGCACCGCGCGCGGCCAGGTCCTGCGCCAGCGCCCTGCCGAGCCCGTCGGTGGCGCCGGTGACGAGGATCGTCTGTTGGTCGAGGGGACGCATCCCGGCAACAGGATGCGCAGGAGCGTCGCGCCACGCAAACGGCCACTTGCTCCCTCGGGGGGAATCTCGTACTCTCTCCTGGCCCGAATGGCAGCGGCAGAGCGCTACATCATACAGGTCGAGCGCCCCGGTGAGCGCATCGACATGGCGGCGGTTCGCGTCCTGCTCGGGGACACGGGCGTCGAGCTCGACGCCGACTACGGGCCAGTCCCGGTCAATCCGAAGCTCGGCCGCTACGTGGTGCGCGGGCTGGCCTCTCCCGACGCCCGCGCCCGAGCGGAGGCGATCCCGGGCGTGCGCTTCTTCGCCGAGGTCCGTCAGGAGCCCGCGTGATGCCGGCGCGCTAGGCTCGCCCGCCGCGCCCCCCTGCTGACCGTCGGCTTCAGGCCGAGCGCCTTCACCGCCGCCGCCGCGTCGACCACGCCGTAGCCGAGATCGTAGTCCCAGCCGTCGCCCCCCAGGTCCCGCGCGGTGCGCTGCAATAACCCCCGCAACTGAGCCGGGCCGAGCCGCTCCGCGGGAAACCGCTGCCGCAGTGCGGCCGCCACGCCCGCGGCTACGGGGCTCGCCGCCGAGGTGCCGGAGTCGGCCTCGTAGATCCCCGATCCCGCGAACTGACTCAGCCCGGCGAGGTCCGGTTTGCGGGAATCGAGGCCCCCGGGACCCTGCGACGAATACCCCAGGCGGCGGTCGGTAACGGTCACCGCGGCCACAGTGACCACGTCGGGATGCGAGTTCGCTCCGTGGATGCTCTGCCCTGGACCGGTGTCGCCCGCACCGCACCGCGCGTTTGGACACGGGACGCCGCAGTTGCCGGCCGCGAAGAACACGTCTGCCCCGGCGGCGACGAGGCTGCCGGTGATCTGGTTGAACGGGTGGTCGGGGTTGGCACTATAGTTCTCGGACGAGCCGATCGGCGCGTCGTTCGATCGGTCGAACAGGCCCCAACTGTTGTTCACCACCCAGCGTCCCGGCCGCGCGTGCACCCGCTCGATCAGATCCGCGAACGCGCTGATGGCGTCCGACAGGAACGCGGACCACGTGCCAGCGTGCGACTTAAGGAGCGCGTAGTCGAAGATCTCCGCTTCCGGCGCCGCGATCCGCGCGTCGTAGGCCGTCATCGTCCCGTGATCGGGCCGGCTCGAGCCCGGCACGTACCCCGGCGTGGCCGCCCAGCCGCCGGCGACCGAGATCCTGGACCCGTCGATGCCCGTGTCCACGACCGCGACGTGCACGCCGCGGCCGGTGAGCCCGACCCGTTGCAGCGCCGTCACGCCGAGACGCCGGGCGACGTCTCGCGTGTCGCCGACCGGCGCCTGCCCGCAATACGGACCCGGGCACACGGAAACCGACGGGTCCGCGAAGACGCCGAACAGCGCCCCGGCGCGGTCGTGCCGCAGCCGGGCGATGGCGTCCTCGTTCTCGAACTCCACACGCACGGCGTAGGTGTCGATCATCCCGCGGCGGGCGTAGCTGAAGCCACTCGCGGCGGGTCGGTCGCCCAGGGCGAGGGGGCCCATGCGCGCCGCCACCGGCACGGGGTGATACGCTTCGTCGAACATCGCCCCCGCCACCCTGATCTGGCTGTCCAGCAGCGCGCCTGCCGGTCCGAACGCGCGGCGACGCCAGCCTTCCTGGAGGGGCTCCTCAC
>Ga0209375_1001607_pt1 | contig 16931 bp, 10 predicted proteins | sample GraSoiAngelo_131_FD_185888 | JGI IMG/M metagenome (GOLD analysis project Ga0209375, IMG submission 185888) | Grasslands soil microbial communities from the Angelo Coastal Reserve, California, USA - 14_0929_02_30cm (SPAdes) (version 2) | ecosystem: Environmental > Terrestrial > Soil > Grasslands ... | reverse complement strand
ACAGTCGGCACCGATCTTCTCGAGCGCGTGCCCCAGGTGCGGCTCGCCGTTCGAGTAGTCGATCGCCGTCGTCAGGTAGAACTTAGCCATCCGCTCCGGAGACTTCGCCATTCAGCTTCTCGAGCGACACCACGCGCGTGTCACCTCCATCGGTCCGGAGGGTGACCGTTTCGCGGAACACATCCACCGCCAGGACGCGCTCCGCTCCCAGGGCGGTGCGCAGCACGCGACCCTCTTTCGGGAACCGCTTGCGTGTCTGCACGTAGAAGTCGTGCTCGTAGCGGAGGCAGCACAGCAGCCGACCGCATCCTCCCGAGATCTGCGACGGATTGAGCGAGAGATGTTGATCCTTGGCGAGCGAGAGGCTCACCGGGCGCAGCTCCGGCAGCCAGCTCGAGCAGCAGTACTGGCGGCCGCAGCGGCCGACGCCGTCGAGCCGCTTCGCCTCGTCGCGCGCGCCGATCTGCCGCAGCTCGATGCGGGCATGGAACAGGCCCGCGAGGTCGCGCACCAGGGTGCGGAAGTCCACCCGCTGCTCGGCGGTGAAGTACACGGTCAGCTTCTTCTTGTCCCACTGCCACTCGGCGTCGGAGACCTTCATGGGGAGGGTGTGACTCTTGACCCGCTCCAACACCCGGCGCCGCACGTCCTCCTCCTCGCGCTGCAGCTGCTCCGCGACGGCGGCATCGTCGGCGGTAGCGCGGCGTAGCACGCGGCGCAGGGGAGCGCCCTCTCGTTCCCCCTCTCCGCTTTGCGGAGAGGGGGCCAGGGGGTGAGGATCAGGAGAGGGGGCCAGGGGGTGAGGATTCGCGAGGCTGCAGCCGTGACACGAGCCCCCGCACTTGCGTTCGGCGACCGGGCCCACGGCCGACACCCGGCCGAAATCCTGCCCCCGGTCGACCTCCACGATCACGGACTCGTGCAGGACGAGCGGCTCGGCGGACGGCCAGGAGAAATATTCTTTCCGGTTTCCCTTGAACCGGACCTCGACGACGTCGGTCAACTCACTTCTCGCTCAGCGCACCCATCGAAAGGTACTTCTCCTCCCGACGTTTGAGGAGTTTCTCGATCCTGATCTTGCGGAGATGGCGCACATGGCGACGCAGGGTTTCGCCCAGCGCCGCGGCCGCCGCTTCGGGGTCGGCGTGCGCCCCGCCCGCCGGCTCGGCGATGATCTCGTCGATGACGCCGAGCTCCAGCAGGTCCTCGGCGGTGATCTTGAGGGCCTCGGCGGCCCGCTCCCGCTGGCTCGCGTCCTTCCACAAGATGGCCGCGCAGCCTTCGGGGGAGATGACGGAGTACACGGAGTTCTCGAACATCAGCACGCGGTCGGCGAGCCCGACGGCGAGCGCGCCGCCCGAGCCGCCCTCACCGATCACGGCCGTGATAATCGGGGTGCGGAGCGTGGCCATCTCTACGAGATTGCGGGCGATCGCCTCGGCCTGACCGCGCTCTTCGGCGCCGAGCCCGGGGTAGGCACCCGGCGTGTCCACCAGGGTGATGATGGGGGCGCGGAACTGCTCGGCCAGATGCATGAGACGGAGCGCCTTGCGGTAGCCCTCGGGGTGGGCCATGCCGAAGTTGCGGTACAGATTCTCCTTGGTGTCGCGACCCTTCTGGTGCCCGATCACCATCACGCTCATTCCGTCGAGTCGCGCCCAGCCGCCCACCAAGGCGGGATCGTCGCGGAACAGCCGGTCGCCGTGCAGCTCGACGAAGTCCGTGAACACCGTGCTCAGGTAGTCGAGCGTGTATGGTCGCTTGGGGTGGCGGGCCACCTGGACGCGCTGCATCGGCGTCAAGTTCTCGTAGATCTCGGCGCGGAGCTCGGCCAAACGCTTTTCGAGCGGGGCGAGCTCCTTGGCGACGTCCACTGCCGTCTCGCCCGCGACCCGCTTCAGCTCCTCGATCTGGCGCTCCAGCTCGAGCAAGGGACGCTCGAACTCCAGCGTATGGGTCGCCATGTCCTCACCCCCCGGTCCCCCGCTCCGCCGTGCGGAGAGGGGGAGTCGCGAGACGGGGGTCGGCCCGCACCAGCTGCACGTGGTCGGGTCCGAGCAGCGCCCGCAGCGCCACGACGAGGTCGTCGGCCGCGTCCACGCGAAGCGTGCGGCTACGGAGGCGAACGGCGCTGCCGCCGTTCCCGCCCTCACCGCCTGGCTCCCCCTCTCCGCCCCGCGGAGAGGGCGATGGGGGGTGAGGTTCCCACTCCACCAGCACCGGGGCCGGGCCGGGGTGGGCGGCGCACAGGGCGACGACGGCGCGCGTCGCGTCGACCGGCGGCGGCGCACCCGGCGACCACCGCAGCGCGACGCCGATCGCACCGCTCGCCTTCAGCTCGTCGAGTGCTTGAGCGGTCTCCACGATGAACGGCGCCTGCTCCTCGTCCCGGTCGCGCGCGCTGTAGCCGCCCGCGAAGAGCAGCGCGCGGTCGGCACGAATCACCTCGTTCAGTTTGGCCCAGGCCTCTGGGAACACCAGCGCCTCCGCGGTGCCGTGGAAGTCCTCGAGCGTGAGGCGCGCGTATTCGGCGCCGGTCTTCTTCGAGATCTGCCGCTTCACCACCGTCACGACCGCGCCGATGCGGACCCGTTGGTCGCTCCACTGGCCGAGCGTCGCGGTGGTGCGCGTCCCGAAAAGCTCCACCTCGACGCGGTAACGCGCGAGGGGGTGGCCGGAGATGAAAAAGCCAAGCACGGCTTTTTCCCGCGCCAATCGATCGTGTTCCGGCCACGGCGCGACTTCCGGGATGCGGGATGCGGGATGCGGGATAGCCCCTTGGTCACCGAATAGAGCGCCCTGACCCGCGTTCCGCTCTTCTTGCCGCGCCTGGGCTTCGCCGAACGCGTCATCGAGCGCCGCCACGAGCTGGGCGCGATGCCCGCCGAGGGAGTCGCAGGCGCCGGCATCGATCAACGCTTCCAGGACGCGCTTGTTGCAGAGGCGCAGGTCGATCCGGTCGCACAGGTCGATCAGGGAGCGGTACGGCCCGCCCGCGGTCCGCCCCGCGAGGATGGACTCGATCGCGCCCGCGCCCACGTTCTTGATCGCGCCGAGGCCGAACCGGAGGCGGCGCTCACCGACCACCGTGAACTTGAAACCGGACTCGTTGACGTCCGGGGGCAGCACTTCGAGGCCGAGGTCGCGTGCCTCGTTGATGTAGCGCACGACGTTGTCGGTGTTGCCGATCTCGGACGACAACAGAGCCGACAGGAACTCGGGTGCGTAATGCGTCTTGAGCCACGCGGTCTGGTAGGACAGCACCGAGTACGCAACGGCGTGCGACTTGTTGAACCCGTAGCGCCCGAAGGTCTCGATCTGGGCCGCGATCTCCTCGATGCCCCGGCGCTCGTGCCCCAGGGCGATCGCCCGCTCGACGAAGCGGCCCAGCTCATGCTGGATCAGCTCCTTGTCTTTCTTCCCCACCGCCTTGCGCAGCACGTCGGCTTCGGCGAGCGAGAAGCCGGCGAGCACGTTGGCGATCCGCATCACCTGCTCCTGATAGGTGATCACTCCGTACGTGGGCTGGAGGATCTGCGCCAGCGCGGGGTGCGGGTAGCGCACGGGCTCACGGCCGAGCTTGCGGTTGATGAACACCAGGTGCATCCCGGTGTCGAGCGGACCGGGGCGGAGCAGCGCGTTGGCGGCGACCAGGTCGTCGAACCGATCGCAGCGCATGCTGCGCAGGCAGTCGGTGGCGAGCGGGGACTCGAACTGGAACACGCCCGCCGTGCGACCCGAGCAGAGCAGCTGGTAAACCTGTGGATCCTCGAGGTCCAGCGCGTTCATGTCGAGCGTGACCCCGTGACGCTCCGCGACCATCCGCACGGCGTCGTGGATCACCGTCAGCGTGCGGAGGCCGAGGACGTCGATCTTCAGCATCCCGACCTGCTCGAGCGCCACCATATCGTACTGGGTGATGATCGCCTCGGGCTCCTGCGGCGCGAGGCACACGGGGACGTAGTCGGTGAGGGGGCCGGGGGCGATCACCAGGCCGGCGGCGTGCACCGATGCATGGCGCGCGAGCCCTTCGATCCGGGCCCCGAGCTCGAGGATCTTGCGGACCCGCTCGTCCTGGCGTGCGAGCTGGCGCAGCTCGGGGGACTTCTCGGGGGCCTCCGCGAGCGTCACCGAGATGCCCGGCCCCGCCGGGATCATCTTGGTAAAGCGGTCCACTTCGCCCGGCTCGACCCGCAGGGTCCGGGCGACGTCGCGGAACGCGGCACGTGCCTTCAGCGTCCCGAACGTGATGATCTGTCCGACCGAGTCGCGCCCGTACCGCTCGCGGATGTACTGGATCACCTCGCCGCGCCGCTCGAAACAGAAGTCGAGGTCGATGTCCGGCATGGAGATGCGCTCGGGGTTCAGGAACCGCTCGAACAGCAGGTCGAACTTGAGGGGATCGATGTCGGTAATGCCGAGCGCGTACGCGACCAGCGAGCCGGCTGCCGAGCCGCGTCCCGGCCCTACGGGAATGCCGCGGTCCTTCGCCGCCTTCACCATGTCGTAGACGATCAGGAAGTAGCCGGCGTAGCCGGTGTGCGAGATGACTCGGAGCTCGTAGTCGAGCCGCTCGTGGACCGCCTGGGGGAGGGGGTCTCCGTACCGCGCCGCCGCCCCCACGCGCGCCAGATGGACCAGCAGATCGTTGTCGGACGCGAATTCCGCCGGGCGCGGGAACTGCGGCAGGAAGTAGCGCTTCTCGAAGTCGAATTCGCACAAGTTCGCTACGCGCTGGGTTTCCCCCACGACCTCCGGGTGGTCCGGGAACAGCGCGCGCATCTCCCGCTCCGACTTGACGTAGCTCTCCTGGCCGAAGAAGCGGAAGCGGTTGGGATCGTCCAGGTCCTTACCGGTGCCGATGGCGAGCAGGACGTCGTGCGCTTCGGCGTCCTCTTTCCTTAAATAGTGCGCGTCATTGGTGGTGACGACGGGGAGGCCGAGCTCCTGCGCCAGCCGGAACATGCCGGCGGTGACGGTCTTCTCGTCCGCGATCCCGTGGTCCTGCACCTCGAGCCAGAACCCGTCCGGGCCGAACACCCCGGCGAAGTACTGCGCGCTCGCCTTCGCGGCCTCGTAGTTGCCCTGCCGCAGGTACAGGGCGATCTCGCCTGAGAGGCACGCCGCGAGCCCGATCAGGCCGCCCGAGTATCGCTCCAGCACCTCCCGGTCGATGCGCGGCCGGCGGTAAAAGCCCTCGAGGAATCCGATGGACGAGAGCTTGACCAGGTGCTCGTAGCCCGTGCGGCTGCGCGCCAGCAGCACGAGATGGGAGTACGGGCCGGGCGCTTCGGGAGGGGGGCGCTCGCGCTTGTGCCGGTCGCCGAACGCGAGATATGCCTCGAAGCCGAGGATGGGCCGAATCTTCCGCGCCCGGGCCTCGGCATAGAACTGCCACGCCCCGTGCAGGTTGCCGTGGTCGGTGATGGCGAGGGAGTCCATGCCCAGCGCCTGGACCCGATCGAGCAGTTCGGGGATCCGGTTGGCGCCGTCGAGGAGAGAGTACTCGCTATGGGTGTGGAGGTGAACGAACGCCATACGGCTAAGGGAAGCTATCGGCGCTCCAACGCATTGTCAAAAGCGCGCCGCGCCGGATATTTTGCGGCCCATGCGCCGCACGAGCTGGATCGCGAGCCTGTTCGCCCTGAGCCTGATGATGGCGCTGTTTCATCGCGTGGCCGCGGGCGGTCCGCTCGAAGCACGCGCGACCCTGGCCTTGGGGTTCCTCCTGCTCGCCGCGTACGTCGGCGGCGAGCTCGCCACACGCGTGCGGCTGCCGCGCCTCACCGGGTACCTGATCGTCGGATTCGCCGTCGGCCCCGCATGGCTCGGGCTCGTGCGGCGCGAAGAAGTGGAAGCGCTCGGCTTCATCGCCGACGCCGCGACAGCACTGATCGCCCTCGCCGTCGGCTCGGAGCTGTCGCTCGAGTCGCTGCGCCGGAGTCGGGTCGCCCTCGCGCGGCTCGCAACCGGTGCGATCGTGTTCCCCTTCCTCGCCGTTACGCTCGTGATGCTCTCGGTCGGCACGTCGTTCCCGCTCACGCGGCATCAGCCGTTGGGCGACGGGGCGGTCGTGGCGCTCGTGCTCGGCACGCTCGCGGTGGCGTCGTCTCCCGTGGTAACGATGGCCATGATGAGCGAGCTCGACGCACGCGGGCCCGTGGCGCGCGCCCTGCTCAGCATTACGGTCGTGCAGGACATCGCGGCCGTCATGCTGTTCGCGCTGGTCCTCGCGAACGGCCGGATGCTCACGAGCGCCGGGGCCCTGAACATGGCAATAGCGGGCACGGCCATGGTGCGCCTCGTCGGCTCGGCCGCGGCAGGCACCGTCCTCGGATTCGCGCTCGGCCGGTACCTGAGGCTGGTCCAGCAGCACACGGCGCTGTTCCTGGTGGCCGGGGCGTTTGTCGCCGCCGAAGTGGCGCGGCTCACCCATCTCGAGGCCTTGATGATCGCCCTCGCCGCCGGGTTCTATCTCGAGAACTTCGCTCCGGTCGAGAGCGAGCGCCTGCGTCGCGAGCTGAAACGCGGCTCGGTGCCGCTGTATGTGGTGTTCTTCGCCTGGACGGGGGCGGGGCTGCGCATCGGCGTGCTGGCGGATCTGTGGCCGTGGATCTTGCTGCTGGTCGGCCTCCGGGTCGTAGGCCTGCGCTACGGCATGCTCTGGGCGGGGCGGCATCCGAGTGTGACGCCGGCCCTGGCGCAGAAGGGCTGGCTCGGGCTCATATCACAGGGGGGGATGGCGCTGGGGCTCGCACAACTCGCCCGGCGGGCGTTCCCCGAGTGGGGGGTCTCCCTTGAGACCCTGATCGTGGCGATGATTGGAGTTCACGAGCTGGCGGGCCCCATCTGCTTCCGCACGGCGCTGGTGCGCGCCGGAGATATCAAGGAGACACCCGATGCCGAAGCGCCTGTGGATAGTGGGCCTGCCGTCGCTACTCGCGGCAGCCTGTAGCTCGAGTCCAGTCACCCAGCCGCCGCTGCGACCGTGCACGGCGACGAGCGGCGGGCAGGTCACCCTGGGGATCGGGGCCTACGCGGCGGTCGACCCGACCCAGACGGCGGGGTGCGCCGTGTTCCCGGCCAATCCCCTGGGATCCGGCATCGAGTATGTCGTGGTCCCGCAGTCGGCGTCGAGCATCCCGGACGATTCGCAGGGGTTCGAGCTGGGCGGTAAACCGCTCCCCGCCCCGCCCCTCCCGGGCGCTCCGCTTGCCGGGCCCAGTGTCGCGCAGCAGTTCGACCTCCGGCTACGCCTCGCCGAACGCGAGTTTGCGGCGCAGCTTCCCGTGCCGCTGCGGGCGCCGCCTCGCATCTCGGCGGCGGTCACGCCCGTGGACTCCGGCAACGTCCGCACGTTCAAGGTGTGCAACGTGCTGACGTGCGATCCCAGCAAGCCGAGCACGCTTTCGACCGTGACGGCCACCGCGCTCAAAGTGGGCGCGCACATCGCGATCTACGTGGACAACGCCGCGCCGACGCCCGGACTGTCGCAGTCGGACCTGGACAACCTGCGTACGGTCTTCGACACTCGGCTGTACGAGGCGGACACGGTGGCGTTCGGCCGCGAGTCGGACATCGACAACAACGGCATGGTGATCGTCCTCATGACCGGGAAGGTGAACTCGCTCGTGACGGCCACGACATGTCAGAATCCGACTGGCGGGTTCGTGGCCGGGTACTTCTTCGGCGCTGACCTTATCACGTCGGGTCAGTTCTCGACTGGGAACAACGGAGAAATCTTCTATTCGATCGTCCCGGATGCCGCCGGCACGTTGAGCTGCGCGCACTCCGTCACAGCCGTGACGCAGCTCGTGCCCGTGACGTTTGTGCATGAATTCCAGCACATGATCAGCTTCAACCAGCATTTCCTTGTGCACTGCACCCCGAATGGATGCCCTGTCCCACCGGAAGACTTGTGGCTCAACGAGGGGCTTTCGCACTATGCCGAAGAGAACGGCGGGCGCACCTTCCTGCCGGACACGGCCACGTACTGTAATTACGTGTTCGGCGACCTGTACAACGCCGGCCAGTACTTCACGGCGCCGCAGAGCCACTTCCTCGTGGACACGGCGGGGATCGGAGGCCTCGCGAACCGCGGGGCGTACTGGCTGTTCGTGCGGTATCTGGTGGATCAGGTCGGGGCTACGCTCGGTTCGGCCGACTCGGTCACGCGGCGCCTGGACATGACGGCGCTCAGGGGCGCGGCGAACGTGAGTCACGCCGCGGGCGGTACCTCGTTCCCGACGATCCTCGAACAGTGGGCGCTGGCGAACTACGTGTCGGACCTGCCGGGATTCTCGGCGCCGCCGGAGCTGCAGTATCTGACCTGGCAGTTCCGGAGTGCCTTCCCGGCGCTCCGTACCGCCTGCAACACCACGAAGATCCCTGCACAGTTTCCGCTCATCCCCGCCGTGCTTGACGCGACCTCCGTGCAGGTCGCCGGCATGCTACACGCGGGATCGGGAAGCTACTATCGGCTGCAACACGCGGCCGGTGCGCCGCAGTTTTCGCTGTTGTTTTCGAATAGTGCCGGCGCGGCCCTCCGCACGACGCTGGTGCCGCGGCTCAACGTGATTCGCATTCAGTGACGGCGGCAGTCGGGCGGTCGTGCGGTCAGGCGGTCGGGGTGGCCGTAGCGCTGCTGACCGCCGGCCCGCCGCTCCGCCTGTCCGCCCAGACGGGAAGCCTCGTGGCGGTCCTGCCCGGCTCCGCCCGCGCGGCGGGCATGGGCGGGGCGGGCGCGGCCATCGTCGGCGACGCCGCCGCCATCTTCGCAAACCCGGCGGCGCTCGCCACCGTGCACCACCTGGTCTTCGAAGGCGAATATGAATCGTACCCGTCCGGGGTGACGCTCTCCACGGGCGCGCTGGCGGTGCGTGCGGGGCGATTCACGTGGGGGGTCGGTGCCGCCGCTCTGGGACAGACCTACACCTCGGCGGACTTGCTCGGCGTCTCCTCCCTCGTGCTGCGCAGCGGGATGGTGGCGCTGGGCGCGACCGCCAAGTACGCGCGCGAGACGGTGGGGGGCGCCCGCGTCGACGCCTGGGCCGGGGATGCGGGGCTCGCCATCGCCGTCTTCGATTTGATGGCGCTGGGCGTGAGCGTCCAGAACATCGGAGGCGACTTCGGTCCGGCCGCTGGCGGGTTGCATCTACCACGCCGGACGCGCGCGGGGTTCACGCTCAACTATATCGATCCGCAGGGCACGCTGCGCTTGCTCACGACCCTGGAGGGTCAGTGGCCCGCGGCCGGGGGAGGGAGCGCGTTCCTCGTCCTGGGGCTCGAGAGCGGCGTGGTGGCGCGCGGCATGGGGGTGCTCGGCCGCATCGGCTACGTCGGCCACTCGACGGCCACGACCGCCTCGCCATTCACCGCGGGCGCGAGCGTGGAGCTCGGACGCTTGCATCTCGACTACGCGTACCGGGCGGACGACGCGCTGGGCGCGAGACACCGCATGGGGGTGCGATGGATGCCGTGATCGAGCGTCGCCCGCCGAACTGGGCCCGGGTGGGACGCCGCCTGCTGGCATGGGTGTTGATCGGTGTTCCCATCCTGCTCGTGATGGCGCTGGTGGCGAGCGCTGACGCGCGCTACCTCGTGCGGGCCGGGATCGAGGAGGCGCGGATCCTCCTCAAGCGGCGCCCGATCGCGAAGCTCGTCGCCGATCCGAAATCCGACCCGGCCTTGCGCCAGCGCCTGCAGCTCGTGCTCGCGGCCCGCGCGTTTGCGGCGGATTCATTGGGACTGCTGGTGGGTGAGACGTTCACGACCTACGTGAACGTCGGCCGGGACACCCTGGTCCTCGTGCTCTCGGGATCCCGCCGCGACCGGCTACGCGAATATGTGTGGCGTTTCCCCATCGTGGGCGCGGTACCGTACAAGGGCTTTTTCGACTTCACTGCGGCGCGCCGCGCGGCCGCGGAGCTGGAGCGGGACGGGCTCGACACCTACCTCCGCCCCGCCGGCGCCTTTTCGACGCTGGGATATTTCTCCGACCCGCTGCTGTCGACCATCATGGAGCGCGACACCATGGAGCTCGCGGCCACGGTCATTCACGAGCTGGCCCACGGCACGCTCTATCTGAAGAGCCAGACGGCGTTCAACGAGAGCTTCGCGAGCTTCGTGGGTTACCGCGGGGCCCAGGCGTTCTTTCGCTCGCGGGGAGACACGCTCGACGCGAGGCGCGCCGCGGCACGCTGGCGCGACGAGCGGACCCTCGACCAGCTCTACGCTGAGCTCGCGCGTCGCCTCGACTCGGCGTACGCGGGGGGGCCCACGGGGCCCGCGCTCGAGCGCACGCGCGCCACGCTGTTCGGGTGGGCCCGGGCCCAGCTCACGGGCCCGGTGGGACAGTCTCTCGAGACGTACGACTGGCGCTGGTTCGCTCGGGCGCCGCTCAACAATGCCGTGGTGATCGCCCAGCGGCTGTATCGTATGAATCTCAACCTGTTCGAAGACGTCTACGTGCACTCGCGCGCGGACCTGAAGGAAACGATCCGCGCGATTCAGATCCGCGTGCTCACGCAGCCGGGGCAGGATCCGTATGAGGCGCTGTACTCGAGGGGTGGGGGGTGAGGGCGGAGTGACGAAACGCGGAAGTCGGAACTCGGAACGCGGAACAGGTCGGTCGATGCTCGTGCCGATGTTCCGCGTTCCCACTTCCGCGTTCCGCGTTCAGTTGCCTCGGAGCCTCTCCGCTTCAGCGACCCTCTGCAGCGCGATCGCGTACGCCGCCGTGCGGAACGTCACGCCTTTCTGCTTAGCGAGGTCGCGCACTCCGGTGTAGGCCTTGGTGATGGTCGCCTGGAGCTCGCGATTGACCTGCTCGTGCGTCCAGCGGTACTGCTGGAGGTTCTGCGCCCATTCGTAGTAGCTGACGGTCACGCCGCCCGCGTTGGCGAGGAAATCGGGGATCACGGGAATGCCGCGCTCTTCGAGGATGAGGTCGGCCGTCGGTGTGGTGGGCTCGTTGGCGCCCTCCACTACCACTTTGCAGTCGATGGTCCGCGCGTTGGCCTCCCGCGTGATGACGCCGCCGAGCGCGGCGGGGACGAGCCAGTCGCAGGGGATGGTCCAGAGCTGTTCGTTGTCGATTGCCTTGCCGGCCTTCCACTCCGACACGGGTTTCCGGGCGGCCGTGTGGGCCAAGAGCCCCGGGATGTCGAGACCGCTTTCGTTCACGACCCCGCCGGAAACGTCGGCGACGGCGATGACCTTCGCGCCGGCCTCCGCATGCAGCAGCCGCGCGAGGTGTCCTCCGACGTTGCCGAATCCTTGGATGACGACGCGGCTCCCTTTGAGCGGGACGCCGAAGTCGCGCGAGTATTCCGTCATCACGTACATGATACCTCGACCGGTTGCCTCCTCCCGCCCGAGGGAGCCGCCGAGCGAGATCGGCTTGCCCGTCACGGCGGCCGGCGTGTAGCCGTGGCGGCTGGAGTACTCGTCGAGGATCCAGGCCATGACCTGCGCGTTGGTGGCGACGTCGGGCGCCGGCACGTCGCGATAGGGCCCGAGCACGATGGAGATTCGTTGGGTGAAACGGCGGGTGAGGCGTTCCAGCTCGAGCTTCGAGAGGCGTTTCGGATCCACCGTCACGCCGCCCTTCGCGCCCCCGAACGGGATATCCATGAGCGCGGTCTTCCAGGTCATGATGGTCGCGAGGCCCAACACCTCGTCGTGGTCCGCGTCCGGGTGGTAGCGGATGCCGCCTTTGCACGGGCCCCGCGCCCCGTTGTGCTGGATGCGATAGCCGGTGAACACTTCGATCCGCCCGTCGTCCATGCGCACCGGGACTTCCACTTGGACCTCGCGGAACGGCCGCATGAGGATGCGCCGCATGTAGTCGTCGAGATTGATGAGGTTGGCGGCGCGCTCGAACTGGCTGTCCACGATCGATTTTCCCGTCATCGTGCGCGCGGGTCGGCCGGGGGCGGGGGCGGGGGCAGGGGCGGGGGCGGTCAACGGACCTCTTTGGTGTGGGGGCGCAGCATGCTGCGCCCCTACTCGCGGACGAGGCGGCGATTCGCCAGGCGGCCGGCCGGATGCTGTGCTTCGGACAGCGCGTGGGCGACGTTCGTCTGACGGGGTCGCCGCCCGGCGGCGTCGGATAGCACGCCGATCACGTCGGTGCCCGTGGCGGCAGGCTCCGGGAGGTGCTCGAGGACGAACACGAGCCCGGTCGCGTGCTCCGCCACGGCGCTGGTCAAGGTGGACCAGCCGGTGTCCGCCGGTTGCGGGCGCTGGGCCACCACCAACGGGCAGGCCGCCGGATCGAACCCGGTGCGCGTGACGAGCGATGCTCCCAGCGCGTCCGCCATGGTGCGCCACACCGGCAGGGCGGGCCCCAGCGCGACGATCTGGCCGAACCGCCACCGCGAGTCGCGCGCCAGGTCCACGAAGGCGGCGGCGAGGCTGGCATCGTCGGGGACCGTGGTGGCCTCGTCGGAGGCGAGCACCACGGTGCCGGTCTCAGCGAACCAGCGCTCGGCAGCGGTAAGCCCGTCCGGCCGGCGCGGGGCGTAGAACGCGTAGCGCCGCGTGGCGGCGATCTCGCGCTCCGCCGCGACGCGCTGCTCCGCGTGCTCGGCCGCCTGGGCGGCCCCCTCGTACGCCACTTCCGCGGCCTGGTAGCGCCCGGCGTCCCGCAGAATCCGTCCGCGCAACCGTAGCGTCTCCGTGTGGGGCTCGAGGCCGAACGCCCGGTCGAGCGCGAGCAGGGCGCGGTTGCGGTCGCCCAGCCGGAACGCCGCATATCCCACCTCGTGCCACACGAGCGCGAGGTCGGGATCGAACTCGAGCGCCTGTTCCAGCGTGGCGAGGGCTTCGCGATAGCGCGTGAGCTCGATGAGTGCCGCCCCCTTGAGCGCCAGCGAGAACGCAGAGTCTCCGAACTGCGCCCGTGCACCCTCGGCCAGCCGCAACGCGTCCTCGCTCCGCCCCTGCCCGCGCACCAGCTCGAAGCACTCCGCCCAGCCGGCCTTCAGGTCGGGATGCTCCGCCAGCAGCTCCCGGTAGGCCTTCTCGGCGTCGGCGACGCGCCCTTCGCGGACGAGATAGCGGGCGCGAGCCATCGCGCGCTCGCTCGGCGCGTCCGGAAACAACTCGTACGATGCGGTCGTCCGCATGGCGAGCGAATATACCCCCTCTCCGGTCGCTGGCTAGCGTGTTCGGATCTGGACGTCTAGACGTCCGGCCGCGCAGCCGTCTAGATTCCTCGCGCCATGGACACCGACCGTCTGCTGCGCGAGCTCACCGACTTTTTGCGAATCCCATCCGTGTCGACGAACGCGTCCCACAACGCCGACTGCCGGGCGGCGGCGGAGTGGGTCGCCGGCGAGTTGCGTGGGCTCGGCTGTCGCGAAGTACAGTTCCTCGCGAGCGACACGCACCCGGTGGTGTGGGGCGTCGGGCCCGAAGTGCCAGGCGCGCCGACGCTGCTCATCTACGGACATTACGACGTACAGCCGCCCGAGCCGCTGGACGAGTGGACCACGGCGCCGTTCCAGCCGACGGTGCGGGACGGCAAGCTGTTCGCGCGCGGCGCCGCGGATGATAAGGGCCAGGTGTTCTGCCTGCTCAAGGCGATCCAAGCCACGCCGGGCCGGGCTCCATTGAACTTCCGCTTTCTGATCGAGGGGGAAGAGGAGTACGGCAGCCGCGTGCTGTTCGAGCTGCTGCGTCGCGAGCCCGAGCGCACCCGAGCCGACGCCGTGTTGATCGCCGACATGGCCTACGTCGCGCCCCGCTGGCCGGCGGTCTACACGACGCTACGCGGTCTGTGCTACGCGGAGATCAACGTCCGCACGGCCAAGTCGGACTTGCACTCGGGCGAGTTCGGCGGCGCGGCGCCCAACGCACATGAAGAGCTGGCCCGGCTGCTCGGCCGACTCAAGACGCCCGACGGCAAAGTCCATGTCCCGGGGTTCTACGCGCCGGTGAAGCGTCCTTCCAAGAGCGAGCTCGCGACCTGGAAGCGCCTTCCCTTCAAGGAAGCAGAGTTTCTCAAGCACCGCGTGCAGGCGAAGGCGCTCACGGGGCTGAAGTCGTATTCCGTGCTCGAGCGGCTGTGGGCGCTGCCCACGTTCGAGATCCACGGCATCACGGGCGGGTTCACCGGCGATGGCGCCAAGACCGTCATCCCCGCCGAGGCGACGGCCAAGGTCAGCCTCCGGCTCGTGCCGGACCAGAAGCTCAAGGTCGTGGAACGCCAGCTCGCGGCGGCGGTCCGGCGGCTCACACCCAAGCACGTTCAGGCGAGCGTGAAGTTCTTGCATGGCGCGGACCCGGCCACGGTGAAGGTGACGCACCCGGCGTTCAAGCTGCTCGATCAAGCGTTCCGCGAGGTCGTGGGGCGGGGAACAGTACCCGCGCGCGCCGGTGGCTCGATCCCCGTGGTCCCTGTACTCGGTAAAGGCGGCGCGCCGGTCATCCTCACTGGGATCGGCCTCCCCGACGACCGGCTGCATGCGCCGAACGAGAAGCTCGACCTGAAGCAGTTGTGGGACGGCATCAAGGTGTTTCGGAGATTCTACGAGCTGTTGGGTACGTAGTCCCTCCACGTTGTCCCTTCACGCCTTACGGCTCTGTGACCCGGTGCACGCCGCTCGTGGTGGGTCGTCTCTTATATTGGTCGACCCATGAACCGCCCCCTGTACCTCCTCGGCTTCGGCTATCTCGCCATCTGCGGCGCGGTGGTGCTGCGCCATCGGGCGGGCCCGTTGCGCGGTCCCGAGCACTCTCCGGTCGCCGCCAGCTTTGGTGGCTCGGCAGGGGAGTGGTTCTCGAGCATCAAGCCCTACTGCAACTCCGTCGAGGTCGAGCTGGCCCAGCGGCAGCACCCCGCCCCGGCGACGCTCGGCGGCCAGGGGTACGGCGCCGCCTGCTACGCGCTGGGCGGCAAGATCGATCTGGCGCGCGCGACGCTCGACCGCCTCCCGGCCGTCGAGCGGGCTCAGGCCGCGGCCATCGTCTTCGGCGTCGGTCATCCGGTGGCGGACGCGGGGGACGATCGCTCGGCGGGCCCGATCATGGAGCTCGTGCTCGATTACATCCCGAACCACTACATGGCCCTGTACCACGCCGGAATGTCCGAGTACGCGCTCGCACAACCGGCGCTCGCGCGGAAGCACCTCAAGGCCTTCCTGTCCTACTACCACGAGAATGATGGCTGGACGCAGAACGCGCGGGACGTGCTCGCGCGTCTTCGTTAGCTGAGAGCGGGCGATGGTGGCCGAGCCCACCTATCTCGCTCCGGGCGTCGTCCTGCAGGATCGCTACGAGATCGCGGATGAGATCGGGCGCGGCGGCTTCTCGATCGTATATCGCGCGCGCGACCGTCGCGTCGGTGCCGACGTGGCGATCAAGCTGCTGGTGCCCCCGCCCGCCGCCGCGCGGCTCGCGCGCGAGCGGCTGCGCCGCGAGGTTCAGGCGGTGCGGCAGCTCAGCCACCCAAACATCGTCGCCGTGTACGACGTCGTCGACGACGGGCCGTGGAGTTTCGTCGTGATGGAGTATGTCGCGGGCCCCGACCTCGCCGTGCGCGTGCGACAGCGCGGGCCGCTCGACCCCGACGCCGCGGCACGCCTCGGGCGTGAGATCACCGCGGCGCTCGCAGCCGCCCACCGCCACGGCATTCTCCATCGCGACGTCAAGCCGCAAAACATCCTGCTCGCGCCCGACGGTAGGGCGCGGCTCACCGACTTCGGCTCGGCACGGTTGGCGGGGCAGGAGACCGTGACCCAGACCGGAGGCCTCGTCGGCACGGCCGACTATGCGGCCCCGGAGCAGCTCGCCGGCGGGCGCGGCGACGCGCGGGCCGACGAATACGCACTCGGCGTGACGCTGTACTATGCGCTCACCGGCGAGCTCCCGGCACGGGCCCCTATCCGCCGCGCCGACGCCGGCCGTGACGGCCACCGTCCCCGGCGCCGGCGTCCGGAAGTCCCTGGCTGGCTGGACGACGTCGTGGGGCGGTCCACGATGCCCGATCCCGACGATCGATTCCCCGCGATCGCGCTCGTCGCCGAGGCGCTCGAGCGTGGCGAGGATGGCGTCGACGGGCGGGCGGGGGCGGCGGCTCCGGCATCCGCCGATAAGGCGCGCTGTGTCCTGTGCCGGACACCCGAGCCGTTCGGCATCGGCGTCTGTCCGCGTTGTGCGCGCCGCGCCGCCGGCGGGGACGACGTGCTCGTATTCCTCGAGCGGACCACGCCGGGTCCGGCGCGTCGCGCGGTGCGGGACGCGCTGGAGGAGCGGATCGGGACCGGGGTGTCGGCCGCGAACCGCGAGTCCGCCGCCGGCGGGGAACGCCCGCTGCTCCGCATCCCCGCCGAGGCGGGCGCCCGCGTCGTCGAGCTGCTCGAGGCGCAGGGCCTGCCGGCCCGGACGGAGTCTCGCACCGGCTCGTGGCGGGCCCAGGTGCCGTCGCCGATCGTGGTGCTCGCCGGCGTCGTCGCGGCGATCGGCGCCGCCGCCGGGTTCGCCGCCGCCGCTCCCGTTCTCCTGGTCACGAGTCCTGCGGTTGCCGTAGGCCTCGTGACGCTCGCCGCCGCCCTGCGTCGGGCGCCCGTGTGGAACCCGTGGTCCATCGGGCGCTCGACGCTGCCGGCGGATGCCGAGCGCGCGGCGGTGCGCGCGCTTGCGGCGTTGCCGGCCGGGTCCGCCCGCGCCCTTCTGACCGATCTGCTGCGCCGCGCCGGCGCGGTCACGACCACCGGGGAGGGAGCGAGCCGACTCGATCAGGTGGTGATCGCGGCGTGCGAGGCCGCGCGGGATCTCGCCGCGCTGGAGCAACATCTCGACGCGTTCGATGTGCGGCGCGATCGCTTGGCGGACGCGCCGCCGGGGTGGCTCGACGCGCTCGGCCGTTGCGAGCGCGGCCGCGATCTCCTGACACAGCGGTTGCTCGAGGCGAGCGCTGCGCTGAG
>Ga0209375_1001602_pt1 | contig 16986 bp, 16 predicted proteins | sample GraSoiAngelo_131_FD_185888 | JGI IMG/M metagenome (GOLD analysis project Ga0209375, IMG submission 185888) | Grasslands soil microbial communities from the Angelo Coastal Reserve, California, USA - 14_0929_02_30cm (SPAdes) (version 2) | ecosystem: Environmental > Terrestrial > Soil > Grasslands ... | reverse complement strand
GCGGAACAGGCTGTTCACATACGACGCGGTGGACACCTTGAAGCCGGGCCACACCGCTTCCGTGACGCACGCGCCGCCGACCAGTTCGCGCCGCTCGAGCACGAGGACCCGCATGCCCGCGCGGGCGAGGTAGGCCGCCGCGACGAGGCCGTTGTGGCCGGCCCCGATGATGATGATGTCGTACGAACCGGGCATGAATCCCTGTCGTCGGGCGCGAGCGAGGGCTATGTTAGGGACTGAGGGTCGATGACGCCCCCCCCGGCGCGGTTCCTGCACCTAGTGCTGATCGGCTGTTGCGCGGCATCCGCCCTCGCCAGCGCCGCCTGCCAGTCAGGCCGGGCACACGAAGGCGCCGCCGCGCCGCTCCGACTGCCCGCCAATTTGCACGTGATCAACGCTAATTGGTCGGATGTCCGCATCTACCTGGTGCGTGGCGGCCTGCTCCTGCGCCTCGGCTCCGTGACGAGTCAGAACAGCGCGGACTTCGAGATCCCGGCCGACGTGCTCAACGAGGCGGCCAGTGTGACGCTCGTCGCCAGCCCGCTGGGCGGCCGGGAGTCGTTTTCCACGCCGCTCACCGGCATTCGGCCCGGCGACGAGCTCGAGCTCACTGTCGAGAACCTGTTGCCACACTCGCACCTGGTGGTGCGCTAGCCTCGAGCCGCGGTCACGGGCGGCGGGGCCGTTCGGCCGCCCGCTCGAGCAGCGCCGCGAGCTCCGGCGCGATATTCGGGCCGAACAGCTCGCGGGTCGGGAGGGTGACGATCTGGGGCCGCGGACCGGGCGCGCCCTCCGAGCCGTTGGGCCCCGCTGATCCCTTCTGGCCGGTGGCGCCGTCGGCGGCATCGGCACAGCGGCGGTTGTCCTTGTCGGCGTTGCCCTGGCCGCCCTTGCCGCCCTTGCCACCATTCCCGCCCGTGCCGCCCGGCCCGCCGGGGCCTCCGGGAGTACGCGCTTCTATCAATCCCGCGAGGAAAGGATTCTCGGCCGGGGCGATGATGGTGACGCGGCCGCCGCGCCCGCCGCTGCCCCCAGGGCCGCCGTTGCCGCCGCTGCCACCCGGCCCTCCGGGTTGGGGCGGGCACCCGGCCTGGCCGGCGGCGCCGTCGCCGCCGTTCTGCCCCGACGTGCCGGCTCCTCCCCGACCGCCGCGCGACTCGACCCAGAGCCAATTGGCGGGTGGGATGGTATTGCCATCGGCGAACACGTAGTACGGTCGGGAGTAGCCGACTTCGACTGCTGCAACGATCAGCTTGTCGTAGAAGCGCGACCGCAGGATGGCAAGCCGCACGGTCACGTCCGGCCCGTTGCCGCCCGCCTGCCCCGCGCCGCCGGGCTCCCCGCTGAACTCGAAGCCGTGTCCCATGCAGCTGTACTCGGGCGCGATGACGACGGTGTTCTGCACCGCCGGTTTGGCGCTCAGCGTGGCCGTGAGCCGGAATCCCGACGCCGCCGTCCACAGGGGGTTCGCGTTGGTCACCCAATCGCCGTTGTCGCGGCTCACGGCGTCCGGGCTCGACCGTTCGAGGAACACCACGTGCAGTCGGGGGGGATGCTTCTTGTCGTAGCTGCGTGCGAACGGCACGCGCGAGCCGTCGGCGAGGACCGCTTCGTAGCTCGCCTGTATCCAGCCGCCGGGACAGGCCCGGTCCTGGGCGGTCACGATGCGGATGTCGCGGATCTGCGCGACCAGGCCGGGATCCGGCGCGAAATCGGCGGGCGGTGCATGCGAGCAGGCGGCAACGACGAAAAACGTCAAGCAGAACGACGTCGCGCGAAGGCGTCTCGCAGAACCGTCGTTCACGGGTTCTCGTCCCGCACAAACTTCCCGCTCTCCGCCTCGAAGACGCGGATGCGCACGACCACCCCGGCCCGCGCCCGGTCCACCTCGCGCACGTGCACGAGCCTCCGGTCGGCCGTGGGCCGGTAAATGATCCAGCTGCCGGCGGGCGCCACGGCCTCGATGCCGGCGCAGACACGCGATTTCGGTCGCGGCTGCCGGCCCGGCGGCACGCCCGGGATCCAGACTCGGCACTCTCCGGGCTTGGGGAGGTGCCCGGGCGGCACGCCGAGCGTGGCAGCCGTGCTCGGCCCGGCGGTCTCGGCCTCCGGGGTCGGAGCAAGGATGATGGTCCTGGTGGTCCGAGTGCAGGCTGCGACTAAGACGAGAGTCGTCAAGCCGAGGGTCGTCACGCAGAGGCGTTGCACAAGAACGTCACGCGAAACCGTAGGTGGCCGCATCACGATCGCTCCTCTCACTACATGCCGGTCGAGGGTTTCGGGCGGTAGCAAAATGTGAAATAGGATGACAATAGGCAACTTTTCCGACCGAGCGCGAGGTTCAGTATGTTTGCGGCGTGGAGACGGCGGGCTACGGTCTCATCGAGACGATGCGGGTGCGCGAGGGGCGCATCCCGTTCCTCGAGCGCCACCTGGCACGTCTCGAGCGCTCGCTGCGGGAACTCGGCCTGCCGCGACCCACGCGTGACGTCGCGGCGCTGGTGCGCCCGTTCGCCGGCGCCGACGAAGCGGTGCTGCGGGTCGAGGTGTGCGACGGCCGCGCCACGGTGACGGTGCGGGAGCTGCCGGCGCTCGACCCGCCCGCCGTGATCACTGCGGCAGAGCCGCACGAGCCGTATCCGCACAAGACGACCGAGCGCGATTGTTTCGTGGATGCGGCAGAAGAAGCGGAGATCGCCGAGGCGGACGATGCGTTGTTGCTCACGCCCGACGGGTGGGTGGCCGAGGGGACCGTATGGAACGTGTTCTGGTGGGACGGGGACCGGTTGCGGACGCCCGCGCTCGAGCTGGGGATCCTGCCAGGGGTCGGCCGGGCGCGGGTGCTCGAGCTGGTCGAGCAGGTGGCGCAGGGGCGCTACCCGCGGCAGGCGATCGAGGGGAAGAGCCTGTTCTTGACCAACGCGGTCCGGGGGATCGTGCCGCTGGCCTCGCTGGACGGAAGGCTCGTGACGCCTGATGCGCGCACCGCGGAGCTCGTCCGGCGCTTCTGGCCCGAGGGCTGACGGTCTGGATTTTGCTCGGGCGGAGGAGAGGGGATGAGCGGGTCGTTCCACCCATTGCGTGATCCGGCACAGGGGCACGATCAGATATTCAGGAGCGGTGATGCGTTCGCACATCTGCGGTCTCGTCATCTTGGCGGTGCTGGGTGCATGTGGTCACGCGATCACGGGTCCCCCCACGGGTCCTCCTACGCGCCCGGGCCTCGCGCTCACGCCGTTCGCTCTGGGAGGCGGGCCGTGGAACGTCGCCATCTCGCAACGGGGGCTGGTATACGTGACGCGAGTGGCCACGGATTCGATTGCCCTCGTGGATCTCGAGTCGCATCGGGTGACCGCTAGCTTCAAGGTCGGGAACGGTCCCTACGATGTTGCGTTCAACGCCGCCGGGTCCTCGGCGTACGTCACCAACCTCTACGATCACACGGTCGGTGTGATCAACACGCTGACGCAAACGCAGGTCACCACCTTTCCGGTCGCCGGTGGGGCGGTTCGCGTTCTGCTCGGCCCGGACGAGACCAAGCTCTACGTGACCCTCGACAACGGCGGCCTGACGGTTCTCAACTCGACATCGGGCACCGTCGATACGACGATCCAGCTCGGCTCGGTTGCGTTGAACGGAGTGGCTCTCACCTCGGATCGGTCGCGGCTGTACGTCAGCAGCGTGGGAGGCACCGTGACCGAGATCAACACCGCGGCCGACACCGTGGTGCGGTCGTTCAGGCCTGGGGGCCTACCCCAAGACCTCGTCGTGGGCCGCGGAGACAGCACTCTCTACCTGGCCAACGAGGCTGGTTGGGTGCAGGTGTGGAACCTGAAGCACTGGACCCGAACGGATTCGATTCCTGTCCCTGCCGCCTTCGGCCTCGCGCTCACCCAGGATGGAGAGCAACTGTGGGTGACTGAGACTGCGGTGGGCGGGATCGCGGTGGTCGATGGCGCGTCCCGCGCCGTGATCGAGACGATCCCGGTCCTGGGGAGCCCGCGTCATCTGGCGATGACGCCCGACGGCACGACGGCGGTCGTCGCGAACGAAGCGGGTGTCGTGCAGATCATCCGGTAGGGGCTGGCGCTGCCTAGCGGCTGCCCGAGAGATAGTCGGCGAGCCCTCTGAGCCGAAAGCCGAAGTCCTGGGTGAAGAGGGTCCCATCGCAAGTCGGTCCCCCATCTTCTTCACCCATGCGAACAGCAATGTTTCGCACCCTTTGGACCAGTTCCGCGAGGCGTTGTGTTTCCCACAGCTCGGCCGGGCTGTTGTAGATGCGTCGAGGAAGGTCAGCTGCTTCCGCTAGAAGTAGCAACATGCGGGCCACTTCATCGACGTGAGTCAACGATAGCTGGGCGGATGGAGCGAAGGGGATCGCAATAGGATGCCCGCCAGTCGACACCGAGTTCTCAAAGATCTGGGAACGCCAACCCGACGCCGTACTCCGCGCACCGGGGCCTACGACGCGCGCAATCCGCAGCGCTGCGAAGCCGAAACCGGTGGCGGACGCGAGGCTCTCACCCACCAGCTCCACGGCACGCTTGGCAGCGCCGTAGGGTTCGTCGGGTGCGGTGAGATCGCGTTCGCTGAGCGCCCGAGCCGAGTGCGATGACCCGTACACACTCATCGAGCTCCCGAAGACGAAGCGTGCCACTCCATGCGTTACGGCCGCGCGGAGTAAGAGCAACGTGCCGGTCAGGTTCACCTCGGCGGCGGCAAGGGGATCTGCACGGAAGGCGGTAGGAAGGACCGCCGCGAGGTGGATGACAGTTCGAATGGCCGCAGACTCGAACAGCCGTCCGACGTGATCGGTCCTTCCAATGTCGCACAGTTCAATCTTCTCTTGGGCATTAGGATGGACGTCCACCGCCAGGACCTCATGCCCGCCTGCGCGCAGCAGTGAACAGAGCTGCGACCCGATCTGGCCACTTGCGCCCGTCAGGAGGACTGTGGCCGTAGACTTACGTCGCATCGAGAGGTCGATCTTGATCCATCACGCCCAGCCGTCGAGGTGGCCACGGCGCAGGTGGTGGAGTACCGCGTCGAACCGAGCGCCGCTAAGTTAAGTCCTCTGGAGCGACGCTGTAGGTTGTTGTAGCAACACATGGTGGCTGTAGCTCAATCGGTTAGAGCGCTGGACTGTGGCTCCAGAGGTTGCGGGTTCGATTCCCGTCAGCCACCCCTACCTGCTAGATGCGTAGCGGCTAGGTTGCGAAGGCACTGAGCGTGAAGGGGAGCATCGCTTCTTCGGTGAGGTTGTGCTCGGGGAGGGGATATCAACCCACCGCGGCATCAAAGGCACGCTCCCTTGACGCCGCGGCTCTTTCGACGTCACTGCGGCAAGCTGCGATTACTGACACGTCACGCTGAAGTTATCGGCGAATGCCGTCAGCTCACCGTTCGCGTTGATCGTGTAGTGCAAAGTCTCATGCACCTTAAAGTTGTTGTCGGGTCCCTGGCCGATCATGTAGAAGTTGTTCACGAACGTGGACGTAATGGGGAACGGTGTGCTGAAGGTGTTCGTGGACTGCGTAATGCCCGTCGCCTGATACTTATCCCCGGTCACGGAACCCGTGCCGCTGATACCTTGCGGCTGGAAGTGAGCGTAAAGCAGCACGTTTCCCGTGTTGCTAATCGTGACTTGGAAGAGCACGTGCAGCGGACCGCTGACTACGATGAGCTCGCCCGCCCCTCCGTTGGCGCAAGGGACGAATACGAAGAGGTCGATCGGTATCTCCGCGTTGGTCTGGGAGGTAACTGCCGAGAGACTGAGACGCTCACGATTGGCAGCCGGTGCTGTCGGACTCGTGTCACATGCGGCCAGCGCCACAGCCGCAAAGACGAGCAGCGTAACGTGTTTCATGGGTCACCCCGGTATGATAAGTCGCGTCGTCAGCGGGAACTCGGAACCCCCCCGTGGTGGTCGGGTGCGTGCACAAAGTTTCAAGCGGGAGGCGTTGGGCGGAATGGATCTTGGATCTTATTGCGATTCAGGCAGCGTGGAGACAGGGGACTAGTCCGGAATCGGGACGGACTAGGTCCGGGTAGCCCGCACGCTCTAGGCCCCGATTGGGAGTGGTCTGGATGGGCTGGCACTACGCTGGCGATGGTCGCGTCACTCCGCCTCGGAAGAGCGCTGCGGCGTCGCTGCGTCGATGTACCCGCAGCTTGTTCAATATGTTGTGAACGTGGTTCTTGACCGTGGCGACCTCCACGCCGAGTTCCCGAGCGATTTCCTTATTCCTGAGCCCACGGTCAATGAGCCGTACAATCTCGCGCTCCCTGTGACTGAGATGGGTCTGCCTGAAGCCCGACCCGCCAGCGAGCCCCGCAACCCGCCGCAGCAACATCGCCGCGATTCGGGGGGGACAGGCAACTTCACCCCGAGCGACGCTTGCCAGGACGGCGAGAAGTTCAGCTGAAGAGTCGTTACGCGTGACGTACCCAGCGACGCCCGCTTCGGCACATGCGACGAGCTCGTAGTCGCTCTCGGCCAGGGTCACGGCCACGACCCTGATGCCAGGGGCCTCGTCGCGAATCGCCTGCGCGATCGCGACGCTGTTGGGCGTAGCCATGTCGAGCAGGACTATGTCGGTCGGCGTGACCAGGGAAGCCAAGACCTCGTCGTAGCCTCCGGCGGTGCCCACTACCCGGATGTTCCCGTCCCGCAGCACAATTTCTGCCAGCCCTTCGCGGTAGAGACGAATACCTGATGCGATAAGTATCCGAATTGCGGCGGGGCGGGCGCTGGAGTGCCGTGAATTCGGGGAGGATGAGCGCGGCCGCGGTGCGCCGTAACTGGACGCGCCGTGGCCAACAGCGGTTGGTTTGGCCGCGGGGATACCCCACTCAGCCGGTTTGGCGATTTGCTCCCCTCGAGGTATCGGCGAGCCGCACGACATCACGCCTCGCGGTTCACAACACCTGAGTTACGTTCGAATATGCTTCGCAGCGGGTCCGCTGCAAGGGGAGGTGAACGGTCCGCATAGTCTCGTGGGATGGCTCGTCCACGATTTGCGTCGGAGCGGGGCACGGGAGACGCAGCGCATGTTTGATCGCTACAACATCATCGACGAGGCCGACCTCGCCGCTGCCGTCGCGAAGCGATTCAATAGCAGAGTCTGAGGGTGTTGCCGGAGCAGCCTGAGTTGCTAACTTCCAGCAGCATCAATTCCTAGGTCCGTAGCTCAATTGGTAGAGCACCGGTCTCCAAAACCGGGGGTTGCAGGTTCGATTCCTGCCGGGCCTGTAAGAGCCGCACCGCATGGTGCGGCTCTTTCAGTCCCGGGGAATCTTTGCCGCCGTCGCTCGCCAGCGGCTCGCGACATTACCGGTCGATTCCTGCCGGGCCTGTTGAAAACGCGAAGCCTCGCAGCGAGTTATGTCCCTGCGAGGCTTCTTGTTTACAGGCCCGGCGCGAGCCGACGGAGCTCCCCTTGCTCGTGCAAGGAAAACCTGCGCTCAGCGATGGCCTCCAGGTCGGGCATTGGCCGGACGCGTTCGATGTCCACGCCGACCCGACGCCACGCGGTCACGGCATACAAGCCGACACCCTCCGAATGCGAGGCGTTGAATTGCAGGCCGGCCCGGCCGAAGCGCGGCGCCAGCTCGGGCTTGCCGCGCGGCCCATACCTGAAGTCCAGCACCTGCGGCTCCACGCCGAGGCACGCCCCGAGGATCGTCCGCAGGGCTGCACGGCTCACCCGGAAGCGAATCGCGTCGGGGATAGGGACTCATTGCTCCTTCGTCTCACTGACGTCGTGAGGGGGATACTTTTTCGCATTGGCAGAGCATCGTACGGTAGCCTGTCCGGCTGGATTGGGGGCCTGCCGGCGGGAGGAAACCAGATCGCTGAGCAGATCGTCGTAGGTTCCCCGACGACGAATCAGACTCATTTGCCCGTCCTCGACCCATACCTCGGGTGGGGTTGGATGGCTCAAGAAGCCCAGCGGACTGGCTGCTCGAGCATACGCGCCCGATTGGAAGATTCCAACCAGGTCCCCGACGCTCGCCGCAGCCAGTCGCACGTCTCTGGCCAGCACATCGAGGGGTGTACACAACGGTCCCACCACATCCACTGTCTCCTGGGGCTTCCCGTCAAGCTTGTTCAGCAGAGCAACCGGGAAGTTACGCTTGATGACCTGACCGAGGTTTCCCGACGCGGCCAGGTGGTGATTCATGCCACCGTCTACGATCAGGAATTTTTTCCCACGTGAGGTCTTGATGTCGTTGATGCGTGTGACGTAGATCCCGGATTCACCAACCAGATAGCGGCCGGGCTCGACCAGGAAGCAGGTGCCTCTCAACGATGGCTGGCGCTGCATCTCGGCTGTCAGGGCCACCAGATCTTCACGCCACCTTGCCATGTCGAGCTCGCGTTCGTTTTCAAAGTACGGAATCCCGAGGCCGCCACCAAAATCCAGCGCCGGGAGGGGCTGTTGTAACCGCTCCGCGACACGCGTCGCGATGTTCAGGCCCTTGCGCCATTGGAGCGTCAGGACGGTGTGATCCAGAATCTGCGTTCCGGTGAAGAGGTGGATGCCGGCAAACTCGAGGGAGGGCTCCGAGAGAAACCGATCCAGCACGGCCTCGAGGCTCTCTTCATCCACCCCGAACGGCGATGGCCTGCCTCCCATGAGCATCGCGCCGCCCTGCGCCTCCTCACCGGGGTTGACGCGTATGGCGACCCTGGCCCGCACGCCCCGGCGGGCGGCGATGACTTGGATGCGGTCAACTTCGAGCAGCGATTCCGCATGGATCTCCCCGATTCCCCGGGCGAGCACGAGGTCGAGCTCCGCCTCGGACTTGCCTGGTCCCGCGAAGAGGACCTTCTGCGTTGGACACCCCGCGCTCAAGGCCTGATGAAACTCTCCTCCCGAGGCGATTTCGAGGCCGCACCCCTTACCCAGGAAAAACCTGAGAAAGGCGCGATTCGGGTTGGCCTTGACGGAGTAGCTGATGGCAAACTGCGCTGGCAGGGTGCCCCGCAGCAGCGCCCATTTCCGCTCGAGCACGGAGGCGTCATAGACAAACAGGGGCGTCCCGTATTCCGCGGCGATGCTCCCGACCGGGACGCCGCCAACTCGGAGCTCGCCTCCGGACGAACCGAAGTACTGGGCGACGAGCGACACAGCGTGCGTCACAGCTACGGTCCTGCGCGACGCCGCAGTGCGACATAGTCGACTTTGCCGCTCGGGGTCTTTGGCAGCGCCTCGAGGACCTCGACCTCCTTCGGAACCATGTAACGGGGCATCCGCTCTGCACAGAAGGAGACCAGGTCGTCGCGATCCAGGGCCTCGCCGGCTCGCGGTACTACGAATGCCTTCACGGACTGCCCCAGGACCTCGTCGGGAATGCCGATCACCGCGACCCCCTGCAGCCGGCCGCTCTGGAACAGCACCTCCTCGACCTCGGTGGGGCTGATGCGAAAACCCGAGGATTTGATCAGCGTATCTCGCCGGCCCACAAAGTACAGGAACCCCGCTTCGTCCATCTTCACGAGATCGCCGGAATAGCAGACCTTCTCACTATCGCCGAGCTCCGGAGGCAGCAATGGATGGGGCCGCAGCACGCTGGCGGTGAGCTCTGGCTGATTCCAGTAACCCATCGAGACGGTCGGTCCCCGATGGACCAGTTCGCCGACCTCTCCCGGGCCGCACGGCCGACCGCGTTCGTCTACCACGAGGATCTCGGTGTTGGGAATGGCCTTTCCGATGGAGGTCGGACGGCGGTCCAGCTCCTCCGGCGGCAGGTAGGTCGAACGGAACGCCTCGGTCAGGCCATACATCAGAAAGATCTTGGTGGTCGAAAGAGCACGGCGCAGCACGGCGAGCACGCCTTGCGGCATCGCTCCACCCGTGTTCGTGATGTAGCGCAAGTCGGGGAACCGATGCTTGAGCAGGGTCGAGTTGGGCTGGACCAGCATACTCCATAGTGTAGGGACTCCAGCGAGTCCCGTGATCCGCTCCTTGAGCAACGCCTGCACGACTTCCTGGGCGAAGACGAAATCAATCAAGACGAGAGTACCCGCTTGCTGGAACGCCGTCATGAGCTGGTTGAGGCCTGCGTCGAAGCTGAAGGGAAGAGCCGCCAGGATCCGCTCGGCAGCGGAGATTTCCAGATAGGTCGATACGATGGAGCTCCCCGCCATGATCTGGGCGTGGTTGAGCATGACACCCTTGGGCTTTCCCGTTGAGCCCGAGGTATAGAGGATGGCCACCAGATCCTTTTCAATCCCATAGTCGCGTACTTGAGCCGGAGGGGGCGATTCACACAGTTCCTCGAGGACATAGGTGGGAACGCGAGCTGGCGGGCACTCCCCATTCCGCGGCACCACCATGAACTCGAGGGACGGCATCCTCTCGAGGACAGGCTCCAGGAGACCGAGCTTCGTCCGGTTGGTGATGAGCGCTTTCATGCAACAGTCGTTTGCGATATGGGCGACCTGTTCTGGAAAGAGGAGCTTGTTGACCGGGACGAAGACCCCGCCCGCCTGAGAGATCGCGAAGAAGGAGAGGACCTGCGCTACGGACGGCTCCAGGTAGACGCCGATGCGGTCGCCTCGCCGCAGGCCGACGCTCCGAAGGCCGTGGGCGAGGCCGCCGGTCTGGCCGGCCACGTCTTCATAGCTCAGGCGACGATCGGCATGAACCAACGCCTCCTTGCCGGGAAACCGACCAGCGCTCGTCCGCAGCATGTGATGGACGAGAAAGTCCATGCTCATTCTCAGGGTTGGAAACGAGTTCTGTCGTGACGATCCGACGTGGGCCGGGATCTGTCCTGAAGCTGCCCTTCGACGAACGCGGCGATGCGCTCGATTGTCTGGAAGTTCTCCAGCACGAGCTGTTCGTCGGCGATGGAGATCTCGAACCCTTTCTCCAGGTAGGCAACCAGTTCAAGCACACCGAGGGAATCGAGGACGCCGCTTTCCAGGAGCGCATCGGTGTCCGTTAACCCCCGGACCCGGGCCCGCGGGAATTGGCGCACGAGGAAAGCCCTGATCTTCTCTCTCACCGCGTTGCTTGGCATCCCCGACCCGCTCTCGCCCCGTTGTCCGGCGATCCCGGAAAACGTCGCTCGACCATCCCCCGTGCGGCGGCCACCAGATCTGCCATGGCGACCAACAGCAGGCGGCTATTGCCGACCTTCCGGTGGACCAATACACCTGCCTTCGAAAGCTCACGTTCAAGAGCGTCCCAGACTCGGTCGCGGAACTCCGCCGTGCTCGGGTTGAAGACGTAGGTCTTGACTCCCAACTCAGTGCCTCGAGCATCAATGACAGTGCCTTCTAAGAGTTCGTCGGAGTACACCTGGACCGGAAGCTGAGCCTGGAACAGGTCCTCCAGATAGTGAAGGAAGGTGCAGGTGGAAAAGGGGGCGTCGAGAAACAGGATCTTAGCCTTCAGGTCGTACAGCTTGGCGAACGGCGATCCCTTTCCGCACGAATGGAGTTGCCTCTCGTGATCCGCGACGAGCTTCGCCGCCTCGGGGCCGAGAGCCAGCACGGGGTGAACGGGATTCAGACTCCTCAGGACCCCACTTCTCCGGCGAAAGGCCTCGGTGATGAGTCCCATACGTGAGACGGTCCTCCTTACATCGAAGACGCCCCGGTCCTTCTTCAGGTAGTCGTACGCGAACCCCGTGTAGGCCATCGACATCATGCACAGGTTCCCGGTGGGGCCAATGACGCGCAGCAGGCAATCGATCACCTCTCGGGGCTCTCCGCGGAACCCGCTGAATACGCTGAACGAGCTGTGCATCAGGACGGTGTCGCCTTCTTTGAGGCCCAGACTCCTGAGCGCGGCCTCCAACCCAGCGGGATCGTAGGAATGGAACAGGCGGATCACCCGTAGTCGTGCCCTGAGCCACTGCTCGCGTAGGAAGGACTTTTGGGTTGCTTGAAACCGCGAGAGTCGTCTCGCCGCGATCGATCGAACCCGCTGGTAAGTCTCTCGCACGATCGATCCGATCTCCACCACGCCCGGGCGCCAGTCCCAGGTCTTGAACTCGTCGTACTTCACGGTGGGGCGAAAATCCCACAAGAAGCGACCCAGGAGCGCCGTTCTCGACGGCAGGCGAGGCCGCGCCGCATCGGGCGCCTCAGAGATCGTATCGCCGAAGAGATACTCAACGAGCGCCATCAGATCATACCGGAGGTAGCGTTCGCACACCCCTACGCGGTACTGCTCGACTGGCTCTACCCTCTCTCCGGCGTAGAGCGCATAGTGCATCCAGGGCAGGTTCATGCTGACGTCGAGGCTGAGGGCCGTCGAGGCCTGGAACCGTCCGTTGATCTCCATCAGCGTGTATGCGCCCGTCTGCTCATCGTACTTGAACTCCACCATGGCGACACCGTGCCACTTCAATTGGCCCAGCAGGAGATCGACATAGGCGTACAGCCCCTCGTCCGGCGCCAGGCTCCGGCGCAGGACGCTGACCCCACCGGTGATCGGTAATTCGCGCACGCGCATGTAGGGGAAGCGAGCCAACGGTCGCCCCCGGTCGTAGACACCGGCGACGCAGAGGGCCACGCCGGGAACGTATTCCTGCACTAGAGGAACGGCGCCACGGCCCTCCGCCTCCTCGAGGAGGGCGCTCAAGCGCTTCATGTCATTCGCGTACCGGACCTTGAAATCCAATCGGTGCTGTGTGCTCCGGTGGAGCGGGGATCCCCGCGGCTTGATAATGACCGGAAAGCGCAGTCGATCGGACTGCGCGAGGACCTCGGCGGCCGTGCTGCCGTGGAGCGTCCGCGGAACCGGGACGCCGACCTGCCGCGCCAGCTCCATCGTCCTGAGCTTGTCGATGACCACTTCGAGCGTCTGGGAATCGGGACTGGCAAGCACGGCCCTCCGTTCGATCTCACTGCGCGCGCCGTCGAGCACGACGAGCGTCGTCTCCAGGCTGTTGATGATCATCTCCGCCCCACTCTCGCCGAGGATCTTCAGGATCGCGTCGATGAACCTTTCACGATCGCCGTGCTGGGACGGATACACGTAACGCTGCTGCGTGAACCTCGAGTAGAAGCCGAGGCTCCTCGTCTCGCTGCCGCAGGCGACGACTGGCACCCCTTTCAAACCGAGCCCGCGGATGACAGCCAGCCCTTGGTGCTGATCCGCGCCAGTGACGAGCACCCTCATGGCACCATGCTTCGGTTGCTTCGGCGTGGGCGTGCTTCGCATGGCGGGTCGGCGAACGCGCTGGTGCGCGGCCTTACATTGGAATGATGGCGAACGGGCACGATGATTCTTGCCTGGCAGGCTCCAACCTCCGGGCGCCACTGTTCGGCTCTTCCAACTCAATCGCGTGCGGCACGGACTGGCCACGCCGCAAGAGGCGGGCTGAGGGCGCGGACCGGGCGGCGTGGTCTTATCTCATTTGTCGTAACTGAGTTAGCGCGCAGGGCGTAGCTCGCACGGTCCCACGCTCCTGCTGCGCCGACGCAACATGGCCAGTGCGAGCGCTCACGCACGACGATCTTTGCCGGGTCGAATGCGACGCAGTGACTTGAGCGCTTCAGACCCCGAGCGGTTCTGCCAGTTCCACCGCCGGCGCCGTCGAGCAGCAGCGCCGATCCCGAACCGCTTTCCAGCCCACTAGCTTGTTCCAAACGGAACGGGTGTGGCAGGGGGTGTCTGCTCGAAGCTCAGCCGGCAAGATCCTTGCAATGTCGGCTGGCGCGCAGCCGGGGTCGGCTGTAGACCCCCTCGGGAGGGTGTGATGGCCGGCGTGCGAGCCTTTCGACCAGAGGACATCACAGCGATCGTGCGTCTGCGACGCAAGATCTTCCATCTCACTGAGCAGCCGAGCGACGCCGGCCTCGCTGCCTACTACCACCGCATTTTCTTTGAGAATCCCTGGCGAGACGATGCGTTCCCCTCGTTCGTCTATGAGGACGCCCGAGGGGTGCAAGCGGGCTTTCTGGGCGTCATTCCCAGGCGCATGCGCCTCGGAGACCAGGCGGTCCGCGCAGCCGTGAGTACGGAGCTCATGGTTGACCCGGCGGAACGCGGGATCGCGGGATTCATGCTATTACGGGCATTCTTCGGCGGCCCTCAGGACGTTTCGATATCCGACCGCGCGAACCCTACTGCGAGGGAGATCCTCGAACGCCTGGGGGGAGAGACCACGCTCTGGTTCAGCCTGTACTGGGTGCGCGTGCTGTGCCCGTTTGAGTACGCGGCGGGCCGCTTGGGTTGGCGCGGATTCCCAACCCTCACGCAGCCCCTGTGCCGCCTGCTGGACGGGGCCGCCACACGTATTCTTCCCGGGCGATATCGCGAGCGCCGGCCGGCGACGATCGCTCGGACGCTCGATCGCCGCGCCATGGTCGAGTACATGTCGCGGCTCGGAGGAAAGGACTCCCTTGTGCCGGTCTACGACGAGGCATCTTTCCGATGGTTGCTCGAGCGTCTCGCAGAGCGGCACGCCCTCGGGCCGCTTGAGGAGGTGGAGGTGTTGGACGAGGCGGGCGCCGTGATCGGCTGGTTCATTTACGCCTTTGGGCCGGATTCGCGCGCGGAGGTAGTGCAAATGGCTGCCCTCGATGATCGGCACCCTGACGTCTTCACCCAGCTGTGCTACCACGCCTGGCAGCGTGGAGCTATCACGGTGCGCGGCAGGCTGGACCCTCAGTTCGTGAAATGCTTCACGGGAGATCGCCTGGGCTTCACGCTGGCCGAGCCGTGGACGCTGGTGCACTCACGTCGTCCGGAACTCTTGGCTGCGTTCCACCGTGGGGATGTCTTCCTCAGCCGTTTGGATGGTGAGTGGTGGCTTGGTTTCTAAACCAATCCATCGTCCGCGCGAGCGACATGCGAGGATGAAACACGTGTAACGCGGAACGCGGAACTCGAAACTGCGGAACGCGGAACAGCACGGCGAGCTTCGTGGCGCGCTACGACCTTCCCCTGCTGTTCCGCGTTCCGACTTCCGCGTTCCGCGCTTAGAAGGCTTCCGCGTTAGAAGTTGAGGGTCACACCTCCCGCCCACACGATATCATTCTACGCCTTATTCAGCCCATATCGATCGAACTTGTACATCAAGTCGCGTCCCTCGGCGCGCAGGCCGAGCCGGTAGCCCACGCCCAGGCCCAGGTCACCCGCGAACCGGATGAATGTCGAGTCGCTGCTGGTGCGATTCACGCTCACCGCGCCCAGCCCACCCAGCACGAACGGCTCGAGCCGCATGTCGCTCCCGCCGGCCCGGCGCAGCACCACCTGCCGAGGTAGGAGAACTTGTTGAACTTGCTCCCTGCTGGAATGGTGGCCAGCGAGCCGTTGAGATCGTTGCGCACCAATGTCGCATCGCCCCGCACGCCAAGCATCCTGCTGAACCAGCGCGTCACATCCGCCCCCGCCGACCACCCCGTGCGCCAGTCCAGGCTCGATCCCAGATTCGCGGTGCCCGATGCGCCGCCGAACATCCCGCTCACCGCCCACCGTGCCCCACCCGACTGCGTCTCCATCTGTGCCACCGCAGACCCCGCGACGCCCAAGCCCACCAACGCCAGCGGGAGTCCGCGCATACCAACTACCCCTGTTCATGTCGCAACCTCCTCCCTTCGCGTTTTGGCGGCCGCGTTTAGCGACGAGACCCGGGTGCGAGCGACGCAGTCACGGCGAGTCGCGGAGCGAAACGCGGAACGCGGAAGTCGGAACGCGGAACAGCAGGAGTGGATCGTGCCGCGAATTGCGACGGTGGTTTCTGGAAACACCTCCCGTGCCTCTTTGATCAACTCCTCGGCGCTGATCGAGTACCGCGCCGAAACGTGCGACAGCACGAGCCGCCGAGCCTTGGCCGCGAGCGCCACCTGCGCCGCCTCTCTTGCCGTCGAATGCCCCGTCTCCTTGGCCCGATCCTTCTCCTCATGCTCGACCTATTCCGGCTTAACAGCCTACTGCTGACCGCGGGCGATCGGCTGGTGGCGCGGCTCGGGCTGACGAGCGCCCGCTGGCAGATCCTCGGCGCTATCGTCGCCGCCGACCGCCCACAGCCGGTTGCGTGGCTCGCTCGTAACCTGGGCGCGAATCGCCAAAACGTGCAGCGGATCATCAACGACCTGCACAAGGAAGGGCTCGTCGCATTCGAGGCCAACCCGCATCACCGGCGGGCGCAACTTGTCGTTCTGACTGACAAGGGAAGACAGACGTTCGATGCTGCCATGCGCTTGCAGGCCCCTTGGATCAACAGCCGCTCGGACGGGCTCTTGGTCAAGGACATAGAAACAGTCCACCTGTAATAACGGCGTTGCGAGAAAACCTGGAAGCCAACGACGAAGCTGCATCGGCTCGACTGGAGCGGCAGCCAGAACGCTCAGCGTAGCCCAATCCGTCGGGTCGCCGACGCGCATTTGAGTCGTTCGCGTGCCACCCACCAAACGAGCTCGGCGCCTTGCCGTCTCGCCACGCGAGTCCGGGATCAGCCCCTGCAGGGTGCACCCTGAAGTGCACCCTGAGTAGCGGGATTTAGGGGGACTATCGCGGACGTGGGCGGAAAGCTGCTCGGTCGATCTCCGTCTTCGAGGGACGCTTACGGAGTCGGCGGGTCTTCGGGGGACTTCGGAGGCTCGTCTCCAAAACCGGGGGTTGCAGGTTCGATTCCTGCCGGGCTTGTAAGAGCCGCACCGAATGGTGCGGCTCTTTCAGTCCCGGGGAATCTTTGCCGCCGTCGCTCGCCTGCGCCCGCGACATTACCGGTCGATTCCTGCCGGGCCTGTTAGCGGAGCATCTTACCCCGCGTTGTCGCGCGCTCGCGGCGCTTGAGACTGGAGGACTTCATCGGACGACCCCGCCGTCGATGGCTACTTGTTCGGGCCGATCACCGAGCAGCGGTACTCTTCGTCGGTTGGCGCGAGCGTGATCTCACCGGCCGCCGCTGCATCGGCGACTTCGTTGTCCGAGAACAGTTGCCGCGGTGCGTGGCCGGCGTTGAATGAGATCTGCACCTCGCGCCACAGCGGGTTGAAGCCGTCCCCCTGAATCG
>Ga0209375_1001600_pt1 | contig 16997 bp, 15 predicted proteins | sample GraSoiAngelo_131_FD_185888 | JGI IMG/M metagenome (GOLD analysis project Ga0209375, IMG submission 185888) | Grasslands soil microbial communities from the Angelo Coastal Reserve, California, USA - 14_0929_02_30cm (SPAdes) (version 2) | ecosystem: Environmental > Terrestrial > Soil > Grasslands ... | reverse complement strand
CTCGCGCCGGTAGAGTTTGCTGAGGATCTCAAGGAACAATTGGAAAAAATCGCGCCGGCTCGAATTCTTAAACCGCACGAAACACCTCGTATCGGCTGGCTGGTTGATGGCGAATTCGATGTTGTCGATGGAGGCAGTCCAGTGGGCCGGTTCTTTTTAGGGTCATTCAGCGTCGGCCAATCCGTTCTCGCACTTCATGTCCGCGTCACGGATGTTAAGAGCGGTTTGGTTGTCTACGAGTTTGACATGTACGGCGGAAGCCAGCTTCAAGGCAGACACGGAACCGTTCGCGCAAGCGGGCTTGGCCGGGCTCTGCACTTCGATCTGCAAAATGCGGCCGAGCGGGTCTATCTGACATTAAGCACGGATCCGTATCGCTATGGTGCGCGCGCCAACGTCAGCCTTCCGGAGTAATCCAACACGACGAGCGGGGATTCGCGTTGTAATTCGAATTGCGCTGGCTAAGGTGCTGCCGGTTTTCTCCGGGCGTGGCTTCTACTACTAAATTTTTTCTCCTCGCGTTTGCGATTTGCGTAATTTGCGTCGCGCCGCAAAGGACCGCTGCCGGGCAGCTTCCGCCATCCTATCTTGTTGTCGATTCGCAAACCGGCTATGTTTTGATCGAGCAGAACGCGCGCGAAAAGCGTCAGATCGCGAGCTTGACCAAGATGGCGACCGCCTGCGTAGTCCTGGATTGGGCTGAAAAGAAAAGCGGCGATCTCAACCAGCTGGCAACAATCTCCCAGGCTGCCTTTGTCGGCGTGGAAAAAAATGAAGTCGGCTGGCAGGTCGGTGATGTCGTTTCATTACGCGATTTGCTGTATGCGGCGCTGGTGCAATCGGACAACCTCGCCGCCAATGCACTTGCCCTTCGCGTGGGTGAAACGTTGGCGTCAGCCGTGCCGGCAGAACCAAATTCAAAGATCACGCCAGCCACCGGGTTCGTCGCGCAAATGAATGCGCTGGCAAAACAACTCGGGATGGACCGGACGCGTTTCGTCAATCCCAGTGGGTTCGATTACAAGGAACGGCCGATGCCATATTCCACTGCGATCGATCTTGCGCGGCTCACCCGTTACGCGATGAACAAGGCGAGCTTTCGTTTTTATGTTTCGCAAAAGGAGCGCGAAATTTCCTTTAACCGCGCTGGCAAACAAATGCACGCTCTCCTTCGAACAACAAACGATCTGCTTGGCACTAACGGAATCGATGGCGTCAAAACCGGCCAGACCGCTCGTGCCGGTGAATGCCTGATCTTGTCGGCTAATCGCGCCGCCGAAGTGATCAAGAATGGCGACAACGCCACAATCTTTCCGCGCCACCTCATCGTCGTAATTCTCGGTAGCAACGATCGATTTGGGGATGGCCAGCGACTCGTCCGGCAGGGTTGGCAACTTTACGATCAATGGGCCGCGGCTGGTCGACTGGTCGATCCGAAAAAGATGCTGTAATCTCTCCGCGGATGAAAACGCGGATCGGCATTCTCACCAGCGGCGGCGATTGCCCCGGGCTCAATGCGGTCTTGCGTGGTGCCGCGCTCGCGGCTGACAAACTTGGTTGGGAAATGCTCGGATTCCGCGATGGCTTCGAAGGATTGTTGCCCCCAGGTGATTTCACCGTGCTCGACCGCAAGTGCACGGAAAACATCATGGCGCTGGGCGGAACGCTGATCGGTACCACAAACCGGGGACACTTCGTTGCCAAGATTGGCGCGGGAGATCGTGCGGTGGTGGCAGCGGAAGTAATCGAGAAAGCACGCAAAGTTCTAAATGAGGCGCATGCCGAAGCGCTCATCATCGTCGGCGGCGATGGCTCGATGACGACCGCGTTGCAGTTGCAAGAGGCTGGAATCAATTGCGTCGGCGTTCCCAAGACGATTGACAACGATCTTGAGGCTACGGCCATGACCTTCGGTTTCGATTCCGCTGTGGCGGCGGTGATGGACGCGCTCGATCGTCTGCATACCACGGCCACAAGTCACAAACGTGCCATTGTGGTGGAAGTGATGGGGCGGCACGCCGGTTGGATCGCATTGCATGGCGGAATCGCAGGTGGTGCTGATGTCATCCTGATTCCGGAAATTCCATTCGATTTCGACCGAGTGGCCGACGCCATTCGCGCGCGCGAAGCTGCCGGTGATCTGAGTTCACTGGTCGTCGTCGCTGAAGGCGCGCGGCCGAAAGATGGACAGCAGGTCAAACGCGAAACGAAAGAAGGCGAGTTTCGCCTCGGCGGAATCGGCGATATTGTGGCGCGAGAAATTGCAGCGCGCACCGGGAAAGAAACGCGCACCTGCGTCCTTGGTCACTTGCAACGCGGTGGCGCGCCGACCACGCTCGATCGCATTCTCGGCACCCGGTTCGGGGTAAAAGCAGTGCAGTTAGTTAACGAAGGCCACTTCGGATCGATGGTCAGCTATCAGAACTATCAGGTCCGCCACGTACCCATTGCCGACGCGGTCAATCGCTTGCGGCTGGTGCCGCCCAACGGCGAGATGGTCCAGACCGCGCGTGACGTCGAGATTTCATTCGGCGATTGAACGCTGAGGAATCGCTACCGAAACCTGTCTGATTTGTAGCGGCGGACGCTTGCCCTACCTGGCGCTAGCGCGCCTTCCTCTCCCCGGGAGAGAGGATTGAGGTGAGGGGACCTTGTCATATCTGATTCGCGCAATCTTTGGCTGGAAATCAAACATCAAACATCGAACATCAAACATCCTTGAAAATCGTTCTCGCATACTCGGGCGGTCTCGACACCTCGATCATTCTCGCCTGGCTGAAACAAAACTACGACGCGGAGATTATCGCTTTCTGCGCCGACATCGGTCAGGGAGAAGAGCTCGATGGGTTAAAGGATAAAACGCTGCGTACAGGCGCGGCCAAATGCGTGATTGAAGATCTGCGTGAGGAATTCGCCCGCGATTTTATCTTCCCGATGTTTCAGGCGGGCGCAATTTCCGAGGGACAATACTTTCTTGGGACGAGCATCGCGCGTCCTCTCATCGCTAAGCGTATGGTGGAAATTGCGCGCGCCGAATCAGCCGAAGCGATCGCACACGGCGCGACGGGGAAGGGGAATGACCAGGTTCGCTTTGAACTCTCCGCCGCGGCCCTCGCGCCGGAATTGAAAGTGATCGCACCGTGGCGCGACGAAAAATTTCGCAGGCAATTTCCCGGACGCGCCGAAATGATTGCCTTTGCTAACGAGAATAAGATCGCAGTGGAGGCGAGTGTTTCGAAACCGTACTCGATGGATCGCAACCTTCTCCACATTAGTTTCGAGAGCGGGATGCTGGAAGATCCGTGGTTCGATGCCAGCGGACCAGAAGCGCGTGACATGTATAAGTTGAGCGTGTCGCCCGAGGATGCGCCGAACGAGGCCGAATATATCGAGCTTCATTTTGAGGCGGGAAATTGCACTTTCGTTGCAGCTGGAGGGGCGAGCTCCCGCGAGCCCGGTCCGAGCCGGACTGGCAGTTCCGGCGTCGCAGGAGTTCCGCCCTCCAAAATGTCGCCACTCGAAATCATGCAAACGCTGAACAAACTCGGCGGCAAACACGGCATCGGTCGGGTTGATCTTGTCGAAAATCGTTTTGTCGGAATGAAAGGACGCGGCGTTTACGAAACCCCGGGCGGCGCGATTTTGCACTTTGCTCATCGGCAAATGGAAACGCTGACGATGGATCGCGAGGTGATGCAATTGCGGGACAGCCTGATTCCACAATACAGCGCGCTTGTTTACAACGGCTTTTGGTTTTCACCGGAACGGGAAGCATTACAGGCGCTCGTGACTGAATCGCAACGCGACGTCACTGGCGTTGTTCGCCTCAAACTCTACAAGGGCAACATTATTGTCGCCGGACGTAAAAGCGCGAAGAGCTTATACGATCCAGCGATTGCGACGATGGAAGGCGAAGGTGCCGAAAAATACAATCAGAGCGATGCGACCGGTTTTATTAGATTGAATGCGTTGCGACTGAAAGTGCGCGCGGCAATGAAAGGCAAAAGTACGCGCGATTGACCCATTCGACTTCCTTGTAGCAGGCTCTCAATGGCCCCAGTTCTTCTGGCGCGTTTGGCCTCGACGCTGGCGATGAAATACAAAATAATTTGTGACGAAAGAACGTAGCGCGTTCCCTCGCATGCCTACCGAGATCAATAAGAAAACCGAGCTCGAGGTTGTCCATGTCCTCTTTCTCGACATCGTCGGCTATTCGAAGCGGCTGACGAACGAACAGCAGACGTGGATTGACCAACTCAATCAAGTCGTCCGCAGTTCGGAGGAGTTCCAGAGTGCGGAGGCGGCGGGTCGCTTAATAAAAATCCCGACGGGCGACGGGATGGCACTGGTCTTTTATAAGAGCCCGGCACAGCCGGTGGAATGCGCGCTGGAAATTAGCCGCGCGCTAAAAACATATCCCGAATTGCGGGTACGAATGGGGGTGCACAGCGGACCAGTCAGCGCAGTGACCGATTTAAACGACCGCACCAACGCCGCCGGCATCGGAATCAATATCGCGCAGCGGGTGATGGATTGCGGCGATGCCGGACACATTCTGCTTTCGCAGCGCGTTGCCGAGGATCTTGCGCAATATGGCGAATGGCAATCGCAGCTGCACGATCTGGGCGATGTGGAAGTGAAACACGGAGCCCGCGTCCACGTTTTCAATCTATATAATAAGGAGCTAGGCAATCCGGAGGTGCCGGAGAAACTGCGGCAAGCGAAAGAGCAAACGACGCCAGCAGTGGCCGGGCGCGACGAAGAACTGTGGGTCGCCGTGCTTCCTTTCAAGAGTTCTGGTGACGCGGAGATGGAATCGTTTGCCGGCGGTCTCGGCGAGGACATTACGACCGGGCTTTCGCGATTTCGGTATCTATCGGTCGTCGCGAGCGCGTCGGCAGCGCGACTAAAGGGAGAGGCTGGAGACGAGCGGGCCCTCGGCGCCAAACTCAGTGCGCGTTACGTGCTGGAAGGAAGCATCCGCAAAAGAGGTTCCGGCATTCGCGTGGGCGCTCAGCTTGTCGACACCCGGACGGGAGCGCAGCTTTGGGCCGAGACCTATAATAGGGACCTCCAGGCATCGAGTATTTTTGCGGCACAGGATGACATTGCCGCACGCATCGTTGCAACTGTCGCGGACAGCTACGGGGTGCTCGTGCATTCGATGAGGTCCGCGATCGGGCGGAAGGACGACGCCGATCTCACGCCGGTGGAATGGCAGTTCCAGTATTTCGCCTACCGCGAGCAGATCACGCCCTCGGCTCATGCGGCGCTCAAGACCCGGCTGGAGCGCGCAGCGGAGCGGGATGCTCGGCAGTCGGACCTGTGGGCCTGCCTTGCGCAAATCTACGTCGACGAATACGCCTTTGGCTTCCCCGGAAATGACGAGACATCTCTCGATCGGGCACTGGCCGCGGCGCGCCGCGGGGTCGAGTTGGATCGGGCGAACCAGTTCGCGATGGTGGCGCTGGCGCAAACACACTTCTTCCGCCAGGACCTCGCGGCCTTTCGTCCTGCGGCCGAGCGCGCGATGGCCCTCAATCCGCTCAACACTGACGCGCTTGGGATCCTGGGACTGCAAATCGTACACACGGCCGACTTCGAGCGAGGCACCGCGATCGTACGCCGCGCGATGGAACTGAATGCCAACCATGCCGGTTGGATGCATTTCGCTCCCCTCTGGGATCACTTCCACAAAGGCGAGTACGAGCAGGCCCTCGAGTGCGCGAACCGGGTGGACGTCCCAGGACTCTTTTGGCCATTTCTCGTAATGGCATCGGCCTGCGGGCACCTCGGCCGCCGCGTCGAAGCGCAGGTTGCGGTCCGGGATCTATTGGCGCTCGATCCCGAGTTTGCGGCGCACGCGCGCTCGAACATCGGAACCTGGCACTTCGCGAGTGGCCTTATGGATCCCATACTCGATGGCCTGCGCAAAGCAGGGCTCTCAATTCCCGAAAGCGGATCGTCCGATTCGCCGAGGCGGAATGTTCGCCGAAATTAAAAAAGAAGTCGAGTTGGTCCTGGCTCACGTTCTTTTTATCGACATCGTCGAGTATTCGAAAATATTAATTAATGATCAGCTCAGCGTGCTTTGCTCGGTAGAGATCTGATCCAGGTGATATTTCTGCCAATAACGCATTGCACCACTGACTGCCATGCGACTCGGATCAGCCGTTTCGTAGTCAGTTATCAACCCTTCGATATTGGTGACGCTCGATCCCATTCCTAAGTCATCGTGTTCGTAGGTGGCAAAGGCGGAGCGCAACTTATCCTCCTTCATGCTAGCTTGGATTTTATCGCGCAACCACTCTGACCAGCGGTCGACGCGTTCATCGAGCGCGGCTAGATGGTCCGATACCTCGCCCTCAATTTTTCCGAAATGCGGCAGGTAAAGGTGTCTGGCGTTCAAGGCGCGAATTTTGGCGATCGAGTCATGCCATTGTTCGATGTGCAGCTCCTGTGGAACGAACGGTGGGATTGGTGGACCAAGACCGATACGGACGCCGGCAATGTCGCCGCCAAAGACGCTATCATCCCAATGATAAACGTGATGATGGCTGGCGTGTCCGGGTGTGGCAATCGCGCGGATCTCGAACGGCGAAAGCTGAATGACTTCGCCGTCCTCCAGCGTTTTAACGCGATCTGCCGGCACAGCCGCAATGCGCCCCCAAAGTTTTTCCATTTCATCGCCAAAGATGCGTTTAGCGGAAGCGATGAGTTTCCCGGATCAAGCAAGTGCGGAAGACCGCGCGGATGCACGTAAACTGTGGCGCCGAGCTCTGCAAAACGCCAGGCCGCGCCCGCATGATCGAAATGGATGTGACTAAGAAACACATGGCAGACGTCAGTTGGTTGGAAGCCGACCTTTCGCAGCTCGCTAACAATTCTTTGGAACGCAGATTCCGGCCCAGCGTCGAAGAGAACCAAGCCACGATCGGTTTCCAATGCTGTGACCGCGATGATATTCGCCCGACCAAGGTGGTAGGTATCGAATACGTGAATTTTCAACGGATCAGATATTTCAAAATCGATGGCGCTCTTGCAAGCGGAGATCCCGCTCTGGAAGATCACCAAAGATGGTGGCCGGAAAAACCGTGCCAGCCGCGGCGTCCGTCGTGGCAGCGGCCTCGCTTCGGGCCACGCACGCGGTTCGTCGGTAATTGCCAGTCCTGCTCGGACGAGTGCATCCTCGCGAGCGCGAACCTTTCTCGCATGCGAAGCTTCTAGCTGAATTGTAAACTTGTTGAAGCCCGTGTCCACCAGACGGCGAAAGTCCGAGCCGGACTGGCAATAACACGCGGGACACGTGCGCTACCCTTGCAGTGCGCCATTGTCGATCTTATATTTTATTCGATCAATTAACCGGAAGGATTCGCATGCCAACCACCGTTACCGCTCCCAAGAAAACCCCAGCCGCCGAAACAGATTTCCTACCCCTCCAGGGCACCGATTATATCGAGTTTTATGTCGGCAACGCCAAACAGGCCGCCCACTTTTACAAGACTGCTTTTGGCTTCCAAAGCCTGGCTTATTCCGGTCCTGAAACCGGCACCAAGGATCGAGCAAGTTATGCCATTCGGCAAAACCAACTAACGTTCGTTTTAACTACAGCGGTGCGCACCGACAATCCCATCGCGGACCACGTCGCCAAACATGGCGACGGTGTGAAAGCGATCGCGTTGAAAGTGGAAGACGCCACGTCTGCCTGGGAGGAAACAACCACACGCGGCGGCAAGAGCTTCCTCGAACCGATGACTTTGACCGATGGCGACGGACAATTGGTCATGAGCGGTATTCACACTTACGGCGACACCGTTCATCTTTTCATCGAGCGCGACGATTATAGCGGCGTTTTCATGCCTGGGTTTGAGAAATGGGAATCGAATTACAATCCATCTGAAACAGGATTGCTTTATTGCGATCATTGCGTGGGCAACGTCGGTTGGAACCAAATGAATCCATGGGTGAAATTTTACGAGGACGTGATGGGGTTCCGAAATATCCTGAGCTTCGACGACAAGGATATCTCGACCGAATACTCTGCCCTCATGAGCAAGGTGATGAGTAACGGAAATGGTTTCGTGAAATTTCCGATCAATGAGCCGGCCGAAGGCAAAAAGAAATCGCAGGTGGAGGAATATCTCGAGTTCTACAACGGCGAAGGTGTGCAGCACGTGGCGATCGCGACCAAGGACATCGTGAAAAGCGTGACCGAGATTCAGAAACGCGGCGTCGAGTTCTTGAATATTCCATCAACCTATTACGATGAGTTGCCCGACCGCGTGGGTCACATCGATGAAGATCTGGAGCCGTTAAAGCGACTCGGAATTTTGGTCGATCGCGACGATGAGGGGTATTTGCTCCAGATCTTCACAAAGCCAGTGGAGGATCGGCCGACGCTCTTCTTCGAAATCATCCAGCGCAAAGGCGCCAAGAGTTTCGGCAAAGGCAATTTCAAAGCCCTGTTTGAGGCATTGGAAAAAGAGCAGGAGAGGCGAGGTAATTTGTGACCAATACTGTCATGTTGAGCGAAGTCGAAACATCTCTAACTATTCTCTGGGCGTCATTTCGCTTGCGAATGTCGAGAGATCCTTCGACTCCGCTCAGGATGACAACCTAAAGGAACGAAGTTATGCCATTTTATCAAAGACTCGGTCAAATTCCACGAAAGCATCACATCTGGTTTCATCGCAACGGCGCGGCGCCCACCTACAAGAACGAAGGCATCGCTTACGAGCATGTCATCACGACGGAGGGATTCAACGAAGCCTACTCGATCATGTATCACCTGCGTCCGCCCACACGAGTGCGCAGCGTAAAGCTCCTCAAATGCGAGGAGCTGAAGAAAGCGGCGGACAGTCCGCTGCGTCATCACCATTTAAAGACCGCGAATATTCCGCGTCGTGGCGATCTCTACAGCGGGCGGATCCCAATTTTGTTCAATCAAGATATGACCGCCTGGCGGGCGCGTCCGGAGAAGCCGTACGGCAAGTTCGAGTATTACAAAAACGGCGGCGCCGACGAAATTATTTTCATCTTCAAAGGCGGCGGCATGCTCGAGACGGTTTTCGGCAAACAACGCTACCGCGCCGAAGATTACATTGTCGTTCCGCGCGGCATCACTTACCGGCTCGTGCCGGATAAGGTGGAAGAGGAAGATTATTTGATTCTCGAATCAACTGGTCCGGTGCGTATTCCGAAACGGTATTTGAATCAGGAGGGTCAAATCAAAATGGGGGCGCCTTATTCCGAGCGCGATTTTCACGGCCCGACCGAGCTCAATACGGTCGACAAGGAAGAGGACACGGAAATTCTTGTAAAGGACGGCCCGCGCTGGACGTGCGTGACGATGGCGCATCATCCGTTCGATGTCGTCGGTTGGGACGGTTATGTTTATCCATTCACCTTTAACGCCCAGGACTTCGAGCCGATCACCGGAACGGTCCATCAACCGCCGCCCATCCATCAAACCTTCGAGATTCGCGGTTATGTTGTCTGCACCTTCGCGCCGCGATTTTTGGATACACATCCCGAAGCGGTCAAGATCCCGTGGGTGCACGACAACGTCGAAGCTGACGAAGTTTTGTTTTATGTCCGTGGCAATTTCGGATCGCGCCGCGGCATCGAGCCGGCCTCGATCACGCTGCATCCCCGCGGTATTCCGCACGGCCCGCATCCTGGGACCATCATGGCGAGCAAGAACGCGACCCGCACAGAAGAGCTCGCGGTCATGTTCGATACTCAGCACACGCTGGAGTTGACCGAAGCGGCGGTCGCGCTCGACGACGAAAAATATCCGTTGAGTTGGCTCGATTAGTGAATTGTCGATTTTGCGTACGAACGACTCTGAAATTGAAACCGAAGATCGGGTGGCGCCTTTTGGTCAACCGCTCCCGCCGGGTCAGATCGGCCGCCTAACGAAAGTCTATCGCGAATTGCTCGACGCGATCGGTGAAGACGGGGATCGCCAGGGCCTGGCGAAAACGCCAGCTCGAGCGGCGCGCGCGATGGAATTTCTCACGCAAGGCTATCGCCAAAGCGTGGAGGAGATCGTCAACAACGCCATCTTCGATTCGGAAGCGAGCGAAATTATTCTCGTCAAGGACATCGAACTCTATTCGATGTGCGAGCATCATCTGCTCCCATTCATCGGCCGCGCCCACGTCGCCTACATTCCGAATGGCAAAGTCATCGGATTGTCGAAAGTCGCGCGCATTGTCGATGTTTTTGCGCGCCGTTTGCAGATTCAGGAAAACCTGACAACGCAAATCGCCGAGTCGTTAATGGACTGTCTGGAACCAAACGGCGTCGCCGTCGTGGTGGAAGCGAAACACCTGTGCATGATGATGCGCGGAGTCGAGAAGCAGAACTCGATCATGAAAACTTCCTGCCTGCTCGGTGCTTTCAAAGACGACGCGCGCACCCGCTCCGAGTTTCTCTCGCTGCTGAAAGACTAACTGGAGGATAGGCTTCCAGCCTGTCTCGGACGACAGGCATCTTGCCTTTCGAAGTCGCGCGTCGCCAAGCTGGAAGCGTGGCGGCCGAGTCAGGCAAGGTGCCTGACTTCCAAAGCGCGTCTTGCCCGTCGGGTTTTGCGTTTCGCCAGGCTGGAAGCCCGCCGGCCGAGTCAGGCAGGATGCCCGACTTCCGACGGCGCGATTTGCACGATTTCTCGTCGTGGGGTTTGCTCCATCATGCTGTTGACCGTCAGCAAACGCGTCGAGTTCTCCGCTTCGCGGCGGTTGTTTGCACCCAAATTCTCCGCAGAAGAGAACCGCAAACTTTTCGGCGAAGAAAGCAGCGCGCGTTATGGCACGGGCCGCAACTATGTCGCTTACTTTATTTTTACCGGTCAGCCCGATCCTACCACCGGAATGCTGATCAACATCAGCGAAATTAAGGAACGCGCCGGTGAAATCATTCACGATCGCTACGACCATCACTTTTTGAACGAAGATAACCCCTCGTTTCGGGACAAGGTGCTGACAGCCGAGAATGTTTGTCGGCAACTTCTCGAAGATGTCGCACCGCTTTTTGACGGCAATCTGGCAAGGCTTGTAGCCGTGCACCTGCGGGAAACTCCGGAGCGCAGCGCAACCGCGTATGCTGACGGCGCGATTGAAGCAAATTACTGGTTCGATTTCTCCGCGGCGCGCCGAACAGTATCGCCACATCTAAGCGTGGCCGAAAATGAAAAACTCTTCGGTATTTCCACCAGCGAGCACGGTCACAATTATCGGGCTCGACTTACTCTTCGCGCCGACTCGGTTCCACCAGAACCGGCCCTTGGGACGCAGGAAGAAATCTCGGCATTGATTCGTTTACTCCGGATTCAACTCGATCACAAAAACTTGAATCGCGATGTCAATGCATTGCGTGGGAAGCCGATCACGACCGAATCGTTGTCGCGCTTTATTCTTCAAAGCGGATCCAATCAACTGCCGTTATCTCGAGTTCGTTTGCATGAACGCAATGATTTTTTCGCGGAAGCTTGGAGGGATGGTGGAATGTTCCTGGGAATGCGTGAACCATTTAGCGCCGCGCATCGTTTGCATGTGCTTTCGTTTTCCGATGCGCAGAACGCGGAGCTCTTTGGTAAATGCAACAACCCTCGCGGCCACGGCCATCGCTACGTTGCAGAGGCGACAGTTGGCGGTGAATATGACGAGCGTTCAGGTGCGCTGGCGAATTTTGAGGAACTGCGCAGCGCTCTGAGACAGGCGATCGCGCCCTGGCGCGATAAACATCTCGACCTCGAGACCAAGGAATTTCGCGATAAGCCGTCCACCGGCGAAAACATTGTGCGTGCGCTTTGGCCGAAAATCGATAACGCCCTTCAGCAACGTCTGGTGCGCTTGCGATTATGGGAAACAGCGAACAATCGTTTTACTGTGCGCAGAACGTAGCACAACCGTCTTAAGTGTGGGGCCAACTTATACGGAGGGATGCACTTCCGTGCATCCAGGACTCGGCGCGGCAAGTCTATGGAGGGACATGCTTCTACATGTCTGGATGCACAGAAGTGCGTCCCTCCGCACTAGCACATTTGCTCCGCCAAATACTGATGCTGGTGCCGCACAGGTTAGAAACGTGCCCCCGCCGCCTGCCACGCTAAAGGCTTTCAACAAAGCAAAGCTCGCTCTACGTTCTAGACGCATATGATCAAGGGACTCAGCGGCGACGTTACCGTTAATGTAATCGCCTCGATCATCGCTTCGCTCGTCCTGCTCGCCGCCGGTTTTCTATGGGGAAAATACAAGGAACGACGGAAGTACGGCCGCAATCTCGAGGACTACGATTTCTACCCGTTCACCATCAACCGCGAAAACTTCCCCGAATTTAACCTCAAGGATTTCCGCCTCGGGATGCATTATTTCCTGAAGAACAACGACTACACCGCGGCACGGCAGTTGATCTTCATTGGCGAACAAAACAACGTGCGCGCCCAGCTCGAACCTTCGGAGCAAAAAGTCTATGCCAGGCTGTTCGAGAAATACGACGGCAAGAAAATCGCCGACGACACGAGCGAGTATTTGGAAAATTACGTCCGGATTGTTCGTTTGATCGGAAAATCGTTTCCGAATTCCGGCATCGAGATCTTGCTTCACAACCTCGCCGACCCGTCGCACTCGCTCATTGCGCTGGAAAATAACGTTACCGGCAGGCAGCTGCGCGATGGCACGACCAACTTGCTGATCGATCTGAAGAAGCGCCAGCTCCTGCACGAGGACAAGCTGAACTACAAGTTGAATATCGGCGCGCGCAGATTCAAGTGCACTACCATTCCGATTTTGCGAAAGGACTTCGGCATTGTCGGCGCGATTTGCATCAACATCGATGCAAATTATCTCACCGAAGAAGTGATGCAGAGCAAAGAGCGCATCGAAGCGTGGTTCAAAAATTTCTGCCGGACTGACATGCAACTGGATGAAAACATCCTGAGTAAGGATGAGTATGCCAAGGCGATGAAAGGCCAGCGTCACTTCAAAGACGAAGCTTTTTAGTAATTTCTCTTCGGCGTCCCCTGAATGCAAGATCGCTCCCAAAAGATGAAACGTTACCTCATCACTGGCGCCAGCCGCGGCATCGGCCGCGCCATCGCGATGAAGCTCGCCGCGCCAGATGTGATGTTGTTATTGCATGGGCGCGACACCGTTGCCCTGGCCGAGACTTGTCGGGCGGTGGAAAAGAGCGGCGGGAAGACGGCAAAATTGATTCACGATCTCGCACACTTCCGCGGCATGGATGACCTGGTGGCCGAGGTCGGGCATAAGCCGATTGATCTGTTGGTCAACAACGCCGGCATCGCGGTGGTAAAACCATTTGCCGAAATCACGCGTGAGGAATGGGAGCAAACCATCGGCGTGAACGTAACCGCACCATTTTTCCTGATCCAACATTTCGTGCCGCGGATGCCGCCGGGCTCCAGCATCGTCAATATTTTGTCCATCGCAGCAAAGACCGCTTATCCAAACTGGAGCGCGTATTGCGGGAGCAAGTTTGCCCTGGAAGGATTATCCACTGCCATTCGTGAAGAATTGCGTTCGCGCAAAGTGCGCATGCTGAACATTTACCCGGCGGCGACCGATACCGATATCTGGAATGCTGTTTCCGGTGAATGGCCACGCGAGCAAATGATGTCGGCCGTCGATGTCGCCGAGGCCGTGGCTTTCGCTATTAATCAGCCGCCTGCGGTGATTATTGAAAACATCACGCTCTCAAATACCACCGGGACGCTTTGATCCAAGCGCGTCCGTAGCACGGCCATCTTCGCTGTGGGGGCCAACGGGCATCTTGCCCGTTGATGCAACAGCGCACCTCACCGGGGCCGAAGCGCCTCCTTCACTAACGCAACGTAGCGTCGCATCGATGGTTCCCACGCGGCTTTTATGAGTTACCCTGTAGAATTTCGCGGGCGCGTTCAAGTGCGGCGTCAATGTTGGCGCAGATATTGTCGAGACCGATTCGATCTACGAAGCCGGAATGAAACAGCACTTTCATCGGCTGGGGTTGCACGCCGCTGAGGAGAAGTTGGGTGCGTTTGCGATGAAATTTTTCGAGCGCAATCTCGAGCGCGTGCAATCCGGTGGCATCAATTGCCGGCACCGCGCGCACTCGAAAAATCACGATCCGCGGCACACGCAAAGCGCGCGCGAGGGCGGACTCGAGCTTCTCCGCCACGCCGAAGAAAAACGGACCTTCAATTCGAAATACCAGCACGCCTTCCGGCACATTTTTTTCCCGAATTGAATCGCCCCCGAGCTCCAGTTCGCTTTCAGGCGTGACCAGCCTAATCTGAGTGATTTCTTCCATTCGCTTAACGAAAAGCGCTCCCGCCATCGCTAAACCGACACCGACCGCGATGGTAAGATCGAAGGTAACAGTGAGAACAAAGGTTAGCAGCAGGACGAAAAAATCGCTCTTCGGTCCACGCGCGAGTTCCGAGAAATTGTCCCACTCCCCCATGCGGTAGGCGACAACGAAGAGCACCGCGCTCAATGCTGCGAGCGGAATAAATTTCGCCACCGGCGCAGCCACCAAGACAATGATCAACAGCGCAACCGAATGAACGATGCCGGCGACCGGTGTTTTTCCACCGCTGCGAATATTGGTCGCCGTCCGCGCGATCGCCCCAGTGGCGGAGATGCCACCAAAAAATGGCGTCACGATGTTGGCCAGACCTTGTCCGATCAATTCCTGGTTCGAATCGTGCCGCGTTTCGATCATTCCATCAGCGACCATGGCCGAAAGCAGCGACTCAATTGCACCGAGCACCGCGATGGTGAGGGCAGGCGCCATTAATTCCTGAATCTGCGCAAATGAGAACTGCGGAAGGTTCACAGCTGGAAATCCGGAAGGGATGCCGCCGAATTTCGTGCCGATGGTTTGCACGCCGGGATGCATAGCCACGACGACAATGGTCGGCACAATCACCGCGACGATCGACGCGGGCACGGCCTGCCATTTTTTCGGCCACAGAATCAGGATGGCCAGTGCGAGTAGACCGAGCGCCAGCGCCGGCCCGTGCGTCTCGCCCAGATGTTGCGCAATTCTCCAAACTTGCTCGAGGGTGTGACGGGGCATCTGCGCATCAAGTCCGAGAAATTCCTTTAATTGCCCGACGAAAATGATGATCGCGATTCCGCTGGTGAATCCGGCGATCACCGGATACGGAATGAACTTGATCAAGCTACCGAGCTTGAGCGCACCCATGGCGACGAGAAAAATTCCGGCCATGACCGTCGCCAACGCGAGACCGGTGTAACCGTGAATCGCGACGATACCGGCGAGAATGGGAACGAATGCGCCGGTCGGCCCCCCGATTTGCACTTTGCTGCCGCCAAGCGCGGCGATGATTGCCCCGGCAATGATCGCAGTCCACAAACCTTGCGCTGGCGTGACGCCCGAAGCGATGCCGAAACCGATCGCGAGTGGCAGCGCGACTATGCCGACCGTTACGCCCGCGGCCAGATCGGAGAAAAAAGTCCGCCTGTCGTAATCACGTAAACACTCGATCAGTTTGGGTTTAAAAAACTGCATCATAATTTCGTGGCTCCCCAGAAAAACGCGTCATCCCGAGCGAAGTCCAGGGATCCCGTTGCGGAACCCTTAAGCTAACTTCAGCCTCTGTCAGGCAGCGCTTTTAGACTCGTCCACTCGCAGACTCGCCTGGTGCTTATTTCAGTGACGTAGCTGGGCAGTTTCGTGAAAATACGGAATGACCTCGACTCTTCCTAACACACAGAAAACGACTGATGAGCGCTGGCGCTTTTGGCGCGATGTGCTCGTCTTCGAGCTCAAAATGTTCATCGGCAATCTGCGCGATTTCGCGCTTATGCCGGTGTCAGTGATGGCGGCGATGATTGATCTAGTCAGCAAAGGAGAACGCGAAGGATCGCTCTTTTACCGGGTCTTGCGCTGGGGTGCGCATAGTGAAGAAGTGCTCGATGCCTACAGTCCGATCAGAGACGAGCTGCAGGATCGAAAGGTCAATCCCAATTATACGGTAGACGCAGTGGTGGCGCGACTAGAAGGCGTGCTGGTGCGTGAGTACGAAAAAGGCGGAACTGCTGCAACGATTAAAGCAGCTCTCGATCGCACAATCGATCAGCTTCATCGCGAAACGAATGAGCATCGTGAGCGCGCCCGAACCGCAGTCGTGAAAGCGATCGAAGGAGGTAAAAGGCTGACGGAGGGAGTGCGGGGAAAAAGGGAGGAGTGAAGCGTGTCGCGCTTTAGTTGTCAGTCATCCGTTATTCGACGGACGCGATCCCAATAAAAAAAAGGGCGCCGATAGTCCACGCGATAATGAAAACCGTCGCGCAGCAGCTACGCGGTCATCCCGAGCCGCGCAGACAACGCCAGTCCGGCTCGGACCGAGGGACCTCACATTGGTCGAACGCGCTAACGAGTTTTGTGAGGTCCTTCGCTGCGCTCAGGATGACAGCAAGAGGAAAAGTGGGACTGTAGAAATAACGTCGAACTAATGCGTGGCGGAGGCACGCTCGTGGATGGCGCGGTACTCCGGCATCTTGTGATACTCCACCAAGCGGAAGCCCCAATCGACCAGGGTCTGTTTGTCTTTGTTGGTTGAGGCAACCTGCTTGAGGAATTTGGCGACGCGTTCTTTTAGCTCCGGTTGCTGCCCGACCTCGTCGAGGATTTCGAAGATCTCCATCGAGAGCAACCAGTCGTCGGGATGCTGCGCCTGTTGTGTCTCCCAAATCTCACCCAGCCGTTCGTACCCGACTTTGCGTTCGCGAATGTCGTGCACCTGTTGATACAAGCTTTCCAGTTTCTTCCGCTTGGCGTCGGACGGCACCTTAATTGTGCGCTCCTTCGGCACGAGCGCGACTTCAAGAAATGCATCCTTGTCTGCGGCGCCATTGAAGACCGAGCTGATCTTTTCTCCGACGGTCATGTCAAACTCGCCCCATGACGGATCGAACAAAACCTGATCGCCACGTTTCACGGTGCAATTCGAGAACGTGATCAAA
>Ga0209375_1001598_pt1 | contig 17000 bp, 23 predicted proteins | sample GraSoiAngelo_131_FD_185888 | JGI IMG/M metagenome (GOLD analysis project Ga0209375, IMG submission 185888) | Grasslands soil microbial communities from the Angelo Coastal Reserve, California, USA - 14_0929_02_30cm (SPAdes) (version 2) | ecosystem: Environmental > Terrestrial > Soil > Grasslands ... | reverse complement strand
CTCGACTTCTCCGCACAAGCTCCATGAGTAAGGCCCGCCTCAGCCTGCCGATCGAGGGGATGAGCTGCGCGTCCTGCGCCGCCACGGTCCAGGAGGCGCTGCGGAGCGCCGGCGGCGTGGCCAACGCCTCCGTCAACTACGCCACGGGCAAGGGCACCGTGGAGTACGACGACGCCCAGACGAACGTGGCCGACCTGATCAAGACGGTCCGGGCCGCGGGCTACGACTGCGGCCAGGCCGGCGTGACTTTCACCGTCGACCAGCTCCACTATGCGCCGAGCGTCGCACCGCTCGAGCAGGCGCTGCGCGGCGTGCCCGGCGTGATCCGCGTCGCCGCCAACCAGGCGACGGAGACCGTCACGGTGGACTACATCCCCGGCGCCACCACCGCCGAGGCGCTCGAGCAAGCCGTTGAACGAGCGGGCTTTCGTGTCGCCGAGCCGATTGCCGCCGAGGACCCGCTCGAGCGGGAGCGGCTCGGCCGTGCGCGTGAGATCCGGGCGCTTGCGTGGAAGTTCTCCCTCGCGGCCGCTGTGACGATCGTCAGCATGTTCGGCTCCATGATCCTGATGGCGCACGATGCCGATGCCACGCTGAAGCAGGTGGATCTGCTCGGGCGCCTGCTCATGCCGCTCGCCGTGCGGCTCCAGGAAGCGCTCTCCGGGCGTGGCGCGCTCGACCCGCAGTGGATCAGGGTCGGTTTGGCCGTCCTCACGCTGCCGGTGGTGGTCTGGTCGGGCGGCCAGTTCTACCGGGGCGCCTGGAGCGGGCTCAAGCACCGCACCGCCGACATGAACACGCTCATCGCCGTGGGCACGGGGGCGGCCTACCTGTATTCGCTCGGCGCCACGTTCGCCCCCCTCGGCCTCGCCGCCGCCGGGCGTCCGGCGGACGTCTACTACGAGGCGGTCTCAGCCATCATCGCCCTGATCCTCCTCGGGCGGCTGCTCGAGGCGCGTGCCAAGGGCCGAACCTCGGAAGCGATCCGCCGCCTCGCCGGACTCCGCCCACACGTCGCGCACGTGGTACGCGAGGGCAAAGAGACCGACATCGCGGTCGAGGCGGTCGTACCGGGGGATCTCCTGATTGTAAAGCCGGGCGAGAAGATCCCGGTGGACGGGATCGTCACCGAAGGCGCGTCTGCGGTGGATGAATCGATGCTGACCGGCGAGCCGATGCCCGTGGCCAAGAAGATCGGCGACGAGGTGATCGGCGCGACACTGAATACGACCGGCAGCGTGACGTTCCGCGCCACGCGGGTCGGCAAGGACTCGGCGCTGGGGCAGATCGTCCAGCTGGTCGAAGACGCTCAGGCCACCAAGGCGCCGATCCAGAAGGTCGCCGATCGGGTGGCGGGTGTCTTCGTGCCGATCGTCATGGCATTGGCGATCGCGGCATTCGTGATTTGGTACGACCTGGGGCCCGCGCCCGCCCTCGTGCTCGCCACCGTCGCGCTCGTGACCGTGCTCATCATCGCCTGCCCCTGCGCGCTCGGCCTCGCGACGCCCACGGCCATCCTGGTGGGAACGGGCAAGGCCGCCGAGTACGGCATCCTGATCCGGAGCGGGGAAGCCCTCGATCGCCTTGCCGGCGTGCGCACGGTGCTGCTCGACAAGACCGGCACCATCACCGAAGGGCGTCCCAGTGTGACGCACATCGTCACCGCCAAACGGCCGGACGGCACGCCGCTCGCGCCGGGGGAAGTGCTCAAGTGGGCGGCCTCGGTGGAGCAGCGCTCCGAGCACCCGCTCGCGCTCGCCATCACCAGGGCGGCCAAAGACCGGCAGGTCGACGTGCTGCCGGTCGAGAAGTTCGCCGCCATGGAAGGGCGCGGCGCGCGGGGCACCGTGGACCGCCGCATCATCGAAGTGATCTCGTTGCGCCACGCCCGCGAGCGAACCCTCGAGCTCGGGACGCTCGGTCCCGATGCCGACCGCCTCGCGGACCAGGGACGCACCCCGGTGATCGTGGTCGTCAATAACACGGTCTACGCGGTGATCGCCATCGCCGACCCGATCAAGGCGACCACGCCCCAGGCGATCGCCTCCCTGAAACGCATGGGCGTCGCGGTGACGATGGTGTCGGGGGATTCGAAGCGGGGCGCGCAGGCGGTGGCAAAGGAGGTGGGGATCGACCAGATCCTGGCCGAAGTGCTGCCGTCGCAGAAGGCCGACATCGTGAAGAAGCTCCAGCGGCAGGGCAAGCAGGTGGCGATGGTGGGTGACGGGATCAACGACGCACCGGCCCTCGCCCAGGCCGACGTCGGGATCGCGATTGGGACGGGAGCCGACATTGCCATGGAAGCGTCCGACGTGACGCTGATCCGCGGCGATCTGCGCGGCGTGGTGACCGCGATTCAGCTGTCGCGACGCACCATCGGGACGATCAGGTTGAATCTCTTCTGGGCCTTCGTCTACAATGTGATCGGCATCCCCGTCGCCGCCGGTGTGCTGTACCCGTGGCTCCATGTGCTACTCTCCCCGGTGCTGGCGAGCGCGGCGATGGCGTGGTCGAGCCTGAGTGTGGTGTTGAACAGCCTCACGTTGCGGCGCTTCAAGCCCGCATGGGAGGGGAGCGTGTGAGGTATTTCCATCGGACCACCCTGAGTCCCGACGAAGTCTTGGCGCAGGCCAAGGCCTTTTTCGGCACACGCCTTGCCCCGGCGGACGAGGCAGCGCGGCGGCGCACCTACGCGGGCGGGCTCGGCAAGGTGACGATCACGGCGCGCGCCGAGGGGGGGCACTACACGCTGGTGGAGGTCGGCACCGATCAGGTGGGCGAGTCCGAGCTCGACCGCCTCGCCAAGCGCTTCCTGGCGGAGGTGCACAAACAGGTGGAGCCGGGCCACGAGCTCCGGGGAGCCTATTAGCCCGCTACTTTCGCGCTGTACCCCGCCTTCGCGACCGCCGCGAGGAGCTGGTCGGTGGTCGTGGTGTCGTCGTTGAAGTCCACTTCTGCTTCACCCCCCGAGAGGTCGACGACCGCCGAGTAGACGCCGCTCGCTCCCAGCAGCGCTTTCTCGACTTTCATCTGGCAATGCCCGCACGTCATCCCTGAGACCCGCAGCTTCAACGTCGCCATTACCGCCTCCTGCATGAACCCCAGGGCATGGCCCCGCGGTTGGACGCCCACTACAATTTACGTCATGCCATCGCGCGCCGCACCGACCACGCAGTCACCGCCCATCCCGGCGGGCCTCACGCGCGATCAGCTGCTCGAAATCTATCGCTTCCTGCGGCTCACACGGACCCTGGAAGAGCGGCTCACCGCCCTGTACCGCCAGAGCAAGGTGATCGGCGGCCTGTTCCGCTCCCTCGGTCAGGAGGGAGAGTCGGTCGGGTCGGCGTACGCCCTCGCCCGCGGCCCGAGCCCTGACATTCTCTCGCCGCTGATCCGTAACCTGGGCTCGCTGCTGGTCATGGGCGCCGAGCCGATGGCCATCCTGCGCCAGTACATGGCCAAAGCCGACGGCCCCACGCACGGGCGCGAGCTGAACGTGCATTTCAACGACCTCGAAAAGGGCTACCTCGGCCAGATTTCCCATCTCGGCGACATGGTACCGGTGATGGCCGGGATCGCGCTGACCTTCAAGCTGCGCGGCGAGCCGCGGGTGGGGTTGGTCTATGTGGGCGACGGCGCGACCTCGACGGGGACGTTCCACGAGGGCCTCAACTTCGCCGCGGTGCAGAAGGTCCCGCTGGTCGTGATCGCGGAATACAACCGCTGGGCCTATTCGACCCCTCCCGAGAAGCAGTTCGCGGTGAAGGACCTGGCGGAGAAGGCGAAGGGCTACGGTATCCCGGCCGTCACCGTGGACGGGAACGATGTGCTCGCGGTGTACGAGGCGACGCGGTTCGCGGTCGAGCGGGCGCGGAGCGGTCACGGCGTGCACTTCGTCGAGGTCAAGACGTATCGTCGCAAAGGCCACGCCGAGCATGACGACCAGCACTACGTGCCCAAGGACGAGCTCGACTGGTGGGCCAAGGAGAACGACCCGGTCGACCGTTACGTGAAGCGACTGGTCCAAGCGGAGTGGGCCGATGAGGGGGAGCTGAAGGCGATCGACGATCGCGTGAAGGTGGAGATCGATCAGGCGACCGATGCCTGCATCGACGAGCCGCTCCCGCCGGGGGAGTCGGCGCTGGGCGGGGTGTACGCCGCCCCGGCGGCGGCACCGCGCCACTGGTACCGGAGCCTCTGATGGGAGACGTCACCTACCTCGAGGCGCTGCGCCAGGGGATGTGGGAAGAGATGGAGCGCGACCCGAACGTTTTCATCCTGGGGGAGGACGTGGGGGCGTACGGCGGCGCGTTCAAGGTCACCGAGGGGTTCGCCAAGCAGTTCGGCGAGGCACGCGTGATCGATACGCCCATCTCGGAAGCGGCGATCGTCGGCGCGGCGGCCGGGGCGGCTCACATGGGTATGCGCCCGGTCGCGGAGATGCAGTTCATCGACTTCATCTCCTGCGCCTACGACATGCTCACGAACTACGTCGCCACCGCGCGCTACCGCGCCGGCCTCGCGACCCCGATCGTGGTGCGAGGCCCCTGCGGCGGCTACGTGCGGGGCGGCCCGTTCCATTCGCAGAACCCGGAAGCGGCCTTCTTTCACACCCCGGGTCTGAAGATCGTGTATCCCGCCACCGCGCGGGACGCGAAGGGCTTGATCAAGGCGTCCATCCGGGACGAGGATCCGGTGATCTACCTCGAGCACAAGTGGCTGTACCGTCGGATCAAGGAAGCGCTCCCGGACAAGGAGGAGATCCTCACTCCGATCGGCCAGGCTCGGCTGGCGCGCGAGGGGAAGGACCTGTCCATCGTCACCTACGGTGCCACGGTCTGGAAGTCGCTCGAGGCGGCGGACCAGCTGGCGAAAGACGACGGCCTCGCGGTCGAGGTGCTCGACCTGCGCACGCTGTTGCCGATGGACGACGCCGCGATCATGCGCACCGTGCAGAAGACCAACAAGGTGCTCATCGTGCACGAGGACACGCGGACCGGTGGTCTCGCCGGCGAGATCGCCGCGCGCATCAACGAGCAGGCGTTCGCTTGGCTCGACGGCCCCATCATGCGGGTGACCGCACACGACGTGCCGCTACCATACGCGCCGACGCTGGAAGATTTCGTGCTGCCGCAGACGGACGACATCGTCAAGGCGGCACGCTGGTTGGCCGCCTATTGAGGTGCTAGGTGCTGGGTGTTAGGGGTGAAAAGCCTAGCACCTAGCACCCAGCACCTAACACCTGGAGAGGTTATGGCTCGTGTAGACGTGCTCATGCCGCAAATGGGAGAGTCGATTGCAGAAGGGACCCTCTCCAAGTGGCTCAAGAAGCTCGGCGACGAGGTGAAACGGGACGAGCCGCTGTTCGAGATCTCGACCGACAAGGTGGACGCCGAGATCCCGGCGCCGTCCGCGGGCGTCCTGGCCGAGATCAAGGTCCAGGAGGGACAGACTGTCCCGGTGCAGACGCTCGTGGCGGTGATCGAAACCGACAAAGGCGCCTCCGCGACCGCGGCACCCGCCACAGCGGCTTCGCCCGCGGCGCCCCCGGTCGCAGCACCCCAGCGGGCACCCGCTGTTCCCGGGGGCACCGCGGGCTCGCCGCCGTCAACCTCCCCCGTCCTCCCCCGTCCTTCGCCACCCTCCCCCGTCGTCCCGAAGGGCGACGGGGCGGAGACCGCCGAGGAGCGCCTGCGGCGGAAATCCACTCCCCTGGTTCGCAAGATTGCCGCCGAGCATCAGGTCGACATCTCGACGATCCCAGGAACCGGCTTCGCGGGTCGCGTGACAAAGCAGGACATTCTCGGCGTCATCGAGCGCGGCGCGCCGGCGCCCGCGGCTCCCGTCTCCCGTCTCCCGTCACCCGTGCCGAGCGGTCCCGTCGAGCACCCGGTGGTCGACCCTTGGCCCGGCGATCGAGTCGAGCCCTTCTCGAAGATCCGCAAGATCACGGCGGATCACATGATCATGTCGCGCCGCACCTCGGCGCACGTGACGAGCTTCTTCGAGATCGACTACAGCCGCGTGGCCGAGCTGCGCCGCAAGCACAAAGCGGCCTACGCGGAGCGCGGCGTGAACCTTACCTACCTCGCGTTCATCGCGAAGACCTGCGCCGAGCAGCTGCGGAAGCACCCGGTGGTGAACGCCGCCGTGTCGGGCGACAATATCATCTACCGTCGCGACGTCAACATCGGGATCGCGGTGGCGCTCGACTGGGGCCTCATCGTGCCGGTGGTGAAGCGCGCCGACGAGCTGTCGCTCGCCGGACTGGCCCGCACCATCAACGACCTGGGCGAGCGCGCGCGGACCAAGAAACTTTTGCCCGATGAGATCCAGCGTGGCACATTCACCATCACGAACCCGGGTGTGTTCGGGTCGTATGCGGGAGCCCCGATCATCAACCAGCCGCAGGTGGCGATCCTCGGCGTAGGCGCGATCGAGAAGCGTCCCAAGGTGGTGACGCTGCCGGACGGTACCGACACGATCGCGATCCGCACGATGGGCATGGTGTCGATGTCCTACGATCACCGCGTCGTGGACGGCGCCGACGCGGACCGGTTCCTCGCCGATGTGAAGCGCGCGCTCGAGGACTTTCCCGAGGGAGCGATCTAGCCATGCCCAAGGTGCTGACCGCGGCTCGGGTACGCGTGCCCCCGACCAACGAGGCCGACTACCTCGCCACGCTGCGCGAGTTGTGTCAGTTTGCCGACGCCCGCGGCCAGCGTATCTGGCTGTTCCGCAACGCCAAGGATCCGCAGCTCTTCACGGAGTTCTCCGAAAGCCAGACCGAAATGTCACATCGCGCCCAAGCGTCGCGGCTGCCCGAGGAGATCAAGCTCGAGAAACGACTGCAGAGCCTCGGGACCTATGCCCCGGATGCCTGGGAGCTGTGGACCGAAGTGTCTCTTGCGACGCCCACCGAGGCCTAGGGGAGCGGCCATGGCGGGGCGAACGATCATGGTAGACGGCGAGGCATGGGAGGTGGCGCCGGCGGGGCGCGTGACCGTGTACGACCGCGACCAGTTCGGCGTGGTGTTCGAGCAGGGGACCGGCCCCAAGCGGCGGCGTCGCTTCACCCGGTTCGCGCCGGTGGGCAGCCGCAGTCCCGAGGCGGCGCTAGCCGAGCTCTCGGAGCGGGAGCTGGTGGAGCTGTTCCGACAGTCGCAGCCGGCTTGGACCGCGCCGGAGGGTGCCTACGGCGCGCGTTGACCTGCATTGCCATTCGACGGCGTCGGACGGGGAGTATCCTCCCGCCGACGTCGCGCGGCGGGCGCAGGCCGCGGGCCTGGCCGCGATCGCCCTCACCGACCACGACACGACCGGCGGCGTGCCCGAAGCGACCCGCGCGGGTGAGGCGCTCGGGTTGCGCGTCGTGTCGGGTTGTGAGTTCAGCGTGAAGGCGCCCTGGGGCGAGCTGCACCTGCTCGGCTACTTTCTACCGCCCGGTCATGCCCGGCTCGAGGAATTCCTTGCCGGTACGCGGGCTGCGCGACACCGTCGTGCCGAGCAGATCGTGGGGCATTTGCGCCGGCTCGGCGTCATGATCGAGCTGGCGGACATCGTGCGCGTGGCGGACGGGGGAGCGGTGGGTCGCCCGCACGTAGCCCGGGTTCTCGTGCAGCGTGGCGTGAGCGTCGACATGAACGACGCGTTCGCGCGCTATCTCGGCCGGGGCAGACCGGCCTACGTCGAGAAGCCGTTGCCGACGCTGCAGCAGGTGACCGAGCTGGTGCACGCCGTCGGCGGGGTCGCCGTCGCCGCACACCTCGGCGACCACGGCACCGAAGGACAGATCCGGCAGTTCCAGGAGCAGGGTCTCGACGGCCTCGAAGTGCGGCATCCGAGTCACTCCCCCGGCATCGAGCGGCGACTCACTGGGATCGCGCAGCGCCTCGGCCTGGCGATCAGCGGCGGATCGGACTGGCACGGCGACATGGAGGTCGGGGATTCTCACGCGCCGCTGGGCGGCATGGAAGTACCACTGGAGTGGCTTGAAAAGCTGGAAGAGCGTCGCGAAAAAACGTCACGAGAAACCGTCGCGGATACCCGTAAGGACATCTCATGAGCGAGCTTCTGGCAATCGGCAGCAAAGCGCCCGCATTCACCGCCGCCGCGTCGGATGGCAAGACCTACAGCCTGACCGACGTACTGAAGACCAAACAGGTCGCGCTGGTGTTCTATCCCGGCAACAACACCCCTGGCTGAAACCGCCAACTCTCCGCCGTGCGCGACGAGATAGCCAAATTCCAAGGTGCGGGCATCCAACCTTTCGGCGTCAACCCCGCCGGCGTGGAAGCGCACGCGAGCTACGTGAAGAAGCTCCGTTTCAATTTCCCGCTGCTCTCGGACCCCGACCGCGACATTGCCAGAGCCTACCACGCGCTGAAAGACGACGGCAAGGGCATCCAGCGCTCGGTGTACGTGGTGCAGCGGGACGGCACCGTCGCCTTCGCACAGCGCGGCTCCCCTCCCGTGGACGACGTCGTCGCGCATGCCTCCTGACTTTCGCGGCAAGGTTGCGCTCATTACGGGTGTGGGGCGCGTGGGCCAGATCGGCCACGCTGTCGCTCGGGGGTTCGGCCGGGCGGGCGCACAGCTCGTCATCGCGGACGTGAACGCGGCCGGGCTGGCGGACCGGGCGAAGGAATTTACGGCCGAGGGCTTCGCCGTCCAAGATGTCGCCGGCGATCTGACCACGCCGGACGCCGCCCGTCGGGCGGTGGAGGAAGCGCGCGCGCGCTTCGGCGGCCTCGACGTCGTGGTGAACGTCGCCGGCGGGCTCGTGAGCTACGGCCCGGTGCTCGACCTCAAGCCCGAGCGGCTGGAGCTCGAGCTGGCCATCAACATCAAGACGGCGTTTTACGTGTCGCAGGCGGCGATCCCCGCGCTGCGCGATCGCGGCGGCGGGGCCATCGTGAACTTCACCTCCGCGGCGGTCTTGAAGCCGCAGAGTCAGCTGGCGGCCTACACCGCGGCCAAGGCCGCCGTGGCCGGGCTCACCCGCGCCTTGGCGAAGGAGCTCCGCGACGACGGGATACGAGTGAACGCCGTCGCGCCCGGCACGATGAAGACGGCGGACAACCTGGCGCAGATGTCGGGCGCGAAGGTCCGCTGGGTGGAGCTCGACGACCTCGTTGCTGCGGTGCTGTACCTCGCGAGCGACGACGCGCGGGGGGTGAACGGTGAAATCCTTGCGGTGACCGGGCGGGACGTCTAGGCGTGAGCGATCCCGTGGTCATGCGCGACGTGGTGGTCGTCGGTGGCGGCTGCTACGGCACGTTCTACGCCGGGCAGCTCGCCAAGGCCAAGGAGCGAGGCAGGGCGTATTTCCGCCGCGTCGTGATCGTCGATCGCGATCCCGCCTGCCGGGCGCGCGCCGAGCTCGGCGAGGCTCCGGACCGCGTCTTCGTGCCACGGGAGTGGGACGGCTACTTCCGGGAGCGTCTGGGTGGGGCGGCGCCTGCGGCGGAGGGCGAGCCGCAGGACTACATCGTGCCCTCGCCCCTCATGCCGCACCTCATGTTCCGCTGGCTCGTGGACCGCGCGCGTGAGCGATGGCCGGGGCGCACCATCGACGTAGCCGCCGTGGCCGGTGAGCCGGGGACGCCGTACGACCGCACCGGACCCGATCGTACCCGGTATGTCTCGTTTGCCGACTGGATCTGTCCCACGCACTGCATCGAGCCTGCCGTCTGTCCGGCTATTGGAAGTGCGCGGACCTGGGAGATGGGCGACGCGGTTCGTGGGCTGACGGATCGGCTGCGAGCGGCCGGCGAGCCGGTGCACGGGCCGGCCCTGTTCGTGTGCCGCCATCACGTGTTCGGCGTCGGCACCTTCGCCGTCGACGCGGTGCTCGAGGGCGACGCGGTGGTGCAGGCCGCGGGCGAGAGCGGCTCAGCGGCGGCGGTGCTGGTGGGAACGATCAGCTCGTGTCACGGCGCGCTGAACCTGCTGAGACTGGGGGCGGTCGCCCTTGACCGCCCATGACACCCGACGAGCGTCGAGCGACCCTGCGGCGCGCTCGCGACCTCTTCAACGCCGGCGAGTATTGGCTCGCACACGAGGCCCTGGAAACCGTCTGGCGTTCTATTATTAGCGATCGCGACGAGGCTGCGGCACGGGTTTGGCAGGGCCTGATCCAGGCGGCGGCCGCGTTGCTGCACCAGCGGCGGGGCAACGGGCATGGCGTCGCCGTGGTGGGTGGGTCCGCGCTCGAGAAGCTGGCGGGGCCACAGCGGCCCGACGTGGAGGTCGAAACGGTTCGGTTTCGCGAGCGGCTCGCGCGGGCCCTGGCCGGGGAGGCCGGGCCGCCACGCCTCGAGCTGCGCGGCGCCGACGGAGAACTGACGACCGATGAGTGACGACACCAAGACCGGATACGACGTAATCATCGTCGGGGCGGGCCCCGCAGGGCTGTGCGCCGCGATGTACGCGGGGCGCGGCATGCTCAAGGCCCTGACGATCGAGCGCGGGGCGCCGGGCGGCGAGCTCTTGAACACCGACTTGATCGAGGACTACATCGGGTTCGAGAGCATCAAAGGGTGGGAGCTCGCGCAGAAGATGGCGGAGCACGCGAAGAAGTTCGGGGCCGAGATCATCACCGACACGGTGGAGCGGGTCCGCAAAGCGGACGATGGGTGGTTCGACGTCGCCACGGCTCGGGGCAAGACGTATCGCGCGCCGGCCGTGATTCTCACCGCCGGGGGAACTCCCATCAAGCTCGGCGTACCCGGAGAAGGGGAGTACGCCGGGAAGGGCGTGTCGTACTGCGCCGTGTGTGACGGGGCGTTCTTCAAGGGCGAGGTGCTGGCGGTGGTGGGCGGTGGAGACGCCGCGGTCGAAGAAGCCGATTACCTCACCCGATATGCGACCAAGGTCTACATCGTGCATCGACGCGACCAGCTGCGCGCGTCCAAGATCCTCCAGGAGCGCGCGTTTGGGAATCCGAAGATCGCAATGATCTGGAACAAACAAGTGGTCGAGATCAAGGGGACCGAGCGCGGTATCCATCACCTCGAGCTCGCCGACACGGGAACGGGAGACCGCACGAACCTCGTCGTCGGCGGCGTGTTCATTTTCATCGGGTTCAAGCCCAACACGGGTCTGGTCGAGGGACACCCCAAACATGACGCGGGCGGCTACTTCATCACCGATGATCGGATGATGACCTCCATCCCGGGTCTGTTTGCGGCGGGCGATGTGCGCAGCCAGCTGACGCGCCAGATCACGACCGCCGTCGGCGACGCCACTACGGCGGCGATTGCCGTCGAGAAGTATCTCGCGACGCTCCCCGATTAGTCATGCGCATCGTTCAGATTCCCAACGGCCGCTTCGTCGAGAACTGCTATTTCGTCATCGACGAAGCAACGGGCCAGTGCGCGATCATCGACCCCGGCGAGGAAGCGGGCCTGATCGCTCACAAGCTGCAGGCCGAGCGCGTCACCCCTATCGGGATCTGGCTCACCCACGCGCACATCGACCACGTGCTCGGCGTCCCGCGGCTCAAGGCCGACACCGGTGCCCCCGTCTACCTGCATCCGGCGGACCGCTTGCTGTACGACCACGTCCCGGAGCAGGGCGTCGCCTTCGGCATGCGCGCGGAGCGGCTGCCCGCACCGGACCGTGAGCTGGTTCACGGCGACGTGCTGCGGGTCGGGGAGCTTGCGTTCCGCGTCCGGCATGCCCCCGGGCACTCGCCCGGGAGCGTCGCCTTCGAAGGCCAGGGCGTCGCGTTCGGCGGCGACGTGCTGTTTCTGGGATCGATCGGTCGAACGGACCTTCCGGGGGGCGACTTCGACACGCTGCTCACGAGTATCGAGCGCGAGTTGCTTACGCTGCCCGATTCGACCATCGTGTACAGCGGCCATGGACCGCAAACCACCGTCGGACACGAGCGCCGCGCCAATCCCTTCCTCACGGGCGCCTACCGCCACGGCTAGGCCGCGGCCGACCTGCCTGCGCTGCGGGGCCGAGGTGCCACCCAAGGCATGGGGGTGCAAAAACCCCTGCCCGAACTGCGGCTTCATGTACCCGCTGGGCGACTGCTCCGATTGAACCGATGAATCACCTGCTTGCCCTCGCGCTTCTAGGGGTGGACTGTCTCGTTCGCGCCTGGCGGATCCAGCTCGCCGTGTGGACCGCGGGGGGACGGCTCTCGTTCAACGATGCCTTCCGGCTGAACCTGTACGGCGAAGCGGCATCCCAGCTCACGCCGAACCGGCTGGGGGGCGAGCCGGCCCGCTTTCTCGGCTTGGCGGAGGCGCGTGTCCGACCGGTCACCGCGTTGGTGGCGATCGGCGTCGAGGTCGCGTCCGAGTGGCCCGTGTTCGTGCTCGCCGCTGGCGCCCTGGTGGCGTATTACGTGCCCGATTGGCGGGACGCCGCTCGGCTCTGGCTGCACCGCCACCGCGCCGGCGAACTGGTCACGGTCGAAATCGTCGCGCTGCTCGTGCTGCTCACGATCTACCTGCTGCAGCGCCTCGTGCGCTCGGGCAGGATCCGGCACCGGGTGCGGCGCCAGTGGCGCGTAGCGTGGGCGCACGTCCGGCGGGCTCCGCGGTGGGTCCTCGGCGCGGGGGCGGTCCTGACGGTGTTCAGCGTCGTCGCGCGGGCCCTCGTGTTGCCGGCGCTCCTGTGGGGCGTACCGGATCGCCCGTCGTTCCACCAGATGTTCTTCGGTTCGCTGGCACTCCTGCATGCGCCCCTCGTGGTACCGCTGCCGTCGGGGGGCGGCGGGCTCGAGGTCGCTTTCCTGAACGGGTTCGCGGGGGATTTCGGTGCGCGCCAGGTGACGATGCTGCTGTGGTGGCGCTTCTACACGGCGATCCTGCTCACCGTGCTCGGCGTGTTCGCCCTGGTGCGATCGGTGGGCTACCACGCCGCAGTGCAGTTGTTCAAGATCGGGTGGGGGAAGCGAACAGGAGAGATGAAATGACGACACCGCGGATACCGCCGCTCACACCGGACCAGGCCGACCCGGATGTACGGCCGATTTTCGAGACCTATCTGAAGGAGCGCGGCAACATCCCCAACATGTTCCGCACGGTGGCGCTCCGGCCGAACCATTTGCGGACGATGATCGCGCACTTCCGAACCGTGATGAGCGAGGGCAGCGTCCCTCCGCTCTTGAAAGAGCTGTTGTGGGTGCGCATCTCCCATCTCAATCGCTGTCGCTATTGACTCAGCTCTCATACTGTCTTGGCAAGACAGAAGGGCGCGACCGACGCGATCCAGGACCGGGCCGGAGGGGCCGCACTCGAACGACTCGAGCCCGGCTGGCGGGCGGCGCTCGAGTACGCCGACATCGTGCACGTGTCGGGCCACCTGGTGACGGACGACCTGTATGCGAAGCTGCGAGCGGCGTGGGACGAGGGACAGATCGTGGAGATCACCCTGGTCATCGGCATGACCGAGTATTTCAACCGATTCAACGACAGCTTGAGGGTGGAGCCAACGAGGTGATCAGGGTGCCGGGGCGATCGCGACGAGCACGACGGTCCGCTCCAGCGCCCGCTCGACTCCGTGCGGCACGCCCGCCGGCGCCACGATCAGGTCCCCGGGCCCCGCTTCCCTGACGCTCTCAGCCAGGATGAACCTCGCCTTTCCAGTCACAACCAAATAGAATTTGTCGGCTGCGGCGTGCGCATGCACCTCTTGCGCCTGCCCGGGCTCGAAGCAATTCAGGCCGATCAAGATCCGGTCTGAGCGAAAGCAGTCCAGCTTGGTCATTTTGCTGCCCGAGAAGCGAGCGCGCTCAGGCAAGTGCTGCAGCAGATCCTGGGTATCCATGGGTGATTCCTGGTTCGAGACCGACGGCACCGTGACCGAACGGACGGAGGCGATGGGCGCGACCCGCACCGAGCGTGATCCCCTGGGCGAGCTGCCCGTCCCCGCCGACGCGCTCTACGGCATCCAGACAGAGCGGGCCCGCCAGAATTTCCCGATCTCCCATCTCCTGCCCCTCGCCCCGTTCGTGGACGCCGTCGTTTGGATCAAGAAAGCCGCCGCCCTCGTGCACAAACAGACCGGGCGTCTCGACCCGAAGCTCGCCGACGCGATCGTGCGGGCGGCCGACGAAGTGCTGGCCGGGGAGCACCGCCATCAGTTCGTCGTGGATCCCTACCAGGCGGGCGCGGGGACGTCGCACCACATGAACTGTAACGAGGTCCTCGCCAATCGCGCGAATGAGCTGCTGGGCGGCAAGCGCGGCGAATACAAGCCCGTGCATCCGAACGATCACGTCAACATGGCCCAGTCCACCAACGACGTAATCCCCACCGCGATCCGGCTGGCGGCGCTGTCGCAGCTGCCCGCGCTGCTCGACACCGTCGGTCGGCTGGCGCGGGCCTTCCTCACGAAGAGCAAAGCGTTCGACAAGATCCTCAAGGCGGGGCGCACGCACCTGCAGGACGCGACGCCGATTCGACTGGGCCAGGAGTTTGCCGCATACGGCCACACGATCGAGCGCGGCGCGGGTCGCGTCGCCCACGCGGCCGATGCGCTGCGCGAGCTCGGCATCGGCGGCACGGCCGTCGGGACGGGCCTGAACGCCGAGCCCGCGTACCCGGCCCTCATGGTGAAGCAGCTCCGGAGCATCACGGGCATGGAGCTGCGCGAGGGGAAGGACCGCGTCCAGCTCATGCAGTCCATGGGCGACCCGGCGGCATTCTCCGGCGCGTTGCGTACCTACGCCGTGGACCTCGGCAAGATCGCGAGCGATCTCCGGCTGCTCGCCTCTGGTCCGCGCACCGGACTCGCGGAGATCGTCCTGCCCCCGGTCCAGCCGGGCTCGAGCATCATGCCGGGGAAGGTGAACCCGTCGATCGCCGAAATGGTGAACATGGTCTGCTACCAGACGCTCGGGAACGACGTCACGATCGCGGCGGCGGCCGAGGCGGGACAGCTCGAGCTCAACGTCATGATGCCCGTGATTGCCCACAATCTTCTGTTCACGATGCAGATTCTCATGAACGCCTCCCGCGTGTTCGCGGAGCGGTGCGTCGAGGGCATCGAAGCCGACCGCGCACAGTGCGAGCACTGGCTCGAGCGCAGCCCCGCCCTCGTGACCGCGCTCGCTCCCATGATCGGGTACGCCGAGGCGGCGAAGCTCGCCAAGGAAGCCGTGGCGAAGAACGTCACGGTACGCCAGCTCGTGATGGAGAAGGGCGTGCTCAAGGGGAAGGAGCTCGACGCAGTGCTCGATCTGCTGGCCATGACCGAGCTGGGAGTGCCGGGGGAGCGCGAGTAGTCGGGGACGGCCGTCGCAGTGCACACTGTTTCGCGAGAGGAGCATCAATGAACTGGATCGTCGCGGGGCTGATCGCCGGGGTCGGCGCCTTCTTTTCAGACTATGTGATGTGGGGGAAGGTCTTCACGAGTCCGGAAATGCACGCGTTCGGCACGATGCCCCCACGGCCCGAGGACGCGAAGAAAATGATGGCGGCGAACATGCCCAAGGCGGCCGCGTTGGCGCTCGTCTTCGGCCTCCTGCTCGCGTGCTCCTATCGACGCCTCAAGGGCGGGCTCTGGGTGCAGGGTGGCGGGCCGCTGGCGGGGATGGAGTTCGCGACGCTCCTCTGGTTGACCACCATCGCGTTGTCTACCGTCGGCAGTGGCGTCTGGTATGATAAAGTTCGACCCTTGCTCAAGGCCACGTTCTGGTCGTGGCTCGTGCGGATGAACGTCGCCGGTCTCATCGTCGGATTACTCGTCAAGTAAGCGCCGTCACACGGGGGGTCGTGACTCGAGTCACCGAATCCGACCCCGGCCGTCGTTATCTGTTGCGCCATGCGAACGATATGTCTGGTTGCCGCAGCGCTGACGGTCTTGGGTGCTTCATCGGCACACGCACAACGGCGGGTGCGTATCGGTCCGACCTACTCGTCGATCAGGCTGGAGGATGGTTCCGGAACGAGCCACAGCTTCTCGTCGTTCGGCGGGTCCGTCGCTCTCATCACCGGCGACGAGGGTGAGACCGGGCTCTCGATCGCCCGCTACAACGATCTGTCGACCGACAAAGGTCTCCGGCGCCTGAGCCTGTATACGCTTGACTCCTACTACTATCCGGTGGGCACACGAGGTGTCGTCGCACCTTTCGCGCTGACGGCTCTCGGCCTGGCGCGGGTCACGGAGATCGACTCGCTCTGCCTGCTCTCCATCATCCCGTGTACCGCCAGCGCCTCGGCGACCAGCCAGTTCGCGCTCGCGTTCGGACTGGGAGTGCGCGTGAACGTCGGCGGCGCGGCGGTCGCAACCCTGGCGGGGCGGTTCCTCGAGGTCCCGGGGAGTCGGATTCAGGCGCTCGAGGCCGTGGTGAACGCGTCCGTCGCGTTCGGCGGCGTGCGCAAAGGGGAATTTCTCGACGGTACGGTGGGCCCGGCAGCGAGCTTTCTGATTCCAATCTCCGGCTCGCTGCACGGGCGCGCTCCGTTCGTCGGGGCGCGATTCCGGCGCGACACCAAGAAGGCGGGCACCGTCGCGGTCCAGATCGACTTGGCCCCGCTCCGCATCACCGCTCGGTGCCCTTCCACCGGTTGCAACGAAAATGCGGTGCTCTTCGCCCCCGCTTATGAGGCGTCCGTTCGTCCCGCGTGGGGGCGGGTGTACGGGCAGGTCGGCGTGCTGCTCGCTGGTGTGTATTCACAGGGGTCTGACCGTGGCATCGCCCAGGGAGCCCACGGCGGCTTGGGTGCCGACTTCTACAGCGGGCGGATGATGTGGAACCTGAACGCGCGACTGCTGTGGCTACAGCGCAACTCCGGGGAGAACGTGTTTGGGGTGCAGGTCGGGGTCTCGGTGAGCCCTCGGATTGCTGGCTCGCGGTAGGGAGCAGGGAGCGGGGAGCGGTACATACCGATGCGTCGGAGGGTACCGCTCCCTGCTCCCGGCTCCCTGCTCCCATTGAATCCCCGAAGTCGTTGTGGCATATTGACTCCCATGCGCGTCACCACCTGGGCCGAGTACGGATTGATCGTTTCCGTGAACCTCGCGAAGCGCGCGGG
>Ga0209375_1001597_pt1 | contig 17002 bp, 15 predicted proteins | sample GraSoiAngelo_131_FD_185888 | JGI IMG/M metagenome (GOLD analysis project Ga0209375, IMG submission 185888) | Grasslands soil microbial communities from the Angelo Coastal Reserve, California, USA - 14_0929_02_30cm (SPAdes) (version 2) | ecosystem: Environmental > Terrestrial > Soil > Grasslands ... | reverse complement strand
AACGTGCCTTGCGTTTGCCCACGGAACTGGGACCGGAAGCCGAACAGGATCACTCGCCCACGGCCCACCGGCACCTCGACCAGCGCCGCCTTTCCCTCGATGCGCTCGGCGTGCTGCACGTACCCCGACCGCAGCGGATTGGCGGTGTACCGGGCGAGTACGCGCCCTGGGCTGCGAACCTCGAACGCACCACCGTTCTGGAAGTACACGTAGAGTGAGTCGGGCAGGCCAAGCGTGACGGGGCTTGGACGACCCTCGAGTGTCACTGCGAACACCGAACCCGGCGCGTAGAACCGCGAGCTCTGGGGCCCGGATGCTTCACCGGCCAGTACGTTGGTCACGGGAAGGCTGAGCTGGGCAATCGCGAGATCGCTGGCGCCGTCCAGACACACCAACGTGCCGCCATCCCGAACAAATGCCGAAAGCCCTCCAGCTCCGGTGTCCCCCATCCCGCCGGCGTACTGCACGGGAATGCGAGTCGAGTCCAACCCATGCAGCAATCGCTCCGCCGACTCATCCGGGAGCACGATCACCTCGAATCGGTCGCGCAGCTTCCCGTTTCTCAGATCGCTGTCGTGAACGGTGGTGAACGCAATCCCATACTGCTCGAACAGCCACCGCGTCCACCCCTCGTCGATGGTCGCCGTCCACGGTTGATAGATCGCGATGCGCGGCAGGCTGCGCCGCGTAACGCCACCACCGCGCGGCGCCCGCGTCGCCCGTGCGGTAAATCCGCGACGGGTCGCAAGACCGCTCAGGATCGCGCGAGCACGCGGCCCGCGCACCAACACGTTCTCGTCCGCTACCGTTACCTGCTGACCCGCGGCGAGGAGCGCCGCGATCGCGCTCGATTCGCCGTTGCTCCGGTTGTCCAGTTCGAATGCGTCGCCGGTTCCCACGATCCGGCCGGGGGGCACCACGACCGTGTCTACCCGGGCCAGACGTGCTGCGAACGGCGCGCGCACCGCCACCGCCGGCACATTCATCGTGAACGGGAGCGTCCAGCCGGCCACGTCGTACGGCGGCTTGCCCTCGATCATCGGGTAGCGCTGGGGCTCGAGCAGGTCCTTGGCGTGCGCCCGGAACGGTTGGGCCATCGGGACAACGAGGGTGCCGGCGGGATACCCTTGGCCGTCAGCGGTGAAGGCCGACTCGGCGCGCTGCACTTCGACGCCGGTTTGGAGCAGCACCGTGGCGAGCCGTGCGCGAGCCTCAGGATCGCGGGCGCCGGGCGGGAGGAGGTACGCGAAGGGATCGCCCTGCCGCCCCGCTTCGACCGCGCGCTGGCCCAGGGTGACGAAGCGGTCGAGGAACGCCTGCCGCTCCTGCGCGGCCAGACGCACCAGCGCCCTGGCGGCGACCAGCTCGTAGCGCGCGATGTCGCCGATACGCCACGTGCCGCCCGGCCAGGGAGCGGGATAGTTGACGCCCCGCGCAGGCTGCCGCAGGGCGTCTCCCGTCAGGGTGATGGGTGACGCCAGCCGGACGCTCGCGGCTTCCGACAGGATGCCGATCATGTTGTGCCGCGCCGGCACCGAGCGGAACCCGCCGTGCCACCACAGGTCGAAGGTGACCTGGTGCGCCACCCCGGTGTAGCCCGAGTCGGATAGCGCGCTCGCCATCGTGGTTCCCACGAGGTTCGTCGCCTCGACCAGCATCGGGTCGAGATTCGGGTTCACCGGATCGGTAAACGGCGGCAGGAACAGCCGCGGGCCGTTGCTCCCCATCTGGTGCACGTCGTACACGACCTCGGGGAACCAGTCATGGTAGAGCACCCGCGTCACGAGCCGCGTTTCGACCTGCGTCACCATGAACCAGTCGCGGTTGTCGTCGTGGCCGACGTATGGGTGGTACAGCCACGGCAGCGGCCCGCCCTCGTACGGCGTGCCCTTGTACTTGCGGTACCAGGCCACGACCGTATCGAGCCCGTCGGGGTTCATCGACGGCACTATCAGCACCACGACCGAATCAAGGAGGCGGGTGAGCGCCGGGTCGGTCGCCAGCTGGTAGGCGAGTGTCAGGCCCATCAGGCTCGAGGCGATTTCCGTGGAGTGGATGTTGTTATCGATCAGCACCACGGCGGGCTGCGTGGCCCGCAGGGTATCGAGCGTCGCGAATCTCAGCCCGCGGGGGTCGGCGAGCACGCGCTGGCCGCGCTTCAACGCCTCCAGTCGGCGCTGGTTCGCGGGCGAGGTAATGGTGAGCAGCAGGAACGGCCGGCCCAGCGTCGTCCGGCCGAGCGTATCCAAACGCACGAGGGGGCTCGCCTCTGCCACCGAGGTCAGGTACGTCGTGATCTGGCCCCAGTCCGCCAGCATTGAATCCGCGCCGGGCTCGAAGCCCAGGCCGGCAAACGGTGAAGGGAGAGGCAGCTGCTGGGCGGTCAGGCCGTCGGGCGCTCGGGCGGTCAGCACCAACGCGAGTGCGAGTAGTCGTTTCATCAGATCAACCCCAGTTTGGTGCCGACTTTCTTGAAGGCGCCGAGCGCGAAATCGAGATCGTCGCGCGAGTGGGCGGCAGAGATCTGGCAGCGCACGCGCGCGTGGCCCTGCGGCACGACCGGATAGCCGAAACCGGTCACGAACACGCCCTCATCCAGCAGCATCTCGCTCATGCGGATCGCCTTGGCGGTCTCACCGAGAATCACGGGGATGATCGGCGTGGCGCCCGGGAGCGGGCGGAAGCCGAGGGCCGCGAGCTGCTCGCGGAAATAGGTCGCGCTGTCGCGCAGCCGGGTGACGAGCGCGGGGTGCGTCTCGAGGTGCCGCACGGCCGCCAAGGCGCTCGCCGCGACGGTGGGGGGCAGGGCGTTGCTGAACAGCTGGGGCCGGGAGCGCTGCGTGAGATAGTCGGTGAGCGCGGCGGGTCCGGCGGTGAAGCCGCCCGCGGCCCCGCCGAGCGCCTTGCCGAGCGTCGAGGTGATGATCGGCACCTCGCCCACGACGCCGTAGTGCTCAGCGGTGCCGCGCCCCGTCTTGCCGAGCACGCCGGTCGCGTGCGAATCGTCGACAGCGACCACCGCGTCGTACTTGCGGCCCAGCTCCAAGAGGTCCGGCAGCCGCGCGATGTCGCCCTCCATCGAGAAGATGCCGTCGGTGAAGATCAGCTTGAGGCGACGATCCTTCGCGGCCTTGAGCTTGGTTTCGAGATCCGCCATGTCCGAATGCTGGTAGACGGCGGTCTGGCACTTGGTGATCGCCTTGGCGAGGCGGATGGCGTCGATGATGGACGCGTGGTTCAGCTGGTCGGAGATGACCAGGTCGTCCTCGCCGAGCAGCGTGGGGCACAGCCCCTCGTTGGCGTTCCAGCAGCTGACGTAGGTGAGGCTGCTCTCGCACCCTACGAGCCGGGCGAGGGCCGCTTCGAGCTCGCGGTGGACGGTGAACGTGCCGCAGATGAACCGCACCGACCCCGTCCCGGCGCCGAAGCGGTCCAACGCCGCCTTTCCGGCGGCGACCACGTCCGGGGCGTTGCACAGCCCCAGGTAGTTGTTGGACGAGAGGATGACGACCTCACCGCGCCCTTCCATCACGGTGCGCGGGCCTTGCGGGGCGTCGAGGTAGTTGAGGCGCTTGTAGACGCCGTCCTTCTTGAACTGGGCGAGCTCGGTCTCGAGGCGGGCGGCGAAGCTCATGCGATCTCCAGGATGACCTTGCCGGCGTCGCCGGCGCGGATCGTCGCCAGCGCGTCGTCGATCCGGTTCAGCGGGAAGCGGTGCGTGATGACGGGCCGGGGGTCGAGGAGGCCCGCCGACAGGAAGCGGCGCATCTGATGCCAGGTCTCGTACATCTTGCGGCCGATCACGCCGTAGACGAGCAGGCCCTTGAAGATGATTTCGTTGGCGAAGTCCACGGGCACCGGCCCCGTGGGGAGGCCGAGCAGCTGCACGCGGCCGCCCAGGCGCACCGCGGCGAACGCTTGATGGACCGCGGCGGGGACGCCGGACATCTCACACACCACGTCGGCCCCTTCGTTGCCCGTCGCAGTCAGCACTGCGCGGACCACGTCCTCCTTGGCGGCGTTCACGGTGACGTGGGCGCCCATCTTGGCGGCCAGCGCGAGGCGCTTGGGGTTCACATCCGAGGCAATCACTCGCGAGGCCCCGGCGGCGCGCGCGATGCCGACGGCGAAGCAGCCGATCGGGCCGCACCCCGCGACGAACACAGTGCTGCCGGGGATTTCCGCGGTCAGCACCGTGTGGAAGGCGTTCCCCATCGGGTCCATGATCGCCCCGATCTCGGTGGGGATGCCGTCGAGTGCGAGGACGTTGGTGGCGGGCATCGCGATGAACTCGGCGAAGGCGCCGTCGCGGTCCACGCCGATGATGCGGGTGTTGCGGCAGATGTGGCCGTTCCCGGTGCGGCACTGGAGGCAGTGGCCGCACACGATGTGGCCCTCGGCGGTCACGAGCTGGCCGACCTTGAGCTCGGTGACCCCCTCGCCCAGGGTGACGATCTCGCCGGCGAACTCATGGCCGACGACGACCGGCGGCCGCATGCGTCCCTGCGCCCAGGCGTTCCAGTCGGCGATGTGCAGGTCGGTGCCGCAGACGCCCGCGTGGCGCACGCGGATCAGCACCTCGCCGGGGCCGGGAGATGGTTTGGGAATCGTCGTGACGGTCAGACCGGGGGCCGGGCGTTGCTTGACGATTGCCTGCATCGGGGCGTCGAACTCGGGGCGATGAGCGGCAAGGAATCTACCCGGGGCAGGGCGGCTGGGTGAGACCGCCAGGGCAGCCCGTGGGCGATCGCCCGGCTTCACGGCACGCCGCGTATCTTTACAGCCCCGCCCCGCCGGCCTTCTCGAGGGACGCGTGGCTAACGAGCAAGCGACGATTCACGAGGCGACGACGAAGAATACGCATGCCACGGTGGCCGCGCTCCTCTCGGCAGAGCCCAGCTGCCGCCGCGTGCTCGACATCCCGTGCGGGGAAGGCGCGTTCGTGAGCCGCCTTCGCGCCACCGGATACGAGGTTCAGGCCGTCGACGTGCAGCCGCTGCTCAAGGTGGCGGGCGTCCCATTCACGCGCGCGGACATGAACGCCCCTTTGCCGTTCGCGGACGACGGCTTCGACGCGGTGGCGTGCATCGACGGGATCGAGCATTTGGAGCGGCCCTTCGACTTCGTGCGCGAGTGCCGGCGCATCCTGCGGCCGGGCGGCGTGTTCCTCCTCTCGACGCCCAACATCAGCGCGCTGCGGTCGCGCTGGCGCTGGTTGCTGACCGGGTTCCACAACAAGGGCAAGACGCCGCTCGATGAGACGGCGCCCAACCCCTGGCACCATATCGGCTTGGTGTCGTTCCCCGAGATCCGCTACCTGCTGCACAGCAACGGCTTCCGGATCACGGCCATCGCCGCGAACCGCGTGAAGGCCGTGAGTTGGCTGTACACGCCGCTGTGGCCTCTCGCGTGGCTCGTGACAGGCTTGGTGTTTCGGCGGTGGGAGAAGGATCAAGCGATGCGCCTGCGCTCCGCCGAAGTGCGCCGCCAGCTCTATTCGCTGCCGGTGGCGTTGGGGGAGACGCTGATCGTGAAGGCGGCCTGCGAGAAGTCCTGAGCGGTCAGTCGGCGGGAACCGGTGCGGAGGCGTGCACCGGCTCGACCTTCACGGCGCAAATCTTGAGCTCGGCCATTTTCGCGTAGGGGTCGAGCACCGGATTGGTCAGCAGATTCGCCGCTGCTTCGCGGAAGTGGAACGGCACGAACACCTGTCCCCGCGCCACCCGGTCGGAAATGCGGCACGCGGTCACCATCGAGTTGCGCCGCGAGGTGAGCCGCACCAGGTCGCCCTCGGTGACGCCGAGCGCCGCTGCGTCGGCCGGATGGATCTCCACAATGGCGGTGGGCTCGCGGGCATCGAGTCCGGTCGCCCGGCGCGTCATCGTGCCGGTGTGCCAGTGGTAGAGCTGGCGGCCGGTGTTCATCACGAACGGATAGGTCTCGTCGGGCAGCTCGACCGGATCGGTGTACTCCACCGGCACGAACCGGGCCCGGCCGTCGGCGGTCGGGAAGCGTTCGGCGAACAGGAACGCCGTGCCGGGGTGGTCGGCGGTGGGGACGGGGTATTGGAGGCCCGCGCCTTCCAGTCGCGAATGCGTTACCCCTCGCCAGCTCGGCGTCACCTGGGCGATCTCTTGCATGACCTCGTCGGCCGATTGATGCGGCGTCGGGAGTCCCAACCGGTTGGACAGCTCGATGAGGATCTCGAGATCGCCACGGGCCTGCCCCGGCGGGTCCGCCGCGCGGTGCGACAGTTGGATGCGCCGCTCCGTGTTGACGAACGTGCCCGTCTTCTCCGCGAAGCTCGCGCCAGGGAACACGACATCGGCGTAGCGGGCGGTCTCGGTGAGGAAGAGGTCCTGAACGGCCAGGAACTCCAGCTCCTGAAACCAGTGCTCGGCGTGGGCGATGTCGGGATCCGAGATGATCGGGTTCTCTCCCATGATGTACATCCCGCGCACACCGCTTTCCGGCTTGACGACCTCGGTGACCATCAGCCCTTCCTTGAGGGACAGCGTCTCCGCTGGCACGCTCCAGGCGCGGGCGTACTCGGCACGGATGGCGGGGTCCTTCACCGAGCGGTAGTCGGTATACACGAAGGGGATCGCCCCGACGTCGGAGGCCCCCTGCACGTTGTTCTGGCCGCGCACCGGCAGCATGGCGGCGCCCCAGCGGCCGATCATGCCGCACGCCAGCATGAGATTCAGCAGCGACGTCACGATGTCGGTGCCGTTGGCGTGCTGCGTCAGCCCCATGGCCCACAGCGTGCTGGTGTTGGGGCCGCGGGCGTAGGTCTCCGCCGCGCGGCGGATCACGTCGGCCGGCACGCCGGTGATTTTCGCGGCCCGCTCGGGCGTGTAGGGCTGGACCGCGGCGCGGACTTTCTCAAAGTCGTGGGTGCGCTCGGCGAGGAATGCCCGGTTCTCGAGACTCTGGGCGAGGATGTGCTGCAGCATCGCCGAGTACAGCGCGACATCGGTGCCCGGCTGCATCTGGAGGTGGATGTCGGCGCGGCCGGCGAGCTCGGTGCGGCGGGGGTCGGCGACGATGAGCGTCGCCCCGCGCCCATGCGCCCGCTTGATGGCGGCGCCGAACACCGGGTGCGTCTCGGTGGTGTTCGCGCCGGCGATGAAAATGACGTCGCACGCGGCCTCGATCTCGCGCATCGACCCCGAGGCGGCCGACGTGCTCAGGGCCCGTTGCATCGCGGCGACCGACGTCGAGTGGCAGAGTCGCGTGCAGTGATCGACGTTGTTCGTCCCCAGGCCGCCGCGGAACATGCGCATGAGGAGATAGTTCTCCTCGTTGGAGCACTTCGCCGAGGAGAAGCAGGCCAGCGCGTCGCCGCCGCGGGCCTGCTTGATGCGCAACAGCTCCTGGGCGGTGAGCTCCATCGCCTCCTCCCAGGTGGCCTCGCGGAACGGCTCGTACCATGCCGGCGGTGTCGCGACGCGGTCGCGGATGTCCATATCGAGGCGCTCGAGCAGCGGCAGCTCGCGCACCGACTTGCCGGTGGCCCGAGGCGGCGTCCCCGGCTTCGACCGCTGGCCCTCGGCTTCGATGGTTTGCCATGGCCCGCCGCGGCGCTCCGCTCCCTGCCCGCCGCTCCACACCCAGCGCCCACCGTCCTTCACCCAGCCCTTGCGGATCAGGGGGCGGGTGAGCCGGTCCTGGTGTTGCGGGAAGTCGTAGCCGAAGCGCCCCTTCACGCAGGTCGAGCCCTGGTTGGGGGTGTCGAGCTCGATGTCCGGGGAGGTGACCCGCGCGATCCGGCCTCCGGCCACGTGCAGGTCGACTTGGCAACCGACGCCGCAGTAAGGGCAGACGGCGCGGACGACCCGCTCGGGGCTGCGGATCTGGGCGGGAGTGAAACGCTGCCGCGGCAGGGTCTCGAAGATGGCTCCGGTGGGGCATACGCGTACGCACTCGCCGCACCACGTACAGCCTGCCTTGTCGGGATCGCCGTCGGCGCCGACGACGATCTCGGCGTGCTCGCCCCGCCACGCCACGTCCAGAACGCCGACCACCTGGATGTCGGCGCACGCCCGGACGCACCGCGTACACAGGATGCAGGTGGACATGTCGTGGCGGATCATCGGGTCGCCGGGCCGCTCGTCGCCGCTGCGCAGCGGGAGGTCGCGGCCGGCGAGCGGCGTGGGGTCGACGCCGTACCGCGCCACGTACTGCTCGAACTCGTTCCGCGGCCGCGCCCGGCCGCCGTTGCGCAAATGCTCGGCGGGATAGCGCTCGAGCAGCAGCCGCAGCACACCGCGGCGGTTCTCCACCGCGGCGTGCGACTCGGTCGTTACCACCATGCCGTCGGCCACTTTTGTCGCGCACGCCGGCAGCAGCTTGGGCTGCCCGTCCACGGACACGAGACAGATGCGACAGTTGCCCACGATGGGCAGCTTGGGATACCAGCACAGCGTGGGAATCTCGATGCCCGCCGCGCGGGCGGCGTCGAGGATCGTCGCGTCGGCGTTCGCGGTGAGGGTGCGGCCGTTGATGGCGAGGGTGGGCATCGTCCGGTAGATATAGAGGATTCGTCGGCAGGCGGCAACCGGCGCATCACGTTGCGATCAAGGAGGTTGCGCCATGCATAGCATGCTCGCTCTGGCCATCGGCCTGTTCGCGGCGGCGACGTCCCCGGACACGACGATCACCGTCCGCGGCATCCTTACGCTCCGGGGCGACTCGGCGGGCCGCCCGGCGGGAGCGGTCCTCGTCCTCCCGGAGCCCGTGACCCTGGTCGGGCATTCCGTGAACGTCCTGCTGCTCTCCGGGGACCCCGCGCGTTGGCGGCGCTACGACAGCCACTACGTCGAGGTGACGGGCGCCGCCGGCGCGGCGACGCCGGGCGGCGTCGAGTTTCAGCCTGCGCGCGTGCGCGAAGTGGAGCCCGAGGGAGCGGTGGGCAGGATGGTGTCGCTGAGCTTTTCCCAGCGGGCCCTGGTCTCGCTTTCCGTCCTGCCGCGACACTTCGCGTGGCAGGTGCAGGGCCGCCCCAGCGGGGCGACGCCGGTGGCGCTGTTCCGGATCGGCAATCACGGTGAGACGGAGCTGGACTTCGAGTTCGCGTCCAACGAATTCGTGTGCGTGTCGGTCCGGGCCGAGGAGGAGTCAGAGCCGCACTGGCGGTACCAATGGCGCTACCCTCGTCCCGACTCCCGGCTCTCGGTGCGCGTGGGCACGGTGTTCTGGGCGATGATCCCGCTGCCCCGCGAGGCCCTCCCCGGTCCGGGTCGCTACACGGTGCGCGCTTCGTTGTGCGGCGTCCCCGACTACCAGACGGAAGCCGCGGTCGAGGTGACCGGGTAATAAAACGGGCCGGCAAAGCGCCGGCCCTCTCGTTCACCAACCGCTTGTTCTCTAGAGCGTCGGATCCACGGGCAGATGCCGGTGAGTGTGATCGCCGTTTTCGCCCTCATCAGCGAACCAGCAATAGGCCCAGATCTTCGCCGGGCGCAGGGCCAGTTGGCCAGCCCGGAGAATGATGCCGAGGGGTTCGTCGTCGAGTACAAGAGGCAGGCTGGTCATTGAACACCGTTGCACGTTACAGGATGGCAAGTTGCAGGAGCAATTCACCTGCCACGGGCATTTGTTTGCAACCTGCCGTCCTGCAACGTGTTACTGGGCGGGGTGGGAGCGGGGTGGCTACTCCGACACGTTCGCCCGCGTGTCCGCCTGACGCGGCTTCAGGGCTGTGAACCCTCCCCCTTTGCCGCGCCGGTGGCGCTGCAGCTGCCAGCCGTCGTATTCGCCCTGGAGGCCCTTCAACGCCAGCGGGATGACGGCCTCGCCCCTGGGGCCGGAAAGGATGATGTGCACACCGCCGGGCCGGGTTCGGGCCTGGAGGTCGGCGAGGAAGCTGCGGCGATCCTTGGCGCGCGCGGACGCGAGTGCGCCGGGGTCGATGACCACGAGTGCCGGAAGGACGTCGGGGAGCCAGCTGCCGAAGTGGACGACGAGCGACTCGAAGCGCGTCGCCAGCTGTTCGGTGACCGCGCGGCTCTCGGCGCCTTCCACTGCCGCGAGCTCCTGATCGAGGAGCAGCACCGCTACGTCGTGGGCGGCGATGAGCAGGGCCGCCGGGAGCGCCGAGGCGCCGATCACGAGCGCCAGGTCTCCCGGCTCTAGCCGCGGCGTCCACGACACGACCGGATGCTCGGCGTCGAGCCCCCAGTGCGTGGGCTGGCGCTGCGCATCGCGCAGCGCGCGGTGCTTCTGCTTCCAGCGCTGGAACGAAGGCAGGCGCAGCCGGCGGGCGATGAGCCGGTCCACGTGCTCGAGCAGCAGCACTTCGGTGAGCAAGTACTGGTCCTGGGCGTTCGCCTCCAGCTCGCGCACGGCCTCGTCGCCGATGCGCAGCAGTTCCTCACGGGATACGGTGTTCTTGTACTCCTCGATGCGCTCGAGCAGAAACTCCTGATACTCCTGCTTGGGCGAGGGGAGCGGGCGCCGCAGTGGGGTCAGCACGGCTCGACGTGCACCGTGACTTCGTCGAGCTGCAGATCGCGCTTGAGTCGCTCCTCGACCTCGTCCGCGATGGCGTGCGCGGCCGCGACGTTCGCATCCTTGTCCACGGCGATGGTCACCTCGGCGTATCGCGCCGCGGCGCCGTCCCGGGAGCGGATGCCATACGCCCCCTTGACCCCGTCGACGGCTTCCGCCGCCCGCTGGATGTCCCCGGCGAAGATCGCGCGCTGGTCGACGAGCACGGGGACGGCGCTGCTGAGGATCTGGTAGGCGACGCGCACGATGAGCACGGCGATCACGAACGTGAGGACGGGGTCGACCCACCACCAGCCGCGCCGGCCGAACAGCATCCCAATGACCACCCCGATCGTGATCAGCACGTCGGTGCGGGTGTGGGCGGCGTCGGCGATCAGCAGCTGGCTCCCCAGCTGGCGGCCGCGGCGCTGCTCGTAACGCGTCACCAGCACGTTGATTGCCAGCGTCGCGAGCAGGATGGCGAACTGCGCCTCCGAGAGCAGCGGCGCGCGGTGGTCGCCGGAGAAGCGGTACACCGCCTGGCGCACCAGCTCGAAACAGGTGATCGACAGGAAGCCGACGATCGCGAGGGCGCCGAGGGTCTCGAACTTGCCATGCCCGTACGGGTGGTCCTCATCCGGGGCCTTCGTGGCGACGCGCATGACGACGAGCGCGAGCACGTTGTTCAAGGCGTCGACGCCGGAGTGCAAGGCGTCGCCGAGGACCGCGAGGGAGTGGGCCACGAGGCCGACGCCGACCTTCGCGGCGACGACGACAAGGTTGGCGAACAGCAGGCCGAACAACACGCGCCGGATGCGGCCGGTCCGGTCGGAAGTTGTGGGCTGCTGATGCGGCATGGGGTGCAAGCTTGTAAAAGGAAGCGAAGGAGTCAACGGACTTGACAATATTTAGACATGCGTCTAATTATCGGCGCTATGCGTGACGCCCTGTTCCGAGCCCTGGCGGATCCGACCCGCCGCCGAATCCTCGAGCTGCTGGCGGAGCGGGACCGTACCGCGGGTGAGATCGCCGAGCATTTCCCGATCGCGTTCGCGTCGGTGTCGCACCATCTCGGTGTGCTGAAGGGCGCCGGGCTGGTCGCCGCAGAGCGTGAGGGCCAGCACATCCGCTACCGGTTGAATTCGACCGTCTTTCAGGACGTGGTCCGCTATCTGATGTCCAAGTTCGCGGGGGGGTCCGATGCGTAATCGCTGGCTCGGGTTCGTGGTGGCCGCTGTCGCGCTGGCGCTCGGCGTGTGGGCCTGGCCGCGGTTGCCGGCCCGCGTGCCCACCCATTGGAACATCCACGGCGTCCCGGACGGCTATTCGTCGCGGTTGATCGCGGTGCTCCTCATGCCGGGCATCGTACTCGCGCTGAACGGTCTGTTCCGGATCCTGCCCCTTCTCGACCCGCGGCGGGTGAACTACGAGAAGTTCCAGGACACCTACTGGCTGATCGCCAACGCGCTGGTGCTGTTCCTGCTCGGCGTGCACGCGCTGGTGATCGCCAACGGGCTCGGCTATCCCGTCGCCATGGCGCGCCTCATGCCGGTGGGCATCGGGCTGTTGTTCATCGTGCTCGGCAACTCGCTCGCGCGCGTGCAACCGACGTGGTTCGTCGGCATCCGCACACCGTGGACGCTGTCGAGCGACACGGTGTGGCGGAAGACGCATCGCACCGGCGGGTTCACGTTCGTGATCGCCGGGGGGGTAATGATCACGGCGGCGTTCGTGTCGGGCGCGCTGGTGTGGGTCCTGCTCGCCGCGGCCGCGGTCCTGGCCGTCGCGGTGCCGGTCGTACAGTCCTACGTCCTGTGGCGGAGGGAGCAGCATGAGAAGCCCTGAGCTGGTGGCGTTGGCGCTCGTTGTCTTCGCACCGCAGGCGCGCGGCCAGGACATGACGCGGGCCGACACCGTCCCGCCTGCGGCCGCGATGGAATCGCCGTACACGATTCACAGCGGCCATCTGGGCCTCGGCGCGACGCTCACGGTGCCACGAGGGGCGAGAGGGACGGTGCCGATCGCCGTCATCATCGCCGGCTCGGGCCCCACCGACCGCAACGGCAACTCCGTCATGGGCATCCGGCCGAATTCCTACGCGCAGTTGGCGTGGCGGCTCGCAGAGCGGGGGATTGCCACGCTGCGCTACGACAAGCGCGGCATGCCGGCCACGCAGGGTACGTTCGATATCACCACGATGACTGTGGAGGATTTCGCGGCCGACGCCCGCGCGGCGGCGGAGTCACTCGCGCGCGACGCGCGGTTCTCGCGTGTCGTGCTGGTGGGCCACAGCGAGGGAGCGTCGCTGGCGCTGATCGCCGCTCGCCAGGGCGCCCCGGTCGCCGGCGTGATCAGTGTTTCCGGTCTGGGCCGCCCTCTCGCAGAGGTGATGCGCGACCAGCTCAGCCGGCAGTTCGACAGCGCGACGTTGGTCCGCTACGACACCGCGATGAACCACTACCTGCGGGGCGAGCAGCCCGGGGACGTGCCTCCACAGGTCGCCACGCTCTTTCTCCCGGTGAACCAGACCTTCATGCGGTCCTGGGCGGCGTTCGATCCGCCGGCGGCGATCCGCGCCGTGCGCCAGCCGGTGCTCATCGTGCAGGGGGAGACCGATCTGCAGGCGTCCCTCGCCGACGCCGAGCGGCTGCACGCCGCCCGGCCCGACGCGCGGCTCGTCTTGGTACCGGGGGCGAACCACGTGCTGAAGCACGCCACGGACCGGACCTTGGCCGGGCAGATGCCGACGTACACCGACCCATCGATCCCGATCGTGCCCGAGGCGGTGGCGGCGATCGCGGATTGGATCCTGGCGCTGCGCGGCCGCTAGTCGATGGCCTGGAGCAGCGCGCCCTTGAGGTAGCCCGTCTCCGGGGCCGTGACGAGCTCGGGGTGATCGCGGCCGGCGCCGACCCAGGCGAGGACTTGGAGGCGCCGGCCGCTGTCCTGGGCGGCTGCTCCCAGCATTTCGGCGAAGACGCCGCGGTTCACGTGATAGGAGCAGCTGCACGTGAGCAGCACGCCCCCCGGGGCGAGGATGGACATCGCGCGCAGGTTGATCTCCTTGTAGCCGGCGAGCGCGCGCGGCACGCTGTCCTTTGTCTTGGCGAACGCCGGTGGGTCGAGCACGATGGTGTCGAACTGCTCCTCGCGCCGCTCCAGGTCGCGGAGATAATCGAAGGCGTTTGCTTCCCGCCACACGATGTTGGTGAGACTGTTCAGCGCCGCGTTCTCGCGCCCGCGCGCCAGCGCGTCGCCGCTCGAGTCGACGGCCGTGACCTCCGCGGCGCGGCGCGCCAGGTGCAAGGCGAATGAGCCGTGATACGTGAAGAGATCGAGGCCGCGGCCGCCGGGCCGGGTGTGCGCGCCCGCCAGCGCCCGGTTCTCGCGCTGGTCGAGGAACGCTCCGGTCTTCTGGCCGCGGTGCGGCGCGGCGAGATAGTGGATACCGTCCTCCTCCACCTCGACCGTCTCGGGCACGGTTCCGCGGGCCGGGGTCACCTCGAGGGGCAGGCCCTCATGGCGGCGGATGGTGGCGTCGTTGCGCAGCAGGATGCCCTCCGGCGCGAGGGCCGCCTCGATGCCGGCGACGACCGCGTCGCGGACCCGCTCGAGTCCCGCCGAGAGCAGCTGGGCGACGACGAACGGTCCGTAGCGGTCCACGACCAGCGCCGGCAGGCCGTCGCCCTCGGCGTGCACGACGCGGTAGGCGCTCGCGGCCACGGTGCCGCGGCGCGCCAGCGCGGCGCCGATGCGCCGGCCCCACCACGCGGCGTCGATCGGCGTGTCGTCGCGCGACAGCAGCCGCAGCCGGATCTCGGATCGCGGGGAGTACAGCGCTTGGCCGAGGAACTTGCCGCGCCGGTCCGCGACTCGGACGACGCCGGGGTCGGGGGGCGCCTCGACGACGTCGCTCCGATAGATCCAGGGATGGCCGAGCTTCCAGCGCTCGGCTCCTTTGGCCTTGACCGTGACGAGCATCTCGCTCATCCGTCCGCCGGGGACCGGTCCGGCCGCAGCTTGGCGGCCTCGCGCAGGTACATATGTTTCAGCTCGCGCTGCGCCTGCGTCGTGTAGAAATGCAGGAGCACGCGGATGCAGCGGGGCAGGCCGTCGGGGACGGCGACCTCGCTCGCGCCCAGCAGCGGAACGCCGGTCCAGCCGAGCAGCCGCGCGGCCCGCGCCGGATACTCCGCGGTCAGGTCCGGCGATGACGTGAAGATGGCGCTCTCGACCTCGTCGGGCCGGAAGCCGTTCGCGTCCTGGAGCGCGCGCAACAGCTCCGCGGTCGCTGCCAGGATCGCCTCGCTCGTGTTCGCGGCCGCCGTGGTGGCGCCGCGCAGTCCCCGCAGGATCTTGGCCATGGCTCTGCTCGAATCGTTGCGCTTGATGGTGTTGACCGACGCGGCGTTGCTCAAGGGCCGCGACGCCGTGGACGTGTGCCGCCGCGCCGTCAGCGGCGGCGCGACCATGATCCAGGCCCGCCTCAAGAGCGCTCCCGCCCGGGAACTCGCCGCGCTCGCCCGGGCTCTGGTGAGCGCGCTTCCCGTCCCGGTGCTGGTCAACGACCGCGTGGACGTCGCCCTCGCCGTCGGCGCCGCGGGCGCGCACCTCGGTCAGGACGACCCTCCGCTCGATGCCCTGCGCCCTCGCCTCCCCCCGGGGTTCATTCTGGGCCTTTCGGTCGGCTCCCGCGAGGAAGCCGACCGGGTGGCGGCGTGGCCCGCCGACTACTGGAGCGTGGGCCCGTGTTTCCCCACGGCGACGAAGCCCGACGCCGGCGCGCCGCTCGGCACGGCGGGGTTCGCGGCGCTCGCACGCCGCGCGCCACCCGGGGTCCCCGTCATCGCCATCGGCGGCATCACCGCGGAGCGTGCCGCGGCCCTTGCGGCGGCCGACGCGGCGGGAGTCGCGGTGACAGCCGCGGTCTTCGGCGCTAGCGACCCGGCGGCCGCTGCGCGCGCGCTGCGCGCTGCATTCGATGGACCGCTTGAATCGCCGCCAGGTGCTCGCGGTAGGTGACCGAGAAGATGTGCTTGCCGTCGGGCTGCGCCACGAAGAACAGGAACGGCGTGCGCGCCGGGTACAGGGCGGCCGCGAGGCTGGCGCTGTCCGGCTGGCTGATCGGCCCCGGCGGGAGGCCCGGGACGAGGTAGGTGTTGTACGGCGAGCGGATCCGCAGATTCTTCTCCCAGACTCGGGTGAGGCGACGACCGTACGCGTAGATCACCGTGGGATCCGCCTCGAGCTTCATCCCCTTGCGCAGGCGGTTGTGGTACACCGCCGACACGTATTCGCGGTCGGGCGCGTAGCGCACCTCCGCCTGGATGATGGACGCGAGCGTGACCAGCTGGTGGCGCGTCATCCGCAGCGAGTCGAGACGCGGCTGCCACTCCTCTTGCCAATGCGCTTGGAACTGATCGGTCATGAGCCGCACGAGCTCGCCGGGGCCGACCCGCACGCGCACCGTGTACGTGGTGGGGTAGAGGTAGCCTTCGGCCGTGCCGGCGAGACCCGCGACGCCGAGCTGGCGTAGCAGCGTGGGATTCGACGCGGCGGCGAGGAGGGAATCGTGCGGCACCCCGAGTTGGCTTTGGGCGAGGTCGGCGATTTCCCGGAGCGTGAGGCCTTCCGGCACGGTCCAGCGCAGCAACGCACCGCGGCCGCGCTTCAGGGCGTCCACGAGCTCGCTCCAGCCCTCGTCGGCGTGAAAACCGTAGGTGCCGCTCTTCAGGCTGCCCGGGAGGCCATGCAGGCGCGCGTACCAGTGGAACGTCGTGGGATGCGTGACGATGCCGTGGGCGACGAGCGAATCCACGGCGGCGTCGAACGTCGCGCCGCGGGGGATGGTGACGATCCGGCACTGCGCCGCCGGCTCGCAGGGCGTGGGGGTCGGGCTGCTACACGCGCTCAGGCTCGCCAGCAGGCCAATGCGGAATGCGGAGTGCGGAATGCGGAATCGCAATGCGAGCGTCGACGTGACACTCCGCATTCCGCATTTCCCATTCCGCATTCTCATGCCGCCGTCCCCTTCTTGGCATCCAGATAGTGTTGCAGGAGCAGCGTCGCCGCCCACGCGTCCACGTCCGCTTTGCGGCCACGCGTGGAGGCGCCCATGTCGCGCACCGCCCGCAGCACCCGGGCGGTGGAGAGCCGCTCGTCCCACAGCTCGACCGGCCGCCCGGTGCGCCGCGCGATATCGTCGGCCAGCGTGCGCGCCGCGGCGGCGGCCGGGCCCTCGGCGGCTGCCTCGTCCAGGGGCAGGCCGACCACGACTCCCACGACCGCGTTGGTGTCCAGGAGCGCGACGAGCTGTCGCATGGGGAAGCGTTTGCCGGCGCGGCGGGTCAGCGTGGTGAGCGGCTGCGCGAGAGTCTGAGTCTCATCGGAGAGCGCCAGGCCGATGCGACGCTCGCCCCAATCCACCCCCATCAACCTCCCCTCCGTCGGACGGTCGGACGGTCGGACGGTCGGACGGGAAGGCGAATGCTCGGACGTCATCACCGTCCGT
>Ga0209375_1001591_pt1 | contig 17026 bp, 13 predicted proteins | sample GraSoiAngelo_131_FD_185888 | JGI IMG/M metagenome (GOLD analysis project Ga0209375, IMG submission 185888) | Grasslands soil microbial communities from the Angelo Coastal Reserve, California, USA - 14_0929_02_30cm (SPAdes) (version 2) | ecosystem: Environmental > Terrestrial > Soil > Grasslands ... | reverse complement strand
CACGGACAACACCACGGCCGAGGTCCGCGAGGAGGTCTCCTGGCTCTCGCAAGACGCAACGCACCGCATCAAGCTCGGCGGCTATCTCAACTCGGTGCGGCTGCGCGCGAACCAGACGCCCAACCAGTTTGGCACATTTGTGTTCCACTCGCTCGCCGCGTTCGCGGCGGGTCAGCCGTCGTCGTTCACCCGAACCCTCGAGCGGCTCGACCGGGCGGGGACGTCGTGGAACGAGGCGCTGTACCTGGGCGATACATGGCGCATGAGCGATCGACTACAGCTCACCTACGGCGCCCGCCTCGAGGCGACGGAGTTTCGGGGCGCGCCAGGCTACAACCCAACCCTCGATTCGCTGTTCGGCGTCCGCACCGACCGCATCCCGCGGGAAGTGCACGCTTCGCCGCGATTCGGCTTCACGTGGACGTTGGCCACCGAATCGGGAGGGGCAGGGGGGGCGGGGGGGGCGGGGGGGCCGGGGGGGGCAGGACGGGCGTTGCCCCGCAGCATCCTGCGCGGCGGCGTGGGGGATTTCCGCGCCGTGCCGCCCACCGCGTTGTACTCGGCTGCGCTGGGCGCGCCCGGGCTCGCGACTGCCGAGACCCAGCTGGAGTGTATCGGGTCGGCGGTGCCGACACCCGCTTGGACGCAATACGCGCAGAACCCCCTCAGCATCCCCTCCCAGTGCGTGGACACGGCGACGGCCGTGACGATCAGCCCGCGCCCCAACGCGACGGTGTTCGACCCCGGTTACATCGCGCCACGCGCCTGGCGTGCCTCCCTCGGGCTGCAGCAACAGCTAGCGGGGACTTACACGCTCACCGTGGACGCGAGCTACGCACGCGGGGTGCACCAGTACGGATTCCGCGATCTCAACCTGGTGGCGACGCCGCGGTTCACGCTCCCCGACGAAGCCGGTCGCCCGGTCTACGTACCCGCCGATTCGATCGTCTCAGCGACCGGCGCGCTCACCTCGGTCGACTCCCGCGCGCATTCACAGTTCGGCCAGGTGATTGCGATCGGATCGGATCTCCAGTCGGACACCAGGCAGCTCACGGTCGGCGTGAGCCGCCTGCCGCCGCGCGGTGCGACCCTGCAGGCGTCGTACACCTACACCCGGGCGCGCGACCAGTCGTCGTTTTCCTGCTGCGCCGTCAGCCAGGGATTCGCGGCGCCGACCACCGCCGGTGACCCCAACGCGCGCGAGTGGGCGACCAGCGCCTTCGAACGACGGCACTCCCTGCTCGCCACCGTCACGGTGCCCGTCAACTCGGCCCTCGACGTCACCGCCCTTGGCCGGCTCACCTCGGGCGTCCCATTCACCCCGCTCGTCGGCTCCGACATCAACGGTGACGGCGCGCGCAACGATCGGGCATTCGTCTTCGACCCGGCGACGGCGTCTGACTCCTCGGTCGCGGCCGCGATGCGCGTGCTGCTCGCGACGGCACCGTCGGGCGTGCGCGACTGCCTGGGCCGCCGGCTCGGTCACGTGGCCGGGCGCAATTCCTGTACAGGTCCCTGGCAGCCGGCGCTCGACTTCCAGATCAACTGGCGGCCCGCATACTTCGGGCCCGGGCGGCGCCTCACCGTGTCCCTGTTCACGGTCAACTTGCTCGGCGGACTCGACCAGTGGCTGCACGGTGGGGCTAACCTGCACGGCTGGGGTTTCGCCACGGCGCCGGATCCCGTCCTGCTCTACGTCCGCGGCTTCGATCCGGTCGCGCAGCGGTTCAGCTACAATGTGAACGGGCGATTCGGGGCGACGGCCGGCGCGAACGGCGGCGTGACGGTGCCGTTCCAGCTCGCCATTCAAGCCCACCTGCTCCTCGGTCCCATGGCACCGAGCCGCCGCGTCCGCGCCCTCCTGGGTGAGCCCGGAGCCCCCCGGGGGGGTGGGGGCAGCGGCGTGCCACCGGACTTCGCCGCGCGAGTCGCGCAGATCCTCCCCAACCCGATACTCGCCATCCTCGGCTACCGAGACTCGCTGCGGCTGTCGGCCGACCAGGTCGCGCGGCTGCAGGTGATCTCGGACTCGCTCGACGCCGAGATCCGGGTCGTGTCCGATTCGCTCAACGCGGAGAGCCGGCGGGCCGGCGGGCGTGCCGATCCCACCGCGTTGTACGACCGGCTGCGCCTCAAGCTGGCCGAGGGGCGGCGGCTCATCCGCCACGCGCTGGAAGCGGCGCAGAGATCACTCACGCCCCACCAGTGGGCCGGGCTTCCGGACGCGGTCAAGACGCCCGCGCCCCGGTAACACCAACACGCGCAAGAGCGATCAACGAGTCCTCTACCCATGACCACCTTCTGGCTGAGCGCAGGCGCTGCGGCCGCCGTCATTCTGGCGGTACTTGGCGTTTTCCAATACGCTCGCTCCGGCTCCAACCTGCTGGTATCGGTGCGGCAATACGAGTTCGAGTTACCCGCGACTGCGCAGCAAGCATTCGCGACACTCGCCGAGCGCATTTCACCCTGGAGTGACGAGCCACTGGTTGGAATCGACGACGACGTGGCACGGGGCGTGGAAGCCGTCCTCAAGGTCTTTGGTATACGTGTCGGGCCGAGGCTCGGAATCTTCTGGAAGATCATGCTCAGGAATCGCGGTCGGGCGCCCGCCGAGGCGGTCGAGTTGCACGTGCCTGAGGCCGTCCAAATTGAGGTGCGGCGCGCCAGCATGGGTGACGGCATCGCGGCGGAGTGGGTGGTCCTCCGGGATCGGGCGGTCATAGGGAAGGTGCGACCGGGTGAATCCGTGAGAGTGCTCGCCTGGGGTCCCCGCGTCTCGGAAGAACCGTCAGTCACTCAATCCAAGGGTAGGGCAGCGGTCCGGGTGCTCAAGATGGTGAGGTCGAGATGGGTGCGATTAGCGCAGGTTCAACTCGCCCTCCTGGTCGCCATCCTACTCTACGTCGTGATTCGGCTGACGTCGCTGCACTAGCGGTGCCGGCCGAGGACAATTCTCGAGGCCGCGGTGGGTAAGCGCTTCGGCAGCGGGCACAGTTGCGACATCATCGGAGCCTGCCGTTGCTCACCTCGATTCGCTAACTTCCAGCCGCAGCAATTTCTAGGTCCGTAGCTCAATTGGTAGAGCACCGGTCTCCAAAACCGGGGGTTGCAGGTTCGATTCCTGCCGGGCCTGTTTTCCAATCCGTTGTCCCACCGCGCGTTGCCGGGCGACTCGTGCCGCTCTTCTCATCCGCTCTTCCCGACTGCACCCTGAATTGCACCCTGGCCGACGCACTCTGGCGCCCCAGCGCGCACGCCACGCGATCGAAGTAGCGGCCCACATCCGTGTAGTCGGCGTGGAAGCGCGCGTATCGCATCGTCATGGCGATGGTCGCTTGGCCGAGCTGCTGCGCGAGCTGGGGAAGCGGCATCCCTGCGCGGGCGAGATAGACCGCTGCTGTATGGCGGTGGTCGTGGAGCGTGTAGCCCACGATCCCCGCGAGCCGACGGGCGCGGTAGTGTTCGTCCTGCGCCTGCCAGCGGTGAGGGTTGCCGGCAGGCGTAAAGGAGGCTAAGTCCTCGGCCTCAGCCCCGCAGCCTCTGCACTTTTCGCCTCGGAGGCGAACATGTCAACAAATACGACCGTCGTGCTGGTCCACGGCGCGCGCCTTGTGCGCCGCACGCTTCCCATTCTCGTCGGCCTCCTTACGCTCGCCGCCCCGCTTGTCGGTCAGGCGAGACATGGCCACTTCTATCACGTCAACTATTATCAGGTCCGGCCCGGCCAGGAGAAGGCATACGATTCGGCGCTCGTCGATGTCGTGACCCCAGTGTTCGACGAGTTGGTGAAGCGTAAGGCAGTCGTGTCATATTTGTTGCTCACCAAGATTGCCGGCTCCGGGGAGAACACGCATCTCGTCATCGTGGAGGTGGCAACGCCGTCCGCGGAGGGCACCTTCCAAAGGGAACTTGATGCAGCCTCGCAGGCTCTGTTCCACAAGTCTTGGAGCGACGCGACCGTGCGTTTTCCGGAGCTGCGTGGATTTATGCACGCTGAGCTGTACACGCCCGCTGGCCAACGGCCCTAACGCTGGTTTAACGCGGGGCGATGGGAGTGGGACCTGTGCACCCTGAAGTGCACCCTGGATAGCGGGATGTCTGGCTACTACCGTAGACGTGCGCGGAAAGGCGCTCGCGCGATCTCTGTCTTGCACGGACGGTTAGGGAGTCGGCGGGTCTTCGGAGGGCTTGGGAGGCTCGCCTCCAAAACCGGGGGTTGCAGGTTCGATTCCTGCCGGGCCTGTTTGCAATAAGCAACCTCGTAACGAGTTACATCGTTGTGAGGCTTTTCTCCCTCTCCTGTCTGACGTGGGCAGTGTCGGGCATAGTGTCAGTTCCGCCGGGTCCTTCACCCAAGGCGCGCCGATGGGGTGACGGCGTGGCGCCTCTCACGGTCACCCACTCGGCGGCGTCATCAATGGAGTAGGAGTAGCTGAGCCGTTCGGGCGCCGCCCGAGAGCGCGTGCGGCCGTTGCCCCGGCGACCAGAGCGCCCGCGACCGCGATGAAGAGCCCGGGCCCCAAATGCGGCACGAGCATCGGATTCGCGCGCAGCTGGTGATACGTGATGAGGAGTTGCACGATCAGCCAGACGCCGAAGCCGGCGAGCGCGCCGCCGACTAACGCAACGACCCATCGGACCACCGGGGCGGGCCGCACCCAACCCCGGACGCCCGCCACGAGGCAGACCGCTCCGCCCGCCGCGAGGAAGCGACCGTTCAACCCGATGACCCCTCGCAGCGGGTGCAGCCCGGCGTACAGCGTCAGCCATGGCAGGAACGCGCCGATCGCCATCAAGCCCCCGCCGGCGACGGCGGCCAAGGCGAAGCGGCGTTCCTCGTTAGGGAGTCGTCGCGCCCGGGCGCACATCAAAGAACAGGTAGACGTTCGTCAGGATCTCCGGGGTGATCTTCGCGCCGGTCGGATCGGCGGCCTGGAGAGCCCGTACCGCGGCGAGACTCTTGCCGGCGACGACCTGGTCCCACGTCGCGGGATCCTTGACGCCGATCACGTGGAGCTCCCACCAGTTGCCCTCGACCTGATCCACGATGTGACTGTGGGCCGGGAGCGGGGCGTTTTCCGTGCCTGCGCCGAAGACCCGCGAGAGATCGATCGTCGATGGATGGTTGATGCAGTGGCCGACCACCGGACACTGGAGCGTCGACTCGGCGGGCCGGAACCCGATCGGCGTCATCACAAAGAGGATCGGAATACTCCCCAGCCGGGGGTCGACGGTCCCATCCGAGCCGACCTCGCACGCGGTGGTCGAGCCGACCGCGTTCCCGTCCTCGACCGGCGTGCGGCAGAAGAACGGCTTGTGATAAAAGAACTGGACCGTCTGCCCCTGCAGCCAACCTGCGGTGAACCCGAACTCGGCGTCACCGACCTGGTTCTGGGTCTGCTGGAACGCCGGAGCCATGGGCTGGAGCTGGGTGCGCGTGCCGGCGTCCGAGCAACCGGCGATTAGAGCCGCCAGCGTGACGCCGGTGAAGCGATGCCCGATGTTGAGGCGCATAAAATACCTCCCGCGCTAGGGTGCACACGTCGAGCAGGCCGTCTGTACACGTCCGATCGGCCTAGAGCGACTTCAGGTATTCGACCAAATCCGCTTTTTGCGCGTCCGACAGTCCCAGTCCCAGGACGCGGTTGTAATGCTCGACGACGTCCGCGAGCGTCGCCGCGCTGCCATCATGGAAATACGGTGGGTGCTGCGACAGGGCCCGGAGCGGCGTGGTCCGGTACTTGTGGTTCTTCAGCCGGCTTGCGCGCACCGGATCCATGCCCGTTTCCGACGGATCGTGCAGCACGCCGAGGTTCACGTCCGTGAAGGCCATCGTCGGAAGGTGGCAGCTCGCGCACCGGCCCGTCGACGTGAAGACCACCTTCCCCCGCTCAGCGGCCGCCGGATCGAAGCTGCCGGCCGCTGGCGTAGGGGCGTTCAGGCTCAGCTGATACGCGCGCAGCACCGGTAGCACCGGCGTCACGCGGTCGGGGGACTGTTGGATGTCGATCCCGAGCCCGGGGTCCGAAAACGAGCCGTGCCCGTGCATCTGGGTGACGGCGACGTAGGCGTTCCAGTAGCTGACCGGACCTTCGCCGGTGTAGGTCTCGAGGGCGACGCCGCGCAAGCCGAGGGCGGGGGGGATCACGACCGGACTGTTGATGCCGTCCCGGTTGAACTCCGCGTCGTACTTCCCCGGACCCCACGAATTGAACACCGCCTTGACGGTCGCCGGCAGGACCGGCGAGAGGGCGACGATCGTCCCGACGTTCAAGTCGCGGTTCGGCAGCCCGTCGAGCCGCCGCCCCACCCCGGGCGCCACCGAGTTGTCGACCGTCGAATGGCACAGGGCGCACGTGATGCCGAGCCGCTTGATGTGCCGGTCGGCGGTGACCTGGGCCTCGACGCCCACGACGGCGTCCCGCCGGAGCAACTCGACCGTCGTCGCCGGACTGGTGAGATCGGCACCGGCGAGGAAGCCGGGCGGCAGCCGGGCGGCATCGACCTTGAGACCCACCGCGAGCGCCGTCGCCGGCGACACGCCGGTCTCAATCACTTGGTTCAAGTGCAGCGTGTCGGTCCAGAACGGCTCGTCGCCGAAGGTCCAGTGTCGAAAGATGTACTGGCCTTGGGCGGGGACGTTCACCGGCGGACCCGCGACGAGATCTCCGCCGGTCGGGACCGCGCGACCTGCCGGCGCGACGGCGTCCGGGCTTTCACTGCAGGCGAGGAGGAGCGCCACGAGCGCGACCAAACGCATACGACCTCCTGACGTGACGGGGATTCGGTTGTGATCTATAACCTATGTACGTAGGTTTTACAACAACCGGTGTCGGCCTTGACAAGAACCGGTCGTTCGGCGCCGTCGTGCGGCAGGAACGCAACACGTGGCGTGTCCGCGACAGCGCGCCGCCTCTCCGGCGTTGGTCGTCCCGGCGGGTGTGCGTTATACTGGGCACCGTGCGGGAATCCGAGCTTGAGCGTCTGATCGCGGCGATCGCCTTGTTGCACGACCCCGTGCGGAGGGGTCTTTATCGCTATGTCCGGGGTCGGCGGCGGGACGTGAGCCGCGACGAGGCGGCGCGCGCGCTCCGGGTGTCGCGCAACCTGGCGGCGTTCCATCTCGACAAGCTCGTTGCGCAGAACCTGCTCGACACGAGCTACCGCCGGCTGACGGGGCGTCGCGGTCCGGGGGCCGGGCGACCGGCCAAGCTGTACCGCTGCTCGGACCGGCAGCTCGACTTCGCACTTCCCCCGCGCCGCTATGCGCTCGCCGGACACCTGCTCGCGTTGGCGATCACCACGGCACGCTCCGCGGGGAGCGAGCGGGCTCTTGGGCGAGTCGCGGCGCATGTTGGTCGGCGTGCCGGGTCGGATGCGCGGCGCGCGCGGAGCGGGGGAGGGGGAGGGCGGCGCCACATCGGGACGGTAGTCGACGTGCTCGACGCGTGGGGGTACGAGCCGAGCGAGCCGGGCGGGGGCATCGTCCTGGGCAATTGCCCCTTCGATGCGCTCGCGAAGGCCTGCCGGCCCCTCGTGTGTAAGATGAACCTCGCTCTGCTTCGGGGTGTGGTGCAGGGGGTCGGTGCGCGGAACCTGAAGGCGGAGCTCCGTCCTCAGCCCGGGTCATGTTGCGTCGTCTTCGGCCGCGCGGCCCGCGCGCGCCGCTAGATGTGGTTGCTCAGGTACAAGAACACGGCGCCGCTCGTCTTCCATTCATTCAAGACCCGAATTTCGGTGCGTGCAATGCGATCGGACGCGACGCAGATGCGCGTCCCGCGGCTCTTTCCAGCGATGCTATCCCCAGCGATCACCGGATGCTTCAGGTCCAGTACACTGCTATCTGCGAGTGTTACGCGGATGCGCTCTGGATGCCTCTTCGAGACCACCTGCTGCGGCGCTAGCGGCTGCGTACGCCAGCTTGTGCAACCAGCCGCCAATAGACAAAGCAGAATCACGCGGATGGACATGCATCGAAACCGGGCGAGGTCAGATGTTTGCGCCACCCCCCGACGATCGGGGCCCCGGTATTGAATCGCATCACGTCAGTGCGTGAGATCGACTACTGTGGCGTGATTTGTCCCGAAGCTATAGGTGCCGTTCGCATCATCCCACAAAAACAGCCGCTTCCCGTCAGGCAATACCGTTATCCGCGAGGAGCCCACTATCCCCGTTAAGCGAACGCGCTCGATCAACGCACCCGAGGGTAGTGCGAGCTTGTTGTAGCCGTACAAGGTTGAGACATATGCAACCGAGCCGTCAGGCGAGAGGCCGCCGCCACTGGCGGGGGTCACGGTGGCAAGTACGTTGAGTGCGCTGTCCAGCAGCGTTGCTGCCACGAGCCATTTATCGCCATTGGTGGTCGCACTCGGCGGGACCGCCGTGGGGAAGAAAAATGAGCTGCACGATGAAAACGTGTCCGTCGTCGCATCGTAGATGTACGCGCACGATGGAGCGCCCGTGCTGAGGACAAGGACCTTGGAGTGATCGGGCGATCCCCATAGCGTGGCCGTAGCACTCACGTGTCCCATCTGACCGACGTCCCTGCGAATGCTGTCCTTGCCCGTCGCCAGGTCTCGCGCTACAACAGCGAAAAAGACGTAACCGGCCGAGTCCACCTGGCCCACGAGCAACGCTTTCCGATTCGCCGTCACGCGCATGAGACTCATGCCGTTGATTCCACTGATGCGCGTCGTCGTCACGGTATTCGCGAGTCGATCGAGCACGCCGAGCTGCGAGGTGTCCGGCAGGGCCACGATCGCGGTGTCTCCGCCCGGCACGAGGTCGACGCTTTGAAAGCCGATCCCACGCTTGACCATCGGGAGCGGAATCGGCGAACCGAACGTGAATGTGTTGAGCGACAGCATCGCCACGCGGGCGCTATCGGGCTCGGTGAAGTACATCACGTTGCGAGCAGAATCGTAGGCGGCGTCGGCGGCGCGCACGCCCAGCGCCACGGTTTGTAACGGATGGCGTACCGCGTCGAGAACGGTCAGCTGCGCGACGGCATCGAATGCAAGCTCGTGGTAGCCGTTCCTGGCCCAGACGTGCATATACGACGTGCCCTGCCAACTTGCCGGCACCGTGACGGAGATCGTGTCCGCGAATGTCGTGTCAAGCACGGCGAACGAATCCTGCACGCTCGCCGGTGGGCTGAGGCCATAGCCAACCCAACGCAACCCGTGCTTGTCCTTCGCCCCGAACGTGATGCGGACTCTCTCTCCTGTGACGGCAAGGACGTCACCCGGCGGGACGGTAATGGTACCGGCAACGGTCGGTGCGGGAGGCTGGAAATTCGCCGACCAGATACCGGAGAGTGTCTCGGGAATCGGACCGACGCGCACTCTACACGTCACCGTCCCGGCGGCGCTGTCGATCGGCGTGTGGAAGAGATCACCTTGCAAATCGCAGTCGCCGAATGTGAGCCGGATGGTCGTCGCGCCCACGTTGCCCGTGAGCGGAGCCGTCCCCGTGCTGTCGATGGTGGCGCCCGGCCAGGTGCAGCCTACATGCTGGTGGACCGTTCCGGAAAGACTTGCGTCGGAGCGGGAAATGGTCAGCGTGCCGTAATCGTTGCAGCGAAGCTGACCCTGATCGTCGAGTAAGAGTTCGTCGAACGTCCAGTCACCGGCAACATCGGAAGGCGGGCCGGGCTCGGGCGCGGTGGCGTCTTTGCCACACGAGGAAACCGTGAGGACAGCGACAACGCCGGTGAACCGAACGAGGGAACGCATCGGACCGCTAACTACATTACCGCGCGATCCAATCTGCCGTGAGGGTTTCCGTTTGCACCGTCAGGAGTTTCGGTTGTGCTTAGGTGGGCTTCACTCCTACAATAAAGTGCGGATGACACCCCTGCAAAACTTCCTGCTCAAGTCGCTGCTCGACTTGCTGGTGGCCCTAGCATGGGCCTGTTGGAACCGGCTGAGGGCCTCGCAGGAGGAGCACCGCGCGCGGGCGCTCGAGCACCGGCGGCCTGTACTACGGCTCGAGACACGGCGGGTAAACAGGTTCCCGACTGTCGTTGCGGTCCTTGTTTCACTGCCGGGAATGGAGCACCGAGTGCTCCGCGCGCTCGGCGGGCGCGCGACCCTGCGCTTTGCGTCGACGTGGGCCGAGTTGCAGCAGGTCGTAGCTTACATGGCGCCGTCCGCGATCGTCGCAGACCCCGCTGCCGACTGGCGTGGAGATCCCGAACAACACCTCGCGTTATTCTCAGACGAGTGGCGTCTGCCCGTGATTCTCTACACCCCCCTAACCCCCCAAATCGCAGGGATCCTCCTACGACTGGGCGCACACCGCATCTCCCACGTCATCTTCCACCGATTGGATGACGCCCCGTACCGGTTTGTCGACGCCATCGACTGGGATAGGAGTGGTCCTCCGCTGCGGGCTGCCTGACCACCGCATCAGTTCCTTAAAAACCGCGTTCGCGCCGGTGCCACCCCCGGCTGGACCCCTCGCGCGGCCGACGGTAGTTTCAGCCAGCCACTCCCTGCCTTCGGGTCAACTCGCCACACGGGAGGCCGTATGCGTCACTGGGGTGTGTACATGGCAGCGCTCGTCGTTGCTGGATGCAGCGATCCGACGCCGACCAGCGGGATGCTCAGTAGCGCTTCGTTGAGCGCGAGCGTGCAGAGCGGGCTGGTACCGCCCGTCGTGTTCAACACGCAAATGCGCTCGGAGCTTGAGTTCCCGGCCTGCGCGTCCGAATCGAAGGGGCATGCACAGATCAAGATCCTGGAAGACGGCACGATCGAGGCAGCGGTGACCATCAACAACAAAGGCGGCGAGAGCGTTCGGTTCGGGCACATCCATCACCTGCCCCCGGGGCAGGCCTCTGGCCCGATCATCTGGTGGCTCACTACCCCCGTGGGCGTAGATCTCAACCTCACCGAGGAGCGCATCGACGTGCAGCACGAGGGCGTGTTTGTCGCCAACCCGCACTTCGCCACCGCGGAGCTGGCGCTGGCGGAGCTCCTCAGTGACCCGAGCAGCTTCTACGTCAATTTCCATTCAGATGTCTGCCCGGGAGGGTTTGCTCGCGGGTTCCTGCCCTGACGCACCGTTCGTCAGCCCAGGATGAGGAGGATGAACGAGCAGGACGAAACCAGGCGACGAAAGGGGCGGAGCGGGTTGAAAGAGGTTTTGAAGGGATTGGCGGGCAGGGTCACCGCGTCCGGCGCAACGGCACCTGATGCCAGGTGACCCCGAGCCCCAGCTGCGCCAGCGACACGGTGGGCCTGTTATTTTGGATTGTTCCGCCGTTGAACTTGAGTGACCCCCCCACGATACCGAGTGCCACATTAATGAAAGGGCTCACCAGGACGTGTGGGCTCACGGGCCACTCGTATCCCACGCCGAATTGCGGCCCGATGGCGCTGGACGTGATGACGTCCGTGCCGTCGTCGGCGCGATGCGTGACCAGGCCGATCCCGAGCTTCAGGTAGAGTGGTCGGCGATTGCTCGGATACCAGTACGCCGCGGCGCCGAACGCCGCGAGCGACTGGTGCACGGTGTCCGCGCCCGTCTCGATCGTCGCCCACCACGCGGCCACCTCGGCGCCGATCAGCACTTTGCGGCTCACGCCGCCGCCGAGGCGAAGCGTACCAGACAGCCCGCTGCGGTTGTTCCCTTGGCAGATCTGGCACGATACACGCGCCCAGCCGCTGCCGAGAGCGGCCCCGAACCAGAAGCCGTCCCGCGCCTGGCGCTGCTGCTGGGCCGCGAGATCGCGACCGAGCGCCAGCGCTGCCAACGTGCCGAGCAGCACCACGAGGCGGGTCATAGCGGTGGCCCATTCCTAAGGACGCGCGCCCCATGACGAAGTGACCGTCGTCACCGCTCGCGGGTTCAGGCCGCAGCGAAGCTGGGTACGGAGAGAGTCCTATGTCGCGTGCCTCGTCATTGCCCCTGCTCGTTGCGCTCGCGGCCGCCGCTTGCGGCGACAGCGTATTCCAGAATTCGGGAAACGGCCCTCCGATCGGGTTCGCGCAGTCCTACGGGATCTGGACGCCTGGGCCGCGCGACGACTGCACGGCCGAGGTGCACAACAGCTACTCCGTGGTCGGTCCGGATCGCAAGCTCTATCCGACGTGGCACCCGCCGGTCGATCCGGTCACCGGGTGCTCGTTCGGGCACGATCACGGCCGCGACCCCCGCGGGTCGGCGCTGTACGCGGAGGTCGGGCCGATCCCCTTCGGATACGCCAACGAGCAGCTCGATGTCTATGACCCCGCGAACCCCCGCCACGAGGACCACTTCGGCCACAAGATCGAGTGGGAGAACGACGTGCTGATGCGGTTCGGCAGCGCCGCCGCCGGATCGCTGTTCGAGATTCGCTGCGACGTACTCGCCAAGTTGCACCAGGGGACGCACTCGAAGGACGCCTTCACGAACAACCTGCACGAGCTCGCCTATCACATTCGCTGCACCGACGGCACCCGGCTGGACCTCACGCTGCTCGCCGCGATCGGCGATCCGGGGCAGTTCGACCGCTCGTGTGACGGCACGCCGGTCGTCGTGGGACCCGCGACGCCCGCCAATTCGCCGTCAGGGGGCGGACGGCGCATCATTCCCGACCGCACCTGCATCGACCAGTTCGTGCTCGTACCGCCCGGCCAGCGGTCCGACTTCGGCGTGTTGCACGAGAGCTGGCAACTCTCGCTCAGCGTGCGGGCAGCGGACGGCCACGGGCTAGCGTTTCTGAATCCCTACTTCCAGGTGTTCCTGCCGAGCCGTTTTTATGATCCGGCGGCCACGAACCTCGTGGGGCGTCCCATCGACGTCTGCTACGAGGTCACCCCGGGCGGCGCGCGGGCGCAAGGAGAAGAGTGCGACCAGTCGACCGGCGCGGGGACGATGGCGGGAGTGACGTTCGACGACCCGCGCTCGGTCTTCAACGGCGTCGAGCGCGTCGTGGACATCAACGAGAACGTGATCGACAACGCCCAGGGCCCGGTGTTCTGGTTCACCGATCCGTTCGGCAAGAATGGCCGGACGGACTCGTTTCCGGGCTCGATCCGCCAGTTCATCGCGAGGATCGACAATACGCGCGGCGGTCTCGATGTCTCCGGCCCGACGCTGGGCCGGAACCGCGACTACGGCGGCCCGCGCGTGCACGCCCCGAACTGATCGCCCTTTTCTCCTGTAGGATGTAGCGTCGGTCCAACACCCCCGGAGCGGGTGTGGTCTTGCTGCGGGAAGCCGTTCCGCGAGTTAATTTCGACTGCGGTGCATACCCTGTCCCGCCGGACCTTCCTGAGAGCGGGCGCCGCCGCCGGCGGCGGTCTGCTCGTGAGCTTCAGCCTGCCCGCGCGCATCGGCACGGCACTCGCTGCCGGCTCTCAAGCGGCACGCGAATTCAAGCCCAACGGGTTCATCCGCATCGACCGCGACGGCGGCGTCACGCTCGTCATGCACAAGGTGGAAATGGGGCAGGGGACCTACACGTCGATGCCGATGCTGCTCGCCGAGGAGCTGGAAGTCGATCTCAGCCAGGTCCGGCTCGAGCACGCGCCCCCCGACGACGCGCTGTACGCCGAGCCACTGTTCGGCGTTCAGGAAACGGGCGGCTCGACGTCGGTGCGCGGCAACTGGGAACCGTTGCGTCGCGCCGGGGCCACCGCGCGCACCATGCTCGTGTCCGCCGCGGCCCAGACCTGGAAGGTCGAGCCCAGCTCGTGTCATGCCGCGAACGGCGTGGTGATGCACGGACCGACCGGCCGCAGCCTGACGTACGGTGCTCTCGTCGACCGCGCTGCGCTCCTTCCAGTGCCGAGCGCCGTGGCCCTCAAGGACCCCAAGGACTTCAAGCTGATCGGCACGCCGGCGAAGCGACTCGATACTCCCGACAAGGTCGACGGCACGGCACAGTTCGGCATCGACGTGCGGCTTCCCGGCATGAAGTTCGCCGCAGTGGCCGCCTGTCCGGTGTTCGGCGGCAAGCTCGCGAGCGTCGACGACGCCAAGGCGAAGGCCATCCCGGGTGTGCGGCAGGTCGTGCGCCTCGACGACGCGGTGGCCGTGGTCGCCGCCGACACGTGGGCGGCGAAACAAGGCCTGGCCGCGCTCGACATTCGTTGGGACGACGGGCCGAACGCTAACCTGACGACCGCCGACATCGTGCAGCAACTGGCAACGGCGTCCGAGAAATCGGGCGTTGTCGCGCGCAAGGATGGCGATGTCGCCGCGGCGATGGCCGGCGCCGGACAGAAGGTCGAGGCGATCTACGAGCAACCGTTCCTCGCGCACGCCACCATGGAGCCGGTGAACTGTACCGTCCACGTCCGGCCTGACGGCTGCGACGTCTGGGTGGGAACCCAGGTCCCGACCTTCACTCAGAACGCCGCCGCCAAAGTGACCGGGCTGCCGAAGGCCAAGGTCCAGGTGCACAACCATCTCCTGGGCGGCGGCTTCGGCCGGCGGCTCGAGGTGGATTTCATCACCCGGGCCGTGCAGGTCGCGAAACAGGTCACCGGCCCGGTGCAGGTGCTCTGGAGCCGCGAGGAAGACATCCAGCACGACATGTACCGGCCGTATTACTATGATCGCATCGCGGCCGGCCTCGATGCCCAGGGCAAGCCGATCGCCTGGACCCATCGGGTCACCGGATCATCCATCATTGCGCGGGTGTCGAGCGAGCTCTTCCCGAAGAACCTGCGGGTGATCCGGGCACTGGGCCTGGGCAGCGTGATCGCAACGATGAAGGGTCTCGACACCGACGCGGTGGAGGGCGCTGCGGAGCCGCCGTATGCGCTTCCCAACATCCGAGTGGAGTACGTGCGCCAGGAGCCGCCAGGAGTGCCCACCGCGTTCTGGCGCGGCGTCGGGCCGACCCGCAGCATTTTCGTGGTCGAGAGCTTCATGGACGAGCTGGCCGCGGCGGCCAAGCGCGACCCGTTCGAGTACCGGCGCGCGCTGCTGGACGGCTCGCCGCGGGCCAAGGCCGTGCTCGAGCTCGCGGCGGACCGTGCCGGTTGGGGTGGGAAGCTACCAGCAGGCAGTGGACGCGGGATCGCGCTGCTGCATGCCTTCGGCAGCTATATCGCCCAGGTCGCCGAGGTCGCGGTATCGAAGCAGGGCGACGTGCGCGTGCGGCGGGTGGTGTGCGCCGTGGACTGCGGCACCGTCGTGAACCCGGACATCGTGAAGGCCCAGATGGAGAGCGGCATCGTCTTCGGGATCACGGGCGCCTTGTGGGGCGAGGTCACGATCAAGAACGGCCGGGTCGAGCAACACAACTTCTCCGACTACCGGGTGCTGCGCATGAGCGAGACGCCCGCAATCGAGGTTCATCTGGTCAAGAGCGCCGAGGCGCCGGGCGGCGTCGGCGAGCCCGGCACATCGGCGGTCATGCCCGCGGTCACGAACGCCGTCTTTGCGGCGACCGGCCGGCGGATCCGGAAGCTCCCCGTGAAGGACCAGTTGCGTCCGGTGTAGAGGGACACACATGATCTGGATCGCGCTCGCTTATCATCTCGCGAGCAGGCTCGCCTACGTGCTGTACGTCGGTCTCACGCTCAAGCGGCAGGACCGGGCGGAATACCTCACCCAGCGCTACGGTGTGGAAGCGGGATTCCAGCGGTTCCGGCGCGTGGCGGCGTTCGTCATGGCCAACGATGCAGTCAGTCTCGCCGTCTTGTGTCTCGTGAGCGCCGACACGTTGCGCGTCGGGCTGCCCCGTGGCCTGGCGATCGCGGTGGGCGCGGTGCTCGTCGTCGTCGGGGTGTCCACCAAGGTCTGGGCCGCGCGCACGCTGCGTGACGGGTACTACTGGCGCAATTTCTTCGCGCCCGACGGGCAGGTCGTCCCGACCACCGCCGGACCGTATCGCTGGCTCAGGAATCCGATGTACACGATTGGCTATTTACCCGTGTTCGGCCTGGCGATCGCGACCTCGTCCGCGTTCGGCCTGGCGGCTGCGCTGTTCGATCAGTGCGCCATTCTCGCCTTCTATCACCTGGTCGAGAAGCCGCATTTCGAGCGGCTGCGCCGGGCGCCTGCGGAGGCCGGCGTCAGGTCTGTACCTGGTTCCGCCCGCCCTCCTTCGCTCGATACAGCGCCCGGTCAGCCGCCTTGACCACCTGATCCCATTTCGTGTGGCGCTCGTTTTTCTCCGCCACCCCGATGCTGATCGTGACCGGGACGCGCTCCCCGGGACCCCGGTCGGTCAACACTTTCTCCTTCTTCTTTTTCGAGCGGAACCGGGACCGCAAGATGAAGCGGGTGTCTTCGACGGTCTGCCGCAGTCCTTCCAAGTCAGACAGACATTCGTCGGCACCCCGGCCGGCGAAGATCACCGCGAACTCCTCGCCGCCATAGCGGAAGGCCTTCCCACCCCCGGTCACCTGCGCCAGCTTCGCGGCGATCATCTTGAGCACCTGATCGCCGACGTCATGCCCGTGATGATCGTTGATGCGCTTGAAGTGGTCGACGTCGAGCATCGCCACGGTGTAGTGACCGCCGAGCCGCAGCAATGCCTCGTTCAGGGCGCGGCGGGCGGGGAGTCCGGTGAGGCTGTCCTGGTACGCCATGTGGTAGGAGGCTTCCACCACCGCGACGATCAGGATGAGGGCGCCGGTGGCGAGGTAGAACGTCGAGAACCCGGGGTTCCCGGGGCGCACCGTGGACAGGCCGAGGAAGGTCGGCAGCAGCGCCCAGGCGAACGAGCGTCCCGTTTGCGTGGGTGACATGAGCTGCGCAGCCGCCACCAGCCCGCCGGCCACGAGGAAGGCGAGGAGGGCGGGGTCGGCGAGCGAGCTCCACGCGAACAGCCACTGCGGCAAGAGGCGCGTGCGCAGCAGGGCTGCGGTGGCTCCCGCAGCCTCGCGGTCGAGGATCGCCACGAGCGCCAGCTGTCCCAGGATGAGTGCAAACCGGGCGAGCCCCGGCGGTGTCAGCACGCCGCGCTCCGCGCCGAGCAACAGGGCGGCGAGGTTGAGCGGCAGCAGCACGCCGATCGCCTGGAGCACGACCGGGTGCCGCGCCAGCCCCTGTCCCACCGCGAAATGGAGCAGCGTGCGAT
>Ga0209375_1001590_pt1 | contig 17026 bp, 15 predicted proteins | sample GraSoiAngelo_131_FD_185888 | JGI IMG/M metagenome (GOLD analysis project Ga0209375, IMG submission 185888) | Grasslands soil microbial communities from the Angelo Coastal Reserve, California, USA - 14_0929_02_30cm (SPAdes) (version 2) | ecosystem: Environmental > Terrestrial > Soil > Grasslands ... | reverse complement strand
GAGCTCCGGATGCTCCTTCATCGGCCGCACGACCTCCGTATCGATCCGCTCCTTGCCCGCGGGCTTCAGCGTCGCCTTGCCGAAGTCGAAGTACGTGTCGGCCGAGAGCTCGATGTGCTTCGGCGCCGGCGCTGGAGGAGGCGGTGGAGGTGGGGGCGGAGGCGGTGGCGCTTCCTCCGTCGGATCGCAGATTACGTGGCCGAGAAGAGCTCCAATGGCTGCTCCGACCACCGCGCCCCCTCCTGCTGCAGCGCCCGTGTGCTCGTCGGAACGGTTCTTCTCGTACGCATTGACGAGCCCACCCGCGGTGCCCGCGCCGACGGCGGCTCCGGCGAGTCCACCGGCGACCGCACAGTAACTCCATCGCCGCTCCCGCATGGCGCTACAGCCACTCAGGATCAGGACTGCGACGACACCTATCGCAACTCTGCGGTCACGCATGGGGCGCCCTCCCTGGCTTGACAGTCCGAATGCGTGGCGTTCGTAGCTCGGTCGAGCTAGCCAGGTCAACCCGTCGGCGCAGGCCGGCTTGCCAGCGATCATGCATGAGAGCAGGGGAGCCCGCCGCCGAACCCCGGCCTGGGCGGCCGCCCAGGCCGGGACTGTACAGAACTGTACAGAAGGCGAGCGGGGTACGGGCACATCCACGTTTCGATGTCGATGCTCGCGGGTCAGCGGGATGTGATCGAGGCCATCGCAGCGCCGGTGCTTGCATCGTCCGCCCGGACGGACGTAAAGGCGAAGCTCCAATTTGCTGTCATCGCGTCCTTTGGTTCCGGCTCCATCCGGCATGGGCGTGCGCGCTCTGCGCGGCCGCCCGAAGCGGTGGAGCCAGACGATGAGGAGGTCCCAGCACGCATGAAAACCGTCGTGCAGTACGTGGTAGCGGGGACGGCGACGCTCGCGCTGGCGGGCACCCGGTTGGCGGCCGACGTCTTCGTGTATCCGCAGAAGGGCCAGTCCGCGGAGCAGCAGAACAAGGATTCCTAGGAGTGCTACAACTGGGCCAAGGCGCAGAGCGGCGTCGATCCCGGCGCCCCGCCCCCGCCGGCGCAGCCCGGCCAGCGCGCCCGCGGCGCGGTCGGGGGGGCGGCGCGCGGCGCCGCGCTCGGCGCGGCGGTCGGGGCGATCGCCGGCGACGCCGGGAGGGGTGCGGCCGCGGGGGCCGTCGTCGGCGGTGTCCACGGGCGTCGTCGGTCGATGGCCGCGCAGCAGGCACAGCAGCAGGCGACGCGCAGCGCCTACGACCGCGCCTTCGCCGCCTGCATGGAAGGCCGGGGATACACGGTCCGATGAGCGCAGGGGGATCGGGGTTTTTCGACGAAACCGCAAGGAGGGAACGATGCACCGCATAATGCTGGGGGTCGTCGCGTTCGCATGGATGGGAATCGTTTCGAGCCCTGGGGTCGCCGCCGCCAAGGAAAAGCCCGCGGCGACGCTGAAGCTCTCCGGAAAGTCAGTCGCGGCGGGGGTCGGCATCTCCTGGGGCAAAGGAACGCTCAACTACAAGGGGAAGCAGCACCCGTTCAGTATCGATGGCCTGTCGGTGGCCGACGTCGGCGTGTCCAGCATCGACGCGACCGGCAACGTCTACCATCTGAAGAAGCTCGAGGACTTCGAGGGTCAGTACACCGCGGCCTCCGCGGGCGCGGCGGTGGCCGGAGGCGCCGGCGTGAGCACGATGAAGAATGCGAACGGCGTGGTGATCAACCTGCACGCCATGACCCGCGGCGTGAAGTTCAAGTTGGGCGTCGACGGCGTGAAGATCAAGCTCGAGGAGTAGCGTATCGGGCGGCCGACGGATCGTCAGCGCGAGGGGTCCCTTCGAATCATCCGGCTTCCGCGCGGTCGAGGCCAGCGGTAACCTGGCTCCGATGCGCGGGCATGCCGTCGCTCTGCTGCTCCTCGCCTGCGTCAGCCAGGCCGGCGATGGTGAGTGGGAGCGGCTCGGCGAGCGCGAGGGCATCGTCATCGAGCGCCGCAGCGTCGGGCCCTCGTCCATCCGCGAGCTGCGTCTCACCGCGCGTTCCCCGGTCCCGCCGGTCGCACTCATGGCGACCATCTGGAGACATGACGAGTACGCTCGGTTCCTGCCCCATCTCAAACGGCTCGACGTGCTGCGTGACGAAGGAGACGCGAAGCTCATCTACGAACAGATTCGCGTTCCGCTCGTGAAGGATCGAGACCTGACCGTGCGGGTCACACGCTCGTTCTCGCCCGACACCGGGACGTACGAGGTCGCGAGCCTGGCCGTCCCGAACGAGGGCCCACCCGAGAGCCGCGACTACGTGCGCGTACGAACGAGCCTGACTCGATGGTCACTCGCGCCGGTGCCGGACGGCGGTACGGCCGTGACGTACAGGATCTGCACCGACGCGGGCACGCGGCTCCCGGCGTGGATCCTGGATCGGATCCAGAGGGACGCTGGGGTGAAGATCCTTCGGGCTATGCTCGATCGGGCGCGAGAGAAGAACCCGTGACGGTGCGGAAGAGGTCGTAGGCCTCCGCCCTGGGTGCAGGCGCGCTCGAATGGCGCGGGCCGGTCGAGCTGGACCGCACTCCCGGGCGATCCGACCCATGTGTCGGAGTGACCCGGCCCAGCACCCGCGCCTTCACCACCTGGTGGCAGTTCTCGCCGGCATCGGGGCTGCTATGGCGCGCTGTCGGGAGATCGCATGCGGCAAATCGACGAACAGGCCCGCGTCAGCTGCCGCCGCTATCAGCGCGGTGCTTCGACGCGACGCGCTCGAAGCCGGGGGACGTCGAGGCACTCCTCCGCTCCCTCGAACGAGTCAGCGCGAGTTGATCGCCGGAGCTGCAGCCGATGAACGAGTTCGATTCCTCCGCGATCATCAGGGATCTCGAGATGCCGCTGGACCAGCTGTACTACTGGGATGCGCGCGCGGCGAGCTGGGCGCAGCCAGTGTCACCGTGAGCGGGGAGGCGAACGAGATCGTAGCGGCAGACGTGGCGCACCTCACGCGTGCGATGTCCGGAATTTTACGGCGTCTCGATCCGTGCGGCCGTGGCCTGCACCTCACGGTGGCCCGTGCCGAGCGGGGTGGACGGCGTGGAATCGAGATCGTGCTCCGGACGGGCCCCGAGGCATCGCCTCGACCGGCGGCGACGTGGCGGCGCCGGCGTGATCACGCAGATCGGGAGCAGCTTCGACACGGTCGGCGTCGCGTGGGTATCGCTGGGGAGCGGGGTTGTAGGAGTCATGCGCCTCAGCGCGTGCCGGCTCGTTGCTGGACGAACCGGGCGAGCCCTTCGCGAAGCCTCTCGGGCTCGACCCCGAGTGCCTCGCAGATGTTGACGAACGAGAACGCCCATCCGCGGTCGTTGGAGCAGATCCATTCCGCGGCGCGGCGAATGAGAATGGCCTTGCGGGCGTTGACCGCGCCTCCATCGAACAGGACGAGCTCGATCGCGTCGCTCAGGACCGCGAGCATGAGCCGCTTCTCCGGCTGGAGGGCGGCGTTGTGACCGCGCTCCGCTCCCCACTGCGCCGGCAGGACCGGCTCGAAGTCGAGGGGGAGGAAGTTGGGCGGCCGTCCCAGCCGCCGCGCCCCGTTTCCCATGCTCTGGTTGAGCGCCATCGCGAGCACACTCGAATGCACCGGACATGCCGGCGGGAGGTGCGTGCGATTTCGCGTGCCGGCCGCGTGAGAGGCCCGGGTCGTTTCGCCCCGCGGGTCAGAAGGCCCCGGTGCCGCCCTCCGCCGGCTCGCGTGCCGGAAGCGCTACTCTTTTGGGTGCTTCGTGCGTTAGGGTGGGCCCGAGGTCGGGCCGGTGCGCGGTACCCGGCTCGCAACGGGAGAGAGAGATGAAGCTCGCGGTGAAGCTGACCATCGCGCTCGTTCTCGGGATCGTCGTCGTCATGGCGATCTACGCGTGGATTCAGATCTCCAACGAGGTCGTGCTATCCGAAGCCGACGCGCACCGGGCCCGACGGAACGGTCTCGCCTGGCTCGGCGCGATCGAGTCGGTGTGGTCGCGTGAGGGCGAGGCGCGGGCGCGCGAGCTGATCGAGCTCTCCGCCCGCCGGGTCGGGGCACGAGAGGGGGCCGTGCGCATCATTTCCCTCGCCCCGGACGCTCCCGACCGGCCGCAGCTCTCCGGCGAGGAGGTCCGGACGCTCGAGGCCGGCGGCATCGTACGTCGCGTGATCCGTGACGCCGACGGGCAGGACTGGATACACGCCTGGGCGGACATCAGAACCGCCGCGCACCCGACCGGGCTCGCGGTCACGGAGCCGCTGGGGCACGAGCAGACGTTCGTCCGCATGAGCCATCTCGCCATCATCGGAGCGACGATCGCGGTGATCGTCATCTGCTCGTTGCTCGTGAGCGCACTTCAGCTGCGGTTGGTTGGCCGTCCGCTCGTGCTGCTCCGCGACAAGGCGCGACGCGCGGGCGCCGGCGACTTCTCCGGGCCGCTCCGCCTGACGCAGGACGACGAGATGGGGGAGCTCGCGGGGGAGATCAACGCGATGTGCGACCGGATCGCGGACGCGAACCGCCGGGTCGCCGACGAGACCGCGGCCCACCTCGCGGCGCTCGAGCAGCTCCGCCACACGGAGCGGCTCGCGACCGTGGGCCAGCTCGCCGCCGGCGTCGCGCACGAGCTCGGCACGCCGCTGAACGTAATCACGGCACGTGCGGAGCTCCTCGTGGCCAGCACGGCGACGGCTGCCGACGCCGCGGCCAACGGCCGCACCATCCTCGAGCAGGCGGATCGGATGACCGCGATCATCCAGCAGCTCCTGGACTTCTCGCGACGGCGGGGTCCGAAGCTGGGTCTCGCCAACGTAGAGCAGCTCGTCGCGCGCACCCTCGAGCTCGTTTCTCCCACCGCCCAGCGCGCGAAAGTCCGGATCGAGCGGGTCGCGACCGGCCAGGCCTTCGCCCGTTTCGATGAGAGTCAGATCCAGCAGGTGCTGGCGAACGTGTTCATGAACGCCATTCAGGCGATGCCGGGCGGCGGGAGGCTCAGCATCGCAGTGGGCGCCCGCCGCGCGCATCGCCCGGGCGAGTCCAGTGGTGCCGAGGGCGACTATCTCTGCGTCACCGTCGAGGACGAGGGACGGGGCATCGCGCGCGAGGACCTCGCGCGTGTCTTCGAGCCGTTCTACACCACCAAGCCGATCGGCGAGGGTACCGGGCTCGGCCTCGCCGTCGCACACGGGATCGTCGCCGAGCACGGCGGCTGGATCGAGGTCGAGAGCGAGGTAGGGAAGGGGAGCCGGTTCACGATCTTCCTCCCGCGCTCGGCCGAGCCGGCGGAGGCCGCGTCATGAGCGGGCGTGTGCTCGTCGTCGACGACGAGCGCGAGATGTGCGAGGCGATCGCCGCCGGTCTCGGCCCGCGCGGCTACGACGTGTGCTCGGAGACCTCGGCGGAGGCCGCCCTCGCGACGCTCGAAGTCGCGGAGGTGGACGTCGTGCTCACCGACCTCAACATGCGTGGCATGGACGGCCTCGCCCTCTGCGAGCGCATCGTGACGAGCCGACCCGATGTACCGGTGGTCGTGATCACGGCCTTCGGAAGCCTCGAGACGGCGATCGCCGCGATCCGCGCGGGCGCGTACGACTTCATCACCAAACCGGTCAAGATGGACGCGCTCGCGGTCGCGCTCTCTCGCGCGGTTCAGCATCGGTCGCTGCGCGAAGAGGTGAAGCGCCTGCGGCACCTGGTCGGGGAGGCGGAGCGCTTCGACGAGCTCGTCGGCGACAGCGGCCCGATGCGCCGGGTCCGACAGCTTCTCGACCGGGTGGTCGACTCCGACGCGAGCGTGCTGGTGACCGGCGAGAGCGGGACCGGCAAGGAGGTGGTCGCCCGCGTCCTCCATCGCCGCGGCCGACGCAAGGAGGGGCCGTTCGTGGCGGTCAACTGTGCTGCCATGCCCGAGCCGCTCCTCGAGAGCGAGCTCTTCGGCCACGTCCGCGGCGCCTTCACCGACGCGCGCGCGGCGCGGACGGGCCTCTTCGTGCAGGCCCACCGCGGGACGCTCCTCCTCGACGAGATCGGCGATCTCCCGCTCGCGCTCCAGCCGAAGCTGCTGCGCGCCCTCCAGGAGCGGGTCGTGCGCCCGATCGGCGGGAACGAGGAGGTCCCGTTCGACGTCCACCTCGTCGCCACGACGAACCGCGACCTGGAGTCCGCGGTCGAGGAGGGCCGCTTCCGCGAGGACCTCTTCTTCCGCGTCAACGTGATCCACGTGGCGATGCCACCGCTCCGCGCGCGTGGGAGCGACGTGCTGCTGCTCGCACAGCACTTTCTCGTCCATCACGCCGGGAAGGCGGGAAAGCGTGTCGGCGCACTCTCGCCCGAGGCGGCCGAGCGGCTGCTCGCCTACGCCTGGCCGGGCAACGTGCGCGAGCTCCAGAACGCGATGGAGCGCGCCGTCGCGCTCGCGCAGTACGATCACGTCACCGTCGACGACCTGCCCGAGAAGATTCGCTCCTACCGACCTTCCCACGTCCTCATCGCGGCCGACGATCCCTCGGAGCTCGTACCGCTCGAGGAGGCGGAGCGGCGTTACATCCTGCGGGTGGTGGAGAGCGTCGGCGGGAACAAGACGCTCGCCGCCCGGGTCCTCGGGATCGGGCGGAAGACGCTCTACCGAAAGCTCGTGCAGTACGGGGCATCCGGCGAGTAGAGCCGACGCACTTCGCTGCGCGTGTCGAAACGACCCAGGGCCATCACCCGTCACGCCCCCGCGACCGGCGCATCGGGCGCGTTCCGGCGGGCACGTTACGTGCACCGGTGTGTCGTGGGACGCGAACGATGCCAGGGTCTCCAGGACGAAGCTCCGAACGGTCGACACAGGAAGAACGACAGATGTGCGGCGGCCGCTGATGGAGCGCTGCCTCTGGCACGCCGCGAACCGCCCACCGCAGCAGGGACCGGGGACGGTGGACAAGCCGTCCTCGGTCCCCCCGCCGTCCGGCGCGCGCGCAGGGCAGGAGGACGTCGACTGGCACGCGTGGTTCCGTAACCTCGGCCGGCAGGCGCGTACCCTGCGCGAGCTTCTCGGCCTCTCCCAGGACCGGCTCGCGCTGCTGGCGGGTGTGAGCCAGGGCTCGGTCAGCCGCTTCGAGAAAGGGATCGCTCAGGGCACGACGGCCGTCGTCATGTTCAAGCTCGCCGTCGCTCTCGCGCGGCAGTCCCGCGCGGAGAATCACGAGCGCCTGGCCGAGCTGCTCGTCCGGGTTCTCGATGACATCGAGGGGCTCGTGCCGGTGAGGGCGGTCCGAGACCTCCCGATGATCGCGCGGAACCCCCAGGCGGAGCGGCTGCACATCCTCTTCATGGCCGCGCCGCCGCGTGCGCGCGAAGCCGTCCTCTCGATCGTCCGCGCGTTCTGCACGATGGCCGGCAGCCCTCCGGTCTGACCCGACGCACGATTGTCCGACGACGTGACGTCGGGCGGTTCGGCGTGGTATCGGGCGACCGGCTGCACGGCGGTCGTCGGACGAAGAGGAGGGTACCCATGCGCAAGACGCACGCGGGCCTCGCTGCCGTCCTCGCCCTCACGCTCGGTGGCGCCTGCGCCCGCAACCCGGTCAGCGGCCGGCCGGAGGTGACACTCGTCTCCGAGGCGAAGGAGCGCGAGCTCGGCGAGGCCGAGGCACGGCGCGTGGCAGAGACGATGGGGATCCTCGAGGACCCCGCGCTCTCCGCATACGTCCGCGCGGTCGGCGAGCGGCTCGCGCAGTTCTCACCCCGGACCGACGTGACCTACACGTTCCAGATCGTCGACATGGAAGAGCCGAACGCGTTCGCGCTGCCGGGAGGTCCCGTGTACGTCTCGCGCGGGCTGCTCGTGCTCACGAACTCGGAGGACGAGCTCGCCGGGGTGCTCGGGCACGAGATCGGTCACGTCGCCGCACGGCACGCGGTCCGGCGCGTGACCCGCGCCGCGCCGCTCGCCGTCGTGACCGGCCTCGGCGCCGCAGTGACGAGGATCGTCAGCCCGATGCTCGGCGACCTCGTCGGAGGGATCGGCGGCGTCGCGGGCGCGTTCGTCCTCGCGCCGTACAGCCGGGAGCAGGAGCGCGAGGCCGATCGCATCGGCCAGGAGCTCGCCGCGGCGGCGGGATGGGATCCGGCGGGCCTGTCACGATCTCTCCGTACCCTCGAGCGGGACGACACGCTGCACCATGGCGAGGAGCGCCCGAACTCGTTCTTCGCGACCCACCCGCCGCTTCCGGATCGCGTCGCCGACACCGAAGCTCGCGCCGCGACCCTGGCGCGCACGGCCGCCGCGCCGGTCGCGGGACCCGGCGGTATGCTGCGCCGGCTCGACGGGCTGCCCGTCGGCCCGCGGGCGTCCAATGGCGTCTTCGATGGCGAGACGTTCCTCCATCCCGATCTCGACTTCCGCGTGCGCTTCCCGGCCGGGTGGAAGACCGCGAACGAGCGGACCGTCGTGGGGGCGAGTGCACCCGACGGCCGCGCCGTCGTGGGGCTCGAGCTCGTCGGCAAGGGGAGCGATCCCGAGGCGGCCCTCCGCGCGTTCCAGGAGGAGGCGAAGATCGATCTCGCCCCCGGCGCCGAGCGGCTCATGGTCGGTGGGCTTCCGGCGATCCATGCGACGACGACCGCCCGCACGCGCGACGGGCGCGTCGCGCTCGATCTCACGTGGATCGCGCACGCGGAGCGCATCTACCGGGTCATCGGGGCGGCACCGCCCGACGGAGCGGCGGCCGCGAAGCCGTTCTTCCGCGCCACGGTCGAGAGCTTCCGGCCCCTGACGGCGAGTGAGCGGGCCGGCATCCGTGAGACCCGGGTGCGCATCGTCGCCGCTCGCGCGGGGGAGGGACTGGCCGACGTGCTCGCACGCGCCCGCAGCACGTGGACGGTCGAGACGGCCGCGGTGGCGAACGGTCTCGACGCGACGGCGCGTCTCCGCCCGGCCAAGCTCGTGAAGGTGGCCGTCGCAGAGCCGTACACGCACGAGCAGTAGAGAGCTGCGATCGGGATCACGCCGTTTGCCGCACGTCACCTCGAGCGGTGTTGCCCGATCCGCCGCTCGCGCTCCAATCGGCGGCGGCACCGGAGACTCTCCGGCGGGGACGGGGAAAATCCAGGATCAGCGCGGGCAAGATCGGGCAATACGTGCGAGGGCGACGAGACCGAACTTTCAGTGAAAAGCGGAACTGCTACGCGGCGTTACGAACGAAATGGCGGGCTGCAGTCCGGAGGGTTCGACTCCCCTCGGCTCCACTTGATTTGTCCTTATCCAGTGACGTACCACGACCTTGCGCGACGGTAGACAGGTTCGCGAAATAGACGAATAGGCGCTCCCGGGAGGACTGGTATGCCGCAACGGAAGAGTCTGGTCACTGTGATCCGCGACATGGTTCGGGAACAGGTGCAGGAGGCTGTCCAGGGGCTGCTGGGCACTGTTGGTGGTGGGAGGCGGGAATACCGCAAATCGAAGAACGGGCGCAGACGGCGGCGGCGAGGACCGGGCCGGCCACCGGGGTCGAAGACTCGGATGCGTCGGGGACCAGGGCGTCCGCCCAAGGCCGAGCAGGCTGCACCGCAGACGGGGATGCGAAGGCGGCGCAGGCGACGTGGGCCGGGACGCCCACCGAAGCGGGCGAAGGCTGAATGAAAAGGATCGCATCCCGACCCCTTCGTCGGGCGGTTTTTCCCGTCGCCTTACTCAGCGTTCTCGCTTACGGCTCTGCCTGCTTCCACCATCACGATGTCCCCGCTGTGCGGCCGGGTGGCCATTCCCGGCACATCGCCACCCGAGGAACGCTTCCGCCCGACTTCCTCGATCTCGTCACAACGAAGAAGGCATTCGCCGATCTCGCTACCGTCATGCCGAACGGCAGCCCACAGGTGACACCCGTCTGGTTCGACTTCGACGGCAAGTACATCCGCGTCAACTCGGCGCGCGGGCGGGTCAAGGACAAGAACATGCGGCGCGATCCCCGCGTCGCCCTCTCGATCCTCGACCCCGACAATCCGTACCGCTACCTCGCGATCCGGGGCCGAGTCGTCAAGGTCACCGAAGACGGCGCGGTCGAGCACATCAACGCGCTCGCGAGGAAGTACCGGGGGATGGAGACCTACCGCAACCGCAGCCCCGACGAAGTGCGGGTGATGTACGTGATCGAGCCTCGGCGGGTGGCGGGGCAAGGGTGAACCGAGCGCCTGTGCAGCAAGTGCCACGACTCTTCGCCTTATGCCGCCTGATTCCTTCCCAGAGGACAACGATCTGGGCCAGCATAATCCTCCTCGCACTCGTTGCCCCCTCTGCGGACATGGCCCGCGCTGCGGGCAGCAAATGTACCGCGGCCAAGTATAACGCGGCCGGCCAACGGGCTGCGGACAAGGCGAAATGCTTCGGGAAGGCGGTCAAGAAGGGCGGAGGTGTCGATTCGGCCTGCCTGTCGAAGGCCGAGGGCATGTTCTCCTCGCTCTTCATGAAGGCTGAGTCGCACGCCGATTGCCTCGCCCCCAAGGGCGATGCAGGCACCGTCGCGTCTACGGTCGATGCGTTCGTGGAGGACATCACGCGCACGGTGACCGGCAGCACAGGCGGGGCGTTCGTCGCGAGCAAGTGCAACGCGAAGAAGATCGAGGCGGTCGCCACGAAGGTGGCTGCCAAGGCCAAGTGCGAGTCGAAGGCGGCGAGGAAGGGGACCGCCGTCGCTCCGCGCTGCCTGACCAACGCCGACGGTAAGTTCGGTCACGCGATTGGGAAGGCCGAGGGTAAGGGTGACTGCGCGCAGAGGGGTCAGCGGGCGACTCTAGAGGCGAAGGTCGATGCATTCGTGGACGCCCTCATGAGCCAACTCCAGCCGATGGGGACGGTGACCACCACGACGACCAGGACGGCCAGGACCACTACGACCACGGCTTCGACCCCGCGCATTTGCTGCCACTTCGCCTCGGGCGGGACCTGCAACTGGGCTCCGTCCGCCAACGCGTGCAGCGGCAACGAGGTCCCGGGCACTCCCGGTGCGTCAGGGAGCGTCTGCAACGGAGCAACGGGCACCTGTACGAGCCCGCCAGCGAGCGCCGGACCGTGTTGCTCGGGGGTGGCTTCCTTCTTCTCGAATGCGTGCTCTGGAGGCCCCGGCGAAACTGCCAGCGCGTGCTCGGCCGAAGGGGGAACTCTTTCCACCGGCGTCTGTCATCCCTCCGGTGCATGCGTGCCCTAGCACTTTCAGCGGCTGCAATCGCGCTGGAAGGAGCCGCTACTTGCACGTCACGACGCCGCTCGGCCGGCGCCCGCTGCCGCGTTCCTGGCTCGGCATCTTTTGCGGCGGGGGTGGGACGGGGTAAGTCTTGACGGTCGGGAAGTCCTCCGCGATGAAGCTGGTCGGGGCGTTGGTCGGGCAGTCGCTGCCCAAGACCCGCGGGTCGGCTAGGGACGGCGCGGGAAGGGTGGGGACCGACCCGTCGGGGGACGCAAAATCGAAGGCGGACGTGAGGTCTCCGACGACCGAGCGGCGCCAGGCGCTCAAGTTCGGCACCTCGACGCCGAAGCGCCGCTCCAGGAACAGCAGCGTGGAGGTGAGGTCGAAGGTGTCGGAGCAGACGAAGCCCCCGCGGCTGAAGGGCGACGCGATCAGCATTGGGACCCGGAAGCCCAACCCGATTGGCCCGCGGACACCCTCGGCGGCAGACGGTAACGGGTCGACGGTCACGTATTCGCCCGGGGTCCCGGGCGGCGCTGTCGGCGGCGGGACGTGGTCGAAGAAGCCGCCATTCTCGTCGTAGGTCACGAAGAGCGCGGTCTTCGCCCAGACCTGCGGGTTGGACGTGAGCGCGTTCAGCACCTGGTAGGTGGCGTATTCCCCGTAGGTGACGGGCGCCGGCGGATGCTCGCTCTGAACGAGCGGCGCCAGCACCCAGGAGACCTGAGGAAGCGCATTGGCAGCCACGTCCGTCTCGAACGTGCCCGGAAAGGTGGGCGTGAAGGCGTTGACGGCAAGCTGCGGGTCCGTCAGGTAGGCCTTGAAGTAGGAGAGGACGTTGTCGCCGTAGTTGCCGTCCGGGTTGCCGTAGACCTTCCAGCTTATGCCCCGGGCCTGGAGCTGCTCCGGCATGGTGGTCCAGGTGAAGGCGCCGAACTTCGTCAAACGGTCGGAGAGCAGGGTCTCGAGCAGCGGCCCGCCGTTCTTGCCGTCCGGGTCGAGCGTCCCGGACATCGAATAGAGCCGGTTCGGGTCGGTCGGCCCGATCACCGAGCAGTGGAAGCGGTCGCAGATCGTGAAGGCGTCGGCGAGCGCGTAGTAGAAGGGGAGGTCCGTGCGGCGGTAGTAGCCCATCGTGAGGGGCCCGTTCGCGCTTCCGTTATCGGCCAAGTGCTCCCTGAGGAAACCGTCCATGGCGCCACCGTTCCAGCTTCGGTGCTGCGGTCCCCAGTCGTGGGTGATGTCGTTCGTGCACTCGCCGTTTTGCGACGGGTCGGTGTCGAAGTGGAAGGGCAGGAGGTGGCCGCCGTAGCCGGGCACCGGGTAGCCGGGCTGGGCGAACACGGTTAGTCCGCTGCCGTCGTTCAGGAGTAGCGCCTTCCGGTCGCCGTAGCCGAGCACGCCCCGGTAGGTGCCGAAGTAGTGGTCGAAGGAGCGGTTCTCCTGGATCAGGATGACGACGTGCTCGATATCGGTCAGCTGGCCGCATTTCGGACTCATTGCCAGGGCGCGGGCGAGCGAGTCCGACCTCAGACCGTAGAGGCCGAGCACCGTCGTGCCCGCTATGCCCCTCTTGAGCAGCTCCCTGCGAGTGAGCTCCATCGTTCCGTCCTCACTCAGGACACGACCGTGCCCGCATCCGAAAGTCATCGCCGCCAAGCGCGAAAGGGGAACCCTGCGTAAGGATGGATCTCATGAGGCTTCCTGCTTGGCTGGCGAGCGCGAGCGTGGGCCACCAGGGACCCCTCGGGCAATCACCTCTTACGCCGGGCCGCCCGAAAAAAAAGTGTGAGCGGGCTCGCGGCCTTCCGGGAGGATTCCCCTCTCCGGACGCCGCTTCCTCCTCGAAGTCCCTTCAACTTCCGGGCGTTAGCCATGTGTGGAATTCGTTTCTCGGCATCGCAACTCCCCCCTTTTCTGAGGCCCCCGGTTGCCGTCGGGAGCAGTTTCCGACTAGGCTCTCACCATGGCGAAAAGGATGTCGTTGTGGTGTACGTTGTGTGACGAACTCGTTGCGGGGTTCGGCAGGGAGCAGACCGTCGCAGCGATGGCGCAGCACCTGCGGACCAAGCACGCGGAGTTGAGCGAGACCCGGAAAGACGACCTGGCGCGGCGTCCGTGGCGGCCTCTGCCTCTTGCCGACGCGCTGATGTTTACACGCCCTCCCGTGCATTGAGTCGGCCTCACGTCGAGATCGGCTCCGAACCGCCCCGACACCAACCCTGACCTCGCCCCCCGCTGGGACGGCACCTCCTTTGGGCTCGTTCCCGTAAGATGATAGACGGCTCCGTAACGGGCCGTCGCCCGAAACGAGGAGGCAGGATGAGGGGTGGTACGAAGGTTGATCGTGGTGACGCACTTCGCCGTGATGTCTCTGATGCCGGCTGGGTCGATCACTGCCCTGACAATCCGTCAGACACTGGAAGCGGTGGACGCCAAGGTCTCAGGGCGGGACGCGGATACCGTTCAGGGGATGACGCCAGCCCGTACCGTGCCGGATACCCTGAGTTCGGCAGACGGGAAGAGTAGTCCGTGTTCACCCATGGGCGCTGGCCGACCGTCTGACGCTCGCTGACATCGCCATCACGCTCGCACTCGCCGCCGAACCCGAGGTGGATCGGCGCTCCTGAACCGCCGGGCGAGGGTGAAGCAATGCGGCGTGCCTACGCTGCCGGCTTCAGGCACACCTCTTCGTGTGTCAGCCGCAGGAAGCCATCGGCACAGCGGTGAATGTCGAGGAGGTCCGCCGGCACTTCCGCGTGATCTCGGTGGACCTGGACGACGAACCGCCGCCCGCCGCCTGAGCCCCTCTGTCGTGCCGGCACTGCGCCGACTGGGGGCTTACCCCGAATCGCCGCACTCTAATCGAGCTAGTCTCCGTCCGTCGCCCGGAGATGGCGGTGGGCTCCAGCCGAGCGAGCAGGCGATCCTCGCCGACACGTTCGCGCCCGCGCAGCGTCACGACCGCGTCTCCGGCTGATCCTCCTCGCGGCCCAGCCGGCGTACGTGCGCCCGACGAGGCCGATCATCAGAGCAGGTGGCCCGACGGCGGCCACAGCGGCCACCCGAGGTCGTAGTGCAGCCCGATGCCGACGATGTCAGCATGGGCGCTGTAGCTGCCGACCTGCACGTTGCCGCTGATCGGCTCCGGGTTCCGGGCCGAGGTGGCGAGCGCGAAGAGGTGGGCGTACCCGAAGTCGAACCGCATCCGATCCGAGAAGCGGAACCCGATCCCGAAGCTCGCCCAGATCCGATCCGCGTCCGGGATGCGGGCGGTCCGGTGCGCATCGTCCGGGATCGGCGTCTCGTCGTAGGCGGCGCCGAGGCGGAAGCTCCACTGGCGTGTCGGCTCGTAGCGGGTGCCGACCGAGTAGCGGAAGCTGTCCTTCCACCGCTCGGGCTGGACGATCGTCGGCTGCTTCGGGTTCTCGAAGTTGAAGACGAGCTGGTCGAACTGCGACCAGTGCGTCCACGTGATGTCGCTCAGGAGGGCCCAGCGGGCCGTGAGCTGGTGGAAGGCACTGAGGGCGACGCGGTCGGGGAGGTCGAGCGCGGCGTTCCCGCCCGTATCGACGAGGGCGCCGGAGAGGCGCTGCAGGATCGCCGCCTTCTTCGGGATCAGGAAGCTGGCGCTTCCCCCGAGCCTGTGATGGGTGTACGCGCGGTAGGCGAGCCCGATGCGGGTCGTGTCGAGCGGGCTCAGCAGGACGCCGACGTTGTAGCTCGCGTTCCAGTCGTCACCTCTGAACACGTTGAACCCGTCGACCCGCTGCGGCCGCAGGCCGGCGACCGAGATGCAAGCCTTCGGCGGGAGGCCGAAGCGCGGCGCGTTCAGCTGGCAGATGGTGCCGAGGTCGAGGGCGTTGGTGAGTCGCGCCCTCGCGTAGTCGATGTCCGCTCCGCCGCCGATCGAGAGCCACCGCGTGAGCTTGAGCGCGAGGGAAGGGTTGACGTTCACGGTGATGAGCTCGGAGTCGATCGCGTGGTAGCGGCCCACCCATCCCGGCGTCCAGCTCGTCTTCAGGCCGTATGGCGTGCTGGCGCCGAGGCCGATCCAGGCCCGGTCACTCAGCAGCTCGTGAGAGATGAAGAGGGTCTGCAGGAGCGCCATCGGCCCGCCGTTGCCGTCGTTGCTCCCGCTGAGGGTGCCGCCGCCGACGGCCGAGTTCAGGCGGGACCCCTGGTTGTGGAAGTTGACGCTCGGCTTGATGGCGAACCCCGCCGACACGAACTGCGTGCCGGACAGCCGGGTCATGCCCGCCGGGTTGAAGAAGATCGTGGAGGCGTCCTCCGCAGCCGCGGCCTCCCCGGCGAACGCGCTGCCTAGCCCGCGTGCGCTCTGCTCGTTCACCTGGAAGCCGGCGGCACCGACGTCGCACGCGAGCGACACGATGCTCGCGAGCACCACCAGCAGGCAGACCATTCGTTGGCCCGGATGTCGTCCCGGCGGACGCGGCATCGCGGTCCCTCCCAGCTAGTAGAGCGCTTCGAGCTGCTTCTCGTAGCGGGCGAGCACGCTGCGGCGCTTCAGCTTGAGGGTCGGCGTCAGCATGCCGTTGTCGGTCGTGAAGTCCTCGCGCACCAGCACGAACTTCTCCGGGCGCTCGTAGCGCTTGAACGACCGGCTGTGCTTCTCGATCTCGTTGGCGATCAGTTCCCGGACCCGCTCGTCGTTGGTCACGTCGTTGGCACGCACCCCATTCTCCCGTACCCAGCGGCCGACCGCTTCCGCGTCCGGCACGATCAGCGCCACGTTGAAGGGCTTGTTCGCGCCGTACACCATCACGTTGGCGATGTAGGGTGAGAGCTTCAGCTCCTCCTCGATCGGCGAGGGCACGACGTACTTGCCGGTCTCGAGCTTATACTGCTCCTTGATCCTTCCCGTGATGTAGAGGTAGCTGTCGGGCGCGAGATACCCCATGTCGCCCGAGCGAAATCCGCCATCCGGCATGAGCACCGCCGGCCGTAGATGACGATCTCACCGTGCTGGTCGTCGCCGGTGACGGCCCTGTCGATGACGATGCGTACCCCCGGGATCGGCTCGCCGACGCTGCCGATCCTGCGATGCCCGGGATAGTTGGCGGTCGCGATCGGGCTCGTCTCCGTGAGGCCGTAGCCCTCGTACACCTCGATGCCCAGCGCATCGATGAAACTCGCGACGTCGGGATTCAGCGCGGCGCTGCCGCTCACGGCGTACTTGAGGCGGCCCCCGAAGCGGGCCCGGATGGTCGAGAAGATGAGCCGATCCGCAAGCGGCAGCAGGAGCCGATCGGTGAGGCCGAGCGCCTCGCCGCGGCGCTGGCGCGTCGCGGCGGCGATGCCACGGCGAAAGAGCCTCTGGATGATCGCGGGACGCTCGGCGATCTGCTTGTTCACGCCCTCGTAGATGCGATTGAAGATGCGCGGCACGGCGAAGAGGATCGTCGGCTTCACGACCGCCAGGTTCGCGATCAGGTTCGGGATGTCGTCGTTGATGGCGATGGAGCATCCCATGCTGACAAGGCCGTGCAGCTCGCACGTCTGGCCGAAGGAGTGCGCCCAGGGCAGGAACGAGAGCGAACGGTCGTCGCTCGTGAAGACGAAGAGCTCGTGAATGGCATTGATGTTGGAGCAGATGTTGCCGTGAGAGAGGATCACGCCCTTCGGTTTGCCGGTGGTCCCCGACGTGTAGATGAGACCCGCGATGTCCGCCGACGTTGGCCGCTCGGGGGGCACCGGCGTGCCGGCGCCCTTCGCGAGCAGCGTCTGGAAGCTGTCCGGATGGTCGCCCGGCAGGTCGAGGCCGATCACGCGGGTGAGCGCCGGCAGCTCCTTCTGCAGCGCGACCAGCTTCTCGTAGATTGCCTTCTTGGCGCCGATCAC